>Ga0111539_10006629_pt1 | contig 14912 bp, 12 predicted proteins | sample RhiMethybrSRZTD1_FD_79667 | JGI IMG/M metagenome (GOLD analysis project Ga0111539, IMG submission 79667) | Populus rhizosphere microbial communities from Tennessee, USA - Rhizosphere MetaG P. TD hybrid SRZTD1 (version 2) (version 2) | ecosystem: Host-associated > Plants > Roots > Rhizosphere >... | reverse complement strand
TCACCTGCGTGGCGTCCTGCCACATCGCCTGCGCACCGACGACGAGGTGGTCGTTCGCGAGCGTCGGCAGTTCGAAGCGGGCCTGCCCCATCTTGTAGAGGTGCCAGGAGAGGGCGGCGGACGTGTCCAGCATGATCTGGTCGTCGGCGAAGTAGTGGCGGTATCCGGGTCCCGCCGACACCCACCCAGCGCCGGTAATCATGTTGGAGAACTCTGGATAGAAACCGTTCTTGTGCTGACCGGAGCCTTCGCCGAACTTCCGGTTGAAGTACTCGATACTGTCGGCAATGATGGCGGGCTCCTTGAAAAATCCGACAGGAGTCGGCTGCGTGGTCGTTGGCCTGGACGATTGCGACGCGGGCGGAGTTGTGGGCGCCGTCTGCGCGGCAGGCGTGCGTTCGGCCGCCACCACGATCAACATCGCCCCGAGCGTGGTCGTGGCGACCCCGCGGTGGCGAGCGACAACCTGAGTCAGCATGGGAACCATCTCCAGTGGAAAGTGAAGGACACGCCAGCCGCCGCAACGCTGCTCACATCAGCACCGTCATGTGGCCCAGGTGTGTGGGGAGTTGTCGTGAGGCGGAGGCGCAGGCGCGAAGCCGTTCGTCGAGCTGAACCGGCGTCAGCCGGGCGGCAAGACGGACCGTGCATCGCTCCGGCTCTGCCGTCAGCTGAACCCGGCACATCATGCCGAGGTCAGGGGCAAGAGCGGCACCAGCATCGCCACGCGAGGAAACCGCACGCCTTTCACTGAAAAATGCGCCGTGGGCCGATGGTGTGGGGCCTCTACGCCCGGCGGCCGGCCGTCATGTCCTGACAAATCTCTGTGACGAGTAAGCGCAAAATGGCGTTGCGAATGGTAGATAATCGCGCTAGTTGCCCGGCGACAGGCGACACGATGTCCAGGAACCTTCAACCGTCCGCGTCGAGCCAGCGCTTCCCCGGTCGTTCCAGCCTCGTCGCGAGCGCGATCGTGGGGCTCGGAGTCGCCGCCGACAACGTCGCGTCGGCCTCGGAATTCTTCCGACATCTGCCGCCGGATACCGGCATGGCGTTCGTCGTGGTCGCCCACCAGCCGTCGTCGTCAATGGCAATCGCGGCGCTGGCGCGGTCGACCCCGATGAAGGTGACGGATGTCCGACAGCGTACGCGGCCGCGGGCGAATCATGTGTACGTCACGTCGCCGGACGATGGGCTCGAAATCGAGGGTGACGATCCGTGGCTCGTGCGGCGAGGTCCGCCGTTCGATTCGAGTCCCATCGACGCCTTCTTCCGGTCGCTGGCGCAGCAGCGCCGTTATGGCGCGATCGGCGTGTTGCTCGCGGGAACCGGCACGGTCGGCCAGCGAGGCCTCGGTGCGATTCGGGAACAGGGCGGTCTCACCTACGCCGAAGAAGCGCTGGTCGCCGACTTCGTGTTTCGACCGGCGGCGATCGCGCGCGAAATCGCCTGGCTCGGGCGCGATCGATCGCTCGGCGCCGGGCTCCGCCGCGTCGGTGCGGCACACGCGCCGGACGTGCGCCACATCCTGCGGCTGCCGACGGACGATCGCGAAGTCCTGCGCGCGGAACAACAGTCGCTGACCACCGTCAACGAGGAACTGGAGAGCCTTCTCGACAGTCTCGACCTGCCGATGGTCATCGTCGACGGCGAGAGATGCGTGCGGCGGTTCACGTCAGCGGCGCGCCGCATGGTGAATGTGATCGCGAGCGATATCGGGCGGCCGATTGGCGACATCCGCTGGAACGTGAGCGTCGACGATGTCGACGAGATCGTCAGGCGCGCCGTCGACAGCGGCACCATGGCGCAGCGTGACGTCCGCGACCGGCACGGTCGCTACAATGTGTTGACCGTTCGTCCGCATCGCGCGCCTGGCAGCGGTCAGACCGGCGCGGTCATTACGCTGGTTGACATCGATGCGCACGCGGCTGCCCGATCGGCACTTCAGAGCGAGCTCGGACTCCAGGATGCGGTGACCCAGCAGCTGGTTGGCGCCAGCCAGGTCGCCGACGGCGCGATGCAGCTTCTTCGGGGCATCTGTCAACGGACAGCCTGGCCGTACGGCGAGTTGTGGGTGACCAGGTCCGGCGCCAGCGTCCACCTGGAACGAATGGCTCTCTGGAGTCCGCTCGCGAGCGGCCAGCCGAAGACGCCGGCGGCGGCGACGGCACCGGCCGGGGGCCGGGCGATCGCCGAGCGCGTCCTCGGCCTCGGCGAAAGCGTGTGGCAGTACGGGGGATGGAGTGGCCGCCAGAAATGGCAAACGGTGTTCGCGTGTCCGCTGAAGGCGGAGCGCGCGGTTGGAGTTCTCGTGCTGTGCGACCGGGAACGGCGCCCGCGCGACGAGCGGCTCTCGGCCCGTATCGAGTTGCTCGGACGACAGATCGGCGTCTGGATCGAACACAAGTCAACTGAAGATCAGCTGCGCCGGCACGAAGCCGAGTACCGGCAGCTCTCGAGAGGTCTGCTGCGCAGCCAGGACGACGAACGCCGGGGCCTCGCCCGGGAACTGCACGATTCGACGACACAGCACCTTGCCGCCCTGCTCATGAACCTCGATCGCATCGGCAAGGCCGACAAGCCGCTCGATTCGAGGCTGCGGCACCTGGTGACCGAGAGCCGGTTGCTGGCCGAGCAATGCGTCGGCGAAATCCGCGTGCTGGCGAACGGGTTGCAGCCGCCGTTGCTCGACGAAATGGGACTGGTCTCGGCGGTGCGCTGGTTTGTCGCGCGCTTTACCGAGCGGAGCGGCATCCGCGTCGAAGTCGAGGTTCACGACGTGGGGCGCCTGGCGGTCGCCGTGGAACGAATCCTCTTCCGAGTGGTGCAGGAGAGCCTCGTCAACATCGAGCGTCACGCCGCGAGCCCCACCGCAATCGTGTCGCTGGCCGTTGTCAACGCCGACCTCCTGCTCGAAGTCCGGGATCAGGGACGTGGCCTTCGTGACGGAGCGGCTGGCGTGACCGATCCGCCGCCGAAAACAGGTGCCGGTATTCTGGCGATGCGTGAGCGCGTCGATCAACTTGGCGGTGAGTTCGACATCCATTTCACCGACCACGGCACCACCGTTCAGGTTCGGGTGCCGCTTCAAGAGCGCGACCGATGAATCCCGTACGTATCCTGATCGCCGATGATCATGAGGTCGTGCGCTTCGGGGTGCGCGCGGTGATCGAGAAGGTCGAGGGATGGGTCGTGTGCGGCGACGCCAGCACCGGCAGCGCCGCGGTCGCCCAGGCGATTGCGCTTCGCCCTGATGTCGTCGTCCTCGACATCAGCATGCCCGAATTGAACGGACTCGAGGCCACGCGCAGGATTCTCCGCGTCATCCAGACTTCGATCCTGATCTTGACAATGCACGAATCCGAGGAGGTCCTCGCCGACGTGCTGAGCGCCGGCGCGCGCGGGTGTTTGCTGAAGTCCGACTCGAATCGCACGCTCGTCCAGGCGATCGGCGCGATCCTTCGGAACAAGCCGTTCATGTCCGACACCGTCGACGGCATCGTGCGGCGTGGACCGTCAGGTCCGGCGGTCGATACACCGCCGCGGGATCGCCTCACGACCCGCGAGCGCGAGGTGCTGCAGCTCCTCACCGAAGGGAAAGCCAACAAGGAAATCGCCGCCATGCTGCGGATCAGCGTGAAGACCGCGGAAACGCACCGCGCGCGCATGATGGCGAAGCTTGGTTTGCACTCAATGAGTGAGCTCGTCCGCTACGCAGTGCGCAACCACATCATCCAACCCTGAACCGAGAGTTCCGAGAAGGACTCAAAAGTTCCGTCAACGACCAAAGGGCGCGCCGACACACTTGTAAGGAATACAGAATCAACTGTATTGCTGCGGCCCGACGCCTCTTCGTATGCTGCGTGCTGGTCACGAACGGGGCGCTAACCAAAAATTTTGTTGTGGTCGGTTGGTACTGACGTTGCTCAGTAGCTGTACCACGCCTTCGACTGAGCGGACGGTCTCGGACTAGACGTTCGCCCGACTCGTGGGGATATGGAGGGCGATCATGCTCACCAGGGCAGGGACTTCCTCGGATTGGCTCAACCTGATCCGAGCTGAGTATAAAGAGATCCCGGGTCTCAATTTGACGAAAGCCCAGATCCAGCGGCTGTGGGGCCTCGATCCGCTCACGTGCGATGCACTGGTCGACAGGCTCATCGCCGATGGTTTCCTCAGGCGCACGGCGACGAACGTCTACGTGCGTGTGGGCCTTGGGCGCTGATACCGTGCGCATTCGTCCCCCCTACTGCCGCGCAAGTCGAGCACACGTCCGCTCGAGTCGTCGGCAGTCGGCGCCATGCCGTGCGGAAACGACGCGATCGTCGATGTCCGTGCGGCTGTCCTGATCTTCGTTCCGCGTCAGCGTGACGCAGCACCCCGCCGATGGCCGGGTGACAGGCTCCAAATAACGTGAAAGACGGCGATGGCATTTTCTGGCCCGATCGGGTTGTCCGCATCGGCGGTGCGGCCGTCGTCCCTTGATCGCCCGGCGACGCGCCGACAGGGACCGGGATCGGTAACGAGGCGCGGTGATGCGGTGACAGGTGTCCGTGAGCGATCGATGCCTGATGCTGAACCGCGAGCGCTGCAAACGCGGGTACACGAGATGCACGATTGTCTCTGGGGAGAGCTTATGGTAAAGCCGCGTGTGCTCATCGCAGACGACCACACTCTTGTCGTCGAGGCGTTCGAGACGCTGCTCGCGCCGATGTGCGAGGTGATCGGCCATGTCGGCGACGGACGGGCGATGGTCGCGGCGGTGCGGAAGCACCAGCCGGACGTCGTCGTCGTCGACGTCTCGATGCCGCTGCTCAACGGACTCGACGCGGCGCGTCAGGTGAGGCAGTCCAATCCGTCGACCAGGCTGGTGTTCGTGACGATGAACGAAGACCCGGATCTGGCGGCGGAGGCGTTCCGCGCCGGGGCCGCCGCATATCTGTTGAAGCGGTCGGCCGGCTCGGAACTGCTCGATGCCATCCGCGAGGTGATGAAACATCACTTGTATCTGACGCCGCTGGTCAGCGACGGCGTGATGCAGTCGCTGATGCACGGACCCGACGTCGGCAAAGTGACTCACGATCTGACGACCAGACAGCGCGAGGTGCTGCAACTGCTCGCCGAAGGCAAGTCGATGAAAGAGGCGGCGAGCATTCTGTGCGTGTCGGCACGGACGGTTGCCTTTCACAAGTACCGCATCATGGATCAGCTGCAACTCAAGAGCAGCGCCGCGCTGATTCGATTCGCCGTCGAGCGGCACCTCGTCTAGCGGACGGCAACCGATGGTCTCTCCGCTCGTCCCGGCAGTTCTCACTCTCAGCGTGTTGCTGGGCCTGCCCGGCCCATCAATCGGCCGGTCGCCGGCGCCGGCGCCGAGCCTCGCAGAACTGTGGCAGGCACCGGCGGACGTCTCGGCGCAGGATGTCGTCGACGGCGCGTGGGGACGGGAAAACGCGCCAGATCCATCCGACACCTACACGTTCGTCAGGGACAAAAAGCCCAGCAGCGGCTCGAGTCCGGGGATGATCGTCACCGATTCACGCGGGCGCCGATGGCATGTCAAACAAGGCCGGGAAGCGTCGCCTGAAGTCGTGGTGTCGCGTGTCCTTTCGGCGGTCGGGTATCACCAGCCACCTGTGTACTTTCTGCCCTCGTTCGCGGTCAACGAGGGTGGGGAGGTGCACATGGTGCGCGGCGGGCGGTTTCGCCTGAGTCTCGACGCGCTGAATAGCCGCGGCCACTGGGCCTGGGAAGAGAGTCCCTTCGTCGGCACGCAGCCGTATCAGGGGCTTCTCGTCATTCTCGTGCTGCTCAACAGCGCTGACCTCAAGAACTCGAACAACACCCTCTACGATCTGCAAACGCCAAAGGGTGGTGTCACCCGCTGGTTCGTGGTCCGGGATCTCGGGACGTCGCTCGGCGAGATCGGCCGGTTCGATCCGACCCCGAACAACCCGACGGCGTTCGAGCGGAAGCGATTCATCCTCGGGATCCGCAACGGGTTTGTCGACTTCGGCTACCACGCCGTGCACGGCAGCCTGGTCCGCGAACGCATCACGCCAGACGACGTGCGGTGGGCGAGTGGGTTGCTGAGCGGATTGACGGACCGGCAGTGGCACGACATCTTCCGCACCGCTGGCTACGGTGCCGCTGATGCCGACCGTTTCATTCGCCGCGTGACTCAGAAGATTCAGGAAGGCGCGCAGATCGGTGTCGGCCCACGTCTGTCGATTGGCGGCGATCCGCACAGGGACGACCGATGAGCGGTCGCGTGTCGGTGCGCCGTCGTCTGATTGCGGACATGTTCGCCGATACCGCGAAACGGCGGCACGGCGGCGGCGCCGTGGAGGCCCGCGACGGCTTGAGCGCCGCGATTCTCCGGTCGCTGTCGGCCAACGTCGCGGTGCTCGATCGCCGCGGCGTGATCATCGCGGTGAACGAGCCATGGCGGCGCCGCTGGCACGCGCAGGGCCCTGGCGTGTCCGAAATGATCGCCGCCGGCGTCGACTATCTGGGGATGTTGGCGGCGTCGGCGCGCAGTGGCGGGCACGGCGCGGCCGAGGCGCTGGCGGGGGTCGAGGCGGTCTGCGCCGGGCGGCAGGCCTCCTTCGAACTCGAGTATCGCTGCGACGTGTCCGGCGAGGAGCGATGGTTTCAGATGACGGTGTCGCCACTCAGGCACGACGACGGTGGGGCCGTCGTCGTGGACGCCGACATCACCGCGCGCAAGCGGGCGGAGATCGCGCTGCGCGAGAGCGAAGACCGGTTTCGGCAACTCACGGATTCGCTGCCGGTGGGCGTCTGGATGTCGGGCGCTGATGGGGCGTGCACCTATTGCAACAAGACCTGGCTCGATCTGGCCGGGCGACCGCTCGAGCAGCAGCTTGGCGAGGGTTGGCTCGAGAGCGTGCACCCCGGCGACCGCGACCGCTGCCGGCACGTCTACCGGCGCGCCTTCGAGGCGCGCGAGCCGTTCTCGGTCGAATACCGCCTCCGGCGGCACGACGGCGAGTACCGCTGGCTGCTGGGCCACGGCGTGCCGCGCTACGACGAGCGCGGCACCTTCCTGGGCTATATCGGCGGCGTCACCGATCTCACGGAGTATCGCCGCGCCGAAGAGGCACTGCGCGATCTGAGCGGCCGCCTGATCGGCGCCCAGGAGCAGGAGCGCGCGCGGATTGGACGCGAGCTGCACGACAACGTCAGTCAGCGGCTGGCGCTGTTGTCGATGCGAATCGACGTCCTCCGGAACAGCGTGCCGCCGGGCGCCGAGGACATGGCCTCAGGCCTTGCCAGCCTGTGCACGGCGACCAGCGAAATCTCCCGAGAAGTGCATGCCCTGTCGCATCAGCTGCACGCGATCAAGCTCGAGGCGCTGGGCCTGGTCTCGGCGCTGCGGGGACACTGTCGCGAACTGTCGCAGCATGGCATTCACGTGCACTTTTCGGCGGCCAACGTCGCGAACCGCCCGCCCCGCGACATCGCGCTGTGCCTGTACCGCGTCGCGCAGGAAGCGCTCGCCAACGTCGTTCACCACAGCGGTGTCACCGAGGCGCGGGTGGAGCTGTTGGGCGGTCCGAACGGGATCGTGCTGCGCGTCGCCGATGGCGGTCGCGGCTTCGACCCGGCGGCGCCGTCGGACGGCCTCGGCTTGACCAGCATGCGCGAACGCGTGCGGTTGCTGGGCGGCAGCATCACGGTGAACTCGAAGCCCGATGGCGGCACGGTGGTCGAAGCGCAGGTGCCCATTCCGGTGGCGACGCCGTCGGCGACACGACCGCCGTCTGCCGCGTAGCCGAAGTCGCGGTGTGTGCCCTGTCAGTTTTTCTGCATCGATCAGGACAATCGCCGAGTTCCAGCGCAGCGTCGCAGTGTTTAGAGTGGAATCGTCGGGTCTGGCACGGCACCGGAACCGACCCGTTGAGCAAGTCGGAACGGAACACAGCAAAGATGAACAACGCGATCACCAGAATGTTCGAGCAGTACCCACCAACCCAGGAGTAGGACGCTCGGTCATGGAGACATCGTGGTTATCGTTTGAAGAGCAGTGGTGCCAGCAGGCGGATCACCTCATCGGCGAGCTGTCGGCAGCGTTGATCACGCTGCCCGGTGACGACGTCGGGGTGGCCCTGCACGCGGCGCAGCAGCAGATCGGCGAAGCGATCGCGGTCGATCGCAGCACGCTGATCGAGTTCTCGGCCGAGACAGTGCGGGCGGCCCAACACTGGGCCAACGACGACGTGCCACAGGTCGATTGCGACGACCATGCGCAACGTCTGGCCTGGCTGCTCGATCGGGCCGGTGGGGACAACGGCGTGGTTGTCCTCGAACAGATTCCCGACGGGCTGCCGCATCAGGCGGCGACGCCGGCGATGCTGGATCACGTGCGGCAGACCGGGATGCGCTCGGTCGTGATCATCCCGATCGCGATTGGAGGCCAGCGGGCCTTTGCGCTCGCCGTGGAACTGGTGCACGCGGAGCGGCGATGGCCGCCGGCGCTGGTGGCCCGGCTGCGGCTGGTGGCCGAAATCCTGGCCAGCGCGGCCTATCGCAGCCGTCAAGAGGAAGCGCTCCGCTACAGTCACGCCGAAGTCGCCCGATTGACCGCCGAACTGGCGAACGACGCGACGCCGCCGGCGGTGACCCGGACCACCGAAGCGGGGTTCGACGAAATCATCGGCAGCAGTCCGGCGCTGAAGTTCGCGCTGGAACGCGTGAAGGAAGTCGCGCCGACGCACAGCACGGTGCTGTTGCTCGGCGAGACCGGGACCGGCAAGGAGCTGATCGCGCGCGCGCTGCATCGCCAGGGGCCGCGGCAGACCTCGGCGCTGGTCAGCGTCAACTGCGCGGCGCTGCCGCCAACACTGATCGAGAGCGAGCTGTTCGGCCACGAGCGCGGCGCCTTCACGGGCGCGGTGGCGATGCGGCCGGGACGCTTCCAGCTGGCCCACAACGGGACGCTGTTCCTCGACGAGATCGGCGATCTGCCGCTCGACCTGCAAAGCAAGCTGCTGCGCGTCCTGCAGGAAGGCGAGTTCGAGCGGATCGGATCGTCGCACACGCAAAAGGTCAACGTGCGGATTGTCGCGGCGACGCACAAGGACCTGGCGCGCGCCGTCGCCGCCGGAGAGTTCCGCGACGATCTGTATTACCGGCTGAGCGTGTTTCCGATTCGCCTGCCGCCCCTCCGCGAGCGACGCGAGGACATTCCGGCACTGGTCTGGTTCGTGATTCAAAAGCGGCAGCGCGCCATGCACCGCTGGATCAAGACCGTGCCCGATGGGGTGATGGCGGCGCTGCAGAACTACTCGTGGCCCGGGAACGTGCGTGAACTGGAGAACGTGATCGAGCGCGCGTTGATTCATTCGCCCGGACACACGCTGCGGCTGCTCGACGATTCGCTCGAGGCGCCGGCGTCGCGTCCGCCCGAAGACGCCAATACGCTGAGCGCCGTCGAGCGCACCCACATCGAAGGCGTGCTGCGGGACTGCCGCTGGCGCATCAACGGCGCCGGCAACGCCGCCGAGCGGCTCGGTCTGCACCCCAACACGTTGCGCTTTCGCATGAAGAAACTCGGCATCGTCAGAAACAACGCGGCCAGTCAGAACGGAGACGCTCCATGCCGGACCACGACAGCGTTGTCGTCTACGTCGCGACCTACGCGCGACTCGAGGATGCCCGGGCCGACTTCGTGGCCGTGACCGAGCGCTACGCCGGCGGCGTGGTCCGCACCGTCGACACGACCGTCATCGGTCACAAACTCGACGGCAAGCTGAAGATTGTGAGCGCCGAGCACCCGGACGCCGGCAAAGCCTGGATCGGTCTGGGCGCCGGCGAACTGGCCGGCCTGTTCATCCCGCCGTTTCTCCTCTGGGAGGATCCGCTGCCGGCCAGCGTCGACACGATGGGATCGTTCTGGCGCGGCCTCTCGGGTCACGATGTGCGGACCATCGCGAACATGCTCCACCACAGCCCCGCGGCGCTGATCGTCGTCAGCCAGTCGGAGGTACAGAGCGCCCGGAAGGGTGACGCGCGGGCGCCCTTCGAAGAGTTCAAGCGCTCGCTGATCGTTGGCGGCGCGGCGGTCGCGCTGGATCGCGGTCAAGCCATCGGTCGTAGCTGCAGCTACTGCTGACAACGTCCGGCAGTCTTCTTGCCTCCTCTCGATCTGAACGGTGATCGTCGGATCGCCGCACGGAAGGGGCAATCCATGACTGCGAGCTTGCGGATGCTGTTGGGCGTCATGCTCGGCGGGCTGCTGCCGGCACTCGCGACCGCCCAGTCGGTGACGTACGACTACCGGCCGGGTCAGGACTTCTCTCGCCTGAAGACCTACACCTTCAAAGACATTCAAAAGACCGACAACCCGTTCGTCGACGAACGGATCGCGGCATCGGTCGCCGCGCAGCTGGCCGCTCGAGGTCTGACGCGCGACGACGCGGACCCGGATCTCTACGTCGTCGTGCGCCAGAGGCTTGAGACCACACCCAAGTACACCATCTACGGATCGCCGTGGGGCTACGGCTACGGCTGGGGGTATCCGGGCTTCTACGGGTACGAGTGGAACCCGTGGTACACGACCGTCGAAGTCAAGGACATCACCGTCGGCACACTCACGGTCGATATTCAGGACGTCGCCAGCGGTCAGCTGGTGTGGCGCGGCATCAGTGCGAAGAGAGTCCATGAAATGTCGAAGCCGTCGCATGTCGAGAAACGGATCAACCGTCGGGTCTCGAAGATGTTCGAGAAGTATCCCCCCACTCCGAAAGACTCCGTCGTGATGAGTCGTAGCGGCGGGCCGTGGCAATGATCGCGACAGGCTGTGATTGGTGCGCGCGATCGACATGACACAGCCCTTGCGGAGCGGGCACGACGGTTGCTCGACTGCAACCCGAGACCGCCCGCAGAGGAATGCTGATGAACATGACAGTCGCGATCGCAGCGGTTATTCCTGGGCGGTTCGCGCCGATTTCCCCGTACCAAGTCCCACCAGCACATGACGCTCGAAGGCCGGCGACCGATGTCGCCGGTGCCTGAACGTCTCCGGGCCGAAGCGGTGCGCGGCCCGGAGATGCCTGTCGCGGTCCCGCACGCGAGTTTGTCTTCGATTCGCAGATGATGCCGCGGCATCTGCGGATCGCACCTCGTCGCACGTCTCCTCAGGAGCGTGTCTTGCACTTTCCCATTGGGATGTTGCGCATCGCACAGCGGGCCGCAGTGCTGACCATCGCCGCACTGGCGGCCGCGACGGTCGCGATCGGCACCCACGCGGCGGCGCCGACCGGGCCCAGGGTGAACCCAGCCGCCGTGGTGATGCGCGCATCGGAACCGCCGCCGCCCTATGCGGCCCAGGCCAAAATCGTCGGCAGGAACCGCGTCACCGCCTCGAGGATTCACGAGGTGGGCACCTGGGAAGAGCAGATCGACATCGACGGTGACGGCACCGTCGACGACGCGACGCTCGCCTATGACGAAGCGAACAAGATCCTGTTCGCGTCCAAGTCCGGCAGGTTCCCGTGCAAGAGCGGCGGATTCGGGAGCGGCGACATGCTGATTGCCATCAACCTGGCCGGGAATCTCCGGCGCCGGCCCGCGGGTTCAGGGTTCTGGGCGACCTCGGTCGACGAGGATGAATGCGGCGCGGCTTACACCGGCATTTTCGGTTGCCGCTTCGATACGGATGGCGTCGACACCAAGTGCGGTCTCGTCCACGTCGACTCGAAGCTGAACGACATCATGATCGTGACCGCCGCGAAATGATCGACCGTCGCGACCGGCGCCGCTGAGCGCCATCCCATCAACGGCCTGCCGTCACGCCCGTACCACAGTTGGTGATTGCGGGAGCGCGCTCAGCCTACCCGGCGCGCAAAGCTCCGGGTGTGAGAGTTGCAGACGCTGGTGTATACGCGCGACGAAAGGACGGCGGTCATGGAGTTCCAAACGGCACCTTCGAAAGCGCAAGTCGCGATGTCTGTGGCCCGCGGCATTCTGCTGGTCCTGCTCGGTCTGGCAGCCCTCGCGGCTCCGGGCGCGACAGCAATCGGCTTCACGCTCGTCCTCGCCTGGATCCTGATGCTTGGCGGGCTCGCGCACCTGTTGTCGCTGTGGCATGAATCGACGCTGTTCGGCGCTGCGCGAAGTATCGCGATCGGCCTGCTGTACTTCGCCGCCGGTCTCGTTCTTCTCAGACAGCCGGTCTGGGCAGTTGCCAGCCTCACTGTGATCATCGGCCTGGTCCTGCTGGCTGAAGGCGTCATTGGCATCATCGCGTATCTCTCCGGAGACCGTCGCACGGGCTCGGAACTGCTGACCGCGATCGTGGCCCTGGCGCTCGGCGCGATGGTCATCAACGGTTGGCCGCTCAGCTCGACGTGGGCGATTGGGACGGTGGTTGGCGCCAATCTGCTCGTCGCCGGAATCGCTGAGACGTTCGCGATCGGCAGCCGGCACGCCGGGCGGTTCCGGCACGCATGAGGACGCCATTCATGTCCATTCGCTCTCGCCTCGTCCGCCATCAGGTCGCCCTGGGGACGGTGTGCACGCTGATGCTGGCGCCGGTCGCGCCGCTCGTTGCTGCGCCGCGTCCCGCCGCCGTCAAGCCGTCACCGCCGATCGACGGCGGCTGGCCGAAGTCGTACGTCACGCCGACAGGCGCCAGCGTGACGCTCTACCAACCTCAGATTGCTGATTGGAAAGATCGGAAGCAGCTCACGCTGTACGCAGCGGTTGCCTATACGCCGTCCGGCGCCACCAAGCCGGTGCTCGGCACGGTCACCGCCGAGGCCCAGACCAAGGTGTCGGTCAGCGATCGCCTGGTGGATTTCTCGGTCTTCACGATCACCGATTCGAATTTCCCGGCCCTCGACAAGAGCCAGACGCAGGAGATCGTCGCCGAGATCAGCAATGCGATTCCGCAGGGTGAACGGGTGATCGGGCTCGACCGCGTGCTGGCCGGCATCGACAAGAGCCAGATCATTCCGAAGAACACCGGCGACCTCAAAGCGGATCCGCCAATCATCTTCTACAGCACGAGGCCGGCGGTGGTCGTGAACATCAACGGCGCCCCGATCTGGGATCCGATTGGGGGCACCGATCTCGAGTACGCGGTCAATACCAACTGGGATCTGTTCCGGCAGCAGGGGACGGACACGCTCTATCTGCGCGACGGCACGTTCTGGCTCAAGGCGGCGGCGATTGCCGGGCCGTGGACACCAGCGGGTACGTTGCCAGCCAGTTTCCGCCAGCTGCCCTCGAACGAGAACTGGGCTGCGGACAGGGCACAGATTCCGGGCGCGCCGGTAGCGGCCGACAAGGCGCCAACGGTGTTTGTCAGTTCGCGGCCAGCCGAATTGATCCTGCTGAAGGGCGCACCGGATTACCAGCACGTCACCGGAACAATCCTGGAGTGGGTGAGCAACACCGACAGCGACGTGTTTCGCGTCGGGGAGTCGGGTCTGATCTATTACCTGGTGTCGGGGCGCTGGTTCTCGGCGCCGGACTTCACCGGACCATGGACGTTTGCGACGCCGACGCTCCCGGAGGCCTTCCGGGATATTCCGGTCGATCACCCGCGATCGCGCGTCCTCGCGTCGGTGCCGGGAACGCCGCAGGCGGCCGAAGCGGTGCTGATCGCCGACATTCCACAGACCGCCCGCGTCTCGCGCTCGCTGGCCGGACCCACCGTGACCTATCAGGGCACACCCAATTTCCAGCCGATCGCGTCGACCTCGGTGTCGGTCGCGGTCAACACCGACAAGGACGTGTTCGAAGTCGACGACGTGTACTACATGTGTTACCAGGGCGTCTGGTTCATCGCCGACGCGCCCGCCGGCCCGTGGAGCGTCGCCGAACACGTGCCCCCGGCGATCTATCAGATTCCTCCGAGCTCTCCGGCGTACAACGTGACATTCGTCACCGTCGAGGCGGACGACGATCCGAATTGGGTGGAATTTTCGGCGTCGGCCGCGTACACCGGCCTGATGATCGGATGGGGCTGCGCGGTGTGGGGCACCGGCTACTACTATCCGCCCTACGTCGGTTTCGCCGGCGGTGTTCCGGTCTACTTCCCCCACTATCCGACTTACGGCTACAGCGCCTGGTATAACCCGTGGACCGGCTCATTCGGTCGCGGCGCGGTGGCCTACGGTCCGTATGGCGGTGCCGGCGTTGGCGCGCGCTATAACCCCGTGACCGGCACCTACGCCCGAGGCGCGGCAGCCTGGGGTCCGTACGGTGGCGCGGCCGCCGGCCGCGCGTACAACCCGCGCACGGGAACCATGGCGCGCGGCGGCGTCGCATACGGACCCTACGGCGCTCGTGGCGCTGCGGAGGCCTACAACCCGCGCACGGGCACCTTCGGGACGACCCGTCAGGGCGCTGGTATCTACGGCAACTGGGGCACCACCCAGGTGCAGCGCGGCGATCAGTGGGCCAGCACCTCGCGTTTCACCAGCAACCGGTCGGGGGCGACGACGCGCACGATGCAGGGCAGTGGCGGCGGCGCGGCGGCGACGCATGTCGGACCGGTCGGGACGTCCGGGGTCGCGAAAGCGCCGTCCGGCAACTTGTACGCCGGCCATGACGGCAACGTTTACCGCAATCAGGGCGGCGGCTGGCAGAAGTACGACAGCGGCGGCTGGAACAGCGTTCAGAAACCGGCGCAGCTTCCAACGTTCAGTCAACTCGATCGCGATTCGTTCGCACGCGACGAAGGGATGCTGCGCACGAACGACTGGGGCAACATCCGCTCCGGCGGCGGCTTCGGCGGCGGCAGCTTCCGGCCGAGCGGCGGTGGCTTCGGTGGCGGCGGCTTCGGCGGTGGCGGCTTCGGGGGCGGCGGCTTCCGCGGCGGCGGCCGGCGCTGAAACGTCGCGATATCACCATGGCGCCAAAGATCGGCATCATCGAACAAC
>Ga0111539_10006628_pt1 | contig 14917 bp, 8 predicted proteins | sample RhiMethybrSRZTD1_FD_79667 | JGI IMG/M metagenome (GOLD analysis project Ga0111539, IMG submission 79667) | Populus rhizosphere microbial communities from Tennessee, USA - Rhizosphere MetaG P. TD hybrid SRZTD1 (version 2) (version 2) | ecosystem: Host-associated > Plants > Roots > Rhizosphere >... | reverse complement strand
TAGTTGTGCGCTTCGGGCACGGTGCCCTGGATGACGGTGCGGCGCTTCAGCATCTTCACCCGGATGTATCCATCGTGCTTGACGGCTTCGGGCACGAACGTGTGGTGGAACGCGTCGAGCATCTCCCGCTCGCGCGCGGCCGGGACGTCCATTTCCACGTAGAGCCGAATGTGCTTCGTCTGCGCCCGCGCCGATGCGGCAAAGCGGCTGAGACCGAGCGTCGCAGCGGTCGCGATATACGCAGAGCGCAGGATTCCCCGTCTGTTCACGTGCCCTCCAGGTCTCGCCGGTTGGTCAGTCAGCGCGCTGCAGCGGTGAGCAACTGCGTCTTCGCTGGTATGTCCTTGGCCACACCCATGACGAACAGTTCGAGCGGCATCGACCCGCTGTTGGTGAACTGCGTCGACTCGCCAAGTCGGACCGGGATCGCATCGCCCATACGAACGGGCGCCGTTCCCGAGCTCGCGCCCTTGACGCGGATCGTGCCTTCGCCGCCGAGGACGTAGTACGCCTCGCCGATGCTGTCATGCGGAACTTCAGGACTGGTCGCGCCCGGAGGGACGAGAACATGATCGACGTAGGACCACGTCGTCGAGAACACCGCCGGGCCCAGCACACGCCGCGACAGAACCGCCTTCGGATCCGGCGCCGGAGGCGGTCCCCCTCGGCCGCGTGCGCCCACCGTTCGCAGCAGCGCCGCGTCCAGTCGCATCGTCATGAACGTGGGAATCGAATCGAGCGCCGCGCCAACGCGCGTATCGCCGAGATCGAAGTTGTCATACACGCCGGGAATCAGCGAGACGTTCAGATTCATCCATTGCACTGGCCCGGGGCCCGCGTTGTAAATCGCATGCGAGTGGCCGGTCCGGCACAGGACACCGGCGGGGCCTTTCACCGTCGCGGTGCGCCCATCGATGGTGAACTGTGCTTCGCCGTCGAGGATCACGAACATCTCCTCGACGACGTTGTGGAAGTGGTGCCCGATGCCGGCCCCCGTCGGAATCACGCCACGATGCAGGAAGTTGAACTCGGGCGTGACCGCCCCGCGATTCAACAACGCAGTGAATGACATCGTGCCGGCACCGCCGTGCACCGCAGGCGACGGCCGGTACGTCGCTGGATTCGTGTGCACAATCCGCTGCGCCAACGCGCCGGCGGCGGCCGGACCCTGCGCCTGCACACGGAGCAGGGTGAGCGCGAAGAGAACGACGAGCAGGAACATGTGTCTCATTGAATGGTCCTCAATTCATGCCGGACGGATGGCGGAATCCGCGAACCCTGGTCCGAATCGACCATACCGACGATTCCCCGACCATGTAGAGCACATCGTTGTTCGGCCCCCCGAAGGTGATGCTGACCGGATACTGCGGTGCCCAGATCGTGCCGGCAGCCGTACCGTCCGGCTGGAAAATCTGGACTCCCGTTCTCGTCGCCACGTAATAGCGGCCGTCGGCGTCAACCGCTGTGCCGTCGGCACCCGAATCGAACCGGTCGGCCGGCTTGGGCGCCTGGAGCACCTCGGGCGTGAGGTTCACCATCGCGAACTGCCGTTTGTTCGAGAGCGACCCGTCCGGCGCCACATCGTACGCCCACACGAAGTTTTCGCCTGGCTGCAGCCACGTGTTGTTCACATACAGGGTCTTGCCGTCCGGTGACAGCTCGACGCCGTTCGGCATCGCATATTCGCCCGGACCGATGACGACGCGCGCCGTTCCGTCGGCGGCAAGATGATAGACCTGCTTGCCTGGCTGACTCTTCGTCGCCTCGGGCGTGAACTGCGGATCCGTGATGTACAGGCCGCCGTCCGCGCCCATCACCAGATCGTTGGGCCCATCGATCGGCTTGCCGTCGATTTTGTCGAGCAGCACTTTGAGTACGCGGCCTGTCGCCGGATCTACTTCGACAACGCGATGTCCGAACATGTCGCAGACGATCAGGCGTCCCGTGCTGGTCGCGATGGTGCCGTTCGACTGCATGCCGCTCGCAAGCACACGGTAGCGGCCGTCCGGCTCCATGACGATCAGCCGGCTCCGCGCCGGGCTGCCCGTCCAGTCGCCGGCAGCAGGATTCTTGAACCACATGTCGGAGAAGTACAGCTTCCCCTTCAACCACGTCGGCCCCTCGGTGAACGTAAAGCCGTCAGCCAGCTTCTTCGGCGTTTCTCCCGGCGCGATGATCTGTTCGTAGAGCGCCTGTTGCTTCCGCGCGCGTTCGACATAATCAGGCCGCACCGGCCAGAAGACATCGAGTTGATCCACGCCCACGTCGCCGGCTTTCCCCGAGTGCACCATGCCGCCAGGCAGGAACAGAATGTGCCCCGCCTCGCCCGACTCCGCGTAGGTCCGATCCATCACACCCTGGTCGATGGTGCCGCGGATCGTTGTCGTCAGCTGATCTTCGGGGTGGATGTGCAGCGCGATTTCCGACTGCGGATCGATGCGCACCAGGCTGATTTGAGCGTTCCGTCCCCACAGCAGCCGTGAATGCGTTGTGCTGCGTCGATAGCCGCGACCGGAAACGGGATCGGTCAGCGGGGTCCACTGGATCTCGTTCAGATTGACGACGACGCCTGGCTCGAGCGACGGCGTGACGCCCTGATCTGGAAAAGTGGCGCTGACACCGGCGGTGTTCTGTCCAGCCATGGCCAGATGATCGAGACGGACTGGCGAGTAGACCTCAAACGCGCGCAGGCCGTTCGCTCCGGCTTTCATCGACCGGACAGCGCCCGGCTGGAGGTACAGCGCCTGATCCTTCGCCAGCGCCACGGTTTTGCCGCCGACCGCGATGTCGGCGGAGCCCTCCTGCACGATGATGAACAGTTCTTCGGTGAGCGTCTGCGCAGGATAGGTTGCGTTCGCCTGCATGTCGACGCGTTCGACGAGCGCGCCGCGGCCCCAGCCGAGCGTCGCGGTCACCCCTTGCGCGATCGTGATCGCAGGCAGCTTGGCTCGTTCGACCGGCTCACCCTCTTCGAGGACGGTCGGTACCGACACCGAAGGCAGATCTCGCGTGCGGCCCGTGATTCTGTGCGCGTCGATGACCTGCTGGTTGCGATCCGCCCACAGCGGCCGGTCGTTCGCGCAGCTCGAGACGAGCAGGGGCAGCAGCACGACCAGGACGCGTCGACAGCACTCGTGACGGGCAAACATGCGGTGCCATCCTAACCGCAAGGCGGGGCGTCTGCGTCAAAAATATGCAAAGGTCGTTGCGCATTGCGCAACACCACGGCCCGTGGCGTTATGATACGGCGCCATGTCACCGAAGCGATCCCGACGCTGGCGGTCTCTTCTGCCGCTGGCCGCTGTGGCCGCGTGCTCGGCCTTCGCAATTACGACAGCGCAATCGCCGACGGAGAGTTGGTGGACCGGCTACGGCAACGGTCCGGACAACGCTCGCTACTTCCCGGCGACACAGATCACCCGCAGCAACGTCACGGGCCTGCAAGTGGCCTGGACCTACCCGTTCGGCGATGCGGGCAGCAGTCCCATCGCCGTGCGCGGCGTGATCTACGGGCGCGGCCGCAACGGCTCCCTGGTCGCTCTGGAAGCGGCGACCGGAAAAGAGCGATGGGTGCGTGAGCGCATGACCGGGATGACCAGTCGCGGCATGAGCTATTGGGAGAGCGCCGATGGGCGCGACCAGCGGCTGATCTTCGCGATGGACAGCCTGCTGCAGGAGATCGACGCGCAGACGGGCAAGTCCATCATGTCGTTCGGCACCAACGGCGTCGTCGACCTGCGCGTCGGGCTCGACGGACGCGATCCGGCGAGCATCGGCAACATCCAGTCGAGCCTCCCCGGCGAAGTGTTCAACAACCTCGTCATCGTCGGCACCGCAACCGGCGAAGGTTACATGTCGCCGCCGGGAGACATCCGCGCCTACGACGTCACGACAGGCAAACTGGAGTGGACGTTCCACACCGTGCCGCGGCCGGGCGAGTTCGGCTACGACACGTGGCCGAAGGACGCGTGGAAATACATCGGCGGGGTCAACAACTGGGGCGAGATGACCGTCGACGCGCGCCGCGGCATCGTTTACATCCCGCTCGGATCGCCGACCTACGACTTCTACGGCGTCGATCGCATCGGCAGCAATCTCTTCGGGACCTCAATCGTTGCGCTCGACGCGCGCACTGGCAAGCGCCTGTGGCACTTCCAGTTCGTGCACCACGACCTGTGGGATCTCGATCCGAGCGCCGCGCCGCAGCTCACCACCATCCGCCACAACGGACGCAGCCGCGACGTGGTCGTCGTCGGCGCCAAGACGACGTGGCTGTACGTGTTCGATCGGGTCACGGGCGAGCCGATCTGGCCGATTGAGGAGCGGCCGGTAGCGAAGTCGGATATGCCGGGCGAACAGAGCTGGCCGACACAGCCCTACCCAACCAACCCACCGCCGCACGCCCGTCAATCGTTCGGAGCCGACGATATCAGTCCGTATCTCTCGACCGACGAAGCCGCGCGCTTCAGAACTCGATTGCTCGCGGCGAAGAACCTGGGCCTGTTCACGCCGATCAACTACTCCGACACGATGCACATCCCCACGAGCAATGGCGGCGTGCTGTTCGGCGGGATGGCATCGGAACCGACGACAGGCGCCGTCTATGTCGTTTCCCACGACAACCCCGGCATCCTGCGACTGGTGCGGCCGGGGGAGACGACCGGACGCGGCGCGCCGCCGCCTCCACCCGGCCAGGTTGCCTATCAGCAGAACTGCCAGAGCTGCCACGGTGCGGATCGGCGCGGCTCGGACAGCGCGCCGGCGCTCGTCTACACGGCTGCGGACCCGGCGAACAACATCGCCGCCGGCGCACCACGCTTCGACGCCGCCACCATCCGCACCGTGATCGCTGCAGGCAAAGGGCGGATGCCGCCGTTTGCGCATCTGACCCCGGCGGATGTCGAGGCGCTGGTGGCGCTGTTGACGACGGCGCCTGGAGCGCGCGGACAGGGAGCAGGCGGACGCGGGCGCGGTGGTTCGGCGGCGGGATCGGGCGCCCCCCTGGAACTGATCGTCGGCTCCGGCTCGGCATTCACCCGTGCCGAAGCGCCCGGCGGACGTGGGCGCGGCGCGTTGCCGCCGTATCCGGACGGCGTGCCGCAATACGAGCGGCCGGTGATCAACGAATACAACACGGTCGGCAATCGGATTGCCCCGCCATTCACATCCATCGTGAAGTACGACCTGAACGTGCCAGCGATCACGTGGCGCGTCGGCTTCGGCGACGACCCGGAGCTGGCCGCGCGTGGGATCACCGGCACCGGGGCACCGGGCCTCGTCAACGGCGTCATCGTCACGGCGTCGGGATTGTTGTTTGGTGCGGGACGCGACAACCAGATTCGCGCGTGGGATACCGACACGGGCCGTCAGCTGTGGTCGTCACGGTTCGGCGGAGACTTCGTCGGTTCGCCGGTGATGTACCAGATGGGAGGTCGCCAGTACCTGCTCGTGCCTGCCGCCGGCGCCCCGCCGCGAGGCGGAGGCCCCGCGCCGACCGCGCCGCTCGGCTGGATCGCGTACGCGCTGCCTCGCTAGTTAGTTGGTAGTTGGTAGTTCTAGGCCAACTGGCTCGCAACGGCGATCTGGCGGACCGCCGCGTCGCCCAGCCGCTCACCCAACTGTGTGAGATACAGGCTGCGCGGCGTCACGTGACGATCGAGCGATTCGAGGTGGCCGTTTTCCTTGCCCGGATCCTGCAGCGGAATGTTGAACACCACGGCATTGACGCCCAGATGTCCGAATGAGTAGTTCTGCGCCGTCGGCGGCTTCTGCACGAGGAAGCTTCCCTCGCAGTTCCAGAACACCGTGTTGGCGCCTGCCCACCCGATGTTGATGTCCTTCCAGAATCGCGCCGTCAGCGGTGCCTGCACGTTGTCGTAGAGATTCCCGGTCGCCCACTGCTCGTGCGGCTCGCTCGATGAGTAGGGACTCGTGGCCTTGCAGTCGAGAAATACGTTTCCACTCCCCGTCGGCTGCCCGGTCATGAACGAATGGCGCCCTTTGTCGGACTGACATCGCTGCACCAGCGCGAGCTGACCGCGCAGCGCGAACGTAAACCGCCGCGCACCCATCCGGCGCGAGATCGGCTCCCGCGAGATGCAGTCCTGTACCGTGATCCACTTTGTCGCCCGCTGTGTACCCACCATGCTGTTCACGAAGTGCAGCGCCGTCGCATTCCGCACCCAGCCGTTCTTCGCGTTGGTGAAGACGACCAGATCGCGATAGTGATCCTCGTCCGCGTAGTACTCCTCCGCGACGTAGTTCGGCCGGTCCATGTTGCCGTATTCGGTGGTCCGCTTCGTCGGATCGAACTCGGAGATCCCACGCAGGTTCTCGACGCCGACGTCGGAAATGCGTCCCGGGTCCGCGGCCTTCACCACCTCGCCGCCGCCCCACCGCTGCTCCATCGCACAGGTGATGGGCGCGTCGAGCGTGATGGTATCGCCCTGCACGTCGCTGACAATCCGATCCCATTCAACGTTGAAGGGACGCCACCGGCTCGCCGGCGTGCTGCCGTTCATTCCCACCGCGTCGATCCATGCCTGGTTGCCGATGCGGCGGACGATGACCGTATCGCCTGGTCTGAAACCGCGCGCGGACATCACGCGCAGCGTCCGCGACCCAACCGGGACGTACGGGTCCGTGACCACCTGCTTCGTCTCTTCATTCGGCGTGACCCCCGACGCGCCGCCGATCACCACGAGCGCGCCCTGCGGTGCGGCACCTGCGCCGCCCGCACCGGTGGCTGAGCGTCCGGTGCCGGTGCCAATGACGACGGTACCCGCGTCGCCCATCCCTTCGCCGCGCAGGACGACGCCGCTCGCCTGAATCTTCAGCGGTCCGGCCACACGGTAGTAGCCAGCCCTGAGCAGCACGGCGCCGCGGAATCCCGCGGCGTCGAGCGGACGGGACGACACCCTGTCGATCGCCGCCTGAATATGCGCGGTGTTATCAGCGGCGACCGGCCAGATGGTTTCGCGCACGGGCACAGTGGGAATGGCGACACCGCCGCCGCGGTAGCCAGCATGCGAGGCGTCGTGAATGGTGTTCCCCTGCTCGTCGGGGACGTAGACAAGGCGTCCGGACGGTCCCGGATACACGCGGGACACTATCGGATCGAGGTCCTGCGCGGTCGCCCGCGTCTGGACAAGTACGGCGGGCGCCATCGCCAGTTGCAGAAGAGTGCGTCTGGATACGGCCATGATCAGTCTCCTGAACCAACCAACCACCAACCACCAACTACCAACTACCAACTACCAACTACCAACTACCAACTGATTAAACGACCGTGACGAGGTTCTCCAACGTTCCAATCCCCGAGATGGTGATACGGACGCGATCGCCGGCGGCCAGCGTGAACGCGTCCGGCGGCACGATTCCGGCGCCGGTCAGCAGCATCGCGCCGCGCGGAAAGGCCTGCGACCGGAACAGATAGTCGATCAGCTCCCCGAATCTCCTCTTGATCTGATCGATCCTCGTCTCGCCTGTGAAGACGACCTCGTCCCCGCGCTCGATCTCGAGGCGGATCGTCCACTGACGCGCGTCGGCTTCGAGCGCGCCGACAACCACCCACGGGCCGACCGCGCAGGAGCACGAGTAAATCTTGGCCTGTGGGAGGTAGAGCAGATTCTCACCCTCGATGTCGCGCGAGCTCATGTCGTTGCCGATCGTGAAGCCGACGAGTGAGCCGGACGAGTTGATGACCAGCGTCAGCTCCGGCTCCGGCACGTTCCAGCGCGCGTCACGCCGAATCCCGACCGCCTCTCCGGGTGACACGACTTTTTCAGGGACCGCCTTGAAGAAGATTTCCGGGCGGGCCGCCTCGTAGACGTGGTCGTAGGCGCGCGCGCTGAAGTCCGACTCCTCCATGCGCGCCTGCTTGCTGCGGAGATAGGTCACGCCAGCCGCCCAGATCTCCTGGGATTCCACCGGCGTCAGTAGCCGTATCTGATCGAGCGGCAACTCGGGCAGCGACGTGCGCCGGGCTTCGACGAGCTGCGCTGCGCTATCAGCACGCTCGAGCAACTCGTCGAGTCGATGGACGCCTGCCGCCGTCAAGTCGCGGACCGAACCACCGTCCACCAAGCCGACGCGAACATCCGGGTGCCGTGACGAGACGAACCGGCACAGGGTTGCTGGCTCGATCAACATTTCGCGTAATTCACACGTGAGTGCGCATTATGCGACGGAAACGTGCAGCTCGTGTGCGAGACCTCGTGCCATGTGGAAGAGGAACAGCGAGGGGGGAACGCCCCCCTCGCACATCGCGGCCGCTGGTCTAGAAGTCGACTCGAAGCTGGAAGCGCGCGTACCGGGGTGTCACGATGTTCGTCACTTCCCCCCATTCCTGCAGAGTGCCAGCCGCTGCAGTGCCGCACCCTTCGATGCCTTGGGCAGGATTCGGGAAGGTGCCGCAGTAGGCGCGCGCCGCATCGGAATTGAACATGTTGTAGATGTCCGCGCCAATATTGGCTCGCCTGCCGAAGAAGCGGAGGTTCTTCGCCACCTTCAGATCGATGAGCGTGATCCGCTCGCCGAACGTGTCGTTCGACAGCAGGTTCCGAGCCACCGTGCCCGTGGTATTGCCCACCAGCGCGGTTCCGACCCGGTTCTGGCTGTTCGGGCCCCACACGAGATCCCGCACGACGTCGACGGTGTAATTGGCGGTGTACTCCACGCCTGGACGAGAGCTGAAGGTCGAGCTGACGAGGACGTCAACCCATGGAATCGTGTAGCTGGCGGTTCCGCGGACGTTGGTCTGGAATGGACGAACGCGGTCGCAATCGCGCTCCCGTCCCTCCATTAAAATCTGTCCCGTTGGTCCATTGCCGTCGTCGACCAGCAGACCGCAGGTGCCGACGTTGCGACGTCCAGTGCTGGTGCCGCCGCTCACGCGCAGCCCGTGAGCCCCGCGGTAGACGAAGTTCGTGTCCACGCCGCTCCATAAATCGTAATAGGTGCCGCTCGGGGCGATCGTCACGGCACTCACCGAGCCGGATGGTGCTGTGGCGCCCGGCTTCAGTGTGGCGATGCCCTGCACGACGTAGCCGCCACCTCCTGGCAGCCGCGGATCCACGGGAGCCTGCACGCCATAGAAATCCCAGGTGCTGCTCTTGAAGTTCAGCAGGTCGTCCATGCACTGCTGCGAGTCGACGGTCCCGCCAGCCTGCGAGCTGAAGAGATCGCAGCCGGATCCAATCAGGTCGCTGACCGTCCTGTTCCCGATCTCGCGCCGGTTGTAGGTGACCTCCCCAGACAGCCCGCGCATGATCTGGTGCTGCACGCCGATGGATGTCTGCCATTCATACCCGCGCTTGCCCCAGCCCTCGATCATGCTCGAGCCGCCAGAGGCAAAGTAGTTGTTGCAGTAGTTGCGAACCTGCTGCGACATCGAGGGTTCGTCCTGCCCGCAGTAGATCGTACCGAGACCGATGGCCAGTCCCAGTTCATCGAGATCGTTGGGACTGCGACCGAAGCGGCGGGAGTTGGCCGCCGCAGTGGCAGCGCTCTGCCCGAAACCCGGAACGGGATTACCACACTCGCCGTTCGACGGCAGAGCCTGCCCCGCTGGTGGCGCAACCGCAGGAACACTCAGATCGCAGTCGACGATGCGGTCGCCATCGAGGTCACGCCACTGCCTGGTATACGAGTTGATCGTACGGCCCCCGCTTGCTGGATTCGTGGCGGTGTAGATGCCGCCGGCCTGCGACCCATCCAGGTACTTGCCCATGCTCCACTTGACCGAGGTCTTGCCCGTACCGAAGATGTCCCATGCCACACCCCACCGCGGGGTGATGTCTTTGAAGCCGACGCCCTTCCCGTCATCGCCGGCCTGCGGATCGTTCAGGCAATATTGATCAGACTTGAAGACGTCTGGACCGACACACGTCTTACCGTAATGGCTCCGAGCGTCGTCGTATCGCAGCGCGCCGCTGAGAGTAAACCGCTTCCAGGTCCATTGATCCTGCAGGTAAACAGACGCGAACCACGCCGCCTCGTCGGAGCCAGCCGGGATGTAGGCGGTCACACTGGTCGGCACGGGCGGGCGAAGCTCCGTCGCCAGCGCGGGGCCAAGCGGCTCGGTCACCTTACGGCCATCGAAGACGCGCGTCACGCCGTCAGGCAACAGCCCGCACCATGTTTGATTCGTGACCTGGCCGAGTGCCGGTGCGGTGGCCGTGCAATTGGCCCCTGGCGTCGCATACGCGTATTGCAGCCGCAGGTTATTGAAGAACGGATCGGATACGCGCGCGAGATACTGTCCCTGATATCCGAGCTTGACGTTGTGGCTGCCGGTTACGTACGACGCTGAGGCCCTCGACTGGAAATTCTGGATCTTCCAGTCGATGGCGTTATTGATCGACCCGGATGTGAAGCTGTTTCCAAGGAGTCCGGCCGGAACGTTGATCGAGGAGCCGGTTTCCACGATGCGCGGGATGTCGGGGTAGGCCTTTTCACCGCGATTCCGCGTCTCGTCGCGGTTCGAACTATAGCGCGAGATGCCGGCGTCGAGCAGGATGCGGTTGGTGAGCGGGTTGGTCCAACTCACCTGCTGCACCCGCAGCGGGTGCGTCAACGGGCTCCCCGACGCCTCGACCGAAACGCCGCCGGCCGCACCGTGGCACGGGTTCTCGCAGGTGTACTGCTCGTCCCAGAAAAGGTTGAATTTGTCTCGCCTCGTCGCCTGCAGCGTCAACCGAGTATTGACGTTCTGGTACAGGTCGCCCTGGTTGATCACTTGCTCGGAAAACCTGTAGTTCGCTCCGAAAATACCCTCGTTGAGGTTGCGACGATTGGCGAGCAGCAGGCTGTCACGATCCTGACGCCGCGCCGCCGAGTAGAACCACAGACGATCGCGCTTGATCGGACCGCCAAACGCCCCGTTGACATCGTATTCCTTGATCAGGCGATTCGAGAACGTGCTCGGCCGCTCGCCATCGTTCTTGTCATAGAACCGGCCGCTCGAGTATGCCGTGAAATAGTTCCCGGCGAAGCGGTTCCCACCAGTGCGCGGGATGACGTTGATCGTCGTTCCACCAGTCTCGGATTCTCCGAGGGCTCCTGAGAGCGTCAGGGTGATCTCCTGGGCGTTGCCGGTGTCGGCGATGTATGACGAACGGCCGCCGCCGCCGAAGCTGTTGATGCCCATACCATCGACCTGCATCCGACCCTGATTGATGCTGTCGGCGTCGTTCATCGAGGCGTGCGCGTTGAAACCCTGGAAAATCGGCGAGCAGCCCGACGCCGGTCCGGAGAATGCGCCATTGGCCTGGCCGCCACTGCAGATGACGGGTTCACTCGTCGTTGAAAACAACACCGACCCCAGAGCGATCCCTGGCACCAGCTGGACCAGATCACCAAGATTGCGAGTGGTTGGGAGGTCCGCCACTTCATTGCCCGTGAACACCTGCCGCTGGCCGGCGTTCTGCACGTCGACAAGCGGCACACTGCTGGCGACGACGGTGATCACCTCCGTGCGGGCACCGACCGTCATCTCCGCATTGACCGGCGCCGTGAAGCCGCTGGTCAACTCGACCCCCGTGCGCTCGAAGGTCGCAAATCCATTGAGGGTGAACGTGACCCGATAGACACCAACCGGCAAGTTCGTGATCTGATACCGGCCGTTGGCATCCGTTTGCAGTGACCGCGTCTTTTCTATCAGCTGCGGACTCGTCACCTCCACCGTGACGCCAGGCATGACTGCTCCCGTGGAGTCGCGCACTGTTCCCGCGATATTGCCTACCTGCGCAAAAGCGCTCGCCGGCAGACCCACCACCGCAACTGCGGTCACGAGCAATAGGGCTCGAACACGTCGGCACATACGTAGACCTCCTCCACGGTCACTGACCGGTGCAGGAGCCGCTACCCAGCGAACCTCCAAACGGCAAAGGCCACCCTGGGGACGCGACCATCGCACCCGTACAGTGCGCTTGCGCAGTAACGTCGATTCAGAGCAGAGGGAAATGGCTACCCGAGACGCCCAACGACCTGCGGAATGGCCCAAAAGCCTATTACGCGAGTCGAGCCACGTTTGCGTATCACGCAATGTGACGGGCGCATTGTGCAACGTTGACTGGAGCGGCCACAGGCTCGCGTCGCACAAATATTTGACAAATCTGCACAGGGAGCTGTCGGCAGACAAGGGGTGCCTGCACGGACGGGGACGTTTCGCGACTACGGCAGATTTCCGTCAGTGGACACAATCACATGCGCGCCAGGGTGATTGGCAAACGCCACGCGCAGGTTCTGCATCGGCCCGGTCGCACCGGGCGTCCGAACGAAGACGATGCGGTGCTGCGTCATTTGTTTCAAATAGCGCAGCGAAATCTTCTGAGCGACAGCCGGCAAGATGCTCGAGGCAAGCGCGGTCGTGCCGCCTGAGGAGACGGCGACGTAGTTGCCGCCGGTGACTTTCTGAACCAGAAGGGCGATCTCACCGTTTTGTCCCTCATCGACGTCGATGTTCGAGACCTCACCTGGTTCGTTCGGCCGCCGGCCTGGACTGACCATGACCATGTTCGTCCACACCCGATGCTTCCGCAGCGACAGGAGCATCTTCTCGTTCCGCTCTCGGCGCACGTCGCTGCCGTCGGCGTGCGTCGTCGCGATCGAGACGAGAACCGGCAGGTAGGGCGGCAGTCCGTCTTCCACCCGGCGGGATTCCTGGTCGAGCCGCTGCGCGAACTCGCCGAGCGCATCGCTGAAACGACCGAGCCCTTCATCCGGCGTCAGCCGGCCAACGGCATTCTTGATCTGCACCAGGTCCTTCGAGTCGCGAATCAGCCATCGCGGGTTGCGCGCCGTGGTGACGATCGACACTGGAATGCTTCGCGGAATGCCGCCGACGAGTGCGTTCAGGCCGTTGCGCAGATGGACGAGAGCGTCGGCGGTGCCCGGGCCGTTGTCGACGAGCACGGTCAGTTTCAACGGCCAGCCGAATCGGCTGACGCCGAGCACGGTACCCGGCCCTGCATCTTCCTCAATCCTGATGTCAGAAGGATCGATGTCGAGCACCGGGATACCGGCTTTGTCGAGGACCAGCAGATAGAGGGCGAACTGATCCTGACCGTGGACACAAACGGCCAGCGCGGCAACGATACTCGCCGCCGCGGCCAGTCCGACTCGTCGCCGCGCTCCTCTCATTCGCTTGCCTCTGTGCACTCGATGGCGAGCCATCGAGGCTGTCTGATTCACGTCAGCGTGCGTATTATGCAACGGCTGGCGCATATAATGCGCTCCTGGGCATGTCCGTTATCCGCTTGAAACGCACATACCTGCTGCTTGCGGCCGCGTTGCTGCTCATCGTTCGCGTCTGGGCGCTCGACGGCGACGTCGGCCTTCACGATCCGTCGACGATCGTCCGCGACGGTTCACGCTTCTATGCCTATGCCACAGGGGGCGGTCTGCCGATGTCGGTGTCGGATGACGGCTGGACGTGGCGGCGGTCGGGCGGCGTCATGCAGTCGCTGCCAGGCGGACGGCCTGGCGCTGACGTGATCGCGCGCGGCGGCAATAACACCTGGGCGCCCGACGTGATGAAAGTCGGCGACAAGTACTTTCTCTACTACTCCGCGCCCGGCACGCAGCCGAAGTCGGCGATTGGGTTGCTGGTGGGCAGGACGCTGGATCCCGCGTCGCCTGACTACGGATGGACGGATGCCGGCCCTGTGGTCTGGTCGGACGGCGTCGAGGACAGCAATGCGATCGACCCGGGCATCTTTCGTGACCCCAGGAACGGATCGCTCTGGCTCACCTACGGCTCGTACTTCGGCTACATCCGTCTCGTCGAGCTCGATCCGAAGACCGGCAAACGTCTGTATCCGCAGCGCACACCCGTCAACGTCGCGATCAACTCGGAGGCGTCGATCATCATCTCCCGCGACGGCTGGTACTACCTCCTCGTCACGCACGGATCGTGCTGCGCCGGCGCCGCGTCCAGCTACAGCATCCGAATGGGGCGGGCCCGCACGGTCACCGGCCCCTACCTCGATCGCTCCGGCGTCGACATGCTCCAGGGTGGCGGCTCGCTCTTTGTCGGTTCGTCCGGGCGCGTGGTTGGCCCCGGCCACTTCGGCCTGCTCGACCTCGGTGAGGGTGTCCAGAAGTTCTCATGTCATTTCGAGGCCGACCTCGATCGCGGCGGCATCAGCGTGCTCGACATCCGGCCGTTGCTGTGGCACGACGGCTGGCCGGTCGCGGGTGAGAACGTCGCGCCGGGCACATACCGTATCGAGTCGGTGCGTACAGGCACGGCCCTCGAACTCTCCGTCGAGGGATCCCCGGTCGGCGGACGCCGTGGCCGTGGCGGCGGTCCGCGCGGCGCCGGTGCTGGTGGCCGCGGCGGCGAGGCGGGCGCGGGTCGCGCAGAGGCGCCAGCCCCGGCACCGATTCCAGCGCAGGAGGCCGCGCAGGTCTCTGCCAACTGGCCGGCCGGGGCGGTCGACGCGCGACTCTCCCCCTATCTGCTGCAGGCACAGCAGAAGTGGTCCGTGACCTCGGTTGCGAACGCCGGCGGCTATGCGGGATCGCCTTACTTCCGAATCTCCGTCGCCGGCACCGAGCGCAGCCTCGCCGCGACTGCCAACGGCGAACTGACCGTATTGCCGGCATTCACCGGCTCTCCCGATCAGCTCTGGCGGATCGATCAGCTCGCCGACGGAACCTATCGCCTGACGCCGAAAGCCGTGCCTGGTGGAAACGTGACGATGGCGCTGTCGGCAATCGGCGGCAGTTCACCGACACTCGAGCGCGTCGATGCAAACACCGACCGCCAGCGCTGGCTGCTGAGGACACCGTGACCATCACGCGGTTTCTCTGTTCGATGGCCGCCTGCGCCGCCGTGACGGCCGGAGTCGGTGCGCAAGGCGTTCCTGTCGTGCCGACGATCATCCGTCCGGCGACTGCGAGCAAGCCGGCC
>Ga0111539_10006627_pt1 | contig 14917 bp, 16 predicted proteins | sample RhiMethybrSRZTD1_FD_79667 | JGI IMG/M metagenome (GOLD analysis project Ga0111539, IMG submission 79667) | Populus rhizosphere microbial communities from Tennessee, USA - Rhizosphere MetaG P. TD hybrid SRZTD1 (version 2) (version 2) | ecosystem: Host-associated > Plants > Roots > Rhizosphere >... | reverse complement strand
GTCTGATCGCCGGTGACCTTCAGCTCGACCTGCTTGCCGAGCCGCTGGCTCAGATCGCGCACCATGCGCGGGAAGCGGCTGAAGACGAAACTGATCGGCAGCATGCGCACGCGCATGACGCTTTCCTGGAGCTCGCGCACATTGCGCTCGAGTTGCGCCAGTCCCGCGCGCAGCTGATCGGACAGAGGGCCGCTGACCTTGGTGCCGAGCTGCGTGAGCATCGACTGCGTGATGACGAGCTCGCCGACGGTGTTCATCAGCTCGTCGATCTTCTCCGTGCTGACGCGGATCGAGCTGCCGTCGCCCAGACCCTGCTTCGGCGCTTCCACTGCTTCAGCCATCGCAACAGCACGCGGTTCCCCCTCCCTGCCCTCCCCCGTCGGACGGTGGAGGGTTGGGGTGGGGGCGGCAACCGCGGCATTCTCGTCGTGAATCCGCAGCTCGCAATCGCCCTCGGCCCAATCGAAGACCTGGTCGATCACTTCGCGCGTCGCGTCCGTGTCGACGGTCAGATCCCAGGCGAGATAGCACGACTCCGGATCGAGCTCGCGCAGCGCGGGAAGATTCTGAGCAGCAACGACGACGTCGAGGTCGCCGAGATCCGCCAGCTCGCGCAGCATGCGCAGCGGATCGTTGCCGTGCACGAAGAGCTGCGGATAGGGGCGGAAGTGGATGCGCCAGCGATGCGCCCCCGTGGACGCGGCCCCCTCCCTACCCTCCCCCGCAAGGCGGGGGAGGGACTGGGTGGGGGCATTCTTCTGCGCGATCGCCAGCTCCAGATCGAATTGCACGTCCGCCACTCGCTGCGCATCGATCGGCGTCTTGTGCTGCACGGCGCGCAGCATCTCGCGCATGATGTCGACCGACTTCAGCAGCAGGTCGGTGATATAGCGAGTCACCTGCATCCGGTTGCCACGCAGCTCGTCGAGCATCGTCTCGCACGTATGAGTGAACGACGCGACTTCGGCGAAGCCGAAGGTGGCGCTGCCGCCCTTGATCGAGTGCGCGACGCGGAAGATCGTGTTGACCGTCTCCGCGTCCGGCGCGCCGACGTTCAGCTTCAGCAGCGCGGCCTCCATCGTGTCGAGCGCTTCGAAGCTCTCGTCGAAGAAGGCGTCGTGGAATTGTGCGAGGTCGAGCGCCATGGCTTATCTCAGCAGCACCCGATGCACGGTCGCGATCAACTGCGCCGGATCGAACGGCTTCACGATCCAGCCGGTCGCGCCCGCGTTCTTGCCCTCGCGCTTGCTGTCCGCTGAGCTTTCGGTGGTGAGCATCAGGATCGGCGTGTGCTTGTAGTGCGGCTCGGCGCGCAGCGCCCGAACCACTTCGAAGCCGTCGCGAATCGGCATGTTCACGTCGAGCAGTACCAGGTCGAATGCCGTCTGCGCGGCGAGGCGCAGGGCTTCAGCGCCGTCCGCTGCCGCCGTGACTTCGAAGCCGGCGCTGCCGAGCGACATGCGCACCATCTCGCGCATCGAGGGCGAATCGTCCGCGGCCAGGATGCGCGTCATTGCGTCACCTCAGCCTGCGGCAGGCACAGCATCGATTCCACGCCGAGCACACGCGCCGCGTCGCGCACGACACTCGGGTCGCCCAGCCATTCGACCTTGCGCTGCTGCGCCGAGCGGTCGCGCACGAACGCGCACAGCACCTGCATCGTGGAAGTGTCGACGCGTTCGACGCTGCCGACATCCACTCTGACGGGCGCTGCATCGTCCAGGTGCACGCACAGTGTCTGCTTCAGCTCCGCTGCATCTTTCACGTTGCAGTTGCTTGCAAGCACGATCATGAGTTGCGACCGCCGCGCCGGGGCAGCAGCGTCGACAACCGCAGCGACAGGCTTCACTGCGCGCTTCCGTTTCGCTTTCTTGGTACTCATCAGTCTCATCGGGGGCCGATTTCACAGATTCTCTTTGCGCTATCGGCATTTGCCACAGCGTCTTTAGGGGTCGGTAAAGCTCTCAAGGTCTTCCCCGATCTGCCGTTAAATTGTTGAAGCAGTTCACAGCGGAACAGTGAAAAACGGCCACGAAAGATGCGTGTCGACCTGGTGAATCTCGTTGGATCGGGCACCAGCCCGAGTCCGACCCTGCTCGCGGAGTGGCGCGTCGGCGCCATTCTCGAAGCCGTCGCAGTGCGCGACCCGCGGGGCGGCCAGTTGTGGCTGGACATCGCCGGACAGCGGCATCCGGCTCGCGTCGCATCGGGAGACGCAGCGGGGCCAAAGGACGGCGAGAAGCTGCAGGTGCGCGTGTTGCGCAACAGCCCGGTACTCGCGCTCGAGACGGTCTCGACGCAGCCGACGGAGTCGTCGGCGCAATCCGCGGTCATTGCCGATGCGCTCCGTAAATTCGTGCCGCGGCAGCAGAGCCCGGCGCTGCTGCTCGCCAATCTAGCCTGGATCGCGCAGCGTAAGGGTGGAGTCGAGACGTTGCCTCGCGCCGTCGTGCAAGCGGCCGCGCATTTGTGGCATGCGCTGCCTGAGGCCGATTCGCTTGAAGATCCGGTGGCGCTCGAAGCCGCGATCGCGCGCTCCGGCGTATTTCTGGAATCGAATCTCGCTGCGCATCGCGGCGCGCCCGATCCGCGCTTTGGGTCGGATCTCAAGACGCTGTTGCTCGCGCTGAATCGCGCGCTGCAAGCGCAGGGTGCGAAGCCTTCGTCTACCCATACTGACGACGCGATGCCCGCACCGGTGCCGACTGCGCGCGGGCCGCTCACTGCCCTGCCCGGCGCACCGGCGACTCTCGCGGTGCTCGATGAGCCGACGCAGCAGCTCAATGAGCTGGCCCGGCAAACCGACGGCACGCTCGCGCGGCTCACGACTGTGCAGATTTCGAACAGCGCGCCCGATCCTGCCGCGCAGTCGATGCTGATCGACTTGCCCGTGCGACACGAGGATCGCGCGGCGGTGCTGCGATTGAAGATCGAACGGGACGGCTCGCGTCGCCACGGTGGCGACGGCGGGGAGTCCTGGACCGTCGAGGCTGCCGTCGACCTCGGTGCGATCGGCGCGTTGCACGCGAAGGTCACGATGATCGGCAAGCGCATCGGCGTGCAGTTGCGCGCGGAGTCGCCTGCGATCGTCGCCGCCTTGTCACAGCGCGCGGACGAGCTCGAAGCGATGCTTTCACAATCGGGCCTCGAGGTGGATCGCGTCGTGTGTCTGCACGGCATGCCGGCGGGCGACTTCGGCGTGCGTGCGGCGCGCTTGCTGGATGTGCGCGCATGAACGAGCGCAATCGCCCACCGCTCGCTGTCGCGCTCCACTACAGTGGCTCCGGCGCCCCGCGCGTCGTTGCCAAGGGCGGCGGCTTCGTCGCCGAGCGCATTGTCGAGACGGCCCGCGAGCACAACGTACCCTTGCAACAGGACTCGGCGCTCGCCGCTGCGCTGTCGCGTATCGATCTCGGAAGGGAAATCCCGCGCGAGCTCTACGTCGCGGTCGCGCACGTGCTGGCGTTCGCCTGGTCGGTTGCCGGGAAGAGGTAGGTCGGGCTTTAGCCCGACTCGGAGTCGGACTGAAGTCCGACCTACAGCCCCTACCCCACCACGCTCAGCAACGAACCGCGCTTGCGTCCTGTCGCCTGCTGAGGCGCCGGCGGGGCTTCGAACTTCGTGCGACTCTTCGTGACATGTAACCGGGTCAGCAGCTCGGCTTCGTGCCGCGTGATCCCGCAGCTCGCAACCAGCTCCTCGACATCCGCGCCATTCTTGGCGAGCCGTGCCGCCAGGTCGTAACCGCGTTGGGCGCCGACGGCGGCTGTCGGGGCGAGCCGCGGCTCCACTTCCGAGCGCTCGCTCAGCGACTCGATCCGGGCGCTGATCACCGCCAGCGTCTCGTGCAGGCTGCGGATCTCCGCGAACGTGCGCTGCATCTCATTGCACAGGTGCTGCATCCGGCGCTCCTCTGCACGGCGCCAGCGGGTGAATGCGAGCGCGAAGATCCAGAACGCGCCGAACAGCAGTGCCGCGCGGCCGACCATCATGATCGTCTCAATAGACGGGTTAGGCAGAATCTCGAACATCGCCAGCTCCTGTGACGGCCGTCACACCGCGTCAGGAATCCGACGCCGGAATGATGGCCGTGCAGAGGAGAAAGCAAGAACGGTGCCGGGAGAGAAAATGAGGGGAAACTGAGCGCTGCAACATGTGCTGCGGTGCTCAGTCTCCCCTGTTTTTTTCTCCCGGCACCCATTCGAATAGCTTCACCGGATCGCCGGGCCTCAATTCGAGCTCGCGCTCGAGCTTCATGCCGGCCTTCTCCAGGACACGGATGGAAGTGGCGTTGTCGGGCGAGACGATTGCGAGGATGCGCTTCAGGCCGAAGACGCGATGGCCGTGATCGAGCACCGCGGAGGCCGCCTCGTATGCGTAGCCCTTGCCGCGGAACTCCGGCAGGAACGCATAGCCGACGTCGACGTCCGGCAGCGTGTCGCGCTTGATCAGGCCGCACATGCCGGTTGGCATGCCGCTGTCGCGCTCCTCGACGCGATACATGCCGAAGCCGAAGCGCTCGTACATGTCGAGCGGCCCCTCGCGCAGGTAGCGGCGAGCGCCGTCGAGATCCTGCACGTTCTTGTCGCCGATGAAGCGCAGCCAGGAGGGGTCGTTGACGAGGCGGAAGATGAACTCGGCGTCGTTCAGCGTGAAGCGACGCAGGGTGAGGCGATCGGTTTCGAGGACGTGCATGCGCGCATTATGCGCCAAGGGGCGCAACCTTCGGGCCGGACCGGGCGTCGCAGACAGATGAAACCAAAATCGTCCGCGGCCGCGCTGACAGTTGCGGCCCTGATTCTGGCAGCCGGCACGACAACCGCACAGTCCATCGCAGAAAAGCGCGCCGAGGTGTTCGACGCCGTCGTGAAGACGGTGACCGAGCAGTTCTACGACCCTGCCTTCCACGGCGTCGACTGGACAGCCGTGCAGACCCGCTACCGTGCGCGGCTCGCGGATGTCACGGACGACGCAGGCCTGCAGCGTCTGATCACGCAAATGCTGGAGGAACTGAAGTCATCGCACCTGTACGTCTACCGCACTCTCCCCGGCAGTTCGGGCGCCGCACTGAGTGCGCGGATCGAGCCCCTCGACGGCGCCGACACGGTGCTGGAGCTCGCTCCCTTGTCAGACGCTCGCGCGAAAGGCCTGCGCCCCGGCGATCGGATCGTCGGCGGTGTCGCAACCCTGAAGGGGCCAGCCGGGACGCTCGCTGACGTGACCTTGCAACGCTGCGATGGAACCTCAGCGCAACTGAAAATCCGCCGCGAGAGCTGGCTGTTTCCGGAAGAGCATCCAGGCTGGCACTGGACACGAATCCGCGTCGCGCCGGAGAAAGTCATCGGTTACATCCGCGTCGATCGTTTCGACGACGGCGCGGCGGCACTCGCGGACCAGGCCATGGAGGAGCTCGGCCATACGCAGGGACTGGTGATCGACATTCGCGCCAACAGCGGCGGCAACATCTCGGCGATGCGACTCGCGAGCTACTTCATCGATCGCCCTGACGCGACCTTCGCACTGATGTCCCGTCCCTATCTGCAGAAGCTCGGCCGACCAGTGACGGCGAGTGACGTCGCCGCGGCACCCAAGGTGGTCGGCCGCTATCGCGGCGAAGACGTGGCCGAGGCGCTCTCCAAGGGCGGCGGCGCGGCCGCGTTCTCGATCGAGGATCTCGGCGCCAAGCGTTATCGCGCTCCCGTTGTCGTGTTGATCGGTCCGGGGACCGGCAGCGCCGCCGAAGGCTTCGCCTGGGGAATGAAAACCTGGAGTCACGCCCGGCTGATCGGCGCACCCACAGCAGGAGCGATCCTGAGCGGCGAAGATTTCGACGTCGCACCGGGCTGGCGCCTCATCGTGCCGACCGCAGGCCACTGGAGCGCAGCGGGCGAAGATCTCAACGACAAGCCGGTAACGCCGCACGAGCTCGTGCCCGAGACGCGCGACGATCTCTGCGCTGGTCGCGACAGAGGCGCCGAACGGGCAATGGCGATCCTGGCTGCAGGCTGAGTGCGCGCGCTAGGATAGCGACGCGCCAATCGGGCTGTACCAGGGGAAGGTCGATGCAAAAGCTCGTCGCAATCGCAATCGCCGCCATTGCGGTCATCGCCAGCGTCGTCTACTTCGGCCGCTCATCCGAGCCGACTGCCGCTTCTGCAGACGAGCCCGAACAACCTCAGGCGTCGCTGATCCACGAAACGCGCACTGCACCGACGTTGCCACCCACACCACCGACGCAACCGGAGGCGCCGATTGCGCCGACGCCGAAACCCACCGCACAGCTGCAGACGTTCACGCCACCCCTGCCAGCCGACCTCAGGAATGCCCACCGTGCTGCCGCGTCGCTCACGAAGGAGGAACAGCAGCAGCTGGCCGCATGCGACGCGGCGTGGCAACGCAAGACCAAGGGCGAGCAGGCTGCACGCGACGCCGAATCGAAAGATCCCGCCTGGGCCTATCGGATGGAACAGAAGCTACGCGAATACACAGCGCGTCGTTTTCAAACGATCCCGATCGACGTGACGTCCATCGACTGCAAGACAACCTTCTGCGAGCTCAAGGCACAAAGCTTCTCGCCCGAGCAGCCACCGAGCTCAGCAACGCGATGAACGCGCTCGTGATGCAGCCGCCGCCTGATTTCCGGGGCGTGTTCCGGGGCAGTTCCTACTCGAACACGGACGAAGCGGGCAAGGCCGTGCACGTCGTCCAGCTGAGGCGCTTGCAGGAACGCGCAGGGAACGGCGAGAGGCCCAGTGCAGAGCAAGAGGCTTGTTGGAAATTGTCTGGCCTGCAACAGGAGCGCGAGCGGGCAGCTCGCGATGTCGAGCCGCGGGACGCGGGCTGGGCCGATCCAATGGAGCAACTGCTTCGCCAGCACATCACGGAAAAGATGGCGAAGCATCCGCTCGATCGCCTCGAGATCGCGTGCCGGGCTACTTTCTGTCAGATCAAGGCCAGCGGCGTGACGCCGCAGTCGCAACTGGCGTTCCAAAAGATCTCGCAGGAGGCAGGCGCGGAGCCGTGGGCTGACATGGAGACTGGCGAAGGCGGCAGCAGCACGTATGGGGACGGGAACAAGTGGGAAGCAAGTCAGACGTTGTATCGGAAAGAGTCAGGCTAAAGCCTGACATTCTTACGGCAATCGACCTGCAGCCTGCGGTGTTGGCGTCGTTTGCAACGACGCTTCGGTCGTCGCGGGCTGAGGCAACGCGGTCGGCACCGTCGCCGGCGCTTCTTCGCTCTGCCCTCTCTCGCCCGCATAGTCGCCTTCCGGCTTCCTGCTGCCGCCGAGAATCACGAGGACCACGCGTCGATTGGCATTGCGTCCTTCCGGCGTCGCATTGCTCTGCACCGGCCGGTTCTCTCCCAGACCCACCACAGCGAGACGCGCAGGATCCATTCCAGCGCGCGTGAACAAGTGCACGACGCTCGCGGCGCGCGCCGACGAAAGCTCCCAGTTCGACGGGAACGCCGGCTTGTTGATCGGACGGTTGTCCGTATGGCCCTCGACGCGAATCGAATTCGGGAAAGGCTTCAACGTCTCCGCCAGCTGCGTGAGCACCTGCTCGGCCGGCTCCGATAGCGTCGCGACGCCGCTCGGAAACAGGATATCGGTTTGAATCTCGACCTCGACCCAGGTGCCATGCCGGCGCACGATGATGAGCTCGCGGTCGATGAGATCCGACATCGCCTGCTCGACCTCCGCGGCAACGCTCGCCAGCTCGTCGCTCTGCGCGGCATCGATGCTCGCCGCAGGTGAACGCTGCGCCATCGCGATCGGCTGGATCGCTGTGTGCGCCTGACTATCGATCATCGGCTTCTGCACCATGCTGATGATCGGATCGGTGCCCGGACCCGCCTGCTTCTCGCCGACCTGGATCGGCTCGAGCGTTTTCGGCGCACCCTGGAATGCAGCGACCAGCGAATCGGAGAGCACGCGATACTTGCCCTCGTTGACCGAAGACATCGCGTACATGACGACGAAGAACGCGAGCAGCAGCGTAATCAGATCGCCGTACGGGATCGCCCACGCCTCGTGATTGGCGTGCTCTTCGTGTTTGTGACGGCGGGCCATGGGCGCCTAGTGCAGATAACCTTGCAACTTCGACTCAATCGCCCTTGGATTCTCGCCCTGTGCGATCGAGATCATTCCTTCGATCACCATCTCGCGCGACTCGCTCAGGCCGGCGATCGCGACCTTGAGCTTGTTCGCGACCGGCAGGAAGAACAGGTTGGCGAGGCCGATGCCGTAGATCGTCGCGACGAACGCGGCGGCGATACCGTGACCGAGCTTGCTCGGGTCCGCGAGGTTCTGCATCACTGCCATGAGGCCGAGCACCGCGCCGATGATGCCCAGTGTCGGCGAGTAGATGCCCATGCCCTCGAATACTTTCGCGGCGCGCGTGTCGGATTGTTCGCGCACGTGCAGGTCCACTTCGAGAGTGCTGCGGATCATGTCGGGCTCGCTGCCGTCGATCACCAGCTGCAGGCCTTTGCGCACGAAGTCGTCCGGCTCGCGCTCAATGACCGGCTCCAGGCCGAGCAGACCTTGCTTGCGCGCGGTGTTGCTCCACTCGACCATCTTCTTGATCAGATCGGCGCGCCGCACCGAAGGCGGCTTGAAGACCCACGGCAGAATACGCATCGCATGTTTCATCACCGGCAGCGGCGTCTGCACGAAGATCGCAGCGATGGTGCCGACGACGACGATCATGAACGCCGCCGCGGAGAGCAGCGCCTTGATGCCCGCGCCCTTGAGCACTGCGCCGACGAGAATCGCGACGGTCGCCAGAACCAGGCCGACTAAGCTGAGGATGTCCATGAGGGATCAGACCCCCAGGCCCGAAAGCAGCGCGTCGACGTCCTGCTGACCGGTCACTGACGGCCCGCTGTTGATGCCGGGTATCGGCGGGCCGAAGCCGCGCCGCGTTTCGTCGGAAACCGGCCGCGTGCGCGTGCCGACGTTCGACAGGCGCACCAGGTCGCTGAGCGCGATCTCGAGCTCCGTGACCAGCTTCGTTACGCCGCGGATGATCTGGCCGGTCAGGTCCTGGTAGCCCTGTGCGACCAGCACCTCGGAGAGATTCACGCGGACCGTCTCCATGTCCGAGCGCGTCGCCTGCAGGAACGCGTCCATTTCGCTCACCATGCGATGGAAGTCTTCCACTGCGATCTTGCGATCGCGGAAGCGCTGCCACTGCTCGACCAGCTCTGCGGCCGAGCGCGCCGTGCGCTCCGCCAGCGGACCGGACTTCTCGACGAGCTCGAGTGTGCGATGCGCGGCCTCGTCGGTGAGCTTGAGAACGTGATCGAGACGCAGCCGCGCATTGGGCACATCCTTCGCGGCGAGATCGGCGAGGCGCGAGTCGACACGGAAGCGCTGCAGCGCGGACTGCAGGTCGCCGGTGAGCTTACGCAGATCGAGGAACATCATGCGCTCGCGCCGCTGCAGCAGCGTGTCGAGCTCGGCGTAGAACAGCGCCTCGTCGCCGGCAGCGAGCGCGTCGGAGAGTGCGGCGATGCAGGCGCCGAACTCTTCGCGCAAGGGGGTCGTCGTGCCGGTCGTCATGCAGGTACTCTTCTGGCCCGGCGGTCAGCCCGCCTGCCCCAGGATCTTGTCGATCTTTTCTTTCAGCGTGATCGCGGTGAACGGCTTGATCACGTAACCGTTCACGCCGGCCTGCGCGGCCTCGATGATCTGCTCGCGCTTCGCTTCGGCCGTGAGCATCAGCACCGGCATCTTCGCGAGCGCCGGATCGGCGCGCACCGCCTTCAATAAATCGAGCCCGGGCATGCCGGGCATGTTCCAGTCCGTCACCAGGAAGTCGAAGCCGCCCGACTTCAGCATCGGCAACGCAGTCTGGCCATCGTCGGCCTCCTGCACGTTGGCGTAGCCCAGGTCGTTGAGCAGGTTCTTCACGATTCGACGCATCGTGGAGAAATCGTCGACGACCAGGAACCGCAGATTCTTACTCACCTCTCCGTCTCCTCCCGTATAGGTCAGGCTTCAGCCTGACACTCCCGCCCTATCTCTCCAGTCCACGAGCCGCGCCTTCAGCCGCACCAGCGCCTGGCCGTGCAGCTGGCACACGCGCGACTCGGTGACCTTCAACACCGCGCCGATTTCCTTCAGGTTCAGCTCGTCGTCGTAGTACATCGACATGACCAGCCGCTCCCGCTCCGGCAACTCCTTGATCGCACCCGCGAGCGCCATGCGAAAACCATCGTTGGTCGCGTCGAGGAACGGATCCGCGCTCTCGTCCTCGATGCGACCCATCAGCGAGTCGTCGTCGCCGTTGCTGTCGTCGAGACTCGCGATCCGGCAACTCGCAGCGTCGTGGGCGATCTTGTGATACTCGTCCAGCGACACACCCATCTTGTCCGCGATCTCGGTGTCGCGAGCCTCGCGGCCGAACTCCGCCTCGATCTCGCGCACCGCGGCCGCTGCCGCACGCGCCTTGCGATGCACCGAGCGCGGCGCCCAATCGAGCTTGCGCAACGCGTCGAGCATCGCGCCGCGGATACGAATACCCGCGTACGTCTCAAAGCTGGCGCCGCGGTCGGCCGTGTAGTTGGCTGCCGCTTCCAGCAGGCCGAGCATCCCGGCCTGGATCAGATCCGCGACCTCCACCGACGCGGGCAACCGCCCGGCCAGGTGATACGCGATCCGCTTCACCAATTCCGCGTTGCCGATGACGAGCGCATCCGTGTTGCGCGCGGCGGAGCCGGTCTTGTAAGCGCGCAAGCCGCTCATCGGACCACCTCCAGCCGGGCCTGGGGCTTGCGCACCAGACGCTCCACGAAAAACTCGAGATTGCCCCGCGGGCAATCCGGCACAGGCCACTTATCGGCCTTGAGGGCCAATTTCTTAAATGCTCGCGATGCAGGACATGAGGGAAACGCTGCAGTCACCGGACGCTGCTCACGGATTGCGCGCTTCAGGTACGGGTCTTCCGGGATTTCCCCTACGTACTCGAGAGTGACATCCAGGAAGCGATTGGCCACCCGCTGGAACTTCTGGAACAAGGCGTCGCCTTCTCCGGGCGACCGCGTCTGATTGGCGAGCACGAAGAACCGGGTGACGCCGTGATTGCGGCTCAGCACTTTCGCGAGCGCGTACGCGTCCGTCATGGAGGCGGGCTCGTCGCAGACGACAAGAAGCACGTGCTGCGCGGCCTGAGTGAACTGCAGAACGCTGTGCGCGATGCCTGCAGACGTGTCGACGATCAACGTGTCGACGCGCGCAGTCAGTGCGCTGAACGCCTGCACGAGTTGCAAGTGAGCGGCTGCAGGAAGATTCGCGAGCTCCGCGATGCCGGAAGCGCCCGGCACGACGTTCACGCCGTACTGCGATTCGACGATGATTTCCTCGAGCGTGCGCTCGCCGGCAAGCACCTGCGCCATCGTGTGGCGCGGCGAGAGGCCGAGGAATACATCGACGTTCGCGAGGCCGAGGTCGCCGTCGAGCAGCATCACGCGCTTGCCGGTCGAGCCGAGCGCCGTCGCGAGATTCACGGCCACGCTGGTCTTGCCCACGCCGCCCTTGCCGCCGGTGACCGCGATCACCTGGACGGGGCCGGGGCTGGCCGCGCGCTTCAGACCGGTTACTTGAACTGATTGCATTCCGTCACTCCGTCACTTCGTCACTTCGTCACTTCGTCACTTCTTCTATGCGAGCGCATGCGCCACGCTGCCAAACCTTCTCTGCAGCAAGTCTTCATCCGCATTCGCGCCGGCCTTCTTCGAAAGGTCGACTGCCCGCGCGATCAGCTGATGCGAGCGCGCCGGACTGAGATCTTCGGGAACCTGCTGGCCGTCGCTGAGATAGGCGATCGGCAGCTTCGCGCGGATGAGCGCGGACATCGTGCCGCCGAGGCTGGTCGCCTCGTCGAGCTTCGTGACGTTGCACGTCGTCGGCCGCGCCGGCGCGAACTTCTCCAATGCTTCTTCGATCGCGCCCGCCTGCGAGGCGGCGGAGATCACGAGACTCGTCTCGATCCGATCGCTCGCGGTCGTCAGCATCTCGAGCTCGTTCGCCAGGCGCGGATCGCGCTGACTCAAGCCGGCGCTGTCGATCAGGAGCAGGCGTCGATCGCCGACATGATCGAGCGTTTCGGCAAGTTCCGCCGCGCCGTCGATCGAGTGCGCCGGGACGCCGAGCAGGCGACCGAGCGTGTGAATCTGTTCCTGTGCGCCGATGCGGATGCAGTCCGTCGAGATCAACGCCAGATCGCGCGGGCCGTTGCGGAGAACCCAACGTGCAGCGAGCTTCGAGATCAGCGTGGTCTTGCCGACGCCCGTCGGGCCGACCATCGCGACGACGCCGCCGGTTTCCATCCAGCGCTCGCCGACCGTCTCGATGCGGCGCGCGAGCATCGCGAGTGCGAGGCGATGCGCCTCAGCGAGCTCCATTCGCTGCGGCAGCTGACTCACCAGCTCGCCGGAGAGATCGTGCGCGATGCCGAGCACTGTCAACTGACGCAGCAGCTCCGTCTGGATCGGCGCACGACGCGAAAGATCGTTCCACGCCAGCGTCGCGAGCTGGGTCTCCAGCAAGTGGCGCAGCGTGCGCAGTTCTTGATTAGCATCAGCCGGTAAGTTGCTGATTTCATGACGCTCTTGCTCACCCTGGAAGCGCTGCGCGAGAGCCGCGTAGTCGGCAGCCGTGGGGATGCGCGATTCGACTCGCGAGGACTCGTTGCCGTCGACGGACGACTCGACGTCGACGTCGTAGTCGACAGCCGCGACGACTTCGACGCCGCCGCTGATTCGACGACTCGAAAGAATCACCGCATCCGGACCCTGCGCGTCGCGCACCTGGCGCAACGCCTGTCGCATGTCCGGAGCGCGATAGTGTTTGATCTTCATTCCACCTTATCTCCCAACCGCCGTGACCAGACGCACCTTGCGGTTGTCGGGTATCTCGTTCCACGCAAGCACGTGCATGCCCGGCACCACCGAGCGCATGAAGCGTGCGAGCGTCTGACGCAATTGCGGCGGCACCAGCAGCACGGCCGGCTCGCCCGTCATTTCCTGTCGTTGTGCAGCTTCGGCGAGACGCCGCTGCATGCGTTCTGCGAGACCGGGCTCGAGCCCCGGCGTCGCGGCGTTGTTGCCCGCAAGCGAATTCGTGAGCAGCTGTTCGAGATCGGGCTCGAGCGTGATCACTGGCAGCTCTGTCGACATCCCAGCGATGTCCTGCACGATCTGGCGACCAAGTGCGACGCGAACCTGCGCCTGCAGCTGCGCCGGGTCCTGCGTGCGCGTCGCGTGCTCCGCGAGCGTCTCGACGATCGTGCGCATGTTCTTCAACGGCACGCGCTCGGAGAGTAGCCCCTGCAGCGTGCGAACGACCGTCCCTAGTGGGAGCAGTTTCGGCGTGAGATCTTCGACGAGCTTCGGCGCGGTCTTGCCGAGCGCGTTGAGCAGCTGTTGCACTTCTTCGTGACCGAGCAGCTCGTGCGCGTGACTCTGCACGACGTGGCTGAGATGTGTCGCGATCACCGTGCTCGCATCGACGACCGTGAAGCCGAGCGTCTGCGCGTGGTCGCGCGCCGAGGGCTCGATCCACACTGCTTCCATGCCGAAAGCCGGATCGCGTGTCTCGATGCCCGAGAGCCTGCCGAAAACTTTGCCCGGATTGATCGCGAGCTCGCGCTCCGGATAGATGACGCCCTCGCCCACCGGCACGCCGGCGAGATTGATGCGATAGGAATTCGGCTGCAGATCCAGGTTGTCGCGGATGTGCACGGCCTGCACGAGGAAGCCGAGATCCTGCGTCAGCTTGCGGCGCACACCGCGAATACGAGCCAGCAGATCGCCGCCCTGCGCCTTGTCGACCAGCGGCACCAATCGGTAACCGACTTCCAGGCCGATGATGTCGACCGGCTGCACGTCTTCCCACGTCAGCTCGCGCGCTTCGGGCGGCGGCGCCGCTGCTGGCGCCGGCGCACTCTCGACCGGGTCCACCGGCTTGAGCGATCTCTTGTGAAGCATCCACGCGCCGCCGCCGCAGAGCGCAGCCATCAGAAGGAACGGGATATTCGGCATGCCGGGGATCAGGCCCATCACCGCGAGCAGCGCCGCTGCGATGGCCAGCGCGCGCGGCTGACCGAGCAGCTGCTTCGCAAGCTCGCCGCCCATGTCCTGGGCGCGCGACATACGGGTCACGATCAACGCGACTGCAGTCGAGAGCAGCAGCGCCGGAATCTGTGCGACCAAGCCGTCGCCGATCGAGAGCAGGGTGTAGACACGCGCGGCGTCGCTGAATGACATGTCGTGGCCCATCACGCCGATCGCGAGACCGCCGAGCATGTTGATGATGAGGATCAGGATGCCCGCCGTCGCGTCGCCGCGGACGAACTTGCTCGCGCCGTCCATCGAGCCGTAGAAGTCCGCTTCCGCGCGAACCTCGCCGCGGCGGTTGCGGGCTTCATCCTGCGTGATCAGGCCGGCGTTGAGATCGGCGTCGATCGCCATCTGCTTGCCGGGCATCGCGTCGAGGGTGAAGCGCGCAGTGACTTCGGAGATGCGGCCGGCGCCCTTGGTCACGACGATGAAGTTGATGATGGTCAAGATCGCGAACACGATCACGCCGACGGCGTAGTTGCCGCCGATCACGAACTCGCCAAAGGACTCGATGACGCGGCCCGCCGCGTGGCTGCCGGTGTGACCGTGCAGAAGAACGACGCGCGTCGAGGCTACGTTGAGCGCCAGGCGCAGCAACGTGGCGAGCAGCAGGACCGTCGGGAACACACCGAAGTCGAGCGGCCGCGAGACATAGAACACCGCCATCACCACGATCAGCGACAAGGCGATGTTGAAAGTGAACAGAACGTCGAGCGCCAGCGGCGGCAACGGCAGGATGACCATCGCCAGCGCCGCGAGCACGCCCAGCGGCACGCCGATCCCGGAGCGG
>Ga0111539_10006624_pt1 | contig 14921 bp, 15 predicted proteins | sample RhiMethybrSRZTD1_FD_79667 | JGI IMG/M metagenome (GOLD analysis project Ga0111539, IMG submission 79667) | Populus rhizosphere microbial communities from Tennessee, USA - Rhizosphere MetaG P. TD hybrid SRZTD1 (version 2) (version 2) | ecosystem: Host-associated > Plants > Roots > Rhizosphere >... | reverse complement strand
CAAATTCACCGACGCGGGTGAAGTCAGCGTGGCCGCCACCTCAGCCAACGGAAAGCTCTCGGTGTCGGTCACGGATACGGGACCCGGGATTCCGGCTTCGGAACAAGGTCGGATCTTTGAGGAATTCCATCAAGTCGATGATTCGAATACCAAGAAGAAGGGAGATACCGGGCTCGGGCTCGCCATCGCCAAGCGCATCATTGCATTGCACCGCGGGCGGATTTGGGTCGAGTCGGAGGTCGGTCGCGGGTCGACGTTTCACTTTGAGCTACCCGTGAATGCAGAATAAGAGGGAGGCCGAATGTGACCAAACGCATCCTCATCGTCGAAGATCAGGAAGATAACCGGACGATCATGCGCGACCTCCTTGGCACTGCTGGGTTCACGTTGATCGAGGCAATGGACGGAGAAGAAGGTGTCAAGCTCGCGGCCAGCGAGCGTCCGGATCTGATTTTGATGGATATTCAGTTGCCCGGCCTCGACGGATATGAGGCCACGAGGCGGATTCGAGCGATGGCCGGGCTCAAATCGACCCCGATCATCGCCGTAACCTCTTATGCCCTGAGCGGAGACGAAGCCAAGTGTCGCGCCGCGGGGTGCGATAGCTATGTGGCTAAGCCCTTCAGTCCGCGTGAACTCCTTGCCAAGGTGCGTGAGTTCCTGCCCTAAGTCGAGAAGGTCATTGGTGTAGCAAACTGAGACCACTGCGATTGCTTAGGTCGTGAACTCAGAAACGCGCAGCCAGAGGCGGTTTGATGCCAGCTGGACGGCCGGGCAGTTCGCGGCGAAGTTGTCGTAGCGAGTGGCGATGCGCCGGCAGTGCTTGATCTTGTTGAAGAATCTCTCGATGTTGTTGCGCGCCCGATAGAGATGAGGGTTGAAGCAGATTGGCTCCCGACTGCTGCGCTTCGTCGGAATGTTGACCCACGCGCCTTGTTCGTTGACGAGTGTCCTGATCCAGGCGGCATCGTAGCCGTGATCAGCGAGTAGCATGGTTCGAGGAGCAAGACCGCTCAGCAAAGTTGAACAGAGTCGGTTGTCATGAGCTTGACCAGCCGTGATACCCAGCCGCAGCGGCAAGCCTTTGCGGTCAGCGGTCAACGACCACATGCAGCTTGCTCGTCAGACCGCCCCGCGAGCGCCCCACGGCCTGGTGGCCACTGTCTGCGATGCACGCGGCATGCTGGTGGACGCGCACCGTTGACGTTCAATCATCTGCACAGCCGCTTCCTGCGCGACCGTCAGCGCTTGCATGATGCCATCCCATTCCAGCTCTGCGCCAGCGAACGAAAACGATTGTAGCAAGTGGTGCAGGGGCCATAGAGATAGGTGGAAGGTCCCGCCAGAAGATGCCATTGAGGATACGCCGATCATCGATACGCTTCCCTGGAAATACTACATTCTGGAGCGATCACGTACCAAGAGACCGGAGATCCTGACTGGCGCCACATGCAGTTCGCCCGTATTCGTTCAACAAAGCAACGCAGGCCCTCCGCCCCAACCGTGACCGTCCACGCCAAAACGTTCGACGAAGCACTGCGCAATTGCGCAAGCCGGATCGTACCGGGGACGGAGCAAGCAACCGAGATTGCGCTTTTGTCCGGCGGCGCCAGCCTGGAATCTTGGTCGTTTCGAGCGAGGGGGCCAGGCATCGACCGGCCATTGATCATGCGGCGCCAATCGGCGAGCGTCGAAGCGCCTATTCGGCTCGGCCTCGAGATCGAGGCTGCGCTCATGCGTGCTGCTGGGGCGGCGGGTGTACCGTCGCCGACGGTATTACATGTACTTGGACCAGAGGATGGGCTTGGGTCGGGCTTCATCATGGATCGGGTGTCAGGCGAGACGATCCCGCGCAAGATCCTGCGCGACGAAGCTCTTGCCACTGTTCGGCCGCTACTTGCACGGCAAGCTGGTGAGATTCTGGCGCGCATCCACGCCATCCCGACCTCCGCTCTTCCCGACCTTCCATTGTCTTCGGCGCGTCGGGAACTGGGAGAACTGCAGGATACCTATCGGCAAGATGGCCAGCCTCGCCCCGTCTTCGAGTTCGCGTTCCGCTGGCTAGAGGATCGCGCGCCGGCGGATCCGATCAATCCCTGCCTGGTACACGGCGACTTTCGCAATGGCAATCTGATCATCGGCCCCGATGGAATTCGGGCTGTTCTAGACTGGGAACTGGCAACGTTTGGCGATCCGATGCGCGATCTCGGCTGGATTTGCACGCCAAGCTGGAGATTCGGAGTAATGGACAAGCCCGTAGGTGGCTTCGGAACCCGAGTCGATCTGATGGCCGGATACGAGGCCGGCGGCGGAGCCCCCGTTAGCCTGGAAGCGCTGACCTACTGGGAAGTCTTCGGCTCATTGCGCTGGGGCGTTTACTGCTTGAAGATGCTGGCGCGTTCCTCGACGAGCGATCGCCCACTCGAACGTCTCATGATCGCGCGTCGCGTCTCCGAAACGGAAATCGACCTCCTGCAGTTCATCGCACCGAGGGATACCTGACAATGCAGGACCTTCCCCATCCGGCACAACTCGTTGCAGGAGTTGCAGACTTTCTCAAGCGTGAAATCTTGCCGCTCACGGAAGGTGCCCGCTCCTTTCATCTGCGCGTGGCGCTCAGCGCCCTCGATCTCGTTAGGCGTCAACTCAGCCTTGGCGCCGAGAGCGACACCGCCGAGGCGCAGCGGCTTGAGATGTTGCTCGGCCGCCAAGGCTCGCTCGAAGACCTTAATCGCGCACTATGCGATCTGATTGCCAGCGGCGAATTCACGCTCGCAACTCCCGGCCTCAAAGATCACCTGTGGGCGACGACCATGACTAAGCTTGCAGTCGACCAGCCCAGCTACGCTTCTTACCGACGCGAACTGGAGCAGGAAGCCGGTCACTAGATCGGGAGAAACAATCATGGACTTCACGCTGCCGGATGATTTGGTCGCCTACCTCGACGAGCTCGACCGGTTCATTGAGGCGGAGATCATGCCGCTGCAGAACTCCGGCGACAACATGCGGTTCTTCGACCACCGCCGGGAGTGGGCGAGGACGGATTTTGACAAGGGTGGCCTACCGCGCCCGGAATGGGAGGCGCTGCTGCGCGCGGCAAAGGATCGCGCCGACAGAGCGGGCCATCTGCGCTTTGCGCTGCCGAGGCAGTACGGTGGCAGGGACGGATCGAACCTATGGATGGCGGTAATCCGTGAGCATCTCGCGGCCAAGGGACTTGGCCTCCACAACGACCTGCAGAACGAGCATTCGATCGTCGGAAATTTTCCGGTGGTGCATATGATGCACCACTATGGCAGCGAGGACCAGAAGCGTGAATTCATCGAAAGTCAGTTCACGGGCCGGCGGCGGATCGCATTCGGACTAACAGAACCGCGGCACGGATCTGATGCAACGCACATGGAGACGCGCGCGGCTCGCGAAAACCGGGATGGGGTCGCTGGATGGCGCATAGACGGCGAGAAGATGTGGATCACCGGCATGCACAATGCGACCGATTGTGCACTCTTCGCGCGCACATCCGGGTCGGATGGGGACGCGCGAGGTATCACGTGCTTCCTGGTGCCTAACCCGATCCCGGGACTAGTCATCGAGGAATATCTTTGGACGTTCAACATGCCGACCGACCATCCGCGTCTATCGTTGACGAACGTCTGGGTCCCTGAGGATGCGCTTTTTGGGCCTCTTGGAGGCGGCCTCGCGCTCGCGCAATGCTTCGTGCACGAGAACCGAATCCGGCAGGCGGCAAGCTCGCTCGGCGCGGCCGTCTACTGCATCGAGGAGAGCGTCATGTATGCGCGCCAGCGCAAGCCGTTCGGGGAGATGCTCGCGATCAACCAGGCCATTCAGTTTCCCCTGGTTGAACTGGCCACCCAGGCAGAAATGCTGCGCCTGCTTATCCGCAAGACAGCATGGGAAATGGATCGCATGTCGCAACCCGATGTGGAGCGCACTCTCTCCGACCGCGTCTCTATGTGCAACTACTGGGCGAACCGGCTTTGCTGCGAAGCTGCCGACCGCGCAATGCAGGTGCATGGAGGCATCGGCTACTCACGGCACAAGCCTTTCGAGCACATTTATCGGCACCATCGCCGCTACCGCATCACGGAGGGCAGTGAGGAGATCCAGATGCGCAAGGTGGCAGCATTCCTGTTCGGGTTCATTGGACCACGCAAGAACGCTGTCACGGCAGCATAGACTTGGAATCGCTGAGGAGATCCGCCGCCCTTCTGGGGCATGTCCCCTATCCGCTGGGCGAATTTTTTTCGTCGTCAAACATGTTCTGGTATCGCCGCTGGTATGGCAAGGTGGGCTGCAGGGACAAGGACGGGTGCGGATGGCTACTTTCCTGCAACTAACCCTGAACGGTCTTGCGGTCGGCTGCATCTACGGCCTGGTCGCGCTCGGCTTCGTGCTGATCTACAAAGCGACCGAGCTGGTCAATTTCGCCCAGGGCGACCTGCTCATGCTGGGCGCGTTCGTCGCCTATATGGCAATCGTCTTGTGGGGGCTCGACTATTGGGTGGGTTTCCTCATTGCAGTAGCGGTGATCGCGATCTTTGGAGCCGTGCTGGATATGACGGTTCTGCGCCGCGTGCTTGGCCAACCGCAATTTGCGGTTGTCATGCTTACAATCGGCCTGGGCGCCATGTTCCGCACGTTCGCGAGCGTCACATGGGGTTCCGAAATCTATACGCTGCCTACGCCGTTCTCCGGGGTGACCAACATTGCCGGCGTGACCCTGAGCCACCAGTATCTATCGATCATTGCGGGCACACTGATCCTGTGCGGCACACTGTATGCATTTTTCACGTACACACGCATTGGCATTGCCATGCAGGCAACGTCGCAGAACCAGCTTGCGGCCTACTATATGGGCATTCCAGTCAAGGCTATCTTCTCCCTGGTGTGGGCGATTTCGGCTGGGGTGGCGACGGCGGCCGGCATCTTGCTGGCGCCGGTAACGCTCATCGACATCAACATGGGGTTAGCCGTGGCGCTCAAGGCGTTCGCTGCGGCCGTGCTGGGCGGATTTGGCTCAATCCCAGGTGCGCTGGTCGGCGGCATCACCATCGGCCTGATCGAGCTTTACGCCGGAGCGACACTGCCGGATGGCTTCAAAGACACGGCACCGTACATTGTATTGTTGATAATGCTCGCGGTGCGGCCACAGGGCCTGTTCGGAACGCTTGGACGTAAGAAGGTCTAGAGGCCCATGCGTTTCCAGTTCAAGACCACCTACGAGCAGGACATCCGTCTCTTCCGCGACGGCGTAGCTGCCATGTGGTACGGGCTCCTGGCCGTCGCAGTGCTGCTGCTGCCAGCCGTGCTGTCGCGCTACTATGTCGGCGAGATCACCTGGGTCTTCATCTACGGCATCTGTGGCGTCTCGCTGATGGTGCTGGTGGGCTACACAGGGTTGCTCTCGCTGGGCCATGCAGCGTTTCTTGGCATTGGCGCATATGCGCACGCCTATTTTCTCCAGCATGGGGTGCCCTGGGTCGCGTCTGTCGCCCTGGCCGTTTTGATAACCACGGCTTCCGGCATTACAGTCGGACTTCCGGCGTTGCGCATGGCTGGCATCTATCTGGCGATCGCTACACTCGCCTTCGCCGTGATCATCCAGGAAGTGTTCACCCGCTGGGAGACGGTGACAAAGGGATTCGCGGGGATGGCGGTCGATAAACCCGTGATCTTCGGCGTTCAGTTTAATGACAATGTCACCTTCTACTATCTCTGTGCAGCGATGCTCGCGCTAACCCTGTGGTTGACGCGCAACCTGCTGCGATCTCCCACTGGTCGCGCCTGGATCGCTATTCGCGACAGCGAGATCGCTGCCCAGTCCATGGGCGTCAACCTGGCGGTTTACAAATCCATCGCCTGCGCTTATTCGGCAGCGCTGATGGGCCTAGCCGGTGCACTCTTCGCTCACAAGATCGCCTATCTCGCTCCCGACATATTCACCATTCTGCTTTCGATCCAATTGCTCCTCCTGGTAATCGTAGGAGGGCTCGGCTCGCTCCACGGCGCCGTCTTCGGCGCGATCTTCGTTGCGCTGCTGCCGCCGATCATCGCCATTCTGCGCGATTCCATTCCGGCGACGCTCTCCGACGTGGCCGCCACCACAGGTGTCGGCCTGATTGGCGCTCTCGGCAAGGCCATCGGAGACTTCCTGAAGAAGCCAGGCGTCGAAGCCGGCATTTTCGGGTTGATCCTGGTGTTGGTCATCCTGTTGGAGCCACTGGGCATGTACGGCCGGTGGATGAAGATCAGGCTCTTCTTCTCGACGTTCCCCATGTACAAGCGCCACACCTTCAGGCGCCAGAAGAGCTATATGAAGTCGGAGCGATTGCGGTGACGTTCTTCCAGGCCGAGAACCTCACCATCAATTTCGGCGGTATCCGCGCTGTCGACGACGTCAGCTTCACTGTGAGCAAGGGCGAAGTATTCACGATTATCGGCCCCAATGGTGCCGGCAAAACGACCATCTTCAACCTAGTGAGCCGTATCTACGAGCCGACGGCCGGGCGCCTCGTTTTCGAGGACAGGGACATCACCAGCGTACCGCCGAGTAGCATCGCGGGGCTGGGCATTGCCCGTACCTTCCAGAACATCGAGCTGTTTGAGCACGCCACCCTGTTGGACAACCTCCTGCTGGCGCGCCATGCGCACAAACAATCGGGCTTCTTCTCTGAGTTGCTCTTCCTTCCTTCGGTCCGGCGAATGGAGGTCGAGCACCGCGAGGCGGTCGAGAGGGTGATCGATTTCCTGGACCTTCAGGAGTACCGAGATGCCTTGATCGTGAACCTGCCCTACGGCGTCCGCAAGGTGACCGAGCTAGGGCGCGCCCTGTGCACTGCTCCCAAGCTGCTGCTACTCGACGAGCCTTCATCCGGCCTCAACGTCGAGGAAACCGAGGACATGGCGTTCTGGATCGAGGACATCAAGAACCTGCTGGGCATCACCGTGCTGATGGTTGAACACGATATGAAACTGGTCTCGGCCGTGTCGGACAGGGTTCTGGCTCTGAACTATGGCCGGCAGATCGCCACTGGCACATCGCAGGAGATCCAAAACCATCCCGAGGTGGTCCGCGCCTATCTCGGAGGCTGAGCGACATGTCGGAAGCGATCCTGAAAGTCAGCAACATCGAAACCTGTTACGGCCCTATCGTGGCCATTCGTGGCGTGTCCTTTGACGTGCCACAGAGTGGCATCGTGACGATCCTTGGCGCTAACGGCGCCGGCAAAACCACCGTGCTGAAAACAATCTGCGGCGTCATGGATCCGCAAAAGGGCAGCATCGTATTCGAGGGCCGGGAGATCCGGCGGATGAACCCGGACAAGGTGATGCGCCTGGGCATCAGCCACGTGCCGGAGGGGCGTGAGGTCTTCCCATTCCTGAGCGTTCGCGACAACTTGCGCATGGGCGCCTTCACGCGCCGCGACGCTGACGGCGTCGCCGAGGATCTCGCGGCGGTGTTCCATTACTTCCCAATGCTGCGGGAGCGAGCCGAGCAGCGCGCAGGCTCGCTATCGGGTGGCGAACAGCAGATGCTGGCGATCAGCCGGGCCCTGATGGCGCGTCCGCGCCTGATGCTGATGGACGAGCCGTCCCTGGGCCTGTCACCAAGGTTGGTGAAGGAGATCTTTGACATCATCGTGCGGATCAACCGCGAGCGCGGCGTTACCATCCTGTTGGTGGAACAGAACGCCAACATGGCGCTGCAGGTCGCCGACTACGGCTACGTTCTAGAAGTCGGCCGCATCGTCATGGCCGACACCTGTGCGCGCCTGATGGCGAAAGACGACATCAAGGAGTTCTATCTCGGAGTCAAGGAGCACGGCGCACGCGGACAACGCCGGTGGAAGAGGCGCAAAACATGGCGCTAGCCGGCTTGCTGGGAGAGGCATAGATTTGCGCTAACAAGCCGCCGCATGCAATGGCGGCTCCAAATAAAGCGCGGCCAATCGGGAGGTGGCTGAGCATGGATACCTACCTTAGCGCGGCAGCGGACGGGCTTGTCGCGATCGAGGGCTGCGACACCATTCCGAAGCTTTTCGGGCATCAGGTACGCGCACGCGGCGCCAAAATAGCATTTCGCGAAAAGCGCCTGGGCATCTGGCGAGCCACGTCATGGCACAACTACGGTGAGGTCGCGAAATGGGTCGGACTCGGGCTCGTCCGTCTCGGGCTGCAGCGCAGCGACGTGGTCTCGATCCTCGCCGACACGAAACCGACATGGCTTTACGCTGACATGGGCGTCATGAGCGTTGGTGGTATATCGAATGGAATCTACCCTACCGACGCTGCAAAGCAGGTCGAGTACATCCTCAACGACAGCGGCTCGCGCTTCCTGTTCGTGGAGAACGATGAGCAGCTCGATAAGTACCTCGAGGTGCGCGAGCGCTGCCCGCACGTCCGCAACGTCATCGTGTTCGACGTGGAGGGTTTGTCTGCCTTCCGCGATTCGCAAGTGCTGTCATTCGACCAGCTCTTGTCGCTCGGCCGTGAACACGACGCGGCCAATCCGGGTCTGTGGACCGAGCTAGTTGGTGGCTCCAGGGCCGATGAACTGGCCCTGCTTGTTTACACGTCCGGTACGACAGGACCGCCCAAGGGTGCCATGCTCTCGCACCGCAACGTCCTGTTCCAGATCAGCAACGCTGACTCGTTTATTCCGCTCGAGCAGGCGGGCGAGCAGCTTGCGTTTTTGCCTCTCTGTCATGTCGCGGAGCGCACCTTCACAGTTTTCTTGCCGCTGCGATCAGGCGCGATCGCTAATTTTGCGGAGAGCATCGAGACGGTGGCGGACAATGTGCGTGAAGTGGCGCCCACCTCATTCTTTGCGGTGCCACGAATCTGGGAGCGGTTCTATTCCGGCATTGCCATCCGAATGAAGGAGGCGACGTGGATCGGCCGCGTAGCCTACGCCACGGCGCTTCGCATCGGGTCAAAAGTTGACAAGACCAGGCTCGAGGGTCGCAAACCCTCGCGCGCCATGGCGATGCTGTTCAAGGTTGCCGACTTCCTTGTGCTTGATAACATCAAGCGTTCCATTGGCATGCACCGCGCGCGCTTTGCGGGCACGGGCGCCGCCCCCATCGCGCCTGACCTGATAAAATGGTATCGCGCCCTCGGCGTCGACATGCGTGAAATCTACGGCCAGACCGAGAATTGCGGATTGGCGACGGGCATGCCCGACCGTATCAAGCTGGGGACAGTGGGCGTGGTGGCGCCACGCACCGAGCTCAAGATCTCGCCGGAGGGAGAGGTCTTGTTGCGCGGTCCGCACATCTTCATGGGCTACTACAATCAACCGGAGAAAACGGCGGAGACTCTGCGTGACGGCTGGCTGCATACCGGTGATGTCGGGTACGTCGACAACGAGGGCTATCTGAAGATCACCGACCGCATGAAGGACATCATTATTACCGCGGGCGGCAAGAACGTCACTCCCTCGGAGATCGAGAACCAGCTGAAGTTCTCGCCTTACGTCTCCGATGCCGTTGTGATCGGCGATCGGCGCAAATATCTGACGTGTCTGGTTATGATCGACTACGATACAGTTGCAAAATACGCCCAGGACGGCGGTGTGCCGTTCACTGACTTCGCCTCACTCTGCCGGGCACGCGAGGTGCAGGATTTGATCCAGTCAGAGATCGACAAAGTGAACCAGGCGTTTGCGCAGGTCGAGACAATCAAGAGGTTCCGATTGATCGAACACCAGCTTACGGCAGAGGACGATGAGCTAACGCCAACGATGAAGCTCAAGCGCAAGTTCGTGAACGAGAAATACAAGAGGTTGATCGAAAGCATGTACGCCGAGGCAGCGTAAGCCCAGCCCTGAGCCCAATCATGCACCTGCCCACAACGGGCCACTTTCCATGGGAGGATGAAAACGATGCTTGGGAAGTTGACGATGGTAGCGGTTGCCGCGCTGGCGACGGCAGCAACGCAAGCCTTGGCGCAAACGCGTGGTGTGACCAAGACCGAGATCGTGCTCGGGATGCACACCGACCTGTCGGGCGTGGCCGCAACGTACGGAGTATCCTCCTCCAATGCCGTGAAGATGCGCTTCGAGGAGATCAACGCCGCTGGGGGTATCCACGGCCGCAAGGTTCAGTTGATCATCGAAGACCAGGCCTATCAGGTCCCGAAGGCCGTGCAGGCATGCAGCAAGCTGATCAGCCGCGACAACGTTTTTGCATTCGTGGCGCCGCTTGGCACGCCCATGAACAACGCCTGCTTCAAGGACCAGATCGCAGCCGGCGTGCCCAACTTGTTTCCGCTCTCGGCGGCGCGCTCGATGTATGAGCCTTACGAGCGCCTGAAATTTTACGGTGCGGCTTCCTATGTCGACCAAATACGCTCGGCGGTGAATTACTTCGTCAAGGAGAAAGGCAAGAAGTCGATCTGCGTCATGTATCAAGATACGGATTTCGGCAAGGAGATCGTGGTCGGAGCCGAATTGCAGGCCAAGCAGCTCAACATCAAGATCGTCGAAATGGCGTCGCACAAGCCGACCGATCAGGATTTCTCGGCATCCATCACCAAGCTCAAGGGAGCTGGGTGCGATCTGGTCCTGATGGGCACCATCGTCCGCGACTCGATCGTTCCCTATGTAACGGCGCGCAAAATGGGCTGGACTGATGTGGACTTTGTCGGCTCGGCTGCCGTCTATGACCTGGTCGTGGGTGCGGCGCAGGGTATGGACGGCTTCCACGGTATGGGCTTGACCGAGATGCCATACGCCGACAGCACGGTTCCGAAGGTCAAGGAGTTCGTGGCGGCCTACAAGGCGAAATACAACGCCGACCCCAACATCGGTGCCGTCTATGGTTACGTCGCTGCCGATCTGACCGCCACGGCGTTGAAGAACGCAGGCGCGGACCTGACGCTCGACAGCTTTGTGAAAGGTCTGGAGTCGATCCAAAAATACAAGGACATCTTCGACGGCCCCGAGGTGAATTTCGGGCCCAACATCCGCCAGGGTGCCAATTCGTCTTTCTTGGCGGTGGTGAAGGATGGCCGCTGGACACGCGTTACTAAGCCATTGGGCTTCTAGGCTGCATCCTCAAATGGCTCAATCCGAGCGGGAGTCCTGACGCAAGAGCTCAGCTGTATCGACGGCTGAGCTTGCGCGCCACTCAAGCACAGCAGAAAGGGCATCTTTGCCCACCTCACCTGTGGCAGTGTGCACCGCCGACCTTCGGTCAACCGTGCTCGTCGAGCGGCTTACAACCTGATCCGGCTCAGCTGAATTCAGGGGAACAACAGGCATGTGTGCCATGTGTCGCGGACGCAGAGCATTGACCCGTCGCGTTTCCGCTCATTGCGCTGCAACAAAAGGCTAAGAACGGACTTCTCCCGTCCGTGGATTGGGTTGAGGCACCAGGCGCCACCCGCGACAATCCACTTCTGATTTCTTCGACCCGGCTCTGCCGTACCCGTTAGGACAAGTGGCCGCCACTCTGCGGCTCGCGCATGCGGGTGCCGGCGCGGGATTAGCGCTGACGCGGGGGCCCAACCTCGGCTAAGCTCCGCTAGCCGTCACATGCCAGGGGAACCAAGCCAAAGGAAACAGGGCAGTGGATGCTCGATTTTGGCTGATACAAGCATTCAACGGCATCTCGTACGGGGCCCTGCTCTTTCTCGTCGGCAGCGGCCTGTCGCTGATCTTCGGCGTCATGCGGATCGTGAATCTGTCGCACGGCTCCTACTTCCTGCTCGGCGGCTATGTGGCGCTATCGGTGATTTGGAGCACTGGTTCTTGGCTGCTTGCCATCCCGGTCGCGGCCGTGACGATCGCCCTCATCGGCTTGGCGATGGAGCGCATCTTTCTGCGACCGCTGGGGTTCGACCCGCTGCGCCAGGTGCTGTTGACGGTCGGCTTCGCCTTCCTCTTCCAGCAGGCCGCGCTCGACATCTGGACCGGCAACAACTTCGACATCAACCCGCCGGAGGCACTGACCAGGAGCGTGGTGATCGGGGGCATCTATTTTCCGCTGTATCGCATGTTCATGATCGGCACCGGGCTCCTGATCGGCATCACGCTGTGGTTGGTGATGGAGAAGACTCGCATGGGCGCAGTAGTGCGCGCGACCGTGGACAATGCCCAGATGGCGCGCGGCGTCGGTATCGATACGTCCCGCGTGTCTATGTTCATATTCGCGCTCGGAGCCTTCCTCGCGGCACTGGGAGGTGTAATCGGCGGCGGCTTCCTCAGCGTCTATCCCGGGTTGGACTTCGAAATCCTGCCGCTGGCTTTCGCGGTTGTCATCATCGGTGGCATGGGCAGCCTCGGCGGCGCCGCCATCGGCGCCGTGCTGGTCGGCCTCGCCGACAATTTCGGCAAGGCCCTATTTCCGGAGATCTCGTATTTCACGCTCTATGCGCCGATGGCGCTGATTTTGGCCGTCAAGCCGACGGGCCTGTTCGGACGGGAATGAGCGAGAGATGACCAGTCAGCAGACCAAGATTGTGATTGTCTGCGTGATGTTGACTGCACTCGCCATCATCGTTCCCTTCACGAGCTCGTTCATCATACTGCTGGTCACGCGCGCGCTCGTGTTCGCCATCCTGGTGATGAGCCTGGACCTCCTGCTCGGATTCACGGGCTTGGCGTCGCTCGGGCAGGCCGCCTATCTCGGCGTCGGTGCGTATCTGACCGCAATTCTTGCGACCAAATACCAGTTCGGGCTCGGGTACGATTTCTGGCTGGTGATCCTGTTCGGCATGCTCGGCGGCGCGGCATTGGCGGCGGTGTTCGGCTTGCTCGCGATACGTGCCAGCGGCGTCTATTTCCTCATGATCACGCTGGCTCTCGGTCAGTGCGTGTGGGGTTTGGCGTACCGCTGGAACTCGCTGACCGGTGGCGACAACGGCATCAACCTGCGTGTGCGGCCCAAGTTCGGGATCGACCTCGCCAACGAGGTGACCTTCTTCTATCTCGTGTTCTGTGTCTTTGCGCTGTCGCTGCTGACGATGTACGTGCTGGTTCGCTCGCCGTTCGGCCGCAGTTTGACAGGTATTCGCGAGCGTGAGCTGCGCATGCGCATCCTTGGTTACAACACTTGGCTGCACAAATATCTCGCTTTCGTCATCGCCGGCGCATTCGGAGGCCTCTCCGGCGTGCTGTGGGCGCATACTGCCGGTATCGTCAGCCCCGAGAACGTGGTGCTGACCACGTCGGTCGACGCGCTGCTGATGGCGGTGCTGGGTGGTGCCGGAACCTTGGTCGGCGGTGTCATCGGTTCCTTCATCGTGTTCGGATTGCGCGAGTATCTCAGCACCATCGTGCCCTGGTGGCAGTACGTGCTGGGTGGGGTCTACGTGCTGACGATCCTTTATCTGCCAACCGGCCTGATGGGAATTCCAGCACGCATTCGCCAGCAGCGCGCGCGTTCGAACGAGGCAACTGAAGAGAACAGGGCAGCACCCGTGCCGTCATAGCGGCGGCACGACAACCGTGGAGTCAGCAATGAAGCACGAAAGCAGACGGCGCTTTGGTTCCATGCTCCTCGGAGGCGTCGTCGCCTTGGCAACGGGCGCGAGCGCCACCGGCGCCATGGCTCAGGGACAGGAGCTGCGCATCGGCTATGTGGCGCCAACCACCGGCATCTTCGCCCAACAGGGCAAAGACATGGTCGACGGCTTCCAGTTCTATCTCGACGAGGTCAAAAGCGACTTCGGCGGGGCCAAGGTGCAGTTCATCGTCGAGGACGAACAGGGCAAACCGGACACGGCCGTTACCAAGGCCAAGAAGCTGATCCTGCAGGACAAGATTCACATCCTGGTTGGCGGGTTGCTGGCCACCACCGGTTACGCGCTGGCTCCGGTCAGCACGGCTGAGAAGACCGTCTACGTTGTGCCGATCGCGGCGGCCGACGATCTCACGCAGCGCGATTTCGCCAAGTATCCCTATCTGGTGCGCACAGGCTGGTCGAGTTCGCAGCCGAGCCACCCCTTCGGGCAGTGGGCCTGCGAGCAGGGCTACAAGAAAATTGTCACCGTCGGCGCCGACTATGCCTTCGGTCACGAGGTGGTTGGGGGCTTCCAGCGCGCTTTTGAGGCCTGCGGCGGCCAGGTCATCCAGAAGATCTGGCCCCCGCTCGGCGCCCAAGACTTCGGCCCGTTCATACCAACGATCAAGCAGGACGCTGACGCCATCTTCACGCTGATGGTCGGCCCTATGTCGCTGCGCTTCCCCAAACAACTCGCCGCCTCCGGCAATAAGAAGCCGGTGATCGGAGGCGGCACAAGTTACGACGAGTTCGTGCTGCCCTCGATGGGCGACGAGGTCATCGGGCACGTGTCCGTGCTTCAGTACAGCGCTGCGCTCGATACCCCGAAGAACGCCGAGTTCGTCAAGCGCTATCGCGCCAAGTACGGGAAGGTGCCCTCCTACTACTCGGAGAGCAACTACACGACAGCCCAGATGATCCACAAGGTCATCGCCGACAACGGCGGCCGTTTCCCCGGACAGGAGGAATTCGTCAAGCAGCTTGCCGCGCTCAAGATCGATACGATCCGTGGGCCCGTCAGCCTCGACGAGATGCGCAACCCGGTGCAGAGCATCTACATCAAGAAGGTCGAGAAGAAGAAGATGTTCGGCTACGACAAGGACGAGCTCTGGAACACCGTCATCAAGACCTATCCCAACGTCGGCCAGTTCGGGCCGTTCAAGAAGGAGGAATTCCTGGCGCAGCCGGTTTACAGCCGAGACTTCCCGCCGTGTAAGCATTGCAACTAGCGCGAACCGCCGGGACCCCGGGGGGTTCCGGCCTTCGCCTGATCGGCAGGGACCTGCAAGTGGCGACCAATCAGGGCGCGGACGGGGTTGAGCCCGCTCTCGAGCTCAAGAATCTGTCCAAGAGCTTCGGCGGGCTGCACGCCGTGCGCGACGTAACGCTGAAGAT
>Ga0111539_10006621_pt1 | contig 14928 bp, 10 predicted proteins | sample RhiMethybrSRZTD1_FD_79667 | JGI IMG/M metagenome (GOLD analysis project Ga0111539, IMG submission 79667) | Populus rhizosphere microbial communities from Tennessee, USA - Rhizosphere MetaG P. TD hybrid SRZTD1 (version 2) (version 2) | ecosystem: Host-associated > Plants > Roots > Rhizosphere >... | reverse complement strand
CCGCCGGCCCCGGGCTTCGGCAACGTCAAACTGCCCGGCGCCGCGCCGGGACTGGCCGGCAAGTTCGCCCCAGGCGCGCTGCCGGGTGGCGCGCCGGCCGCCGCTCCGGGGCTCGGCAACGGCATGGTGCCGCCGCCGGGGCTCGGTAAGGGCCTGTCGAAGGGCGTGCTGCGCAAGCCCGGCGCGCCGCCCACCACGCCGGGTGGCGGCCCGGGCAGCGGGATGCTTCCGCCGCCGGGTGCCGGCCGGCTCGGAAAGCGCCGCCAGCCGCCGGGTTCCACGCTGCGCTCGCCCGCCGCGAACTACACGGCGACGGGGACACCCGGCGTTCCCGGTGGGCACGGGTCGGGCACGATGCCGCCGCCGGCGCCGGGCAGCCGGCGCCGCCAGCCGGGCGGGGCGCCGGTCGCGAAGAGCTTCGGGCAAACCGACGTGCCGGAGGCGTTCTCCCGTTCGTCGATGCCGCCGCCCGTGTCGCCCGTGCTCGGCCGGCCGCAGCAGCGCAAGCGCACCGAGGAACCCACGGCGCCCAGCGCCACGCGCGGTTCGTTCGCCCCGCCGGCCGCGACACCGCCGGTTCTCGACGCGTCGACGGCCCGCCCGGCGGGCATGTCGCTGCCGCCCGGCGGGATCCCGCCGCAGCGCTCGCGCCGCGACCGTCGCTCGCCGGGCTCGCCCGGCACACCCAGCGGTCCAGGCTTCCCCGGGTCGCCGTTGCTGCCGGGCGGTATGCCGCCGGGCCGCCAGCGCACCGGCGACCGCAGTCGCGGGCAGCAGAGCCTCGTCGGCAACCCGGAATGGCTCACCGAGACGGGTCCGGACGAGTTGGCGTCGACGGCTCCGGTGCTGCGCAACCAGGTCACGGTTCCGGACACCGAGCCGGGCGCGGGCTCCATGCTGCCGCGGCAGCCGGGTGCCACGTCGCCGGTGCTCGGGCGGCCACGCGAGGCGGTGCGGCGGGCGATGGCGCAGAACAGGTCCCGGCCCGCCGGCCGTCAGCCCACCGACACGGAACTCGAACTGGCCCGCCGCGTCGTCGAGGCCGACCACCAGGGTCGTCCGGTCGCCGAGGTTCCGGCCCGCGAGGGCGAGGAGGCGTTCACCGTGCAGACGCCGGGCGGCGCCGTCGTCGGCGGCAGCGGCCCGGTCCAGCCGGAACCCGCGCCGAAACCGTTGATCAGCAACGGCTGAGAGCTAGCGCGCGCTCGGCTCGGCGGTCGCGAGGCCGCCGGCGCCGAGCGCGCGCACCGCGCCGTCCGGCCCGATCGCGACGGCGAGCGGCGGGTCGGCGAGCTCGATGGTCCACAATGGACTCCCATCGGGCAGGGCCCAGCAGCGCACCGCGTTTCCCGCCGCGGCAACGAGAATCTCCCGGCCGTCGCGGGTTCCCAGGGCAAGCGAGCGCACGAAGCCGTCGACCGGATCGGTTGCCAGGACCGGGATTCCGGTCTCCAGGTCGAGCAGCCGGACGGCGTCGTCGTATCCACCCGCTGCGACGACGGCCCGGCCGCCGGTTTCCCCGAGCGCCAGCGCATACACGGCCGAGCGCGCGCCCCCGTTGGTGTGCAGCAGCGCACCGGTTGCGGCGTCCCAGACTCGGACCGTTCGGTCGTACCCGCCGGACACGACGACTGTGGCGCTGCCGGAACTGCCGGACCGGCCCACTGCGACGGCGGTCACCAGATCGGTGTGCCCGCGCAGGCAGTGCAGCGGCCAACCGGTGCCGGCGTCCCACAGCCTGACCGTGTGGTCGGCGCCGCCGGACGCGAGCAGGCCGCTCGGCCCGGCCGCCACGGCCAGGACCTGATCGGTGTGCGGGGTGAGGTCGTGGCGCAGTGCGGCGGTCGCCGGGTCGTACACCCGGACCGACCCGGCCGCGGTGCCGCACACGAACACGTCGACGCCGCCGTCGCGCCCGAACTCGACCGATGTGATCGGCTCGCTCGACGACGTGTCGACGCCCAGCGGCGTCCCGGTGACGGCGTCCCAGACGCGGAAGCTGCCGTCGCCGTAGCCGGCCGCGACGAGCGTGTGACCGGGCAGCAGCGCGGTCGCGACGGAGAGCACACCGGCGGCGTCGGGCGCGGCTCCGTCGGACGCGCCGTCGGGCGCGGCGCCGGCGGGCGCGGCGCCGTGGGGCGCGAGTGTGAGGGCGGCGCGACCCGTTGCGGCGTCCCAGATCCGGACGATGCCGTCGGCGCCGCCCGTCGCCCAGCGCTGAACCCCGCCGGCCGCCGCGTCGGCGAGCGCGCACGGCCAGTCGTTGCGCGCCGACCACCCGGCGATGATGCCGCCGGTGACCGGATCCCAGGTGCGGATCGTGCCGTCGAGCGCGCAGGAGCCGAGGACCAACCGCTCGCCGATCAGCCCGAAGGCAAGCCCGCTGACGGTCGCCTTGTGACCCACCAGCGGCATCCATTCGGTCCCGTCGATGCCGTTGCGGACGCGGATCGCGTGGTCGGCACCGCCGGACGCGATCAGGAAGTCGTCGTCGGAGCCGATGACCGCCACCGCGTTGACCGCGCCGTCGTGCGCCGGCCACGACCGCACCGACAACCCACCGGGGCCGACCTGACGGTCGGCCGTGGCGTCGGCGACGTCGCGCCAGCCGATCCACCCGTCGTCGGTGCCGGCGACGAGCACCTGTCGAGAACCGCCGGTGGCGGGCTCGCCGTCTTCCGCGCGGGCGGGCTTCGCCGGCCCCACGCCGGCGCGGGCCCAGCGCAGCGCGGTGATTCCGGCACTCTCGGCCGGCCATTGCCGCACCGGCCGGCCCGGTTCCAGCCCGTGCTGGTGCAGTGCGCCGGCCAGGTCGGCCGACCAGATCAGGAGGCTGGCCTCGTCGACGGTCGTGGTGAGCGCCCGCACCGGTGCCGTGTGCCGGATCTGGGCCGCGAGCGGTGCGCCGTCGGCGCTCCACAGGCGGAGCAGGCCGTCGTCGCCGGCGGCCAGCACGACACCCGGCGCCAGTGCCACGGCGCGCAGGGCGGCGGCGCTTCCCCCGTCGAGAAGAATGCCGGAACCGACGACGCGCGCGCGGCCGTCGTGCCCGACCACGACGCCGGCCGCGCCGCCGCCCGCGTCGCCGAAAGCGGCAACCGGGGCGGGGACCGGCGGCGCCTGATCCTCGACGCTCACCGGGCGCACCACCCACGGCAGGGCGCTCACCGTTCCCGGCACCGCGCCGTTGCCGACCTGGTGCACGAGCGAGTCGAGGATGCGCAGCGCGGCGGCGAGGCCGATGGCGTCGCCGTCGCCCCACCGCATCCACACTTCGCCGGCGGGCTCGACGCCGGTGACGGCGAGTTCCTGCACCCGGCGCCCGGGCGGGCCGAGCGGCGGGGTGCGCGGGAAACGGCTGCGACGCAAGGCTTCCACGAGGCGCGGCCAGACGGCCGGGTCGACCCGTGCCGTCCACGCGCGCGCCAGCCCGTCGTGCCGGTGCGTCAGCGACGCGGCGCCCGTCGCGTCGAACGTCAACTCGAACCGGCCGAGGGCCGGTGGGCCGAACTCGGTGCCGGCGCGATACTCGACGCGCGCGTCGTCAGCCATCGCTGGTGTGGTCCTTGAGGAAGCGGTCCAGGTTGGCCTGCAGGGCAGCACGCTCGGCGAGCAGCGCGTCGCGGGAGAAGCGGTTCGGGTTCGCCTCGAACACCGCGCGCCCGGTGATGCTGCGGCACAACCACTCCGGCATGATGTCGGCGTTCGCGGGCATGAACTTCAGGATCTCGTCCAGCGCCGAGACGCGGGCGGCCAGCGCGTAGTACACCTCGCCGATGTCCTCCGGCTCGCCGAAGTTCTCGTCGGTGAGCACCTCCTCGGCGCGCTGGCCGTACAGGTCCGAAACGCCGAGCCACTCACCAGGATCGATGAGCTGCGACGGCTCGTCGCCGTCGCCGTACACGACGTCGTCGCGCCGGCCGGCGGTGTCCGGCATGGCGATCGTGAACTCGCGCCGCCGCCCGCACCCGACGCACTCGCCGCTGAAGTACCGCAGCGGCGGCCCGGTGACCGGCACGGGAACGTCTTCCCAGTGGGCCTCCATCTCGCCGCACCCGCACGGCCGCAGCCGGATGAACAGGATCGCCTCGTTGTACGTGCGCGCGTAGGGCAGCGTCATCCCCGTGCTCCTCGTCTGCTGCGGTTCGCCGTCACTGTTTCGCGTCACCGTGACTCATGGGGACCAGATCGGGTTGCCGTCGGCCAACCGCTCGGCGGCCTCCCGGTAGGCCGTCTCCACCGCCGCCATCCGCGACCGGCTCATCCGCCACGGATCGCGGTCGTACTCGGCGCGGCCGCGCTCGGTCCACAGCGCGGACACCGACACCCGGTCCTCACCGGGGCGGATGAACTTCACCACCTCCCGGACGGCCGCCGCGGCCGACTGCAGCGCCAGCGCCGCGTCGGCGCGCTCCTCCGGCGCCAGGCCCGCGGGTTCCACCGGGCCGCCGCCCGCGGTGCGGTCGGCGAAGGCCAGCCACTCGCCGGCGTCGATGATCGTGGACGGCTCGTCGCCACCGAAGACCACATCGGTGGCGCCGGTCTGCGGGTCGGATTCGGGGAGCCGGAACGCGTACGCCTCGATCGTGGTGCATTCGCGGCAGAAGGCGGTGTACTCGACGACCGTTGCGCCGTCGCGGCGGGCGGACTCGTCGGTGAGATCGCGGTTGCTGGCGCCGCAGGCCCGGCAGTCACGCAGAAGGACGTACACCACCGCCTCGTTGTGACTGCGCGCCCCCAGCACATCCATCCCCGTCAGGATACTGCTATGACTCGTATCTGGCGGTGAGGTCGAGGCACGCCAGGCGCAACCGTTCCAGGGGCGCGCGGTGGAAGCGCTCGGGCGACGTCTCGTGTACGGCCCGGCCCTCCTCGGTCCAGAAGCCTTGCGGCGGAACGTCGTCGGTGCCGGCGGGGATGAACTTCAACACCTCGGCGACGGACTCGGCGGCCGCCTTGAACAGGAACCGCCGCGCCTGCCACTCCTCCTCGGAGACACCGAGCACGTTGCTCGGCGTCGCGGCGAGGATCCGGTCGGCCGACCGGAGCCACTGGCCCGCGTCGATGATCGTGGACGGGGTGCCGCGGCCGAACTCGGGCTCACCCAACGCCAACGGGACGGTTCCGCCGTCGGTCTCGGTCTCGTCGTCGATCCGGAAGCGGAACTCGCGCCCGGCGCCACAGGTGCGGCACGGACCGACGTAGGCGGTCTCCAGGTCGCCGGCGGAGCCGGCACGACTGGCGCTGCCGGCGGAGCCGGTACGGCCGGCGGGGCTCGCGAGGCTGCTGCGCACGACGGCCTCGAACTGCTCGTCGCCACACGAAGGGCACGGGTGCAGTGCCATGAACAGGTGCGCCTCCGCGCTGCTGCGGGCGTGGAGTGCGGGCATGCGGCCCACTCTATGCGCCGATAGTCTTCTCAGGTGACTGAGCACGCGCTGCCGTCGACGCCTTGGCAACCCGGCAACGCCACCGAGGCACAACTGCTCGCCGCGATCGAGCGCGACGACAGGCAGGAGTTCTTCCGCATCCTCATGCGGGTTCCGCTGTTCCTGCCGCAGGCGGTGAACGATCCGACGGCCGCCGATGGCGCGGCGCCCGCGGCCGAGAACTTCATCACCTACACCGCCGGCGAGACCACGTACATGCTGGCGTACACGTCGGTGGAGAGCCTGCGTTCGTCGGTCGGGGAGATCGCCAACGGCTACGTGCAGAGCGACTACGCCGAGTTGCGCGCGAACCTCGTCGAGCAGGACATCCAGGTCGCGTTCAACCTCGGCACGCCGATCGACGCCTGGCTCGACGTGGAGTCCGTGGCGAAGGCCGCCGCCGGCGACCTCACCGTGCCGACGGGTCCGGAGATGGCGACGCTGATGGAGATCGAGGATCCGGCCAACGCCGAGGTGATCGACGCCGCCGTGGAGCAGGAACTGGTGGACTACGTCGACGAGTACATCACCGGGCTGATCCGGGAGAACGTGCTCGTCGTCAGCGAGGGCTCGGCGTGGCGCATCAGGCCCGTCGACGGGATCCCGACGATCGAGGTCTACAGTCGGGCCGATTTCGTGCCGGCCGGCACGCCGACGGTCGAGGTGCCCTTCACCCGGGTGGTGGAGAACTGGCCGGCCGGTGCCGAGCAGTTGTCGGTGAACCCGGACACGCCGCTGGCGTTCGCGATGCCGGGCGAGGTGCTGGACGCGTTCGCCGCGATCGCCCCACCCGACCCCGCCTGACCCGTCTAGCCAGCCGGCGGGGTCCAGGCGACCTGCACCAGGCCGGCGCCGCTGCGACGGGCGATCAGCCAGCCGCGGCCGGGCGGCAGCAGTTGCGGCTTCATGTTGCCGAGCAGCGGACCCTCGTCGGCCGGGCCGGACATCATGATGCCCGGCGACGCGAGTTCCCGGATCCGCGCGATCATCGGGTCGAACATGGCCCGCGAGGCGCCGCCGATGCGCCGGGTGATGACCATGTGCAGGCCGATGTCGCGGCCCTGTGCGAGCAGGTCCAGCAGCGGCGAGAGCGGGTTGCTCGAGCCGGTGGCCACCAGGTCGTAGTCGTCGACGAGCAGGTACAGGTCGGAACCCTTGTACCAGCTACGGTTGCGCAACTGCTCGGCGGTGACGTCGGGGCCGGGCAGGCGGTTGGTGAGCACCCCGGCCGCCTCGTTGATGATGGCAGCCGTGGTGGGACCGGCCGTGCCGTAGCCGATCAGGTGCGGCGTGTTGACCGTCCCGAGCAGGCTGCGCCGGTGGTCGACCAGGATGATCTTCGCCTGCTCGGGGGTGTACCGCTCGGTGATGCCGCGCGCCAGGCACCGCAGGAAGGCGCTCTTGCCGCTCTCGACGTCGCCGAACAGCAGCAGGTGCGGCTCGGCCTCGAAGTCGATGAAGACCGGTTGCAGGTCGGCCTCGGCGATGCCGATCGGGATGCCGTTGCCCTTCGGCGCGCGGGCCTGCGCGATCGCGTCGTAGGGCAGCATGTCGGGCAGCAGGCGCACGGCGGGCGCGCCCGGACCGGTCCACTCGTTGCTGATCGACTGCACGAGCTTGCTCATGCCCTCGGCGATGTGCTCGGCGTCCTGCTGGCTGTCGATGCGTGGCAGGCCGGCGAGGAAGTGCAGCGCGCCCGGCGTCAGGCCGCGGCCGGGCGTCTGCTCGGGCACGTTGAGGGCCTCGCGCCGGTTGATCGCCGAGTCGGCCGAGTCGCCGAGGCGCAGTTCGAGCTTGGTGCCGAACATGTCGCGGATCGCGGGTCGCAGGTCCATCCACCGGGTGGCGGTGGCGATGATGTGGATGCCGAAGCCCAGACCGGTGTTGGCCAGCTCGGTGACGGCCAGCTCCAGGTCTTCGAACTCGCTGCGCAGCGTCATCCAGCCGTCGACCACGAGGAAGACGTCGCCGAACGGGTCGTCGGTGAAGTCGCCGTCGCGCTTGCGCTTGCGGTACGTGGCGATGCTGTCGATGCCCTCGGCGGCGAACCGCAACTCGCGCAGCTTGAGCAGCGTGCGCATCTCGGCCACGGTGCGGCGCACGGTGCCGACCTCGTGCCGGGTGGCCACCGTTCCCATGTGCGGCAGGTCGCGCATCGCGGTGAGGCCACCGCCCCCGAAGTCGAGCCCGTAGACCTGGACCTCCTGCGGCGTGTTGGTCAGCGCCAGGCTGCCGATCAGCGTGCGCACGAGGTTGCTCTTGCCGCTGCGCGGCGCGCCGACGATCGCGACATTGCCGCCCGCGCCGGCCAGTTCCAGCGTCAGCAGGTCGCGCCGCTGCTCGAACGGCTTGTCGACGACGCCGCCGGTGGCCTGCAGGGCGCCGAGCATCTCGGGAGCGGACACGGTGAGGCCACGCCGGCTGTGCCGCACCAGCGGCGGCAGCATCTGGTCCAGCGTCGGCGGATCGGCCAGCGGCGGCAGCCAGACCTGGTGCGCGGGAACGCCCTTGCCCTCCATCCGCGAGACCAGGACGTCGAGCAGGGTCTCGCCGCGCACGTCGTCTTCCTCGCCCTCGGCGGGTTCGGCCTGCACCACCGGGGTCTCCTCCGGCGGCGGTGCCACGTAGTGGCTGGTGTACGAGCGCACCGGCTGCGGGTTGCGGCGCAGCGAGCCGACGTTCGTGTCGTCCCACCGGCGGTACACGCCGGACACGTAGGCGGCCCGGAACCGGATCAGCTCGGTGGTGTCGATCTTGAGGTAGCCGTTGCCGGGCATGCGCGGCAGCTCGAACGCGTCGGGGACGCCGAGCACCGCGCGGCTCTCCATCGACGAGAATGTGCGCAGGCCCAGCCGGTACGACAGGTGCGTCTCCAGACCGCGCAGCCGGCCCTCCTCCAACCGCTGCGACGCGAGCAGCAGGTGGATGCCGAGCGAGCGGCCCACCCGGCCGATCTGGACGAACATGTCGATGAAGTCGGGCCGGGCGGTGAGCAGCTCGCTGAACTCGTCGCAGATGATCAGCAGGCTGGGCAGCGGCGCGAGTGGCACGCCGGCGACGCGGGCCCGCTCGTAATCGCGCTGCGACCCGTAGTTGCCGGCCCGCCGCAGGAGTTCCTGCCGCCGGGTCAGCTCGCCGGAGATCGCGCCGAGCATGCGGTCGACGAGGGCCAGCTCCTCGCTCAGGTTGGTGATCACCGCGCTGGTGTGCGGCAACCGGTCCAGCGTGGCGAACGTCGCGCCGCCCTTGAAGTCGACGAGCACGAAGTTGAGGATCTCCGGGTGGTGCGTGACGGCGAGCGCCAGCACCAGCGTGCGCAGCAGTTCGCTCTTGCCGGAACCGGTCGCGCCGACGAGCAGCCCGTGCGGGCCCATGCCCTCCTGCGCCGACTCCTTGATGTCCAGCTCGATGGGCCGGTTGTCGGGGCCGACGCCGATCGGGACCCGCAGCCTGTCCCGGTTGGGCCGGTTGCTCCACAGCCGGTTGAGGTCGAACTCGTACGGGTCGCCCAGCTCCAGCAGGTCGTTGAGGCCGAGGTCGCCGGAGGCGAACTGCTCGCCCGCGACGGGCTCCGCGTCGGTGCCGGACAGCCGCAGCGGCGCCAGCTCGCGGGCCAGCACCTCGATGTCCTCCATGTCGCACACGTCGGCGCGGCCGATGTTCGTGGTGCCGTCCATGGTGACGGCGGTCAGCGACCCGTCGTCACCGACCGACAGGACGACTGTCGAATCGTCGAGCAGCCGTGGCGGCGGGTTCGCGAGATCGACGACCGTGACCCCGTCGACGCCGCCCTCCGTCATCAGGTGATCCGATCCGACGGTGGTGCCGCCATCGATCACGACGAGCACATGCGGGGCGCCCGCCGCACCGGTGCCGACCGTGAAGCGCGGCCGGTTGACGAGCGTGTCGTTGAGCATGGCCTCCAGCGCCGCGACGCCGTTCGCGACGAGCCGCACCGGGCCGACGCCGTCGTGCTTCTTCGGGTGCAGCGAGTGCGGCAGCCACTTCGCCCATTCCCAGAACGGGCGCTCCACCTCGGACACGCACAGGCCGAGCATCGCGTCGTCGGGCGCGTGGAACGTGGCGTACTGGGCGATGATCGCGCGCACCAGGCTGCGACACGGCTCGTCCGATCCACGCACGTAGATGCGGGAGAAGTCACGCAGGGCGATCGCGACGGGCAGGTCGGGTACGATCGAGTAGGTGGTGACGAACCGGCGCAGAGCCATGGCGCACAACGGTTCCAGCTCGTCGACCGGACGGGTCTGCGGCGGGATCAACGGGGTTGCGATCTCCTGCGGGCCCAAGCCGATGCGCACCACGCCGAAGTCACCGTCGTCGCGGCGACGCTCCCACAACCGCGCGCCGGCGGCGGCCGACCACAGGCCCTCCGGGTCGGGATGCCGGTAGAACAACGCCTCCCGCTGTTGCGTGATCGTCTTGTTCACCTGCGCCCGCAGGTGGCTCAGCGTGCGCATGTACTTGCGCCGCGCCTCGATCATCTCGGACTTGCTGGGGCCGGACGTCTGCGTCATCAATTGCACGCCGACCATGCCGAGGATCGACGCGCCGTACATGCCGCCGGCGATGTAGGCGAGCGGCCCGCGCGCGCCCATGCCCATCATCAGGCCCATCGCGGCGGTGCCGGCCACCATCGGCAGGATCATCATCATCTGCGACCAGCGACGGCCGCCGGGTGGCGGGTTCTCCGGCGGCGGATCGAGGATGACCTCTCCGCTCGGTACCGCGGGCGCGGCCCGGCGCAACGGTCGTTTCACCACGATCGTCGCCACGCGCTGCCCCCGCATCAGCCGCCGAGTCGACCAGGCCGGTCGATGGCCCATCATAGACGAGGGTCCGTGTTAGGTTGGCCGCGTCCGCAGGCCCTCGAACGGGGGGAGGTCGGCATGACGGCCCCTGTCGGCGTGGGCCTCGCCCGGGTCACCGTCGCCACTCCGAAACGGCGCATCGACGTCGCGTTGCCGGAAACGGTCGCGCTCGGCGAGCTGCTGCCGCACGTGCTCCGGCACGCCGGCGAAGGGCTGGCCGACGAGGGTCCGCAGCACGGCGGGTGGGCGCTGCGGCGCTCCACCGGCGCCCTGCTCGATCCCAAGCGCAGCCTGGCGATGCAGGCCATTCGCGACGGTGAGGTGCTGCACCTCGTGCCGCGCCGGTCCGAGTGGCCGGAACTGGCGTACGACGACGTCGTCGAGATCATCGCCAGCGGCTCGCGGCGCGCGGAACGCTCGTGGGGCAAGCCGGCCACCCGCCTGTGCGCGCTCGCGCTCGTCGCGGTGGTGCTCAACCTCGGCCTGATCGGCGTCGCGCTCGCCGAGGCGCCGTGGACGATGCCGGGTGGCGTCGCGCTCGGCTTCGCCGCGATCCTCGTCGCGGTCGGCGTGGTGCTGGCCCGCGCGGCCGGCGACGCGGGCGCCGGCGCGGTCGTCGCCGGCTGCGCCGTCGGGTACGCGGCGCTCGGCGGGTTCCTGATCGTCGGGCCGGCCGACCGCGAGCCGCTCGACTTCGGCGCACCGCAGGTGGCGTTGGCCGCCGCGGCCGTGATCCTGATCGGTGTGCTCGGGTACGTCGGCGTGGCCGCGTATGCGCAGATCTTCGTCGCGGCGATCGCCACCGGGCTGCTCGGCCTGCTGAGCGCGCTGCTGTGCGCGGCCGGCATGGACCCGGACGGCGCCGCGGCGGTGGCGTTGACCGTTGCGCTTGGCACCCTGCCGGGTTATCCGCTGCTCTCGGCGTGGCTGGGCCGGATACCGATGCCGGAGCTGCCCGAGCGCCCCGAGGAGATGCTCGAAGACCGGCCGAGTCCGCGCCGGTCGGTGGTGTTCGCGGCCGCCAGCCGGTCCCACCAACTGCTGAACGGGCTGCTGCTGGCCGCGTCGGCCACCACCGTGGTCTGCACGGTCGTGCTGCTCCTGCAGCCGTCGCGGTGGGGCGTGCTGCTCGCCGGCGCCGGGTGCGTGACGCTGCTGCTGCGGGCGCGGCTGTTCCCCACCCCGCGGCAGCGGGTGCCGATGCTGGTCGGCGGTGCCGCGTCGGCGGGTCTGCTGCTGCAGGCGACGGTCGCCGGCAGCGCACCGACCGCGCGCATGCTGATCTGGCTGGTGATGGTCACCGTGGTGGCCGGCCTGGTGCTCGCCGCCGGCCTGGCGTACAGCCGCTCGTCGCCGTCGCCGTACATGGGCCGCATCGGCGACATCCTCGACGTCGTGGCCATCATGGCCCTGCTGCCGCTGGCCTGCGGGGTGATCGGCCTCTACCAGTCCCTGCAGGGGCTGTTCGCCGGGGTGGTCTAGCGACATGGCTTCCCGGCGTGACCAGCTCCAGTCGTACCAGTTCCTCGTCCAACGGGTGCTCTCCGCATTCGTGATGCGGGAGACCGACCCGCCGCAGTCGCCGCTGCGCCGCGGCATCGGTGCCGCGTTCGCCGGCGCGATGATCGCGATCATCATCGCCGCCGGGTTCGCCGTATTCGGCCTGATCACGAAGATCGGCAGCGGCAAATGGCAGGTCGAGGGCGCGGTGGTCGTGGAGAAGGAGACCGGCGCGGCGTTCCTGTACCACGAGAGCATCCTGCACCCGATGATCAACTACACGTCGGCGGTGCTCGCGTCGGACCAGTCGCCACCGAAGGTGTTCCGGGAGTCGCGGCGCACGCTGTCGCGGTCGCGGCGCGGGGTCATGCTGGGCATTCCGAACGCGCCGAGTTCGCTGCCCGACGCCAAGAACACGGTCGGGGCGCCGTGGACGCTGTGCGCCGTCCCCGGTGCCGACGTCGCCGGCCGGGCCACCACGTCGACGTCGCTGATTCTCGGCACGGCGCTCAGCGGCCGGCGGATCGGTGGCGACGACGGCCTGCTGGTGCGCGACCCGGCGAACAACGCGACCCACCTCGTCTGGCACAGCCACCGCTACGAGATCCGCGAACAGAACACCGTCGTGTCGCTGTTCGGCGCGCAGACCGCGCCGACGCTTGCCGCCGCCGGCTGGCTCAGCGGCCTGCCGATCGGCGCGCCGATCACGCCGATCAAGGTGGACGGCGCCGGGCAGCCGTCGGCCGTCAGCGGTCGCACGGTGGGCGAGCTGATGGTGGCCCAAACGGCGACCGGGCCGCAGTTCTACGTCGTGCTGGCCGACGGGCTGGCCGCGATCACCGAGCTGCAGAAGGCGATCTACACCGGTCAGGTGAACGCCGCACCCGTGACGATCTCGGTCTTCGACGCGAACAACGCGCCGAAGAGCCACCGGTTGGACCTGCCCGCCGGCAACGAGCCGCCGCCCGGCCGGCCGCCCAAGCTCGTCACCGCGGCGCCGACGGACGCCGCCTGCGCGGAGTTCCGCGACGCTCGTGGCCAGCCGGCGCTCTCGGTGGTCAGCGGAGCGCGGGAGCTGACCGCCGGCATCCCGACCGCCGGCGCGCTGCCGTCCGGCACCAGCCTCGCCGACCGGATCTGGGTGCCGGCCGGCAAGGTCGCGCTGGTGCGGGCGATGGCGTCGTCGACGGCGACCTCGGGTGCCGCGACCATCGTCACCGATCTCGGCATCCGCTACCCGGTGCCGAACGACCAGGCGCTGAAGGCGCTCGCGCTGCCCTCGTCGAAGGTGGTCGACATGCCGGCGGGCCTGGTCAACCGGATCCCACCCGGGCCGACCCTCGATCCCGACGCGGCGCGCCGTCCCGTCGACCAGCAGGTCCGCCAGCAGTCCGGGTGAGAGGGCTGGTGTTGCTTGACGACACGAATTACCGTTTGATGAGAGATCGGTGTCTGTCGCATCGATACGAGGTTGTCTTCCTGGCGCGGGGGCGCAGGCGTCTCCGCTTCGCGAGGGCACAGATCTGAAGCGGGGTGTTTCACTTTTGGCGCCAACTACCCTAACCGCCGACATGCTCGAGAAGGCCGCGCAGACGGCTGACGACGCTGCGGCCGAGATCCGCTCGAACGGGGTCACGCTCATCTCGAGCATCCAGGGCCAGGCGGCCGGTTTCACCGGTCTTGCCGGCACCGCGTTCCGCAACGTTTCGTCGTCTCTCATGGAGGACATGAACGCGATCCTCCAGCGGTTGGAGACCCTGTCGTCCAACACGCGCGTATCCGCCACCAAGCTCTTCGGTCAAGACGAATCCTCGGCCGCAGCGATCAACAGGGTCGCGCCAACCGGCGTCACCGGTGGCCTGACCTAATCCGCGCATCCGACCGAGAAGGGACTCCCACATGGGCGATCTTGCCTACCAGTACGAGCAGATCGAGGGAATGGCCGCGGAGCTCAAGCGGTTCGTCGACAACCTGGAGAATCGCCTCAGCAACGACGTCGACAAGGCGTTCAACGGCCTGCTGGCCAACGGCTGGAGCGGTGCGGCCGCCGACTCGTTCCAGACCGCGAAGGCCGAGTGGCACAAGCGGGTCGACGAGATGCAGTTGACGCTGACGCAGCTCAAGACGGCCCTCAGCACGGCCGGCACCGACATGAACTCCACCGACCAGAGCCTGATCGGCCTGTTCACCTGACACTCATTGCGTAGGAAGGCCCCGTCCACGCCGGACGGGGCCTTCGCTATTGCTCACGATCGGCGAACAGGCGCACCGGGGGCGCCGGTTCCTCGTCCTCATGTCGTTGCGCCGGCCGCGCGGCCACGCGCGGGCGCCAGCGCGCCCGGCGGCCGCGCGGCAGGGCCGCGGCGACGCCGACGCACGCGAGCGTCGTCAGCACCGCGATGGCGACGAGCAGCAGGGCGAGATTGGCGCTTGAGGTCCAGTTCCGGGCCCGCTCGCGGTCGCTCTCGCTCTCCTTGCCCAGACCCGGTAGAGCGGCGGGCGACCTGCCGGCCAACTGGTCGGCGACGGCCGCGTACGGGTCGACGATCCCGCTGCCGTAGGCGGCGGTGTCGAGCCCGCCGGGGGCCGGCGCGGCGGTGGCGGTGAGCCGCCGGGCCACGTCCGAGGCCTTCATGTTCGGCCAGCGGGCCCGCACCAGCGCGGCCGCGCCGGCGACGAAGGCGGCCGCGTAGGCGGTGCCGTCGTCGACGGCGAGGCCGCCGCCGCGTTGCGTGCTGACGACCTCCGCGCCGGGCGCCACCAGGTCGACGAACGGGCCGGCGCCGCTCTCCTGCGTGACGAGCGTGCTCTCGTCGATGGCGCCGACGCCCAGCACGTCGGGGAAGGCGGCCGGGTACGGGGTGCGGTTGGGCCGGTTCGTCCCGTTGTCGTCGCCGACCGCGGCCACGACGAGGATGTCGCGCGCGACGGCCGCCGCGACCTCGGCCTGCAGCGCCGGATCGGCGTTGTAGACGGCGAAGGACACCAGGATCACCCGGGCGCCGCTGTTCGCCGCGAACTTGAGCCCGGCGACCATCCCCGTGGACCCGCCGGACGGTCCGCTCGTCTCGTTGTCGCTGACCCGCACCGGGACGACGGTGGCCTGCGGCGCGACACCGTGGAAGCCCACGCCCGTCGCGGGCTGCGCGACCACGATCCCGGCCGTGCGG
>Ga0111539_10006618_pt1 | contig 14931 bp, 14 predicted proteins | sample RhiMethybrSRZTD1_FD_79667 | JGI IMG/M metagenome (GOLD analysis project Ga0111539, IMG submission 79667) | Populus rhizosphere microbial communities from Tennessee, USA - Rhizosphere MetaG P. TD hybrid SRZTD1 (version 2) (version 2) | ecosystem: Host-associated > Plants > Roots > Rhizosphere >... | reverse complement strand
CGGGCGAGATGGCCGGTGGACAGATGGGCATGTCGCCGCGCGGCATCGGCTTCGGTCTCGGTGGCCGGGGCGTCGATGATAAAATGGCCGCGGATCGCCGCGTCTCGAAGGGCGCGTGGGGATGGGCCGGTGCGTACGGCACAAACGTCCACATCGAGCCGCAGGAGAAGATGGTGACGATTATCCTGATGCAGACGTCGACACCGGCTCTGCAGCGGGACTACGAGAACGCGGTCTTTCAAGCCATCGTGAAGTAGGGGCGACGCACGCGTCGCACGCGTGCGTCGCCCTTATACGAGTGTCCGCGAGGTGTCCGGTCGCGGGAATTGTGTTCGGAATCGAACGAAGCACTTGTAACGAGAAGACTTACCTGATTTAGGCATGAACCGATCACCGGGTCGTGCCGTCAAAGTTCCCAACAGACAACGGCGGGGCACCGGCGCGCGGCAACGCGCCGGCACCCCTGATCACAACCCGCAGGAGTGAGCTGCGGGCCGGACTCACCTCAGTATAGGAGAGGGCCAGCCCGCAACTGGAGGGGTCTGGCCATGTGGACCGCCGCATCGGTCTTGGCGTGCGCATTGTCCGTGCTCGGTCGCAGCCAGGCGACTATGCCTCGGATCGAGCTCATCGACGTTGCACCGCCATACGTGTCGGGCGGTGCCGAGGCATTCGTGCAGCGCGACACCATCTACCTGATCACGTCGTCATCAGCGTTTCAGACGGCGTTGGAATCTCGCGTGGGATGCAGCACTTCGTGGGCGATGCAGAAGCTCGCCAGCATTCTCGCGCATGAAGCGTGGCATGTGCGCCATGGCCCGGACGAGAAGTCGGCGTACGAGCATCAACTGATCACACTCATTCAACTGGGAGTGCAGCCAGGATCCGGTGTTTACCGATCGGTGCAAGTGTCGATGCTGCGGGTGCTCGAGGCGCGCAAGCGGAACAAGCCCGACAAGCCTGAACGGCTGCTGGCCGGCCTCGCGTTTTTCTGATCGATCACTGCAGTCTCGTGCATTTGACGCGGCCGGGCGATCGGCGTAGCGTACGTGATACGCCTAAGACGCCGGCAAGCGGCGTCGCGGGGGACCCAATCTGGCAAAGCGCCTGAAACGGCGTTTCGCCACGGGGCGAATCATTCCGGCGGCGCGCCAAGCGCGACACCGGCCTGTAGAGGACTTCCAACCTCGAGCCCGTCAGCTAACCCCGTCGGCGTGATTTGGAGGCTTGCCATGTCGGCATTCCCGGTCACGTTGTTCGACGGTCGTCGTGTGTCTGATGGTTCTGCGCGCGCGTTCTCGATGATCGTGTTCGGCCTTGCGTCGCTCGTCGCAGGGTTCATCTGGCTCCTGGGATCGTCAAACCCATACACGCCCGCGGGCTATGTCGGATACCTCACGCGCGGGGCGGTGTTCGGTAAGTCCGCGTTCTACGGCGTGCAGCGCGGGCCGACCTCGGCGGGCCGGACCTGGCTGCTCGACGTCACCAACGTCAGCATCACACCGTACACCTACAACGAAGACTTCACCGGTAACGAGGCGGTGTTGAGCCGCGACAACCTGAAGATCTCGTTTCGCGTGCACACCGTGTGGCGCGTGGACGAAGCGCAGGTGCCGCTGTTCATGGAGCGTTTCAGCACGACGGTGACGAACCATCGCGGCACGGAGCGCGCGCCAGACTCGATCGTCGAGGTCGCCTATGGCAACTTCGTCAAGGAGCCACTCCGCACGTTCGCGCGCGACGAAGTGCAGCGGCGTAACGGACTCGAGGTCAAGGACGCGCTGATCCCGATCGGCGACGCGGTGCTGTCGCGCATTCGTGCCTACGCCGCCGGCAGTCCGTTCGTTGTCGGCAGCGTGGTGGTTGGCAACGTGCAGTATCCGGCGGAAGTGGCCGACGCGGTGTCGAAGAAACTGGCGGCGACCCAGGACCTGCAGCGCAAGGACACCGAGATCGACATTGAGCGGAAGGAACGCACCAAGCGGGAAGTGCAGGCCCAGGGTATCGCGAATGCGATGCAGATCATCCGCGGGCAATTGAGCACGATGTACATCCAGCACGAAGCGATCGAAGCGCAGAAGCAGATGGTGAACTCACCGAACCATACGGTGGTGTACATCCCGGTCGGTCCGATGGGTGTGCCGATCACGGCGACCATGCCCGCGGTGCCGCAGACGGCCGACGCAGGAGTGAAGTGATAACTACTGCTTCACGGCGGCGACGGCCTTGACCAGTTCCGCGTGAGACCCGACACCGCCATGTCCACCGACATGGGTGGCGACCGGCAACTTGAGCGCGGTGATCGATTGCAGCAGATGCACGGCTTCGGGGCCCGCCGGGGCTCCGAGGCCTGGGAACCAGAGGTCGCTCTGGAACAGCGCCCGCGCGCTCGGGACGTAGGCGAGCACCTTCGGCTCGACGTGCGGGTTGCCCGTGACCGAATAGAGCTCCAGCGTCTGCTTGCCGTCGCTCAGCACCTTCTTGCCTTCGAAGATCTCGAGCGCACCTGCTTTGCCGGCCTTCCTCGCGTTCTCCAGCGCATCCGGTGGGTTGGTGTGGGGCGTTTCGACGATCATCCGCAGCGCCGGCTCGTGTCCTTTCTCGGCGAGGATCGTCGCGCCAACGGCGGCGAGGCCGCGTACACCGCCGGTGTGATCGTAGTGATGATGCGTGACCGCGGCGTAGCGAATCGGCTTGCCCGGGAACTGCTCGTGCAACACGCGAACCAGCGTGGCGCTTTGCGCATCGGTATACGCAGCCTCGACGACGGCGAGCCAGGTTGGGAACTCGACCACCATGCTGTTGTGCGAGTAGGCGCGCGCGAAGTACACGCCGTCGGCAATCTTGGTGATCGTGAGTGGTGAGTACTCGCCAGCCGCGACCGCCTTCGTAACCTCGTCATTCACAGCGGCCGGAATCGCGAAGGTCTTGTCGGCGCCGGCCTCGTTCACAGCGGCCGACGAGTACTGCACGTCCGAGTAGGGCTGGCCGAGCTTGCGAATCGTGATCTTGTGCGGCAGCTTCACGCCGCCCACGTCCTTGTAGTCGGCGAACACATACTGCGACGGTGCATCGCCCAGCATCGACTCGGTGTCGAGCGCATCGAAGCCTGCGATCAACTTCGACTCAGGATCGAAGTAGACCGTGATCGACTCGCCTGACGGCAGCGTTGCCAGAGCCGCCTTCATCGTCCGGTCCTCGAACGTCTTGTCCTGCGGCGCGTCGTCCGATGCGGACTGCGCAGCGGCGAGCGCGACGGCGATCACGTTGCGCTTCAACAGAAACTCCGGATGGTTTTGCGTGCCCCAGCTGAAGAGCCCCGACGGCGACATCACCGCCAGCGGCCGGCCGGCGACATCCTCGAGTCCGACCGCACGTCCATCGGCGGTCTTCGTCAGAATCTCGCGGCGATGTTGGCCGAAGGCGCCGATCTGCAGCTCGTAGTCGAGCGCGGCCCGGTTGTTCACGCGATCCAGCGTCTCGATCACGTTCTTCAGCATGCCGGCAGGTTCGGCGTCGCCGACCTTCACGGACTGCCCATGGCGGTATCGCGTGCCGACGCCACCTTTCATGGTCAGCGTGTTCACGCGCTGCACGCGTTCGGCGCCGCCCATGGCGTCGATAGCGTTCTGGCCAAGCTGACGTGCGGTCGGGGCGCCCGAACATGTCGCCAGACCCACGGCTATTCCGACAACAGCCAGTACCCGCGCGATTGACATCGATTCCTCCAAAGCGCGTAATGTAGCAGACTCGGTGGGAGGTTCCTGATGAGAGTCGGTGTCCGTCTGCTGGCCGCGTTCGCCATCCTTGCCTCGTCATCGGTCGCCGTCACGGCGCATCATTCGTTCGCCGCGCAGTACGACGCCAACAAACCGGTGACGTTGAAAGGCATTGTCTCGAAAGTCGAGTGGACGAACCCGCACGCCCGTATCTATGTGGACGTGCGCGATGAAACCGGCACCGTCACCAACTGGAACCTCGAGCTGGCCAGCCCCAATGTGCTGGTGCGGAACGGCTGGTCACGGAAGTCGCTGATGGTCGGCGACGAGATCGTCGTCGAAGGCTCGCTGGCGAAGGATGGATCGAAGATGGCCAACGCGCGGGTCGTGCGGCTGGCCGATGGACGTCGCGTGTTCGCTGGATCGTCGGGTGGTGATGCGCCACCACCCGGTCAGAAGTAGCCGAACGCCCGCGAGACGTCTAGAACCTCATGCCGACGCCGACGGTGAACTGCGAGAACGTGAAGGACTCGACGTGAAATACTTTCCGGAAGCGGTATCCCACGTCCACGTAGGTCCGGCCGGACGCGATCCCGACGCCAGCAATGAACTCCGCCATCGCCCGGAACGAGCTCTCTTCACGGGGATTGATGAAGCCATCTGGAGCGCCGAACACCGCCAGCACGGGATCGCTGACGTCGCCGAGCGTACGCTCGGTAACGGTTCGTTGGAGGTTGAGCACGCCTGGCCCCCCGCCAATATAGGGACGGAAGGATGGCCCGCGCGAGAGCAGATATCTGCCTCCGCCACTGAACGCCATGCCGCGGTCGCGGCCCTGAAGCACCCACGTCTCGCCGGTGACACTGGTCAGGTAGTTCGAGAGGTCGTTCAAATTGCTGGCGGCTTGATCGTTGAACAGGTCATCGAAGTAGTGAAACGCTGCGTACGCCTGGACCCTCGAATTGATCCGTTCGCCGATCTCGATGCCGAACGTCGTGGCTCGTGTATCGCTGAAAGAGGCGCCCGCGGAGCCGGTCATGTACCCATTCTCGAATGGACCGCTCGAGGCGACGCGTGCTTGCTGGGCCCCGGCGACGGTGGCCGTCAGCACGACGAGACAGGGCACCAGCGACGCTAACCTGAACGCAGTCATGCGCAAACTCCCATAAGAGTGATCCCGAACTAACGAGGCGCTCACCGGCGTGTGGCGTTGAACTCGTGTGCGGCCACCAGCGAGCCGACACCGACCGGATCATCGCCCGTCGTGAAAACGTTGTAGGTGCTCGTCACTCTGCCGACAATCTGACTGCCGTTCCACGACGCAGTGACACTCGAGCCCAGGAATTTCAACTCGCGCGGAACTCCGTTGGCACACGTCACGACGAGGCTGTTCCGATCGCAGGAGGTGGCGTTCAGAGCGACACTCGAACTCGTCGCGCTTCCTGTGTACCGACACGCGAGGCCAGTGCTCTCCATCGTGATTGTGGCGTTCAGGGTGTCGGCGTTTTGCGACAACGTGAACGTGCCGACATCCAGCGTGGGGAGGAAGGTTGGGATGACGCTGCCGACCACACACTCGCCTCCGCTGGTCGCCACCAGCGTCATCGGTCCACTCCAGATCCCCTGCACGCTGGGGATGAACAGCGAGGCGGCAGCGGGATTCACGGTACGCGAATCCTGGCAACCGCTGGCAACCACGGCAAAGAGGATCATGACGACCCGCACCGCACCCGTTCTCTTCATGCCGACCGTCTAGTGCAAGAAGCGTGCACCGTGAAAATCCATGGCGATTTGATTGTGCCGCGCGTGAAATCTGGGCAAGCCATGAAATCACTCTGGCGGAAAATGGAGAACGCCATCACTCGAAGCGCTCGAAGACGATCCGCTCACGGGAATCCGGACCAGGTGACGGTGGTTCTATACCGTACCGCTTCACCGTTCCTCGTCGCCGGACTGAACTTCCACAACTTCGCGCCGCTCAACAGCATCATGTCCGGCATGCGCTGAGGACCGTTGACGAGTCGCACACGTTCGACGGTGCCATCGGGTGCGATCACCAGTTCCATCCGGTTAATGACCGTCACGTCCGCATTCCTGGCGACGAACACCGTCGGCGGCAGCGACGGATACATCATGACGGGCGGCTGCACGTCGGCATCGGCTGCCGAGTAGATCGTGGTCGCCTCGTTCTCGCGTGGTGCGATGACGTACTCGCGCGATGCCGGGATCAGTGGAACCGTTGCTTTCGTCGTCTCCCGTGCCTGCGCCTCGAGTGCGTCAGTGGCGCGCACGGTTGACGGATCGAATAACGATGCGGAGGACTCGCGCACAACATCTCGACGTGGCGCGCGGTCTCCAGGAGTCGATTGCGGCCGAGCACCAGTGGTCGGCGCTGGCGATCGTTGGGCGACTGTGCCTTTCGGACCCAGCCGCTTCCCGTTTTTCTGCGATGTACTCGCGTCCTTGCTTGTCGGGGTCGCCTCGGCGGTCGCGTCTGTCGCCTCCGCGACCGCCGATACGGCTGCACTGCTGGCGCCGCCGCCGAGCATGCCAAACCAGATCACGGCAGCGAGGCTTGCCACGCAGACGGCGACCGCCGCCGGCATGAGCCATTGTGGAGCGGTGCGTCGTTGTTCCAAAACCTGGTCACCTCGGGCGGGGTTGGGCGGGAGCGGTGGTGGAGTTGTCGGCCGTCCCGGTGCAGACACAGTCGACGCCGCCGGAGCGGTACTTCGATAGCGCTCGCAAATGGCGCGGATCAAGTCGGCGCGCCCGGGTTTGCCAAAGTAGGCAAGTGCTTCCGCGAAGGCCTTGAGCGTCTTATGGGTCTCAGGAGCGTTCGCTTGAGTGACAAAGAGACGTAGGGGTAGCGGGATGTCCGCAGTCGCGAGCAGCGCGTGCAGGGCGCGGCCGGCGGCCACTGGTCCGCGTTCTCCGCGCCGGGTGGCGCTGACCCTGACGCCGCCCTGCTCGTCGATGAGGACGTCCTCGAGCGCAGGCATCGGTGCCTCGTCCCCGCCGCCTGCCGTAATGGTTTCGACGATCTCCTGCAGCAGGGCGACGGCCTCGTCCCAACGAATCGGGATGCCCCGCGCCAGCACATCGCTCACGCGCACAGGGCCCTTCTGCTCAGAGCCGAACTCATCGAGGAACTCGGTAGTCACCGGTCAACTCCAGACGACTGTCTACCCCGGCCCAGACAGTTAATGGCATTCGGTCCAGTTACGGCCGATTCGGGAGCCGCGATCGGGGAATACGGTTTGCTCCATCTAGCGGCCATGACCAGTAATCCCCGACGTGCCTCCCGCATCACCAACGCGATCGGCTTCACCGTTTTCGGCGTCTGGGCCGCCGTGACCCTGAGCAAGATGCCTGCCGTGGGTATCATGCTGGCGCCGACGTTTCTAATGGAATTGGCCGTGGCAATCTCGTTCCTCGTGCGCGACGAGCCGAAGGCGGCGACGAAGAGTCTGCGTGCGCGGATCAGTGCGTACGGCGGCTCGTTCTTCGCGATTGCCTTTCTCCAAATCGCGCAACGATCGAATCCCGAGTGGTTCGTGCCACACATCACGCTGGTCACGCCGATCGCGATCGGCATGTGGCTCGGCGGAACACTGTGGACGGCATATGCCATCTGGCACCTGCGCTATGCGTTCAGCATCGAACCCGCTGCGCGCCGGCTGGTGACCTCGGGTCCGTATGCGATTTCCCGGCATCCTGTGTACGCAGGCTACATTGCCCAATACCTCGGCATGCTGATCACGCTTCCCTCGGTACCGTTCGCGCTGGCCCTGACGCTGTGGGCCGCGGCGATGATCGACCGGATGTACCTGGAGGAAGCCGTCCTGCGCGAAGCCTTCCCCGAGTACGCCGATTACAAGCGACGGGTCGGCGCGCTGTGCCAGCTGCCGTCCCGCCGCACTGCTCGGCAACCAGACCGCAGTACTTCTCGGCAGCCTGACGTCGCCAGCGTCTGACATCACGTGCACTTCGACGCGGCTACTGCAACGGCGCGTAGTAGCCGCCCCTGCTCCTGATTTCGATGTCACGCGATCGCGGGCGAATCTCGACCGTCCGCCATTGACCGTCGCGCGTGCGATTTGAGGACTGATACCCGAGCACGTATCGTCGACGCAGCTCGTCGAGAATCTTCTGGTAGTCGCTGGCCAGCGTCGTGACGTCGGTCGGGAAATACGCCGCACCGCCTGACTTATCGGCGAGCGTTTTCAAGCGTTCGCGCTCGACCCGGCTGCCGATGCCCACCGCATACACCGTCGCATCCGTCTGCAGCAGCTTGTCCAGCACTTCGTCCCAGCTGCGAAGGCTGCCGGGGCCGTTCGACGTGGCGTTCTCGTCGATGCCATCGGTCACGACGACGAGGACGCGGCGCTGGTCGCGTGCTTTCGCGAGCTGCGCCAGCGAATCGTACAGGGCGTCGTACAGCGCCGTGCCGCCGTCGGCCACGTAGTTGTCGATCGCGTCGCGCGTCCCCTCATGTTTGTCGGTAGGCAACTGAATCAACTCGGCTTTCGTGGCGAACATCGCCAGGCCGACTTGATCTTCGGGCCGCATCGCGTCGATGAACTCGCGGGCCGCCTCCTGGGCACGTGCGGCGCTCTTCTTCATGCTGCCGCTGGAATCGAGGGCGAGCATGAAGGTGACCGGTTGCACCGCTTCCTGAAAGACATCGATCTCCTGGCGCACGCCGCCTTCGAACACGTCGATGTCTTCGCGCGTGAGGGCGGCTGGCACCTGGCCCGTGCCGACGCCAGTGAACTCGATTGACGCGCGCACCGGCGGCGGAATCGGCGCCGTGTATCCCTTTCTCGCCCGCACACGGAAGGTCTCGTTGGCCAACTTGACGTCGATGGCCCGCCAGGTGCCGTCGCGATCCTGGTTCTTTGGCGTGTAGCCGAGGAGGTATCGGTTCCGGACCTCGTTGGCGATCGCGTCGTACGCCACGATCAGGTCGCGCTCATCACGCGGGAACCACGCGCGACCACCGGTGTCCTCGGCCAGCGACTTCAGCAGCTTCTCCCCCTTGAGCGAGATGCCGGCGATGCCGCCGAGTCCGACGACGTACAACGTAATCCCACTGCGCTTCAACGCGGCGGTGGCTTGATCGACTTTGGCATCGCTGTCTTCGTCGTAGCCATCAGTAATCAACACGATGGCTTTGCGCCGCGTGGATGCCGTCAACTTACTCGCCGTGGCGTCGATGGCATCGAGGATCGCGGTCCCGCCCTTATTACGAATCGCACCAATCGCTTCCAGCACGGTCGCACGGTCGGTGGTTGGTCCGGTGACTGAGCCGATCGTCTTCGAAAATGGCGCGACGACGATTTCGTCCGCCGCTCCCAGTGGATCGAGGAGTCGCTTCGCTGCAGCGCGCACGGCATCTGCACGGATCGCCATGCTCTGGCTGCTGTCCACCAGCAATGCGAAGAGGGCTGGGTCGCGGTCCTGGCGAAGATAGTCGAGCGTCTGTGCTTCGCCGTTTTCGAGGACGGCAAATTCCTTGTCCGTGAGGTCTTTGACGAATCGGCCCTTCTCGTCGAATACCACGGCGTCCACCGAGACGCTGGTGACCGACGTTGCCTCTTCCACTTCGAGCGGCTTGAGGACCATGGTGTCGCGGATCATCGTTCCCGACGGGAGCTCCGCTTCGACCATCAGCTCGCGCGCCTCGAACGGGTTCTCGTCGGACCAGAGCGCGTCGTAGGGCGGGCCGTCGGTGTCAGCCGACAGGAACAGCTTGTCGACGTAGAACTGCACGTGCATCGGCTGGGGCTGCGACGGCCCATCGACCCGGGCGACGATACGAATCGTGCCCGGCAGACCTGTACGGCCGAGTGGTGAGGTGATGCGAATCGACGGATCTGCCCCGCGCGCAGACGGGACGACACCCATCGCGAGCGCGGCGCCAATCACCAGCACGCCGACGGATCTTCGCCCGATCACACGAAGACCGGCGCCGGCTCTGTGTCGTCGACGAAATAGCTGGCGCATGCCGCCTCCAGCAGTTCAGAGGTGAGGCGTCGGTCCTCGCCGAGGTACGACGCCTGGGCGAGCGCCTGATCGAGCAGGTCGCGAGGATGACATCCGCGCAGCGCGAGTTTGCGCGGACGGTAATAGGTCTGAAGAAGCTCGTCGATGAGCGCTTCGTCGTATTCGATACGACGTTCGGCACAGCACTTGGAAAATATTTCCTTGAAATCGGCGATCGTCGGGCTTTCGCAGAACACCTTGTAGTGAATGCGGCGCAGAAATGCTTCGTCGACGAGCTCTGACGGGCGGATGTTCGTGGCGAAGACGACGAGCAGCAGAAACGGCAGCTCGAATTTCTGTCCGTTGTTCAGGGTCAGGAAGTCGACGCGGCTCTCGAGCGGCACAATCCAGCGGTTCAAGAGCTCGCGCGCCGAACACCGCTGCCGCCCGAAGTCGTCGATCACCAACACGCCGCCGTTGGAGACGGCCTGAATCGGCGCGGTGTAGAAACCTGTCGTCTTCGAGTAGGCGAGCTCGAGCGACTCCAGCGTCAACTCGCCGCCGACCATGACCAATGGACGTTTGCAGCGCACCCATCGCCGGTCGTGACCCGCCTCGCGCGACAGGCTTGTCGTCGTCAGCGCCGGCGTCACGAGCGGCTCGTGATTGACCGGATCGAACAGCCGGATGATGTTGCCCTCGACCTCCAGAGCGTGCGGCACTGCCAGCTCACCGTCGAGCAGTCCACGAATAGCCTGGGCGATGACCGTCTTGCCGTTGCCGGGCGGTCCGTACACGAACATCGAATGGGCCGCGCCGATGGCGGGGCCAACCTGATCGAGGACGCGCTCGCTCAACACCAGATGCGAGAACGCCTCTCGCACGCGTGTGCGAGTGATCGATCGCGGTACGGAATTTCGATAGGCCTCGAGATACGCCACGTACTGCGCGAGTGGCACCGGAGCCACGCCGACATATTGATTGCTCTCGAGGAACAGCATGGCGCGCTGGCGTCCGCTGTCCGTGATCCGATAGCGAAACGTGGGTCCGCCGATGCCGGCTCCGCCGACGATTTCGCATTGATGCAGACGCTTGACGAATTCGAGCGCCGGCTCGATGACGGAGAATTCGACGCCGAGGCGGCGCGACATCTCGATGCCGGTCAGCTCGCCGGAAAAATGCAACTGTTTGAGTACGAGCTGGACGAAGAGGTCCAGGCTCAGTCCGGTCGCTTCCCGGGTGGTCGGGCTCGGTGGCAGCAGCGCCGCCGTGCGATCCGTGACGTCCCGGGCGTCATCCGCCAGCACACGCGTCATCATGGTTGGTTCCCCTCGCGCAGGTGGGCACGCACCTGCCTGGCAATCGCCTCCGCCTGACGAAACCGCGGTCGCTCGGCGCGCGCGACGTCGAACGACTGCAGCGCGTCGCGGTACTCGCGGCGCGCCAGATGGAGCAGACCCTTGTTGTAGGCAGCCCGCGCGGCGTCGGTGGACGCGCCGAGCGTCGCGAGCGCGGAAGGCAGATCGCCCGCGGCTTCGTAGGTGAGCGCAAGGTTGTTTCGCGCTGACTCGAGGCCGGGCTGGAGTTGCAGCGCCTGCCGGCACGCGTCCGCTGCCTTCGGGGCATTGCCTGCGAGTCTCCACCCGTAACACAGATTGCTCAGCGCGTAGGCCGCGGTAACGTCGAGCGCGAGCGCGTGTTCGAACTGTGCTCGCGCGGCGGCCCATTTACCGAGCGCCTGCAACACCGTGCCCACCGTGTTATGGACAGCCGGTGAGTCAGGAGCGTAGTAGACAGCCCGGTACGCATCGGAGAGCGCAAGGTGGGGAAACCCCCAGTCGCGCCAGATGCGCGCGAGCCCGTCCCACGACGCCGCATCCGTTGGATCGAGGGCGACGGCCGCGCTGAAGTGCTCGTGGGCCTGGTCGAGGATGCCGAGCCGCACGTACCGTGCGGCGACCGTGCGATGGGTGACGGCGGTCGGCTGAATCTCGAGGGCGACGAGCGCTTCCGCGAGCGAGGGATCGGAGGTCTCGACGGTCTTCACGCGATTCGCGGGCGGACGCGCTCGTTCCGACTTGGCGCGCACCTTGTCCATGAAGACGGTTAGCGAGTCGTCCGGCGGCCCTTGCGGATGGGCCGCCGGAGCGGAGCTGACCGAAGGGGGCCGGCTTCGGGCTGCACACCCGACCGTCCCCGCAATCACGACAAGGCACACGAAGAGCCGGAACATCAGATCTCCTGGTTGACTGCGGTGCGCCTAGTAGTTGTCGTTGCCTTCTTCGGCGCGCAGGCGTGCCCGGCGCTTCAGAACGTACAGCACGAGGGTGACGGCTCCGAGGACGGCGAGAATAACAGTACTCATGGTGTTGGCACTCCTCCAATTTGCATGTTGCTGAACAATTCGACGAACTTGATAGCCCCGGGTCCGATCGCGATGACGAAAAACGCGGGAAGCAACAGAAAGACGAGTGGAAAAATCAGCTTGACCGACAGCTTGGCCGCGCGCTCCTCGGCACGCTGACGCCGCTTGACGCGCGATTCTTCGGCGTGTGTCCGCAGCGCCTGCGCCACGCTGGTCCCGAACCGATCGGTCTGCACGAGCATGGCCACCAGTGCGCGCACATCGTCAACCCCAGTGCGCTTCGCAAAGTTCTTGAGTGCTTCCACACGCGGTTTTCCGGCCCGCGTCTCGGTATTGACGAATTGCAGCTCCTCTGAGAGCGCCGGGTAGGCGATCACGAGCTCTTCGGAGCACTTCAGGATCGCCTGGTCCAGAGCCAGCCCCGCTTCCAGGCTGACGATCAGCAGATCGAGTGCATCGGGCAGACCGTTTTGAATCTGTTTCTTACGCAGGCGGGTACGTCGGGCCACGATGTACCCGGGGATCAGGTAGCCCACCACGGCGCCGCCAAGGCCGAACAACCATCCCGTGCGAAGCCCCATCACGAAGAAGACGACGACGAAACCGCCGACCGCTCCAATCACTTCCGCAAGGGAGTAGACCAGGACTGGTCCGAAGCCGTGAAATCCGGCGGCGGCGAGGCGACGGCGCAGCCGTCCCATCTCTTTCGGGGACTTCGGGATATACGAGGCGATCTTCTGTTGCTGCGGCGTCGGCGCGTCCGACAGCCGCTGGCCGTCCATGATCACGCCGGTGCGTGCCTGGCCATCGGTGGCAAGCAGGCGCCGCCGACCGGGCGCCTGGCGGGCGAGGATGGCATTGGTCGCCGTGCCGGTGATTAACGCCAGTGATGCAAACAGCGCGAGCAGTGCGATGGTGAGTTCCGACATCTCAGTACTCGAGCTTGACCATCTTGCGGATGATCAGTGAGCCAGTTATCTGCATGGTGATCGCGGCATAGATCATGCGCATGCCGAGTGTTGAGCCGGTTAGTGTCTTGATGTGGTCGGGGTTGATCAAGAACAACATGAACGCCAAGGCCGGCGGTACGCCCATCAGCACGAAGCCGGTCATGCGCGCGTGCGCGGAGATGACGCGAATCTGGCGCTTCACGCGGAACCGGTCGCGAATCACGGTCGCGATGTTGTCCAGAATCTCCGACAGATTGCCGCCTGATTCGCGCTGGATCATCACGGCGGTGACGAAGAAGCGCGCGTCGAGCAGCCACACACGGCGCGCGAAATCCTTCAAGGCGTCGGGCAGCGGCATCCCGTAGTTCTGCTGGTCGTAGAGCAACTTGAACTCCGGTCCGATCGGTCCGGGCATTTCCTCGGCGACCATCGCCAGGCCAGTGGTGAATGTATGGCCGGCCTTGAGCGCACGCGAGATGAGGGCCAGGCCCTCCGGGAATTGCTCCTCGAATTTCAACATCCGCCCGGTGCGCTGAAAGCGCAGGATGGAGATTGGGATCGAGGCGGCCAGCGCTCCACCACCGAACCCCAGCCAAAAGATGCCTGTGAATCGCACGACCAGGTACATCGTGGCCAGCCCACACGTGGCCGACAACAGCAGGAACGTGGCAACCGTCATCCTGTTCCCGGACTGCTCGATCAGGAGTTCCAGCGGCCGCAGTGTGTTTTCTCCCCGCCGAAGCGCGGCATCAAGCGACGGCAGCGCGCTCAGTTGCTGGGCCTGTTTCAACAGCTTCGAACGCACTTCCCGCGACGGGCCCTTCATCCTCAATCGCCGCCAGAACGCCTGCTGGGCGTGTGCCTCGGGCCGGACGACGAACAGCCAGTACACGCCGAGAACGCCGGTCAGAAGGGCGACGAACGAGACGAACACGATGGCCATCAGAATCTCCGTTCGTGACGTGCCTGGTTGACGGGATGCATGTGTGAAAACATGTCCATCGGCAGTTGACGTCCGGTGGCCGCAATACGATCAGCGCACTTCGGCCGGACGCCGGTCGCCTTGAAGGCGCCGATCACTTTTCCGGCTTCGTTGATCCCGCTCTGGTGGAAGTGGAAGATCTCCTGCATGGCGATCACGTCCTGCTCCATGCCGGTGATCTCCGAGACCGATGTCACGCGACGGCTTCCGTCAGTGAGGCGCGTGACCTGGATCACGATATTCACGGCCGACGCGACCTGCTGACGCACGGCCCTGTCCGGAATGTTCAGGTTGGCCATCGCGATCATCGTGTCCATGCGATACAGCGCATCGCGCGGGCTGTTCGCGTGGATGGTCGTCAGCGACCCGTCGTGGCCGGTGTTCATCGCCTGGAGCATGTCCAGCGCTTCCTCACCGCGCACTTCGCCAACGATGATGCGGTCGGGGCGCATACGCAGCGCGTTGATGACCAACTGCCGTTGTCGGATGCCTCCCTTGCCCTCGATGTTGGGCGGTCGGGTCTCGAGCCGGACGACGTGGCGCTGTCTGAGCGTCAGTTCTGCGGCGTCTTCGATGGTAACGACCCGCTCCGACTCCGCGATGAAGCTCGAGAGCACGTTGAGCATCGTGGTCTTGCCGGCGCCGGTGCCACCTGAGACGATGACGTTCAGACGGGCTCCGATGGCACCCTTCAGAAACTCCAGCATCGGCCCGGTCAACGATTCGCGTTCGACGAGATCGTTAGCACCCAGGCGATCGGTCCGGAACCGCCGGATTGACATCACCGGTCCATCGAGGGCCAGCGGCGGGATGATGACGTTGACGCGCGAGCCGTCCTGCAGCCGCGCATCGACCATCGGGCTCGATTCGTCGATGCGCCGGCCGACGGCGCTGACGATCCGCTCGATGATCTGCATCAGATGTTTG
>Ga0111539_10006617_pt1 | contig 14931 bp, 11 predicted proteins | sample RhiMethybrSRZTD1_FD_79667 | JGI IMG/M metagenome (GOLD analysis project Ga0111539, IMG submission 79667) | Populus rhizosphere microbial communities from Tennessee, USA - Rhizosphere MetaG P. TD hybrid SRZTD1 (version 2) (version 2) | ecosystem: Host-associated > Plants > Roots > Rhizosphere >... | reverse complement strand
GAACTATGACCGCGCCAGTGCGCTGATCCAGCCGTACCAGGTGATCGAGGAGATCAACCGGCTCACGCGCGGCGAGGCGATCATCGCGACCGGCGTCGGCCAGCACCAGATGTGGGCGGCGCAGTACTTCGACTTTCGCGCGCCGCGTCTGTGGCTGACCTCGGGCAGCATGGGCACGATGGGCTTCGGTCTGCCCGCCGCGATCGGTGCTCAGGTGGCGCATCCCGACAAACTGGTGATCGACATCGACGGCGATGCGAGCATCCGCATGAACCTCGGCGAGCTCGAAACCGTCACGACCTACGAGCTGCCGGTGAAGATCGTCGTGCTCAATAATTTCGGTGACGGCATGGTGAAGCAGTGGCAGAAGCTGTTCTTCAAGGGCCGCCTGTCCGCCAGCGACAAATCGCTGCACAAGAAGGATTTCGTCAAAGCGGCGCAGGCCGACGGCTTCCGCTACGCCGTGCGGCTGGAACGTAAGGAAGATCTGCCGCGCGTCATTGCCGAGTTCGTCGCGTTCCGCGGCCCGGCGTTCCTGGAAGTGATCATCGATCCCGATGCCGGCGTGTATCCGATGGTCGGGCCGGGTCAGGCGTACGACGAGATGATCACCGGCGAGCACATCACTGCGCGCCACCAGAGCCAGATCCGTCCGCCGGACGCGTCCGAAATGTTCTGAACATGGAGCGCGCGGGGCCGTTCTGGGACGTGATGGAAGGGCGTAAGCCGCCGCCGCCCGCGGCCGTGACGCTCGGCTTCAAGCTGCTGGAAATCGATCCGGAGCGCGGCGCGATTCGCGTGCAGTTCGAGGCGAAGCCGGAGTTCCTCAACCCGATGGGCGTCGTGCAGGGCGGGTTCGTCGCGGCGATGCTCGATGACACGCTCGGGCCCGCGCTCGTTTGCACGCTGCCGCCCGGGCATTTCGCGCCGACCATCGAGCTGAAAGTGAACTTCATCCGACCGGCGCAGCCCGGCGCGCTCATCGGCGAGGGCCGCGTCGTGGCGCGCGGCGGCACGATCGCGTTCCTGGCGGGGGAGCTGCGGACCGAGCAGGGCGAGCTCGTGGCCACTGCGACGGCGACAGCGCGCATCGTGAAGCAGAGTGATGGAGTGACGAAGTGACGGAGTGACGTCACTGTCGTCACTTCGTCACCCTCGTCACCTCATCTCGAGAAGATTCCCGTCAGCATCGGCTTCGCATACAGCGTCGGCGCGTGCGCGCGATCGACGTCGGGAATCCACCAGCGAATCTCGGCCGAGGCGTTCAGCGTCGCCGTCAGCATCTGGGCCGCGATATACGGATCTACTGCGCGCACCGAGCCGGATGCGATGCCGTCGGAAATCAGCGAGGCGAAGCGATCGCTGACGCGGTTGGAGGCCTCGACCATCTGCAGGCAGATCGGCTCCGGCAAGGCAGTGAGCGCCGAGGTGCGCAGCAGCGGTCCGCGAGCCGACAGCTGATAGTCGACCAGTGCACACGCGGCCGTGGCGAGTTTGGTCAGCTCGTCCTGGTCGCCGCTGCCGACGGCGCGTTGCACACGCCGCATCACTTCGAAGCTGCGCTTGAAGCAATCCACCACCAGGTGGTCCTTCGCTTCGTGATGGTGATAGAACGAGCCCTTGGTCACGTTCAGGCGCGAAGAGATCTTCTCTACCGACGCGCCGCGGTAACCCTGTTCGTTGATGAGGCGCGTGGCAGCGATCAGAAAAGTCTCGCGCGGCGTCAACTCCTGGGCGGAAGATTCCAGTACGGTGTCGAGCGATAGCGCTTGCGGCTCCCAGCGCCGGCCTCGTGCGACCAGCCCGTGCACGAAGATGTCGTACATGCGCTCGCGGATACGGTCGTAGTCTTCGAGGTCGTAACGCGGCAGCCACGCGACCGCCCAGAAGATCTGCTCGGTGAGGATCTGCGCGCGCGCCGTGCGTCCCTGCGCATCGAGCCAGGCGAGCTCCGGCGCGACGAAGATCTCGCGGATCTTGTCGAAGAACCGCATGTACGCCTGCAGTACGACACCGCGTTGCGGCTTCTGCAAGGCGCGGATGTCGTTGAACACCGCAATCGCCCGCGCTTCGCCTGCAGCGATGCGACGTCGCAGGTCGAGCCACGCCTCGAGCAGCCGCTGCACGCGCTCGTGCGGCCCGTCGACACGCAATGCATCGGTGGCCAGCTCATCGAATCTCGCGATGCCGTCGAGAAAGCAGGCAACGGCGAGATCTTCCTTCTTTTTGAAATAGTACGTGACGCTGGTGGTGATGAGTCCCACGCGGCTCGCCACGCCGGCGAGCGTCATGCCTTTCACGCCCTGGTGATTCAGGATGTCGCTGGCCGCGGCAACGATCGCTTCCTTCTTGCGAGCGTAACGCGCCGTCGCACCGCTGCTGCGCGCGGCCGTTTCCTGTGTCGCGCTCATGCGCTCATAAGATCTCGAACAATCCCGCTGCGCCCATGCCGCCGCCGACGCACATCGTCACCACACCGTATTTTGCGCCGCGCCGCTTGCCTTCGATCAGCAGATGGCCGGTCATGCGCGCGCCGGACATGCCGTACGGATGGCCGATCGAGATCGCACCGCCCGAGACGTTGAGCTTGTCGTTGGGGATGCCGAGCTTGTCGCGGATGTAGAGCACCTGGCTCGCGAACGCTTCGTTCAGCTCCCAGATGCCGATGTCGTCCATCGACAGGCCGTGCGCCTTCAGCAGCTTCGGCACCGCGAATACCGGGCCGATGCCCATCTCGTCCGGATCGCAGGCCGCGACCATCATCCCGCGATACGCGCCGAGCGGCTTGAGGCCGCGCTTCTCCGCTTCCTTCGCTTCCATCAGCACCGACGCGGATGCGCCGTCCGAAAGCTGCGAAGCATTGCCGGCGGTGATGCAGCGTCCTTCCTTGATGCGCTGGCCGTTCTTGAACACCGGCTGCAACGCCTGCAGATCGGCGAGCGTGGTCTTCGGGCGGTTGCCCTCGTCGAGCTTGAGCGTGACTTCCTTCTCCGAAGTCGCGCCGGTCTCCTTGTCGGTCACAGTCATGGTCGAGGTGAGCGGTGCCATCTCGGCGTCATAGCGCCCTTCGGCTTGCGCCGTCGCGGTGCGCTGCTGCGATTGCAGCGAATACTGGTCCTGCGCCTCGCGGCTCACGCCGTAGCGCTCGGCGACGATCTCCGCAGTCTCGATCATCGTCATGTAGATCTGCGGCAGATTTTTCATCAGCCACGGATCGGCGGCGCGGAAGCGATTCATCTTGTCGTTCTGCACCAGCGAGATCGACTCGACTCCGGCGCCGATTGTGACCTGCATGCCGTCGCTGACGATCTGCTTCGCGGCCGTTGCGATCGCCATCAGGCCGGACGAGCATTGCCGATCGATCGACATGCCCGGCACCGTTACCGGAAATCCGGCGCGCAGCAGACCCTGGCGCGCGACGTTGCCGCCGGTCGAGCCCTGCTGCAGGGCGCAGCCGACGACGATGTCTTCGACTTCGGCGGGGTTGATGCCGGCGCGCTTCACGGCCTGCGCGAGCGCGTGGCCGATCAGCTCCTGGCCCTGGGTGTTGTTGAATGCGCCGCGATAGGCCTTGCCGATCGGCGTGCGCGCGGTAGAGACGATGACTGCTTCACGCATGAGATTCCCCGGTTTACTTCAGGTCCTGGAAGCGCTTGCCCTCGGCGCCGAGCTTTTCCAGCAACGGTGACAGCTTGAAGTCCGCGCCGAGCTTCGGCCCGTACTCTTTGAGCTTCGCGACCACGGTCTTGAGGCCGACCGTGTCGCCGTAGAACATCGGGCCGCCGCGGTACACCGGCCAGCCATAGCCGTTGATCCACACGATGTCGATGTCGGACGGGCGGATCGCGATCCTCTCTTCGAGAATCTTCGCGCCCTCGTTGATCATCGGGTACACGCAGCGCTCGAGAATTTCCGCCTCGGAAATCTGGCGCGGCGTGGCGCCGGCCTTGGCCATGAAGTCCTTGATGATCTTCTCGGTGGTCGGCGTATGCTTGAAATTGAGCTCGGCGTCGTACTCGTAGAACCCGGCGCCGGTCTTCTGGCCGCGGCGATCCATCTCGCACAGCACTTCGCGGATCGTCGAGCTCTTCGACGTCTCCTTGCTCCAGCCGATGTCGAGGCCCGCGAGATCCGACATCGCGAACGGACCCATCGGCATGCCGAAGTCATACAGGACCTTGTCGACCTCCCACGGCATCGCGCCTTCGAGCAGCATCGCCGTCGCCTGGCCCTGGCGCTGGAACAGCATGCGGTTGCCGACGAAGCCGGGACACACGCCCACGAGCGCGGCAATCTTGCCGATCTTCTTCGCGAGCTGCATCGACGTGGCGATGACGGGCTTCGACGTCTGTGCGCCGCGCACGATCTCGAGCAGCCGCATCACGTTCGCCGGCGAGAAGAAATGCAGGCCGATGACCGACTCGGGTCGCTTGGTCGCGCTCGCGATCTGATTCACATCCAGGTACGAAGTATTGCTGGCGAGGATCGCGCCCTGCTTGACGATGCCATCGAGCTTCGCGAACACGTCCTTCTTGATGTCCATGTTCTCGAACACGGCTTCGATCACCAGGTCGCAGTCGGCCAGCGCCTTGAAGTCGAGCGTGCCGGTCAGCAGGCCCATGCGCTTCTCGACGTCTTCCGGCTTGAGCTTGCCGCGCTTCGCAGTGGTGTCGTAGTTCTTGCGGATCACACCGAGGCCGCGGTCGAGCGCATCCTGCTTCACTTCGACGATCGTCACCGGGATGCCGACGTTGGCGAAGTTCATCGAGATGCCGCCGCCCATCGTGCCGGCGCCGACGACGCCGACTTTCTTGACCGGAATCGTCGCGGTGTCTTCCGGCACATCTGGCACCTTCCACACCTGGCGCTCTGCGAAGAACACATAGCGCTGTGCGGCGGATTGCGTGCCGGTCATCAGTTCCATGAACAGCTTGCGCTCGGTCGCGATGCCCTGGTCGAACGGCAGATTCACCGCCGCTTCGATGCAGCGGATGTTGTACTCGGGCGCGAGGAAGCCGCGGAACTTGCGTGCATTGGCTTTGCGGAACTCGGCGAACAGCTCCGGCTTCCCGCGCGCCGCCTCGACCTTCTCGTTCATGTCGCGCACTTTGCGCAGCGGCCGCTTCTCGGCCAGCACTTTCTTCGCGTAGGCGATCCCACCGGCACGCAGCTCGCCTTCGGGCACGATCTCATCGAGCAGGCCCGCCCCGAGCAAGGACTTGGCATCGACGTGCCTGCCGGAGGTGACCATGTCGAGCGCCGCTTCGGGGCCGACGATGCGCGGCAGTCGCTGCGTGCCACCCGCGCCGGGCAGCAGACCGAGATGCACTTCGGGCAGTCCGCACTTCGCCGACGGCACGGCGACGCGATAGTGACAGCACAAAGCAGTTTCGAGTCCGCCGCCGAGCGCAGTGCCGTGAATCGCGGCGACGACGGGCTTGGGGGAATTCTCGATGGTGTCGCACACGTCGTGCAGGCTCGGCGACTGCGGCGGCTTGCCGAACTCGGTGATGTCGGCGCCCGCGATGAACGTGCGGCCGTCGCAGATCAGCACGATCGCTTTGACTGCAGCGTTGCCGACTGCCTGCTGCATGCCCTGCACGATGCCATCGCGAACCTGCTGCGACAGCGCGTTCACGGGCGGCGAATTGACGGTCAGCACGGCGATCTCGCCCTCGACGGCCAGATCCGTTACGGCATTGATTGCCCCCATCTGCATCTCCCCTCTCGCTAAAAAATGGCTGGAAAAAGACTTTTTCGAAAACGCGGTGTGTTCGGCGGGGCGGGCATTATAGGCGCAACTGCGCGCCCATGACCGCACCGGGAAGACGCTGCCGCCGCAGAATCGTCCGACAGTCGGACTGCTCTGCGGTCAGGGCTCGCGCGCCTGCGCGCCGGTAGTCCGTGTTTTGCAGCCGTAGGTCTTTGGATCGGCAGCGCACGTATCCGGCGTGCCGTATTCCTGCCAGAAGGCCGGCAGTCCGGAGGCGCCTACGATCTGCTCGAACCGCGCATGGCGCCGCAGAAACGCGGTCTGCGGCATCCACAGCATTCGCAGCGGCACCGGCTCGTGGTCGCGCTGCAGACGGGCCATCCGGTTGAAGACGAATTCCGCGCGGCGCAACGCCGCGCCGCAGAGAATCTCGGTCGACGCATCGATGCGCTTCTCGCTCGCGGCACGCGTGATCGATTGCAACGCATCGGGAACGCGTGCTCGATCCGTCGCCGCCTGCAGCAGCGGCTCGGCCCATTCGCGAAATTCTTCGTCGCTCGACGACTCGCGCAGCTCGCGTCGTGCAGCTTCGAGATCGCCGCCGAGTATCGACGCGAGCGCCTGCACGCGTGCGACAGCACTCGCTGGCTTTTCCGTTGGCGGTGAATCGGTGTTTAGCTTGACCTTGGTGACGGCCGCTGCGGCATCGAGATAGGCGAGGCACTCGAGCGCGCCCGTGTTCCGCGGCTGCAAGCGAACGGCATGCTCCAGCAGCGGTCGCGCTGCTGTGTAGCGTCCGGCGTCCACGAGCAGACAGCCCGAGCCTTCGAGCGCGGCCGCGCTGTTCGCGTCCAATGCGAGTGCGCGATCGAACTGCTCTCGCGCTGCCGTCCAGTCGCCGCTTCGCAGGTGAACCAAACCGAGCGCCGCGTGCCCTTCCGCAATTCCGTCGTCGGCGGCCAGCGCGCGCTCGGCACTCGTCTTCGCCAGTTTCGACAGCGACGCTTCATCCTGTCCGCGGAGACTGAGATAGCCGATCGCTAGCGCAGCGCGCGCCCGCGCGAAATGCGGTTGATGCCGCGCCAGCGATTCGAGCCGCTCGACCGTGCCGGCGCTCTGCGGCACGCCGGGGCGCGTGAGACCCTGGCCGCCCGGGCCGAGCAGATCGAGCGCGTCGGTGAGATAAGCGTCGTACGCCTTTGCGTCGTCCGTACCGATCGAAGCGACCCAGCTCGGCGAGCCGGCGGGCTGCGCGTTCAGAAACTGCGGCAGGCGTTGCGCGAGTGCGCTGATCGTCGCCAGGCGGCTCTCGGTCGGCAGCGGGACCTGCTCCTGGCGCTCGATGACGTGATCGGGCGCGACCAGCGCGAGCGTCGCGCCGTTCGCTTCCGCATTGATCGTGACGCGCAGCGTGAATTTCCCCGACGCGTCGTCGATCGCGGCCACGCGCATGCGGCCGGCAGCCAGCAGATGCAGCAGTTCGTGGTCGAGCCAAGTGGATGGAGTCGTTGCGGGCTGCGCGTACACGACTTCGACGTCGAGCGGTTTCGAGCTGTGGAAGACCTCGCGCGGGGGCGGCTCGGCGGGGGCAGCCGGCGGCGGCGCCGGCTTCAGCCACCACACCAGCAGCGACGCCGCGAGCAGCGCGAGCACGATGAGCCCGACTATGCGCCACCGGTTCATGCGCGAAGGTTGCCGAGGGCGCACGGACCGCGCAAGCTCTGCGACACTATGGACCGACCCAACCTGTACCTATTGCGCGCTGCCGACATCACTGCGCGCTCGCAGACCTTCTCGCATCCGTGGAGCGCCAACTCGCAGGTCACCGGCTACCAGATGGGCAAGGCGACCGGCCTGAAGCGCACCGGGGTGAACCTCGCGCGCATTCCGCCGGGCAAGGAAGCATTTCCCTATCACTCGCACTGGCAGGAAGAGGAGTGGGTCTACATCCTCGAAGGGCGGGGCATTGCGCGCGTCGACGGCAACGAGTTCGAAGTCGCGGCCGGCGACTTCATGGCGTTTCCGGCGCCTGGCGTGGCGCACTCGCTGCGCAATCCGTTCGAGCGCGAGCTGGTCTACCTGATGGGCGGTGAGAGCAGCGAGCTCGACATCGCGGATTTCCCCGATCTCGGCCGGCGGATGTTCCGGCACAAGCAGGGCGTGGAAGTGTTCGAGCTGAGCGACGGGAAACCTTTAGAAGCGGTTGGCGGTTAGCGGTTGGCGGTTTGTGAATGCCGCAAAGCTGACCGCCTCCGCACTAACCGCCAACCGCTAACCGCTTCATCTCCATTTATTCCCGCCCTGATCCTGCACCATCGCCAGCTCGCCTCGGCGCGGCACGCCCGAGAACGTCGAGCCACGCACGTACATTTTCGCGCGGTCGTCGGCCTGGAACGAGGCGCTTGCACCTTCGACGTGGCTGTTCGAGATGTGTACGACTGCGTCCTGCACGATGATGCCGGTTCCCGAGGCGACTATGTGGCTGTTGGTGAGGAACAGCTCGCAGCCCCCGCGCACCGTGATCGCGTCGCCGTCGACGTAGATGTCGCGATTGTCGAGCTGCAACGTGCGTCGGCCTTCGCAGATGAACGGATCGACGGTGCGCCGCGCGCCGCTTGCCTGATTGTTCGCTGACGCGTTCGAGCCGGAGCTGACGATGCTCACACCCGGACCGCTGACGCGGATCTGGCCGTTGGCGCGCTCGACCGTGTAACCACTCGGAGTGGCGCCCGGCACCGGTGCACTGCCTTCGCCGCGATCAGGCGCAGTCGCCTGAGTTGTCTGCTGCGGATTGGTCGCAGACTCTTGTTGCGTCGGTTCCGGTTCCGGCGGCGGCGCAGCCAGGACGTTCATCGCCTTCAATTGCGCCGGCGACACCGCTGCGATCTCGCTCGCTTTGACTGTCTCGATCTCGCCCGTGCCCTTGTGCTTGACCGTGACCACGCCACTGTGCGGATCGCTCGCGACCACTTCGAGATCGGGATTGCGCTCGAGCGCGGCGCGTGCCCACGAGATCTCCGCGTTTGTTGTCGCGGCGTTCGCAGCTGCAGCTGCTTCCTGCTTCGGAGCGTCGCCGCGATTGCACGCTGCGAGCGTCAGCGCCGCGGCAATCGCAAAACCGACATTGGGAGAGATGAGGCGCGTGAGCTGAGTGGACATAATTCACTCCACCGATCGACTGGCCTCTATCCTCTCCCCCTCGCGCCTGCGAGTCCATCGTTAGTTTTCAGGTCGCATTTTCACGCCGGCAGCTTTTTCAACAGCTCCGCTTCGCGCTCCGGCGTGAGACCCGCACGCAGCTTCGCCTTCTGTTCCGCGGGCCGCTGCTCGTGCCACGCGAGCAGATCGCGCACCGTCGTTTCGACGCTGCGGAAGCGCAGGCCCTTGGCCACGGCGCGTGCCGAGCTGACCAGCGAAAAGCCCGCGGTCTCACCGCTCGGCGGCGACCAGGTCGTGAGCTCGCCGCTGTCGAGGAGCTTGTTCTCTTCGAGGAACTTCAGCGGCGCCCAATGGAACTTGGTGTTGGCCTTGGTCACGTGCTTTGCGGCTTCGAGCACGTCGCCCATCGTGACAGCACCCGGCGGATTGCACAGGTTGTAGCGGCCCACGATGCGTTGCTCGACGCAACGACGCGTGAACTCCGCGAGGTCGCGCACGTCGATGAACTGCATAGGATCCTCGGGCGTGCCGGGCACGAGCATTTCGCCGCCGCGCGCGACGCGCCACGGCCAGTAAGTGAAGCGGTCGGTGTGATCGCCGGGACCGACGATGTACGTCGGCCGGATCACGGCTTGGCGCTGGCCGAACGTCTTCTCCACGACCTGCTCGCACGCGGCCTTCAGTCCGCCGTAGTTCTTCTCCGTGATCTCCTTCGCGTCCGGGTCCTCGAGCGGCGCGAGCTTGTAGTCCTCGTCGATGCCGGGCGGGATGGGCTCGGCGTACGCGGAGATGCTCGAGATATAAATGTAGTGCTGCACGCGGTCTTTCAGTGCGTCGGCACTGGCCTGCACTTGTCGCGGGAAGTAACCGGAGTCGTCGACCACCACGTCCCACTCGCGCCCCTTCAGCACGTCGATGTAACCCGCGACGTTGCGATCGGCGATCAGTGTCTCGACGTCCGGGAACAGTCCCGGATTGCGCTTGCCGCGATTGAGCAGCGTCACCTTGTGCCCGCCAGCGTGCAGCTCGCGGACGAAATGCGGGCCGATGAAGCCCGTGCCGCCGAAGATCAGCACCTTCAGCGGTTTCGAGCCGGCGCCCTGCGCCCAGGCGCTCTCTTGCAACAGCAATCCGGCCGCCGCGGCAGTTCCCATCTTCATCAGATCTCGTCGGTTCATGTCAGCGACCTCATTGCGAAGTTTGTGCAGTCGGAGCAGGGCTCGAGTCGGCAGGACCAGGCTTGACGTACTGGGCCAGCCACTGGCGCTTGGTCTCGTACCAGAACAGCGAGTTCTGCGGCTTCAGCACCCAGTGATTCTCGTCCGGGAAGTAGACGAACTTGCTCGGTACGCCGCGGTTCTGCAGCGTGTTGAACAGCTCGATGCCGTGGTTGACCGGCACGCGGCGATCGAGCTGGCCGTGTATCACCAGCGTCGGCGTGTTGAATTTCGCCGCGTTCACGTGCGGCGAGTTGCGGTTGAAGCGCTCCAGGTCTTCCCAGAATTCGCCGTAGCGCTTCTTCTCCGCGCCGCCGTCGCTCGCGTATTGCGTGAAGCTGTTGTAGACCGCCGCATGCGCGACGAGCGTCTTGAACGGATGCGGCCGGCCGAGAATCGTCGCGGCGAGATAGCCGCCGAAGCTGCCGCCGCCCGCGGCCATGCGGTCTGCATCGATCCACGGCTGCGCGCGGAACCAATCGGCGGCCTTGATCGTGTCCTGATACGGCAGCTCCGCCCACTCCTTGGTGATCGAGTCGGCCCACGCCTGACCGAAGCCGCTCGAGCCATGGAAGTTGTGCCACGCCGTGACGTAGCCCCAGTTCGCGAACACCTGCGCGTTCCAGCGCCATTGCATGCCGTCGGTGACGCCGTTGTGCGGGCCGCCGTGCAGCAGCATGTACAGCGGCCACTTCTTGTCGGGCGTGAAGTTCGGCGGATACACGATCCACATCTGCACGTCGTCGCCGTTCGCACCTTTATAAGTGACGCTCTCCACGCGACCCTGCGTGAGATCGGCGAGCGCGGCGTCGTTGAAGTCGGTGAGCTTGGTCGCAGCGCCGGTGCGCGGAATGATGCTGACCAGGGTCGGCGGCTCGGTGAAGCTCTGGCGCAGGCCGACGATGACCGGTCCGCTGCCTGCCACGGCGAGCGAGGTGAAGCTGTGCTCGCGCGTCACTGCGCGCGGCGGGCCGCCGGACACGTCGAAGCGGTAGATGCGGCGCGTGCCGGCGTCATCGATCGAGCCGAACAGCGCGTCCGAGTCGGGCGACCAGGCCGTGCCGCTCACCGAGCGATCCCAGTCCTCGGTCAGGCTGCGGATCTTCGCGGCGCGCCGATCGAACAGCATCAGGCGCGTGCGGTCGGCGTAGAAATCCGGAATCAGCTGGCGCTGAAATGCGAGCAGCTTGCCGTCGGGGCTGTACTGCGGACCGCCGTCGTTCGCCGTGTTGTCGGTCGTGATGTTGCGCGGCGCTGCGCTGCGGTCCACCGGCATCACGTAGATGTCGAAGTTCGGCTGGATGCCGCTGCGGTCGGTGTCCGAAGCGAAGGCGATCTCCAGGCCGTCCGGGGCGATGTCATAGGAATTCGCGTCGGGCTCGGCGATTTCCAGCGACACGCCGGTGCCGAGCGTGAGCGCCTGCGGCTCGCCGCCCTCGATGCCGATCGAGTACACGTGCGTCTCGCGATGATCGAGGAAGCGGTCCCAGTAGCTGATCGGCGCCTTGTCCCACACCTGCGCGCTGATCTTCGGCTCCGCGCGCTCCTTCATCCGCTGCTCCTGTTCCGTCCAGTTCTTCAGGTCGGGCCACACCTGCGACAGGAACGCGATGCGCTTGGAGTCCGGGAACCACTTCGGCGCCATCACACCGGTCGGCACGCTGGTGACGCGCCGGGCTTCGCCGCCGTTCACCGGAATGACGTACAGCTGCGGCTGCTTGTCCTCGCCGCGTTTGGAAACAAATGCGATCAGCTCGCCGTCCGGGCTCCACGCTGGTGCCGAGTCGTTGCCCGCGTCGCTGGTCAGCTGCCGCGCCTTGCCCGGCTTCGTCGGCACCAGCCACAGGTCGGCGTCGCCCTTGTTCTTCTCCATGTCGTACTTCGTGACCGGCACGACCGCCAGGCGTCCGTCGGGAGAAATCGCCGGATCTGCCAGACGTTTCGGTTGCCACATCGCCTCGGCGGTGTAAGGCTGCGCAGCGCGCGCTGCCGGCGCGAGCGCGAGTCCGGCAGCGAGCACGAGAATCGCTCGGGCTGCGACGCGCGGCTGTGGATTGTGCTTATGACACTTGCCGATCATTCGCGGACCTCTGTTCTTAATGGCCAGTGAGGGTCCGCGGTAGTGTAGCCACAGGTGCACCGATCCGCTGTGCAAGCTGAGAAGTGCATCTATTTCTTCGCGACAGCTGCTCCGTAAACTGTCCGGATTAATTAGTTGACTCCTGAGTGAGGGGGCGCCCGAAGTGATCCAGGCCAAGCATCGCAACCGTCTGCCTCTGCCGCAGCCCGCCGTCGTGCACGTGCGTCGCTCGTACGCCGAAAGTCGCTTCGGCCAGATTCATCTGTGGACGGCCTATCCGTCCGGCGGCGGCTTCGATGAGCGCGTGCCGGTCGTCTGTCTGCACCATGGCGGCGGCTCGGGGCGGGTGTTCGCGGCGATGCTGCGCGAGGTCGGCCACGACCGCAGCATCTATGCGCCGGATCTGCCGGGCCACGGCTCGTCGGACGGGGCGGGCGCCAAGACCTCGGTCATGGACCTTGCCGGGGCCATGGGGGATTTCGTGGACAGCCTCAGGCTGCGCGCAGTCGATGTGTTCGGTTATCAGCTCGGCGCGCTTGTGGCGGCGGAGCTGGCGATCGCCCGGCCGCAGACGGTGCGGCGATTGATGCTCTGGGGCGCTCCGTGCTACTCGGCGCAGGAGCGTGCGAGCCTGTTGCAGGCGACGACGACTCCGGGAACGCGTGACGATGGCAGCGATGTCGCGGAGGAATGGCAACGTGTGCTGCAGCGTCGCGGCGCAAACGTGCCGCCGGCGGCGCTCGCCGAGGATTTCGGCGATCGGCTGCGCGCCGGCGCCAATGGCACTCGCGCACTGACCGCGGCCATCGACTATCCGACGGTCGAGCGTCTGCCGCTCGTGAAGCAGCCGACGCTGGTTCTGCGGCTGCGTGACGAGTTCTGGGATCAGGCACCCCGCGTGCGTGCAGCCCTGCCGAACGGCTCGATGCTGGACGTTGCCGACTACGGCCAGGGATTCCTCAGCGCGGCACCGCAGCGCTTCGCTTCGATCGCGCGCGAATTCTTGGACAGGTAGGTCGGGCTTAGCCCGCCCTACATCATCCGCTCCCAGCTCCAGGCGCAGGCCAGTCCGGCGATCACGGAAGTGGTCGCCCAGCGCGACGCGAGCGCTGCGATCGTGAGCACCGTCAATCCGCGCGACATCGCAAGGCCGACGAGGCTGGGCACTGCGAAGGAAAGCCAGCACAAGCAGCCGAACACCAGACCGCGCACCCACCACGGCACGGCGACGACCGCCGCGAGTCCCCAGCTCAGCCAGAACAGCAGCGCGAAGCCACAGCCGTAAAGCATGTGAAGCAGCGCGTCGGACACTTGCAGCGGCGGGATCGTCGCGCCAGGGCGCACTGTCGTGCGCGCGGACGACAAGATCGAATGCAGCAGCACGCTCACCAGCCCGCTCAGGCTGCCGGTGAGCATGAGATACGTCAGGTCCATGTCAGCGCAGCGCCAGCTGCAGGCCCTGCACGAGCTTCTCGATGTCGTCGTGCGTGGTGAAGATGTTGGGCGACAGCCGCAAGGCGCCGCCGGCGTCGCGCGGCGAGCGCACGGCGCGGACGTGCGCGCGATGCGAGCGCTCGATGGCGGACGCGAGATCGATCGCCTGCTTCCCAGGCGCGCGCAATGTGAGAATTCCCGCCCACAGGCCCGGCCGCGCCGGCGTCAGCATCTCGATGCCCGTCAGTTGTTGCAGGCGCAGGCGTGCGTAGATCGCGAGCTCGCGGATCCGCGCCTCGATCTTGCTGCGACCGACGGTTAGCTGAAATTCGAGCGCCGCTTCGACGCCGCGCAGCGCCGGCCAGGCGTACGGCACGATGTTGCCGAGCTTGTGCAGAGCCGCCGGTACATCGGCGTTGCCTTCCGCGTCCGTCGGCGAGAACACCGGCGGGACGCTGTCGAGACCGCGCGGCTCGACCGGCCACAGCTTATCGAGCACCTCGCGTCGCACATACAGCGCACCGGTGCCGTGGCAGCCGCTCAGCCACTTGTGGAAGCACGTCGCATACAGATCGCAGCCGAGGTCGTGCAGCGACAGATCGATCATGCCGAGCGCCTGCGCGCCGTCGACGATGCTCAGGATGCCTTTCTGCCGCGCGAAGGCGCAGAGCTCTTTGACCGGCAGCAGCGCGCCGTCGTCGTACTGCACGTGCGAGAACGCGATGACCTTGGTGCGCTCGGTCACCGCCCCGGCAAACAGCCCGAGCGGCTGCTCCGGGCCGGTCAGCGGCATCGGCAGCTCGATCTGCTTCACGACCAGCTCGCGGCGTCGCGCCTGCACCAGCCACGGGCTGAGCGCCGCCGGATGCTCGCGGGTGGTCGTGATGATCTCGTCGCCGGGTGCGAGATCGAGTCCGGCGATCGCGAGGCCGAGCGCCTCGCCCGCGCCGCGCGTGAACAGCACTTCGTCGGGCTCGCAGCCGAGGAAAGCGCCGAAGCGCTGCGCCAGGCGATTCGTCTCCGCAGTCCAGCGTTCGGCGGCGTTGGCCAGGCCGAGGCTCTGCACCTCGCGCGCCCGATACTCGGAGGCCATCGCGGCGCGCAGCGTCGGTCCGCCGCTCGCCACGTCCAGGTAGGCGACCTGGTTGTCGAGCATCGGTTGCGTGCGCACCCATTGCCAGAGCTCGCGCGCCGACGTCGGCATGTTCGGCACCGTCGTCACGGTCTGGGCGTCGGCGGTCGGGAGTGCGGTGGCGGCGGCGAGGCCGGCGCTTGCAGCCAGCAGATCGCGACGGGTCAGCGAGGAGTTCGTGTCGGTCATTGGCCGT
>Ga0111539_10006615_pt1 | contig 14932 bp, 14 predicted proteins | sample RhiMethybrSRZTD1_FD_79667 | JGI IMG/M metagenome (GOLD analysis project Ga0111539, IMG submission 79667) | Populus rhizosphere microbial communities from Tennessee, USA - Rhizosphere MetaG P. TD hybrid SRZTD1 (version 2) (version 2) | ecosystem: Host-associated > Plants > Roots > Rhizosphere >... | reverse complement strand
GGCACGCCGGCGATCTCCCAGTGTCCGCTCGTCGTGTCCTTCCCGGCGGAGGCCGGACGCATCCGTCCCCACGAGGCGCGCGGGCTCGAGTTGCGGGCGACGCCTTGCATCTCGAGGGCGTTGCCCAGACCCAAACGCGCGAGCTGGGGCAAATGCAACCCACCGACCGCGGCCGCCGTGTTGGCGAGCGTGTTCGATCCTTCGTCGCCGAAGCTCGCCGCATCCGGTGCCGCACCGGCGCCGACGCCGTCCAACACGACGATCGCCGCCTTCGCGATTCTCAAGGAAGCGGCGCCTCCATCTCGGTTCCCAAGAGAGTGCGCGCACCCACGCGGCGCCCATCGCGAATGTAAATGCGCGGAACGCGCCGCCCGATGCCGATCAAGAGCTCGTAAGGAATCGTTCCCGCGAGCGAGGCCAGCTCGTCGACGCGAATGGTGCTCTCTCCTTGAGATCCGAAGAGAACGATCTCATCGCCGAGCGCGGCTTCCGGAACCGGCCGAAGATCGAACACAGTGGTGTCCATCGTGACGCGGCCCAGAATCGGAATCGGGCGGCCGCGCAAAAGTGCCTGCCCCCGGCCGGAAAGCGACCACGGATATCCATGCCCGTATCCGACGAGAGCCGTTCCCACGCGCATCGCTTGCGGCGTCACGTAATCGCCGCCGTAGCTGATCGCGTGTCCCGCAGGCATCTCGCGCACGTGCACGAGGCGCGTTGCGAAGCGCATCACCGGGCGCAGCCCGGCCGGCGCGGCCAAATCTCCGTTCGCGACGCCGTAGGCCAAAATACCCGGCCGCACCATGTCGAGATGCGACACGCGATGATTGACGATGCCGGCGCTGTTCGCCGCGTGCAGGATTCCCGGATCGATGCCCGCATCGCGGCAGGCCTGCGCGCTCTCCTGAAGACGCGCCACTTGCGGTTCGATGTCGCTGCGCGCCGCGGCCGAATCGCCTTTGGGGAAATGCGTGAACGTTCCCGCCAAGCGAATACCGGGAAGAGACGCGAGCGCGCGCAGGAATTCCACGGCGCGCTCCGGTGCAATTCCCGAGCGCCCCATCCCCGTATCGATTTCGACATGGTAATCGGTGATCTTGCCGAGCGCGGAGGATCGTTCGCTCACCGCGCGAGCCACGGCGAGATCGCCGAGCGAAGGAGTCAGCGCGTGCTCCACGATCCGATCCGCTTCGAACGCCAGGCTCGGGGAGAGAATCACGATCGGAATGCGGATTCCGTCGCGGCGCAGCTCGATCCCTTCATCGAGCGTCGCCACCCCGACGGAGTGAACACCTTCCTCTTCGGCGACCCGCGCGACCGGATACGCGCCGTGCCCGTAGGCATCGGCCTTCACGACGAGATGAATGCGCACGCGCGATCCGACGAGCGAGCGGATGAGCCGAATGTTCGACGCCAGCGCATCGAGATCGATGTCCACCCAGGTACTGAGCGTCGTCACATCCCCTCCTACGCGCCCTTCAGCCAGCGCACTCCCGGCCGGCGACTCCGTTGGGCGCAGAATACCCCGAGAGTCTTGAACGATGAAGGGCGCTCGCGTACGCTGCTCCTTTCGCCCTCATCCCCAGAAGGAGAAAACGTGCCGGTCGAAGCCTTTCGCCGTCTGCTCGAGCTGGAGCGCCGGCTGCGCGGCCCGGGAGGATGTCCCTGGGATGCCGAGCAGACCGTGGAGACCTTGAAGCCGAACCTTCTCGAGGAGACCTACGAGGCGCTCGAAGCGCACTCCTCCGGCGACGCGGAGGCATTCCGCGAAGAGCTCGGCGACCTTCTGTACGTCTTGATCTTCATGGGCGTCGTCGCCGAAGAGGAAGGCCTGTTCAAGTTTCGCGACATGATCCAGGGAGCGCACGACAAGATTTATCGTCGCCATCCTCACGTGTTCGGCGACGCCAAGGCGCAGAACCCGGACGATGCCAAGCGCGTGTGGGAGCAGATGAAGAAGAGCGAGGGGAAGGAAGGGCGCGCCTCCGTTCTCGACGGAATCCCACACAGCCTTCCCGCTCTCTTGCGCGCGCGCCGCGTTCAAGAGCGCGCCGCCGCAATCGGCTTCGATTGGGATCATCCCGACGACGTCTTCGCCAAGGTCGAAGAGGAAATGGGCGAGGTGCGCCGCGCGTATCACGCCGGCGATCGCGAGCACGCCGTCGAAGAGCTGGGCGACGTGCTCTTCGCGGCGGTGAACCTCTTGCGCTTCTTGAATCGCAATCCGGAAGAAGTCTTGATCGCGGCGATCAAGAAATTCGAGCAGCGTTTCCGCATCGTCGAAGAAGCGATTCACGAACAAGAGCGCCCCATGACGCTCGCGGAAATGGATGCGATCTGGGAGCGCGCGAAGAAAGACCTCAGCGGGAGCCCGAAGCCGAACGCGGGATGATTTCCCCGATCGAAGTTCCTACCATCGTCTCCCCTTCCTTCAAGAGAGACGGATCGATCCCGGTCCCCGAGGAAACGACGATGCGTGAGGCTTCGACGCCCGCACCCTTGAAGTACTCGCGCAGATAATCCGCGCGCTTCGCGGCCAGCTGCAGCATCTGCGCGGGATCGCCGATCGCGGGATTGGGATGAACTTTGATCTCGAACCCGAGCCCCGGTGTCGACTTCACCTGCTCGGCAATCTCTTTCAATCGAACGAACGACATTTTCGTGGGCGCGATCTCCGCACCATCCCAGACGACTCCGCGCAGCACTCCGGTTTGGCTGGTCGCAACTTTGTCCGGGCAGCCGTCGGCATCGTCGATGCCGTTGCGCACTTCGGCTTGCTCTGGGCATTTGTCGGCCATGTCCGGAACTCCATCGTTGTCGGCGTCCGTCTCCGGACAGCCGTCAACGTCGGCGACGCCGTCGAAGTCCTCTCCCTCATTCGGGCACTTGTCGTAGATGTCGGCAATCCCGTCACCGTCGTTATCGATGTCGAAGACGCCGTCCGAATCCTGATAGCCGTCAAAGTCCTCGGGCTCGTCGGGACGCGCATCGAACGCGTCCTTCACGCCGTCGCGATCGTTGTCCAAGTCCGGGCAGCCGTCGTCGTCTTCGAAGCTGTCGCGATCTTCCGCTTGCGTCGGACAGCGGTCGCGGAAATCGGGAATCCCGTCGCCGTCGCGATCGGTGTCTTCCGGTCCCAGCCAGGAATACGTGAATCCGAACACGATTTGCCAATCCGGATACAGCTCTTCCGGCGGGCGATACTTCGAGGTGCTCGGATCGTCCGTGGCCAACGCAACCTTCGCGCCCAAGAGCGTGGAGATGTTCTCCGTGAACTGGATGCGCATACCGGGCGTGAGGAAGAGCGGGTTTTCCTTCCAGGCAATGTCCCCGGACTGAAGATCGTCCAACAACAGCTCGGCGAACAGCGTGAGCTTCTTGGAGGAGAATTCGGCCGCGGTGCGCAGGTCGATGCGATCGTTCAGTCCGCGCGGATAGACCGGTTCGAGAAAGAAAGTGGGCTTGTCCTCGAAGGTCTTGCCGAGATCGTCGCCGAAGAAGTGATATCCGATGTTGAAGTGCAGGCGCGCCGCCGTGTAGAGGTTCGATTCCGGAAGCGGAACGGTGACGAGAGCGACCACCGCAGGATCGAAGGAATCCGAAGAGTAGCCGCGCGCGCGGTTTCCCCAGGGGAGGTTCACGCTTCCCAGCGCGCACGCTTCGATCCACTTTCCTCCCCAGGGAAGAAGGGCCTTCGCCCCGAGAAGGCCATCGGCCGGCGAGATCGGCGTGTTGTCTTCGAAGGAATAGAACACGGCGTCCGCCCGTCCGAAGAGCTCGAGCCAACCCATGAGCCCACCGGACACACTGAGCCCCATGTCCCACACCGAGCGATCGGAGCGAATGAAAACTTCTTCTTGGGGATGAACGACGTAGCGCGCGCCCGTGAAGCCGAGGTGGAGCGTTCCATGGGCTGGAACCGTGGCGGTGCGGACATCGAAGAGACCTTCGCCGCCGGCGTTCGAGGTCTGCGATCGCGCGGCCTGAGGAAAGAGCGCCGCGCCCGCGACCAGAATCATGAGCCCGCGCTTCAACGAGTCTCTGGAGCCGCTTTTTCAGGTGAGGGAGCGGAGGGCGGCACAGACTCCGCGCGGAGGACAGCCATGCGCAGCTCGGTCAAGACGCTGCGCACCATACGCTCTTCATCGGGCGCCAGGTTGCCGCGGGTCTTCGACTCGAGCATCTCGATCGTGTCGACCATGCCCCGCGCCGATTCGGTTTCGCGCGCGTCGATCAGCTCGAGCGCGGACGAACGCAGCGTCAAGATCAAGCCATAGAAGATCGTGCTCTGCTTCTCGTCCGATTCGCCGCTTTTCTCTTCGCTCATCGCTTTCCTCCCGCGACCGTTTCTCCGGCCCGGCGCACGGGGCGGATTTCCGAAGCGCCCATCCACGGTCGCAGCGCTTCGGGGATTTCGACGGAGCCGTCGGCGCGCTGGTAAGTCTCCAAGAGCGCAATGAAGGTGCGCGGCGTCGCCAGGCCCGAGCCGTTCAAGGTATGAACGAGCGTGGTCTTTCCTTCGCGGGGTCGATAACGGATCTTCATGCGCCGCGCTTGAAAATCTCCGAAATTCGAGCAAGAGCTGACCTCGAGCCACTTTCCTTGGCCGGGAGCCCAAGCTTCCAAATCATACTTCTTCGTCTGCGTGAATCCCATATCCCCCGCGCACATGAACAGCACGCGATAGCGCAGCCCCAAAGCGCGCAGCACGGACTCCGCGTCGGCGACGAGCTGCTCGAGCGCATCGTTCGATTCGGCCGGCTCGACGAAATGCACGAGCTCCACCTTGTTGAACTGGTGGATACGATTGAGACCGCGCACGTCACGGCCGTGCGAACCCGCTTCCCGGCGGAAGTTCGGAGTGTAAGCCGCATAGCGAATCGGCAAATCTTCCTGCGCGAGGATTTCGTCGCGGTGCAGATTCGTGACCGGAACTTCCGCGGTCGGCACGAGGTAGAGATCGTCGCGCGTCACGACGTACATCTGATCTTCTTTGTCGGGAAGCTGCCCGGTTCCGGTTGCGCTCTCGGCGTTGACCAAGATCGGTGGAAAGATCTCCGTATACCGGCCGCTCTTGGTGTGCGTGTCCAAGAAGAAGGAGATGAGCGCGCGCTCCAAACGTGCGCCCATTCCCTTGTACACGGGAAATCCGCTGCCGGTGATCTTGACGCCGCGCTCGAAGTCCAGGATGTCGAGCGCTTCGGCCAGCGCCCAGTGCGGCTTGGGCTCGAAGGAGTAATTCCGCTGCGGGCCTTCTTCGCGCAGAAGAACGTTGTCCTCCGGTGTTCGTCCCGGCGGAACGGAATCGTCCGGAATGTTCGGGACGGTCAGGAGAAGCTGGTGAAGATCTTCCTCCACCGTGCGCCGCTGCTCTTCGAGAACTCGGATTCGTTCGCCGATCTCCCGCACGTGCTGCTGCTCGGCGGACGCATCCTCGCCGCTCTTCTTCTTGCGCCCGATCTCCTCGGACCGTCGATTCCGCTCCTGCTGGAGCGCTTCGACCTCTCCCAGGACGCGGCGGCGTTCCTCATCGAGGCGTAAGATGCCGTCGATGTCCGCGGGGAAACCTTTGGCTTCGCACGCCCGCCGGACCCGATCGGTCTCTTCGCGGATGAGCCGGAGATCCAGCATGATCGAATTCCTCGAAATCCTGGCAAATAGAGCGGACGAGCATACCCCGGATCGCGCCGGCGGACAAACGGGGTTTCGATGGGACCAACCGCGGCGGAGGGGCGATGCCTGAGCTTCCCGAGTTGGCCGTCTATCGTGAACGCCTCGAAGACGCGCTGCGCGGGCGGCGCCTGACGGGCATCGACCTGCGCAATCCTTTCGTGCTGCGCACGCACGATCCGGCGCTCTCTTCCTTCGAAGGCAAGAAACTGAATGCCGTCCTGCGCGCCGGGAAACGGCTGGCCCTGGTCTTCGAAGGAGGCACAGCCCTCGTGTTCCACCTCATGCGCGCGGGCCGCCTTCACCTTCGCGACCCGAATCAATTTCGCCCGCACGCCAAGCGCACGCTCTTGGCACTGTCGTTCGAAGGCGGTCCGGTCGTGGAGATGACCGAAGCGGGAACGCAGCGCCGCGCTTCAATGCACGCGGCCAACCATGTGGGTGAGCTCAGGCACGAGAACGAGGGAATCGATCCCCAGTCCAGCGACATGAATGCGAAGAATTTGGCCGTGAAGCTGCGCGTCGAAAACCGCCAAGTCAAATCCGCGCTGCGCGATTCCACGATCGTGACCGGGATCGGCAATGCGTATTCCGACGAGATCTTGTTCGCGGCGAAGCTTTCGCCGCTGCGCTTGACGCAGACTCTCGAGGAGGCGGAGATCGAACGACTGGCGGAAGCGTGCACGCGCATTCTTTCCGAATGGATCGAGCGCGTGCGCATCGCGTGTCCCGAAGGGCTCCCCACTTCGCAAAAGGATTGGCGCAAGGACATGACCGTGCACGGTCACACCGGAGAACCGTGTCCGGTCTGCCAGACGCCGATCGCGCGCATCTCCTACAAGGACAATGAGACGAACTACTGTCCTCGCTGCCAGAACGAAGGCAAGCTCTTGGCCGACCGGCGCCTTTCCCGCCTGGGCATCCCCCGCTCGATCGATCACGGGGAGTAGAGACGGCGAAGCAACTCATGCAGCGCGCGACCGAGTCGCGGGCAAAGCTCTTGCGCGAAGGACGCATCCCTGCGAATCTCGCGCTCGATGGAAAAGACAAAAGCCCAAGACGAGGCCGGCGTGGAAGAGCTGCGCGGAGGACAGGACCTCCTCCAGGGAAAGAAGGGGCTGGTCGTTGGCGTCGCGAACGAGCGCTCCATTGCCTGGGGGATCGCGCGCCGTGCCGCGGCCGCCGGTGCCACGCTCGCGTTCACGTATCAGGGAGAAGCGCTCGAGCGGCGCGTGCGCCCGCTCGCCGAGTCGGTCCACTCTCCGCTGATTCTCCCGCTCGACGCGACCGACGACGCCCAAGTCGATGCGACGTTCGATGAAGTCGCCGGCAAGTTCGGTTCGATCGATTTTCTCGTGCACTCGATCGCGTATGCGAATCGCGAGGATCTTTCCGGTCGCACGATCGACACGTCTCGCGCCGGATTCTTGAAGGCGCTGGAGATCAGCGCCTACTCCCTCTTGCACTTCGCGCGTAAAGCGGAGCCGATCATGCCGGCCGGAGGAAGCATTCTCACGCTCACGTACTATGGATCGGTGAAGGCAGTCCCCAATTACAACATCATGGGAATAGCCAAGGCCGCGCTCGAGGCGAGCGTGCGCTATCTCGCGATCGACTTGGGAGCGAAAGGAATTCGCGTGAACGCGATTTCCGCTGGGGCGATCAAGACCCTCGCCGCCGCTGGCGTGTCCGGCCTGCGCGGCATGCTGCAAGACGCCGCCGACCGCGCACCACTGAAGCGCAACGTGGACATCGATGATGTCGGCTCTGCCGGGCTCTACCTCATTTCGCCATTATCGAAGGGCGTCACTGGCGAAGTTCACTACGTCGATGCGGGCTTCAGCATCACGGCGATGTAGGTCTCTCGAGTCGCGTCTCGACGCTTCGCCGCAGGAGCAGCCCGGTGCTCTCGGCGAAATGAGTACCGAAGGCGCTGCAGCGGTCGCCGCGCAGATTCCGGTGCCTCGAAGTCGAAGTGTGTACCGCAGCGCGCCGGTAATGGATGCGCGCGAGGACCTGCACTGGAGACGAGAGGCACCGGAATCTAAGCACAAGGCGAGCCGCTGCCGCGTCGAGGAACGCATCTTGAGCCGAGAGGCACCGGCGCTCCCTTCCAAGCGAAGCGACCGAGACGCGACTCTAGATCTCGCCATCGAAGAAGCGGCGCAACTGGCGCATGTGCCGCCAGGGATGGCAGATCGCATGCTCCATCATTTGCTCGCCGTCGTATTCCTGTCCCCAACGCGACACGAAACGTCCTTCGAGCGCGGCATCCGGCACCGGCCCGAGTGTTTCGCGCGCGTAACGAGCGACGTCGAGCGCGGCGGCGGAATATGTGGGGATGTCCGCCAAGTGCGCCGGGTCGGTGAAGCGGCGAGGCGCCTTCGCCGCTCCGGCAAGATCCGCGACGTAGTTGATGTGCCCGTATCCGGACGAGACCACATGCCCCAGGATGGCGCGGATGCTTCCTTCTTCTCCGGGTACGGGTGCATCGAGCAGGTCGTCGGGAATGTGGCGAATGAATTCCACGAACTCGACCATGGCGCGTTCGAATTCCTCGACGAGAGCCCGCTTTGCGGCGTCACTCACGAATCGTATCCTCCCGGGGGAGATTCTCCATGCCGCAACCCAACAAGGCAAGCACGCGTCCTTCTCCGCTGACGGCACTCGCCGAATGCATCATCGCCTGCGAGAAATGCCCGCGCCTTCGCCATCACTGTGCGGCGATTGCGCGCACGCGGCGGCGCGCATACCAAGAGGAAGAATACTGGGGACGCCCAGTTCCTGGTTTCGGCGATGCGCAGGCGCGACTCCTCATCGTGGGCCTCGCGCCGGGTGCGCACGGAGCGAATCGAACCGGTCGCGTCTTCACCGGCGATTCCAGCGGTGAGTGGCTTTACGCGGCACTTCACGAGGCGGGCTTCTCCACCGGAGCGGTCTCGCGGCACCGCAACGATGACCTGCAATTGAAGGACGCTTGGATTACGTGCGCCGCGCGCTGCGCGCCTCCCGACAATCGCCCGAGCGTGGAAGAGCTCGCCGCTTGCCGCCCGTATCTCCTGGAAGAACTTCGGCTTCTCTGCGGGGTTCGCATCATCCTGGCGCTCGGGAAGATTGCCTTCGATGCCGCGATCCGCGCCGGCGAAGAGATCGGCGTCCTGCGATTCGAATCGCGCCCGCAATTCGCGCACGGTGCGGAGGCGCGCAGCGCGGACGGCAGCATCATGCTTCTTTCCAGCTACCACCCGAGCCGCCAGAACACTCAAACCGGACGCCTCACTCGGGAAATGTTTCACGAGCGATTTACGCGCGCCCGGCAAATCTTGAATGCGCATTCGGCGGCGGTCCGATAGAGTGCACCGCCTGAATCCGCTTCCTTGAATTGAGGTTCGATGTTTCAGCCCAAGCTTTTCTATCGCGAGCTCGATCGTCTCCTGCATGAGATCGACACGGGAACGGGCGACGATCAATGGTTCGAGTGGCTCGTGACTCAGATCGTCGAGCGATTCGGTACGGCCTTGTGGATCGAGAACGGCCGGCTCTATACCGAAACGGAGCAAGGCTTCGCGCTGGCGCACAACGTTCAGTCGAACGATCCCGAGGTCGAAGGTCTGGTCCTGGAGAGCGGATACCGGCCGATCGATCTCGTGTCGACACACGGCGTGTTCATCTTCGACGAAACGGTGCGCGGGCAGGCGCCGGAATTGGAGCAGCGTCTGGGCGGAATCGAATCGGCCGCGCTTCTCGTCAACAGCGAGCCGCGCCGCATTCTGGCTTTCGGTCTTCGTTCCGGTTGGGAGCGCGATCATCTCGACTTCGCGCTGAATACGATCCGCAACGCCGTAAATCAACGGCTCGCCGCCGTGAATTTGAACACCGATCTCGCCCAGGCATCGGAGATTCAGCGCAGCCTTCTCCCCCACGTGCTGCCGCCGCTGCCGGGATTCGCCTTTGCAGCCAAGTCCATTCCGGCGAGCTCGGTCGGCGGTGACTTCTACGACTTCCTTCCCCAAGGGCCGGAAGCGATCGGCATCGGACTCGGGGATGCCTCGGGACATGGGTTGGGTGCGGCGCTTCTGGCGCGCGACGTCGTGACCGGGCTGCGCATGGGAGCAGAGCGTGATCTCAAGATGGTGCCGATGATCGAACGGTTGAACCGCGTGATCGGGAAGAGCATGTTGTCCACCCGCTTCGTTTCTCTGTTCTACGGAGAATTGGAGACCAACGGCAATCTGTTCTACGTGAACGCCGGGCATCCGCCGCCGTGGATCTTCGGGGAGCGCGGCATGCGGCGCCTCACGGTCGGCGGTTCCATCTTGGGTCCGCTGGTGACGACCACGTTCAAGCGCGGCTTTGCTCACATGGATCGGGGCGACACGCTCGTGATCGTGTCCGACGGTCTTCTCGAGCGGGAGAATCGCAAAGGCGACATGTTCGGGGAGACGCGCTTGGAACGCTCGGTGCGCGAAGTGCACGGGCAGAAGGCGCCGGTAATCCTGGAGAATCTCATGCGCTACGCGGACAAGTTCGGGGGCAACAGGCCGTGGGAAGACGATACGACGGCCGTCATCGCCACCCGCGACGCAACGCCGCCGCCTCCCGCGCCGCGCTGATCGACGCGTTGCGACGACGCTATTTGTGGTGTGACGCCGGCGCGGTGATTCCCATACGTTCGAGAACCGCACCTGCCACCAAGGGCCAGGCGATCGTCGCGTCCGCATACACTTCCGCGAAGCGGCCGCCTTCCTCGGGGGGAACGAACTTCCCCCAAGAAACGCCTTCGGAATACGTGCACCCGGAAAGCCCGCCCCAGTGCACGGGCTCGGGACAAATGCGCACGGCGTAAAGAAAGCGGATGATTCCCCCGGAGATGCCGGTGCGCTTTTCCAGGATTTCCCAGAACGGACCGACCTGCTGCGCCCAATTGCGCGGCACGCCACCGCCGATCGTGAAGATCCCGAGCTTCGGCTTCGAGCGGCAGAGATCGCAGTATTCCTGTAGATCGAGAAACGCATCGAAGCGCAGGCGCGGCTTCTTTTGCAGATCGCGCCGGCGGTTTTGCACTTCGAAGTCGAGACCCAGCTCCGAGTCGGTGAAGGCCGGCACAAACACCGGAATGCCGCGCGCCTTCGCGATGGGAAGAATTCCGCGCGTGTGTCCTTCCGCCAAAAGCGTCTCGCCGATCAGCTCGTGCACGCGCCGGCTGGAAAGAATCTCGTCGCTGGCCACCTTTTGGAGCGCGCGATCCATGATGCGCTCCACGTCATCCAGATTCGCTTCCAACTCGAGCGTGTCGTAAACGCGGTTGTAGCCTTTCTCATACAGCTCGGTGTCGTCCATGCGCGGGTCGTATTTGAAGTGCGTCATGCCCGCCGTCTGCACGAAGCCATGCGCCATGAGCGCGCCGGTGGTGACGACCGCATCCAACATTCCCGCTTCCATCATGTCGCACAAGAGATGGCCCATCATTCCGACGGTCATGGCGCCGGAGAGCGTGGCGACAACGAGGCAGTCCGGATCCTCCGCCATCGTTTGCAGGATCTCCGCCGCTTCGCCGACCTGACGCCCGCCGAAAGACGCGTGTTTCATCTCGGCGACCAGCTCGGAAATGGTGCGCGCACGATGAATCTCGAGAGGAGTAACCGGTTCGAGACCGTCCTCGGTGCCGCGATGCAATTCACGCGGCGATCCGGAATGGGGAGAATGCATGCGCCGACCTCCGTGGAAAGGCGGCGCAGGGTATCACATGCGCGGGGAATTCGCTGGCCGAGGGCACGCACCGTGGCCGGCAGCGATCACCACATCCGCTTGCGCAAGACGAGCTCGTTGCCTCTCCCGGCGACGAACTCGTAATCGATCTCGGTCATGACGCCGGCAATGATGGGAAGACCATAGCCGCCCTCGGCCGGCTCGCCCGGTTTGCGCATGGCATCGCGCGCCGTTCGCGGGTCGAACGGTACGCCTTCATCGCGGATGCGGGCCACGACATGGTCTTCTTCGCGCGTCAGCTCGATCTCGATGCGTCCCGGCTCGCGGTCGCGATAGGCATGACGCAACACGTTGGTCACCGCTTCTTGAATGGCCAGCCGGCATTGCACCGTCTCGGGCGATTCGGCGGACAGGTCGCACCCTTCGACCAGAAATCGGCGGATGATTTGGGAAAAAAGCGGCAACGATTTGAGGGATGCGTAGGCGCTGACCACGATTCGCGGTGAGACTGCCGGACGCGTGCGTGGAGCATTCATGGCCGATCTTCCTTCGTTTCGCTTCTGCGACTGCCGGTCACTCCCCCATCGACCTCGTCCGCGAAGCGTTTGAGCGGATCCTTTCGCTTCTTTTCGCCACGCCTGACGCGCCGGCACTACGCCCACGATCGAGATCAAGCCGAACGCGCGGTGCGTCGATGATCGGGGATCCATCCATCTCGAAGGCGTCATCATCGAGGAGGCTGCCATGCAGGTCGCATTCGAACCGAAGGGTCCGATTCTTCTCGTACGCATTTTGGAAACCCAGATCGGCGCCGACACGGCGGATGGATTCCGTTCGAAGGTCCTGGGCCTCATGCCCCGCGAAGGCGCGCGCATTGCGCTCGACCTCACGCGCGTCGGATTCCTCGATAGCTCGGGATTGGGAGCGTTGGTCAGTTTGCTGAAGACGGTCCGTCCGACCGGAGAGCTCGTGCTGTTCGGTTTGAAGCCGAGCGTGCAAGAGATCCTGCGCTTGACGCATCTCGACTCCGTCTTCGTCTCGGCTCCGAACGAAGAAGCGGCGCTGGCGATGTTCTCGAAAGCTGCAACCGCCTAATCACGCTTCCCATCACGCCATCGCGGATCCGCCGCTAAACCAGCGCGCGAGCGCGGTTCGCAATCTCCGTCGGGTTCAAGCCGAGCTTCTCGGCGACCACCTTGCCGGGAGCGGACGCACCGAAGCGATGCAATCCCGCGAACGCATCGCGATCGGTCATCCATCTCCTCCACGTGTAGCCGGTCCCCGCTTCGACGAAAAGACGCGGAACGTTGAGCGGCAAGAACGTCGCGCGTTCCGCCTCCGAGATTTCGGCGAAGGTTTCCTGGCAAGGAATCGACACGACGCGCGCCGCAATTCCTTCCTTCTCGAGGAGAGCCGCCGCCTCCATGCACAGCGAAACTTCCGAGCCGCTGGCCGCCAACACCACGCGCGCGGGCTGCGCCGGCTCGCGCATCACCGCGGCTTCGCCGGCCGGCTTGGGCACGTTCGCACCTTGCGCGCGGTCCATCACCGGGAGCGGCTGGCGGGTCAGCACGATGAGCGTGGGCCCGTTCGTGCGGCGCAGCGCATGGCGCCACGCGTGCACCGTCTCACGCGCATCGGCGGGACGATACACATGCAGCTCGGGAATCTCGCGCAGCGCATCCAAGTGCTCGATCGGCTGGTGCGTGGGGCCGTCTTCTCCCAGCCACACGCTGTCGTGCGTGAACACATGAATGGAGGGAATCTGCATGAGCGCGGCCAAACGAATCGGCGGGCGCATGTAGTCGGTGAACACGAGGAACGTGGAGCCGAAGGGACGCACCCCACCGTGCAGCGTCATCCCGTTCACGATCGATCCCATCGCGTGCTCGCGGATTCCGTAATACACGTTGCGCCCGGAGTAATCGTTCGCACGCACCGGGCCGGAGTTTTCGATGTTGGTGAGATTGGACTCGAAGAGATCGGCCGAGCCGGCAATGACGGTGGGCATTTGTGAGGCCACGACTTGGAGGACTTCGCGCCCCGCCTTGCGAGTCGGAACACCTTCGCCGGTTTTCCACTTGGGCGGATCGGCGAGAAGATCCTCGGGTACTTCGCCGCCGAGCGCCTTCTCCCACGCGAACGACTCATCGGGACGATTTCGCGCGTATTCGCGCCGCCGATCCTCCCATGCTTTCGATTCTCTGGCCTGCTCGCGACGCCATTCCTCGAATGCGGCTCGCACTTCATCGGGCACGTGAAACTTCACGTCCGGATCCCAGCCCAACTTCATTTTGACCGCGCGCACTTCCTCTTCGCCCAAAGGCGCGCCATGCGCCTTCGCGGTGCCCTCCAATTTGGGAGCGCCGTGCGCGATCTTCGTGCGCCCGAGAATGAGGTGCGGCCGCTCGGGATCGGCGAGGCACTCGCGAATCGCAGCATCGATCGCGCGACGATCGTGGCCGTCGATCGGCCCGACCACGTTCCAGTGATAGGCGCGAAAACGCTCACCCACATCTTCGCTGAACGTGAGGCTCGTCGACCCGTCGATCGTGATGTCGTTCGAGTCGTACCACACGATGAGATTTCCCAATCCCCAATGCCCCGCCAGCGAAGCAGCTTCCGAGGCGACGCCTTCCATGAGGTCGCCGTCGGACGCCAAACAAAACGTGCGATGGCCCATCGGCCCGTCGGGATTTCCCGGAAAGCGTGCGTGAAGAAGGCGCTCGGCGAGAGCCATGCCCACCGCATTCCCGAAGCCCTGCCCCAAGGGACCCGTCGTTGTTTCCACGCCCGGCGTGTGCCCGTATTCCGGATGTCCCGGGGTCTTCGATCCCCATTGCCGGAATCGCTTGATCTCATCGAGGGAGAGTGGGAATCCCGCCAAGTGCAGCATCGAGTAGAGCAGCATCGAGGCGTGGCCCGCGGAAAGCACGAAGCGATCGCGCCCCGCCCAATGTGGCGAGGCGGGATCGATGCGCATGTGGCGCAGCCACAACACGGTCATGAAGTCCGCGCAGCCCATCGGAGTTCCGGGGTGTCCCGAATTCGCGGCCTGCACGGCATCCATCGACAACGTCTGAATGGTCTCGACGATCTTCTGCTCGATCGCCGGAGCCATGGCGGTGCGCGGCTCGCGCGAGAGCGTCTCCGGGGTCCGCGTGCTCATACGTCTCCTCTCATTTCGTTGGGGCTGGCACAGACGATAGTTCTTCAGCGAAACCTTCGCAATTCACCCCGTCCGAGGCTTGTCCAGCGCCTTGCGGACCAGGTTTCCCAGTCCCTTCGCCGCCAGCAGCCGAAACGCAATGTCGCTGAACGGGGCGAATGCATAGGCCTTCGCTTCGACGCGAATCTCGCCCCGCCCCAAGCTCACGTTCGCGCGCATTCCGGTGCGGATCGTTCGCTCGCCGGCGCGAGAGGCGAAGCGTTGTCTCAGGTCGCTCGACAATGCTTCGCATTCCACGATGGGAATCCCGTTGTTCAGCGCATTGCGTTTGTAGGTTTGCGAGCACGAAGCGGCAAGGATGATGGGGATGCCGAAGGCACGCAG
>Ga0111539_10006612_pt1 | contig 14934 bp, 11 predicted proteins | sample RhiMethybrSRZTD1_FD_79667 | JGI IMG/M metagenome (GOLD analysis project Ga0111539, IMG submission 79667) | Populus rhizosphere microbial communities from Tennessee, USA - Rhizosphere MetaG P. TD hybrid SRZTD1 (version 2) (version 2) | ecosystem: Host-associated > Plants > Roots > Rhizosphere >... | reverse complement strand
GGAGCTCCTTGACGAGCTCCAGGTCCCGCCGCCGGTCGGCCGGCGCATCCAGAAGCTGGGCTTCGAGCAGCTTGTCCAGCCCGAGGAGCGTGGGCGTGCGGCGCAATTCGTCGCTCACCAGCCGGTACGCCGGCCCGGCTCCCTGCACTTCGAGCGTGCCGTTGAAGGTGACGTTCAGCAGATCGAGCGACGAGTAGCGCGCAAGGTAGCCGCGCAGGAGATTGACGCCTTCCGCCGTCCTGCCGAGCTGCCGGTAGGCGTCGTAGATGCGCTCCGCGACCAGCGACAGGAACGCCGGGTTCTGGCTTTCTATCCTCTTCCACGCGTCGATCGCCGCCGGGAGCTGCCCGGACTGGGCTTCGAGGTCCCCCAGCAGCACGTTGGCACGCACGCACAACCGGTGATGCGTCAGCGCCGCCGCGAGATGCGGCCGTGCCGCCTCGGGACGCGTATGCATGATCTCGCTGCCCGCCAGCTCGCAGTAGAAATTCGCGATCTCCTTCTGGTGCGAGCGCCCGGCAATCGTCTCCAGCTTCTCCGCGATGGCGATCGCCCTCTGCCATTCCTTTTCCTGCTCGTAGATTTCCAGGAGAAGCCGCAGCGCACCTTCGGCGTAGGGCGAGCCCTCGAGCTTGAGCAGCAGCTCCTCTGCCCGATCGAGGAGGCCGGCCTTGAAATAGTCCTGGGCCAGCTCGAAGAGGGCGTGGGTCCGTTGCTCCGCAGCGAGGTCCGAACGCTCGAACAGGTTCTGGTGCATGCGGATCGCGCGCTCCACCTCGCCGCGCCGGCGGAACAGGCTCCCCAGCGCGAAATGCAGCTCTATCGTCTGCGGGTCTACCTTCACCACCTCGATGAAGGCCTCGATCGCCTGATCCGGCTGCTCGTTCAACAGGAAGTTGAGGCCCCTGAAATACGACTTCGGCAGCGCGCGGGACTCGGAAACGAGCTGCTTGATGTCGATGCGCGCGGCGAACCAGCCCAGCGCGAAGAACAGCGGCAGGGCAAGGAGCCACCAGTATTCAATTTCCATTGCGGGTCGCCTGACCTTCCGGCGATGCGCGCTTCAGGCGCGCGATTTCGCGCCGCTGGCGGAAGAGCTGCCCGAGGCAGGCGAGGACGCCAAACGCCGCGCCCGCACAGAACGTGACCAGCAGCACGAAGATGAGCGGCGCCTGCCACTCGGCGCCGAGGTAGTAGCGCACGGTCACCGAATCGCTGTTTTTCACCGCGAAGGACAATACCAGGACGAAAACGAGAAACCTGACCGTCCACAGCAGGTAGCGCATGGGATGCCTAGCAAAAAAAACGGCACGATCTTTCGATTATGCCGCCGCCGACCTGCGCCGCCATGCGCAGCGCCCGCTACTTCTTGATGTCCACACGCTCGCGCAGTTCCTTCCCCGCCTTGAAGTGAGGGACGTATTTCGCCGGCACCTGTACTTTCTCGCCCGACTTCGGGTTGCGGCCGGTGCGCGGCGGCCGGTAGTTCAGGCCGAAGCTGCCGAACCCCCTGATCTCGATGCGCTGACCCTGGGCGAGGCTCTTCGACATCGCGTCGAGCACCATCTTCACCGCCAGCTCGGCGTCCTTCGCCACCAGCTGCGGGTAGCGCGCGGCGAGCTTCGCGATCAACTCCGACTTGGTCATGGCACTTTCCTTACTGTTGGGCTTATTGTTGTGTATTGGCGGTATCCAGCTTCGCCTTGAGGAGCGCCCCGAGATTGGTCGTGCCGGTGCTCGCCTGCTTGTCCTCCTGGAGCTTCTTCATCGCATCGGCCTCCTCCGCCATGTCCCTGGCCTTGACCGACAGGTTGATCGTGCGGTTCTTGCGGTCGACGTTGATGACCATCGCCGTCACCGCGTCGCCCTCCTTCAGCCGCGTGCGGATGTCCTCCACCCGGTCGCGCGCCAGCTCGGACGCGCGCAGGTAGCCCTCGACGTCGCCTTCCAGCTGGATCACCGCGCCGCGCGCGTCGATCGTCTTCACGGTCCCGGTCACGATGGAGTTTTTCTCGTGCGCCTGGACGAAGCTCGAGAACGGATCGCCTTCGAGCTGCTTGATGCCGAGCGAGATGCGCTCGCGCTCGACGTCGATGGAGAGCACCATGGCCTCCACTTCCTGGCTCTTCTTGTAATCGCGCACGGCTTCCTCGCCCGGCCGGCCCCACGACAGGTCCGACAGGTGCACGAGCCCGTCGATGCCGCCCGGCAGGCCGATGAAGATGCCGAAATCGGTGATCGACTTGATCTGGCCTTTCACCTTGTCGCCCTTCTTGTGATTCATGGCGAACTCTTCCCACGGATTGGGCATGCACTGCTTCATCCCGAGGGAGATGCGGCGGCGGTCCTCGTCGATCTCGAGCACCATCACCTCGACCTCGTCGCCCAGCTGCACGACCTTGGAGGGATGGACATTCTTGTTGGTCCAGTCCATTTCGGAGACGTGCACCAGCCCCTCGATGCCGGCCTCGATCTCGACGAACGCGCCGTAGTCCGTCAGGTTGGAGACCTTGCCGAAGAGCCGCGTGCCCGGCGGATAGCGGCGCGAGAGACCGACCCACGGATCTTCGCCCAGCTGCTTCAACCCCAGGGAAACGCGGTTCTTTTCCTGGTCGAACTTGAGCACCTTCGCCTCGACCTCGTCGCCCACGGTCAGGATTTCGGACGGATGCTTGACCCGGCGCCACGCGAGATCGGTGATGTGCAGCAGGCCGTCGATGCCGCCGAGATCGACGAACGCGCCGTAATCGGTGATGTTCTTGACGATGCCCTTGACCACCGCGCCCTCCTGCAGCGTCGCGAGGAGCGCCTCGCGCTCGGCGCCCTGGCTCGCCTCCAGCACCGCGCGGCGGGAAACCACCACGTTGTTCCGCTTGCGGTCGAGCTTGATGACCTTGAACTCCATCTGCTTGTTCTCGTACGGCGTGGTGTCCTTCACCGGGCGGATGTCCACCAGCGACCCGGGCAGGAAGGCGCGTATTCCGTTCACCGTGACCGTGAGACCGCCCTTGACCTTGCCGTTGATGACGCCGGAGACGACGTTGCCCTTTTCCAGCGCCTCCTCCAGGTCGAGCCACGCCGCGAGGCGCTTCGCCTTTTCCCGGGAGAGCCGCGTCTCGCCGTGACCGTCCTCGAGGGATTCGATCGCGACCTTCACGAAGTCGCCGGGCTTGGCCTCGACCTCGCCGCGATCGCTGCGGAACTCGTCGAGCGCGATGTAGCTTTCGGACTTGAGACCGGCGTTGACCACCACGTAGTTGTCGTCGACCCGTATCACCTCGGCGGTGATCACTTCGCCCACCCGCATTTCCTTGCGGGCAAGGCTTTCTTCGAACAGAGCGGCGAAACTATCGGGAGATGCGGCGGCCGTGGTTGCTGCGGCCTTGGTTGCGGCGGCCTTGGCGGCCGGGGACGTGGAGACGGTAGAAGGCGTTTTCATCATTTCGGTTTTCGGTCTGTCAGATAAGCCCGCATTTTTCCCGCGGGGTTGGTTGATAAAGCCATGAGCCCGGGGTGAGCCTCATGACGCCCTCGATGCCAATTTGTATTGCGCGAGCACCTGCGCCACCGCCTCCGACACCGACATGCGGGTCGTATCCAGCAATATGGCGTCCGCGCACCTTTGCAGGGGAGCAACCGCGCGCTCGCTGTCGCGTTTATCGCGCGCCTGTATATCCTCCAAAAGGGCGGCCATCGTAGCACGCATTCCTTTGTCGATCAACTGTTTATAGCGCCTGGCCGCCCTTTCTTCGGGGCTCGCCGTCAGATAGACCTTGAGCATCGCGTCGGGGAAAACCACGGACCCCATGTCCCGCCCGTCCGCGACCAGGCCCGGCGGCCGCCGGAAGGCCCGCTGGCGATCGAGCAGCGCCGCACGGACCTGTGGGCTGGCGGCCACCCGGGACGCCGCCGCGCCGACTGTCTCGGCCTGGATCTCGACGGTAACGTCGCGTCCCTCCAGCCGGACAGCCGCTCCCGGGAATTCGACCTGCAGGCCGAGGGCAACGGCCGCGACACGGGGCTCGTCCTCCGGACTTATGCCGGCTCGCCCGGCGGCGAGCGCAACGGCCCGATAGAGCGCGCCGCTGTTGAGATAGTGGAAGGCGAGCGCCGCAGCGGCCGCCTGCGCTACCGTGCCCTTGCCCGATGCGGAGGGGCCGTCTATGGCGATCACGGGCGACGGGCGGTCGCTCATGGTCCATAGACAAACGCGGACCGATCTGCGTTCATCTGTGCCATCGCCGCTCCAAGGCGACTACCCGGAGATTCCCGCGAGCACGTCGAAGTACTCGGGAAACGTCTTCGCCACGCACCGCGGATCGTTGATGCGCACCGGCACCCCGGCAACCGCCACGAGCGAAAAAGACATCGCCATGCGATGGTCGTCGTAGGTCGCGATCGCAGCGTCAGGCGTCAAGCGTGAGCCGTCAGGCGGTGTGATGCCGATGAAGTCGCGTCCCTCTTCCACCGAAGCGCCCAGCTTGCGCAGTTCCGCCGCCATGGCGGCGATGCGGTCGGTTTCCTTGACGCGCCAGCTGCCGATGTTGCGCAGGGTGCTTTTGCCGTCGGCGAATAACGCCGCGACCGCAACAGTCATCGCGGCATCGGGGATATGGTTGCAATCGGCGTCTACCGCCCGCAGCCGGCCCCGGCCCGCAGCCTCGCGACCGGCGCCTGCCTCTATCCAGTTCTCGCCCATCGCGATTTCCGCGCCCATGCGCTCGAGCACTTCGGTGACGCGGACGTCGCCCTGTATGCTGGCGCGGCCCACGCCTTCCACGCGCACCGGCCCGCCGCCCCGCAGCCCGCTGATGGCGCCCGCCGCAAGGAAGTAGGACGCCGCCGACGCGTCGCCCTCGACGTAGATTTCGCCCGGACTCGCGTAGCGCGCGCCAGTGGGTATCGTGAAGGCAGTCCAGTCTTCGCGCTCGATCTCGACGCCGAAGCGGCGCACCGTATTGAGCGTGATCTCGATATACGGCTTGGACACGAGGTCGCCTTCGACGCGCACGACCGTCCGCGCTCCCGTGAGCGGGAGGGCGATCAGCAGGCCGGTAAGGAACTGGCTGGAGACGTTGCCGCGTACGTTCACGCTGCCGCCCGCGCGGACTGCCGCCGGATGGATCTCGAGGGGCGGATAGCCGCTCGTTCCGAGGTAGTCCACTCGAGCCCCGAGGCTGCGCAGCGCATCCACGAGGTCGGCTATGGGCCGCTCGTGCATGCGCGGCACGCCCCGCACGCGGTACTCACCCCCGCAGAGCGCCAGCACTGCCGTCAGCGGGCGCACGGCGGTGCCGGCATTGCCCAGGAACAGGTCCGCCTGTTTCACCGGAAAGAGCCCGCCCGCGCCGCGCACGCGCACGCTGCCTGCGCCCTCATCGGTCACGTCGACGCCTAGCGCCTTGAGGGCGTTCACCATGACCTCCGTGTCGTCGGCCTCCAGCAGGTCGCGGACCCGGGTCTCACCGCTCGCGAGGGCGGCAAGCAGCAGGATGCGGTTGGATATGCTCTTGGATCCGGGCAGCTTGACGGTCCCGCGCACGTGCCGGATGGGAGCCAGGTCGATATGGTCCATGGAATGGATTCTAACCCGCGGTAAACTCCCGGCATGAAGCCGCGGCACCGCCCGCGGTCCCGGCCATAGCGAGCGATGGAGAGTACATGTCGAACCAGCCTTTCGTATCCGACGTCATCCACGGAGATTTAGAGTCGCCGGCCCACAGCCCGGCGCGCGACGAGAAACGCCGCTACCGCCGCGTCATAGACGCCCACATGCACTGGTACCCCCAGGAATTCGTGGATCTCATGAAAAAGAAAGGGCCGGCCAACGGCGCCGTCATGGGTGAGGACGAAAAGGGCAACCCGGTCGTGGTGTCCGTGCCGGGATGCACGCAGGCTTCGGTGATGCGCAAGACCATGACGAACCTGGACGACATCATCGCCGCGATGGAGCATCGCAAGTGCGATGCCTACGCACTCTCCATGACCAACCCGCTCATGTACTGGGCGCCGGACGGCTTCGGCCTGGAGCTCGCCGCCGCGCACAACGATGCCTGCGTCGAGGCCCACCGCAAGTACCCGGAGCGCTTCTACGGCACGATCATACTGCCCATGCAGAACGTGAAGCTCGCCGGTGAGGAGCTCGAGCGCATGGCAAAGCACAAGTGCATGCGTGCCGTCTTCATCGCCGAGCACATCAACGGAAAAAATCTCCACGAGAAGGAGTTCTGGCCGATCTACGAGCGAGCCGAAGCGCTCAACCTGCCGCTCTTTCTCACCAATCTCTATCCTTCCGGCGCCGAGCGCATGAAGGACTATTTCATGATCAACGTCCTCGGCAATCCGCAGGAAGCCGGCTACGCCGCGATGAGCCTCGTCTGCGGCGGAGTGCTCGACGCCTTCCCGAAGCTGGAAGTCTTCCTGCCGCACGCCGGCGGCACTTTCCCCTGGCTGATCGGCCGGCTCGACCTCGGGTTCCACGTCAGCAAAGATCTCAAGCACATGAAAAAGCCGGCGAGCGAGTACCTGCGGCGCTTTCACTACGATCTCATCACGCACCATCCGGGAATCATGCGCAATCTCATAGACCTCGTCGGCATAGACCGCATCGTCACCGGCACGGACTTTCCGCAGGGCATGTCGGTCAAGCAGCCGGTCGATTTCGTCGAGGCTATCCCCGGCCTCACGCACGAGGAACGCTCGATGATCCTGTGCGAGAACCCGGCGCGGCTGTTGGGAATCTAGGAGATTCCCAGTTCCGGAACCCGGAACTCGCAACTCGAAACTGAAGACCCGGAACTATCGGGTCTTCACCAACCACTTCTCGCGCGCGCTGCGCGCGGCCTCGAACAAGCGCTTGAGTTGCGCCGCGTCGCCACGCGCGATCGCTTTGCGCGTCCTGGCAAGCTCGTCCTCATAGTCGCTCAATGACTGCAGCAGCAGGTCCCGGTTGGCGATGCAGATGTCCGTCCACATCTCCGGCGAGCTGCCCGCGATGCGCACGGTGTCGCGGAGACCGCCGGCCGAGAACCCGAAGAGCTGCCGGGCATTGCGCCGGCGCGCGAGCGCGTTGACCAGGGCATAGGAGACGACGTGCGGCAGGTGGCTGACGGCGGCGAAGATGCTGTCGTGCTCCGTTGCGTCGAGACGCAACACCCGGGCGCCGCAGAGTTGCCAGGCGGAGCGCACCAGGCGCGTTGCCGCCGGCGCCGTCTCCTTGAGCGGCGCCAGGATAACGTTCCGGCCCTTGTACAGATCGGGAAACGCGGCGGCCGCGCCGCTCTTCTCCGTGCCGGAAATGGGATGAGCCGGAACGAAGCCGGCGAGACACCCGGCGAGATGGCGCCTCGCATAGGCGATGACATCGCGCTTGGTGCTGCCCGCGTCGGTCACCACCGTCTCCGGCGCGAGATGCGGCGCGATGCGGCGCATGACGGCGGGCATCTGCCCGACCGGCATCGCCAGCAGCACGAGATCGGCCCCCTCGACCGCCAGCGCGGGATCGTGCGTCGCCTCGTCGATCACACCGAGGTCGAGCGCGGCGGCGAGGTTGGCCTGGGTGCGCCCGACGCCCACCACGAGCTTGACGGCGCGCGCGCGCTTCAACGCGAGCGCGAACGAGCCGCCGATGAGGCCGACGCCGATGACGACGAGCTTGTTGATTTTGAGCTTAGCCATGTCTTGTTAGTTGAAATTCTGAATCGCCAAGGCCGCCGAGACCGCCAAGAAATTCAAAATGAAGGCGGATTGCACGCGTACAGTCAATTGCTCACGCATCAGCGTCGGCCGTTGATTCACCTCGGTCGAAGTTATCGGCGTGTATCGGCGGTTTCATTGTCGTTCTTGCTTCTCTTGGCGGCCTTGGCGTCTTGGCGGTGAGACTTTCACTTAACCGGGCAACGATTGTGAGAGCGCGTCGAGAAACCGCTCGTTCTCCGATTCAAGTCCCACGGTCACGCGCAGGTGCTGCGGCAACCCGTAACCCGCGATCGGGCGCACGATAACGCCGCGCTCGAGGAGCCGCCGGAACACGCGTGCGCCGTCGCCGACATTCACGCTCACGAAATTGCCGAGCGACGGAATGAACTCGACGCCGAGGCGCTCGAAACCGTTCACGAGCTGGCGCATTCCCGCCTGGTTCAACTCGTAGCTGCGGCGCACGAACTCCGTATCGTCCAGCGCCGCCGTCGCGGCGGCTAGCGAGACGCTGTTCACGTTGAAAGGCTGGCGTACGCGGTTCATGAGATCGGCGACGCCCGGGGACGCGAATGCGTAGCCCACGCGCAGTCCGGCAAGACCGTAAACCTTGGAGAACGTGCGGGTGACGACCAGGTTGGGGAAGCGCTTTAGCCACGCGACGCTGTCGGACTTCAACTCTTCGGGCAGGTACTCGTTGTAGGCCTCGTCCAGCACCAACACGACTTCCGGCGGCAGCGACGCAATGAAAGCCTCGAGCTCCCGGGAGCGCACGAACGTTCCTGTCGGGTTGTTCGGGTTGGCGACGAACACGACCCGTGTCCTGCCGGTCACGGCCGAGCGCATGGCGGCGAGATCGTGGCCGAAACCCCTGGCCGCGACCTCGATCCCCCGCGCGCCCGTGGCCTGCACGGCCAGCGGATAGACCGCGAACGCATGCCGGGCGTAGATCGCCTCGAGATCCGGCGTCAGGAACGCGCGCGCCGCCAGCTCCAGCACGTCGTTCGATCCGTTGCCGAGCACGATGGCCGCGGGATCGACGCCGAAGCGCCGCGAGAGCGCCTGTTTCAGCTCGAAGCCGTTCCCGTCCGGATAGCGCGCGAGATCGGCGACCGCACGCTCGATCGCCCGCTGCGCGAGCGGACTCACGCCGATCGGGTTCTCGTTGGACGCGAGCTTGATGATGCCGGCCTCGGGCAGGCCTAACTCGCGCGCCAGCTCGGAGATGGGCTTGCCGGGCTGATAAGGCGCGATGGAGCGGATGTAGGAAGGGGCGAGGTCGCAGATGTCCATGAATGCAGTGTTGAGTTTTGAGTTTCGAGTGTCAAGTTTCGAGTGCTCGGTTAACTCAAAACTAAAAACCAAGCACTCAACACTCCTTCAGACGACAGCCTGTGGATAAGACCCGAGCACCTTGAGAAACAGCGCCTTCTCCCCGAGCGCCCTGAGCGCCCGGGCCAGATTCGCATCCCGCTGGTGGCCTTCGACGTCGACGTAGAACACGTATTCCCACAGGCCCGTGCGCGAGGGCCGGGACTCGAGCCGGGTCATGCTCACGCGATTCGCCGCAAGCGGCGTCAGGAGCGCGTGGATCGCCCCCGGCACGTTGCGCGTGGACAGAATGAGCGAGGTCTTGTCGCGGCCGGAGGGATGCGCGTCGCTGGAAGCGAGCACCAGGAAGCGCGTCGTGTTGCGCGACTCGTCCTCGATGTTGCGCGCGATGAGCTTGAGCCCGTAGATCTCCGCCGCCGTCTTGGGACCGATCGCCGCCGTGCGGCGCTCCCGCGCGGCAAGGCGCGCGGCCTCCGCGTTGCTCACCACCGCCACGCGCTCCGCTCCCGGCAGCCGCCGCGCCAGCCAGTGCTGGCACTGCGCCAGGCTTTGCGTATGCGAATAGATCTTGCGGATCCCGGAGAGCGCGCGCTCCCGGCTCATCAGACACTGCCGGATCGGCAGCATGACTTCGCCGCACACCTGAGCGGGGGTCGAGAGCAGGAGGTCGAGCGTGCGCCCGATCGCGCCTTCGGTGGAGTTCTCGACCGGCACCACGCCATAGCCCGCCGCCCCGGTTTCCACCCGCCGGAACACTTCGTCGATCGAGGCGCATGACACCGTGGCGGTACCGCCGCCGAAATGCTTGAGCGCGGCCTCCTGGCTGAAGGTGCCCTCCGGTCCGAGGTAAGCGACGGCCAAAGATTCTTCAAGGGCGCGGCAGGCCGCCATGATTTCCGTGTACAGCCGCACGAGCGCCGCGCCAGGGAGCGGACCCGGGTTCATCGCGACCACGCCCCTCAGCACCTGCGCCTCGCGCTCGGGCCGGTAAGCGGGAGCATCGCCTTTCACCCTGCCGACGCGCTCCGCGAGCCGCGCGCGCGCCGAAACGAGCGCGACCAGCCGCCGGTCGAGCGCATCGATCTGCCTGCGCAGGGTCTTGAGGTTGTCTTTCATGCTGATTGAAAAGGCGTGACCCGTGAACGCTGATCAGTGAGCGCGCCCTGCTTGTTGTTTACCGGTCACCAGACGGCGGCCTCTGAAAAGACAATGGTCGTTCCATTGTCATCGCGTCGGCCGCCCCGCGTGTCACCGGGGGTGCCGCTGTGACTCGGTGTGCGCAGCAGGGTGCGGGAACAGCGAGCAGTCCCGGAAAGCGGAAGTATATGCGACACAGCGGCTCTGTGCCCCGTCCCGCACCACCGTTCCGGAGACCGAGGCCGGGCACATCCCCATCAAACTACGATGGGGCCCCTCTTCCGCCCCTCGACGCGCCCCGTCACCGGTCACTGTTGTTACTGCTGAACGGGAAGATAGCGCACGGAAAGCACGCCGTCGATGGCCTTGATGCGCTCGCAGACGCCGGCGGGCACGCTGCTATCCACGTCCACCACCGTGTAGGCCATCTCCCCTTTCGACTTGTTCAGCATATTGTGGATATTGAGACCGGCCTGCGCCATGGTCGTGGAAATCTGACCCACCATGTTGGGCACGTTGGCGTTGGCGATCGCGAGGCGGAAGGGGGCTTCCCGCGCCATCACAACGTCCGGAAAGTTGACCGCGTTCTGAATGTTTCCGTTTTCCAGGAAATCCCGTATCTGGTCGACCACCATGACCGCGCAATTGTCCTCGGCCTCGCCCGTGGAGGCGCCCAGGTGCGGCAGCGCGACGACCCGTGGCTGTCCCTGGAGCTTCTGCGCCGGGAAATCGCACACGTAGTAGCGCAGCTTCTTCGCCTCCAGCGCTTCGAGCACGGCAGCGTCGTCCACGATGCCTTCACGGGCGAAATTGAGCAGCACCGCGCCGTTTTTCATCAGCTTGATCCGCCCGGCGCCGATCATTCCGCGGGTGACGTCGAGGAGCGGCACGTGCAGCGTCACGAAATCCGACGCCTTCAGCACTTCCTCGACGCTATGGGCCTTGCGCACCTGGGACGGCAGGCTCCACGCCGCGTCTACCGTGATGTGCGGATCGTACCCGAGCACGTTCATCCCGAGCTTGATCGCCGCGTCGGCCACGAGGCTTCCCACCTTGCCCAGCCCGATCACGCCCAGCGTGTGGCGCGGCAGCTCGAAGCCGGAGAATTCCTTCTTGCCGTCCTCGACCAGCTTGTGCAGCGTCTTGTCGTCGCCCTCCAGGCCCGCGGTAAAACGCAGCGCCGGTACCAGGTTGCGCGCCGCGAGCAGCACGCCCGCGATCACCAGCTCCTTCACCGCGTTGGCGTTGGCGCCGGGCGCGTTGAAAACGGGCACGCCGCGCTTGCTCATCTTCTCCACCGGGATGTTGTTGACCCCGGCGCCCGCCCTGCCTATCGCCTTGACGCTGGCGGGTATGTCCATCGCGTGCATGTCGTGGGAACGCACCAGGATCGCGTCGGGGTTCTGCACCTGCGCACCGTGCGCGTAGTCCCCGGCGGGCAGGCGCTTCAGCCCCACGCCCGATATCGAATTGAGCGTGAGAACCTTGAATGTATGGTTATCCATTTGTCTTTTCGAAGTCACGCATGAACTCCACCAGCGCTTTCACGCCTGCCATCGGCATCGCGTTGTAGATGGACGCGCGCATGCCGCCTACCGAGCGGTGGCCCTTCAGCTCGGCGAGCCCGCTCGCCTGCGCCTGCTTCAGGAACGCCTCGTCGAGCTTGTCGTTCTTCAGCGTGAACGGGATGTTCATCCGCGAGCGATCCTCGCGGGCGACCGGCGAGCGATAGAACTCGGTCTGGTCGAGATAGTCGTAGACGACCTTCGCCTTCTCGACGTTGATCTCCTCCATTTTCGCAAGCCCGCCCAGCTTCTTCAGCCACTGGAATACCAGCCCCGCCAGGTAGATCGCATAGGTCGGCGGTGTGTTGATCATCGAGTCCGATTCGGCCTGGACCTTGTAGTCGAAGATCGAGGGCGTCCGGGAATCGGCATGGCCGATGAGATCGTCGCGCACGATGACGATCGCCATCCCGGCCGGACCGATGTTCTTCTGCGCGCCGGCGTAGATCAGCCCGAAACGGGAGACGTCGAGCGGCCGCGACAGGATGTGCGAGGACGCATCGGCGACGAGCGGGATGTCGCCGGTATCGGGTATCCAGTGGAACTCCACGCCGCCTATGGTCTCGTTGGACGTGTAATGGACGTAGGCCGATTCCGGATCGACCTTCCAGTCGCCCTGTTTTGGCGCATAGGAGTAGTTGGCATGTTTCGAGCTGGCCGCGATATGGATCTTGCAATAACGCTTCGCATCGGCCATCGCGCGGCCCGCCCAGTGCCCCGAATCGACGTAGCTGGCGGTAGTCTTACCGCGCAGCAGATTCATGGGCACCACCGCGAACTGGGCCGCCGCGCCGCCCTGCAGGAACAGCACCTTGTAGTTCTGCGGTATCGAGAGAAGGTCCCTCAGGTCGGCCTCGGCCTCGGCGTGTATGCCGATGAAGAGCTTGCCGCGGTGACTCATTTCCATCACCGACATGCCGCTCGCGCGCCAGTCCAGCATTTCCGCGGCGGCTTGCTCCAGCACCGGCTCGGGCAATGTCGCCGGTCCGGCGCCGAAATTGAATATGCGTGCCATGATTCTCAGTCGTTTTCCGTGCTGGTTACTCTAAAGGTATGACGCCGGAAGCGCCCCCGCGTTCCCGTGTCCTCGTTCCCCGCGTCCGCGGTTTTCCTACGCGGCGCTGCCGGGATCGTCCGCCCCGCCCTGCCCGCCCGCTCCGCCCGTTCCGTTCGTTCCGGTTCCGCCGGTTCCATTCGCCCCGTTCGATCCGTTCGGCCCGTTCCCCGCCTCGCCTTCCGGGTCGTCCGCCTCGACGATCTTTTCCAGGCCGGTCAGCCGCTCGCCTTCGTCCAGGTTGATGAGCGTGACGCCCTGCGTGGCGCGGCTCATCTGGCGGATCTCCTTGACGCGCGTGCGGATCAGCACGCCGCCGGTCGTGATCAGCATGATCTCATCGCCCTCGGTGACGAGCTGCGCGGCGACCACCTTGCCGTTTCTCTCGCTGGTGTCGATCGCGATGATGCCCTGCCCGCCGCGGCCATGGCGGGTGTATTCCTCGATAGGCGTGCGCTTGCCGTAGCCGTTTTCCGTAGCGGTCAACACGTCGCACTGCTCCTCGCCCGCGACCAGCAGCGAGATCACCCGCTGGCCGCTCGGGAGCCGCATGCCCCGCACCCCGGTCGCGGCGCGGCCCATGGGGCGCACCTCCTCCTCGGGAAAGCGGATCGCCTTGCCCTCGTCGGAGAACAGCATCACGTCCTTGCGGCCGTCGGTCAGCGCCACCCCGATCAGGTAGTCCGTGTCCTCGAGCGTGACGGCGATGATGCCCTTCGACATCGGGCGCGAGAACGCGGACAGCGCCGTCTTCTTCACGGTCCCGAGCTGGGTGGCCATGAACACGAAGTGCTCGTCGTCGAACTCGGACACCGGGAGCACCGCCGTGATCTTCTCGTGCTCCATCAGCGGCACCAGGTTCACGATCGGCCTGCCGCGCGAGGTCCGGCTGCCCTGCGGCACGTCGTACACCTTGAGCCAGTAGACGCGGCCGCGATTCGAGAAGCAGAGGATGGAATCGTGGGTGTTGGCGATGAACAGCTTCTCGACGAAGTCGTCGTCCTTGGTCGTGGTCGCCTGCTTGCCGCGTCCGCCGCGCTTCTGGGCGCGGTAATCGGTGACGGGCTGCGACTTCATGTAGCCGCCGTGCGAAAGGGTGACGACCACGTCCTCGGCGGCGATCAGGTCCTTGGTCGAGAGCTCCTGGGTCTGCGTCACGATCTCGGTCTTGCGCTCGTCGCCGTACTGCTTCTTCACCTCCGCCAGCTCGAGCGAGATGATCTCGGTCACGCGCGCCGGTTTCGCGAGCACGTCCAACAGGTCGGCGATCTTGTCCATCGTTTCCCGGTACTCGGCGACGATCTTGTCCTGCTCGAGCGCCGTCAGCCGCTGCAGCCGCATGTCCAGGATCTGCTGCGCCTGGACGTCGGAGAGCCGGTAGCCGTTCCTCTGCAGCCCGAACTGCGCGGATATGCCCTCGGGGCGCGAGGTCGAGCCGGCGCTGCGGGAGAGCAGCTCCTCGACCAGCTTCGAGCGCCAGAAGCGCGCCATCAGGGCCGCCTTGGCTTCCGCCGGAGTCTGCGCCGCCTTGATGAGCGCGATGACGTCGTCGACGCTGGAGAGCGCGACCGCAAGGCCTTCGAGCACGTGGCCGCGTTCGCGCGCCTTGCGCAACTCGTAGACAGTGCGCCGCGTGACGACCTCGCGCCGGTGCCGCAGGAAGGCGTCGAGCAGCTGCCTCAGGTTGAGTAGCCGCGGCTGGCCGTCCACCAGCGCGACCACGTTCATGCCGAAGGTCTCCTCGAGCTGCGTGTCTTTCCACAGGTTGTTGAGGATCACCTCGGGGTTTTCGCCGCGCTTCAGCTCGACCACGAGGCGCGTGCCCTTCTTGTCGGACTCGTTGCGCAGGTCCGAGATCCCTTCGAGCCGCTTCTCGTGCACCAGCTCGCCGATACGCTTCAGCAGCTGATCACCCCCCACCTGGTACGGCAGCTCGTCGACTATGATCGACACGCGCCCGCTCTTCTTGTCCTCCTCGAAGTGCGTGCGCGCCCGCATCACCACCCTGCCGCGGCCGGTGCGGTAGCCCTCCCGCACTCCCTCGACGCCGTAGATGATGCCGCGCGTCGGGAAGTCGGGAGCCGGAACGATCGCGATCAGGTCGTCGATGCCGGTATCGGGGTTCGCGAGGAGCAGCTGGCAGGCGTCGAT
>Ga0111539_10006610_pt1 | contig 14936 bp, 12 predicted proteins | sample RhiMethybrSRZTD1_FD_79667 | JGI IMG/M metagenome (GOLD analysis project Ga0111539, IMG submission 79667) | Populus rhizosphere microbial communities from Tennessee, USA - Rhizosphere MetaG P. TD hybrid SRZTD1 (version 2) (version 2) | ecosystem: Host-associated > Plants > Roots > Rhizosphere >... | reverse complement strand
CGTGCGGCTGGCGCAGGACTTCTCGATGCGCTACCCGATCGTGGACGGGCAGGGGAACTTCGGCTCGATCGACGGCGACGCCCCGGCCGCGATGCGCTACACCGAGGTGCGGATGGCCCGGCTGGCGCACGAGATGCTGGCCGACATCGAGAAGGACACCGTCGATTACGGCCCCAACTACGACGGCCAGCTCCAGGAGCCGCTGGTGCTGCCGAGCCGGCTGCCCAACCTGCTGGTGAACGGCTCCTCCGGCATCGCGGTCGGCATGGCGACCAACATCCCGCCGCACAACCTCGGCGAGATCTGCGACGCGCTGGTGGCCCAGATCGAGGACCCCGACATCACCATCACCGGCCTGATGGAGCACGTGAAGGGGCCCGACTTTCCGACCGCCGGGTACCTGTGCGGCATGGAAGGGATCCGCCAAGCCTACCACACCGGCCGCGGCAGCCTCGTCATGCGCGCCCGTGCCACCGTGGAGGAGGGGGAGGGGAAGCGCAGCAAGGACCGCATCGTCATCACCGAGATCCCCTACCAGGTCAACAAGACGCGCCTCATCGAGCAGATCGCCGGGCTCGTGAACGACAAGCGGGTGGACGGGATCACCGACATCCGCGACGAGTCGGACCGGGACGGCATCCGCATCGTTTGCGACCTGCGCCGCGACGCCGTGGCGCGGGTGATCCTGAACTCGCTCTTCAAGCACACCCAGATGCAGGAGTCGTTCGGGGCGATCTTCCTCGCCATCGTCAACAACCGCCCGGCGGTGCTCAACCTCAAGCAGATGCTGCAGCACTTCATCGAGCACCGCCGCGAGGTGATCATCCGCCGGACCCAGTTCGACTTGGCGAAGGCCGAGGCGCGGGCCCACATCCTCGAGGGGCTCAAGATCGCGCTCGACCACCTCGACGAGATGGTCGCCCTCATCCGCCAGGCCCGCACCCCGGACGAGGCGCGCCAGGCGATGCGGCTGCGGTTCCACCTGTCGGACCTCCAGGCCACGGCGATCCTGGAGATGCGCCTGCAGCGCCTGACCGGCCTCGAGCGCCAGAAGATCGTCGACGAGTACACCGAGACCCTCAAGGAGATCGCCCGCCTGCGGGAGATCCTGGCGAACGAGCGGCTGGTGTACGGCCTGATGGTCGAGGAGTTCAAGGAGATCAAGAAGGCCTACGGCGACCCGCGCCGCACCGAGATCATGGCGGCCCCGGGGGAGATCTCGGTCGAGGACCTGATCGCCGAGGAGGAGATGGTGATCACCGTCTCCCACGCCGGCTACATGAAGCGCAACCCGCTGACCCTGTACCGCAGCCAGCGCCGCGGCGGCAAGGGACGCACCGGCATGACGACGCGCGAGGAGGACTTCGTCGAGCACCTGTTCGTCGCCTCGACGCACGCCTCGATCCTGATCTTCACGACCAAGGGGCGGGTCCACTGGCTCAAGGTGCACGAGATCCCGCAGATCGGCGCCGCCGGCAAGGGGAAGAACATCATCAACTTCGTGAACCTGACCACGGAGGAGAAGGTGGCGGCGATGGTCGCCGTCAAGGATTTCACCGAGGACCGGACCGTCGTCTTCTGCACCCGCAAGGGGATCGTCAAGAAGACCCCGCTCACCGCCTACGGCAACCCGCGCGCCGGCGGCATCATCGCCATCGGCATCGACGAGGGGGACGAGCTGCTCTCCGTCAACCAGACCGACGGGAAGCAGGAGCTGTTCATGGCGACGTCCATGGGGCAGGCGATCCGCTTCCCCGAGGGGGACGTGCGGCCGATGGGGCGCGGCGCCCACGGCGTCATCGGCATGCGCCTCGAAGGGGAGGACGCCATCGTCGAGATGGACTGCCTGAAGCCGGACGCCGGCACGATGCTGACGGTCACCGAGAAGGGGTACGCCAAGCGGACCGAGGTGGCCGAGTACCGGCTGCAGGGCCGCGGCGGCTCCGGCATCATCAACCTCAAGGTCACCGACAAGACCGGCACGGTGGTGCAGGTGATGCAGGTCGCCGACCACGATCAGGTGATGGTGATCACCGCCTTCGGGAAGATCATCCGCACCCGCGTGCGCGACATCTCCCTGCTCGGCCGCCCGACCCAGGGGGTGCGCCTCATCCACCTCGAGGACGGGGACACGGTCGTGGCGGTGGCGCGGGTCGCCGAGGGGGACGACGAGACCGAGACCGGCGGCAACGGCCGGGCCCACGGCGACGACGGCAGCCCGGGGGGCGGGGGGGCGTCGGAGCCTCCTCCGGCCGGGCCGGAACCGGCCCGTTGAGCCGGGATCCGCTCCAGGAGCTGCGCCGCCGCAACCGCGAGGCGGAGGCGGGAGGCGGCGAGGAGCGCAACGCGCGCCAGCGCGCCGGCGGCAAGCTTCCGGCCCGCGAGCGGGTCACCCTCCTCCTCGATCCCGGCTCGTTCCAGGAGATGGACAAGTTCGTCGTCCATCGCTCCCTCGACTTCGGGATGGACGAGCAGAAGATCCCCGGGGACGGGGTGATCACCGGCCACGGGACGATCGACGGGCGGCCGGTCTTCGTGTTCGCGCAGGACTTCACCGTTTTCGGTGGTTCGCTCTCCGAGACCCACGCCCAGAAGGTCTGCAAGGTGATGGACCTGGCGATGAAGGTCGGCGCGCCGATCATCGGGCTGAACGACTCCGGCGGGGCGCGCATCCAGGAGGGGGTGGTCTCGCTCGCCGGCTACGCCGACATCTTCCTGCGCAACACCCTCGCCTCCGGCGTGGTGCCGCAGATCTCCGCGATCATGGGGCCGTGCGCCGGCGGCGCCGTCTACTCCCCCGCCATCACCGACTTCAACATCATGGTGGAGAAGACCTCCTACATGTTCATCACCGGGCCGGACGTGATCCGCTCGGTGACCCACGAGGAGGTCACCAAGGAGGAGCTCGGGGGGGCGGAGGCTCACGCCAGCGTTTCCGGCGTCGCCCACTTCACGGCGCACGACGATCGTTCGGCGCTCGGGCTCATCCGCGACCTGTTCGCCTACCTGCCGTCGAACAACATGGAGGACCCGCCGCACCGCGACACCGGGGACGATCCGGATCGCCAGGACGCGGCGCTCGACGCCATCATCCCGGCGGAGCCGAACAAGCCGTACGACATCAAGGCGGTGGTGCGGCAGGTCCTCGATCGCGACACGTTCCTCGAGGTGCACGAGCGCTTCGCCCGCAACATGGTCGTCGGCTTCGGTCGGCTGGACGGGGCGGTGGTCGGCGTGGTCGCCAACCAGCCGGCGTGCCTCGCCGGCACGCTCGACATCGACGCGTCCATCAAGGGGGCCCGCTTCGTCCGCTTCTGCGACGCCTTCAACGTGCCGCTCCTCATCTTCGAGGACGTCCCCGGCTTTCTCCCCGGCACCGACCAGGAGCACCGCGGCATCATCAAGCACGGCGCCAAGCTCCTGTACGCCTTCGCCGAGGCGACCGTCCCCAAGGTGACGGTGATCACGCGCAAGTCCTACGGCGGCGCGTACTGCGTCATGGGGTCGAAGCACATCCGCACCGACTTCAACTTCGCGTGGCCCTCCGCCGAGATCGCCGTCATGGGGCCGGAGGGGGCGGTGAACATCCTGTACCGCCGCGAGCTGGCCGCGTCGAAAGACGCCGAAGCGCTGCGCCGCGAGCGGGTCGAGGAGTTCCGCGACAAGTTCGCCAACCCGTACGTCGCCGCCGAGCGGGGGTTCGTCGACGCCGTCATCGAGCCGCGCTCCACCCGCCGGCACCTGGTGCAGGCCTTCCGTCTCCTCCGGCACAAGAAGGATCACAACCCGCCGCGCAAGCACGGGAACATACCGCTCTAGAAAGGGAAGACTCCGGTCATGCGTCGCATCCTGATCGCCAACCGCGGGGAGATCGCTCTGCGCGTGGTGCGCGCCTGCCGCGACCTCGGGATCGCGTCGGTCGTGGCGCACTCGGAGGCGGACCGGGACGCGCTGCCGGTGCGCCTCGCCGACGCCGCGGTTTCGATCGGCCCGGCGCCGGCGGCCCGCTCGTACCTCGATCAGGAGGCGGTGATCGCCGCCGCGAAGCAGAGCGGCTGCGACGCGGTGCACCCGGGCTACGGCTTCCTCTCGGAGAACCCGGATTTCGCGGCCGCCGTCGAGCGGGCCGGCCTGGTGTTCATCGGCCCTCCGCCGGAGGCGATGCGCGCCGTCGGGGACAAGGTGGAGGCGCGGCGGCTGATGGCGAAGGCGGGCGTGCCGATCATCCCCGGGCTCGAGGAGCGCTCCGCGGACGGCGCGGCGATCGCCGCGTTCGCGCGCCGGGCCGGGTTCCCCATCCTGATCAAGGCCGCGGCCGGCGGGGGCGGCAAGGGGATGCGGGTCGTCCGGTCGGAGGAGGAGCTGCCGTCCGCCCTGCGCCTGGCGCGGTCCGAGGCGAAGGGGGCGTTCGGCGACGACGGCGTCTACGCCGAGAAGCTGCTCGAAGGGGTGCGGCACGTCGAGATCCAGGTGATCGCCGACGCGCACGGCAACGCCGTCCATCTCGGGGAGCGCGAATGCTCCCTGCAGCGCCGGCACCAGAAGCTCGTCGAGGAGGCCCCGTCGCTCGCGGTGTCCCCGGACCTGCGTCGCCGCATGGGGGAGCTGGCGCTCCTCGCCGTGCGCGCCTCCGGGTACCGCAACGCCGGCACCGTGGAATTCCTGCTCGACCGCGAAGGGAACGCCTACTTCATGGAGGTCAACGCCCGGCTCCAGGTCGAGCACCCGGTCACCGAGATGGTCACCGGGATCGACCTCGTGCGGGCGCAGATCCAGGTCGCCTCGGGGCAGCCGCTCCCGTTCCGGCAGGAGGAGATCGGACTGCGTGGCTGGGCGATCGAGTGCCGCATCCTGGCGGAGGACCCGGCGTCGGGATTTCACCCGTGCCCGGGCCGCATCACCGCGCTGCGCCTGCCGGCGGGACCCGGCGTGCGGGTGGACACGGCGCTCCAGGCCGGCGACGAGATCTCGCTGCACTACGACGCCCTGGTCGCCAAGCTGCTCGCGTGGGGGCGCGATCGGGACGAGGCGATCCGCCGCATGCGCCGCGCGCTCCTCGAGTTCCGCATCGCCGGGATCCGCACCACCATCCCCTTCCACCTCGAGGTGCTGGGCGGGGAGGAGTTCGCCGCCGGCCGCTTCGACATCGCCTGGGTGGACCGGACCCTGCCCGGACTCGTCGCGCGCCTCGCCGCGCCGTCCGGCCCCGAGGCCGAGGCCGCCGCCGTCGCGGCGGCGCTGTACGCGTTCGAGACGTCCGGGGCGGATCGGCCGCGGCCGGTCCCCGGCACGAACCCCTGGGCGGCGGCGGGACGCCGTGCGCAGATGTCCGGGCGCGCCCTGAAGGGGTGGGCGTGATGAAGGTCATCGCCCAGGTCGGGGAGCGCGAGGTGGCGATCGAGGTGGAGCGCCGGCCGGAAGGGATCCGCGTCCGGATCGACGGACGCGACGCCGCGATCGCGGTCTCCGGCGCCGGGGCGCTGCGCACCGTGGCGATCGACGGCGACGCGCACGAGGCCGCGGTCTGGCCGGCCGCCGGCGCCGACGCCAACCCGCGCGGCGTGCGCACCTTCGATGTGGCCCTCGGCCCCCGGATCATCCCGGTCCGCCTCGTCGATCCGCTGCGCTACGGCAACGGGCGGGTGGACGAAGCGGCGGCGGAGGGAACGATCGAGGTCCGCGCGGTGATGCCGGGGAAGGTCACGGCGGTCCTGGCGGCGGCCGGCGACGAGGTCGCGGCCGGGGCCGGTCTGCTCGTCATCGAGGCGATGAAGATGGAGAACGAGATCACCGCCCCGCGCGCCGGCAAGGTCATGTCGATCGCCAAGGCGCCCGGCGAGGCGGTCGAGGCGGGGGCGCTCCTGGCCGTGCTGGAGTCGCGATGATCCGCCCGGGCAGGCGGTCGCGGCCGGAGCGGGCAAAAAAAAAGGCGGCGCCCGGAGGCGCCGCCCGGATCCCTTCGTCCGGTCAGCGAATCGCCGCCGCGAGCTCCTTGCCGGGGCGGAAGCGGGCCACCTTGCGGGCCTTGATCTCGATCTGCTCTCCGGTCTGCGGATTGCGTCCGACGCGCGCCTTGCGCTTCGAGACGGTGAACGTGCCGAAGCCGACGAGCGCGACGCGGTCCCCCTTCTTGAGGGCCTTCGTGACGCCGTCGACGAGCGAGTCGAGGGCCTTGGCCGACGCCGTCTTGCTGATGCGCGCGTCCTTGGCGATCTTGTCGATCAGATCCGCTTTGTTCATCGAGCCACCTCCTCAAGGGATGAAAAGTCTGCCTGACCAGTGTCCACGAGCGTGTCCGCCTTATAGCCCACCCCCCGAACCCGTGTCAACACGCGTCTACCAACGATTGCGGAGCGCCGTCGCTCCGGAACGCCCGTCCGCGAACGCTTTGAGCGCGGCGGGATGGAGGCATTGATGGACGCCGGTTTGCGGGGAGAGACGGGCGGACGGACGCCGCGCGACCTGCTGTTCTCGATCGCCGAGGAGGCGATCCGCGCCTGCGACGCGGCGCGCGCGGTCACGCGCGCCGTCGGGGTCGAGCCGGGGCGGATCGTCGCCGGCGGACGGCCGATCCGCACCGTGCCGCCGGGGCGCCTGCTCGTGCTCGCCCTCGGCAAGGCGGCCGAGCCGATGTACGAAGCGTTCCGCGCCCGCCTCGCGGCCTCCGGATCGAAGCGCCCGGTGCGGGCGCTCGTGGTCCACCCGGCCGGCGGGGAGAAGCGGCCGGTCGAGAATCCCGGTGCGGTGCGGCCCGCGGTCCGGCAGGAGCAGGTGACCTCGATCGCGGCGGAGCACCCGGTGCCGGGCAAGGGCTCGTTCAACGCCGGCGCCGCGGCGCTGCGGCTCTGCGCCTCGGCCCGCTCCGGGGACGACGTGGTGGCGCTCGTCTCCGGCGGAGGCTCGGCGCTGCTCGAGGCCCCGCTCGTGCCGTTCGTCACCCCGAAGGAGATGGTGCGCCTCAACGAGGTGCTGATCGTCTCCGGCGCGCCGATCGGCGCGATCAACACGGTGCGCAAGCACCTGTCGGCGGTGAAGGGGGGGCGCCTGGCGTTCCTGGCGAAGCGGGCGCGCTCGCTCTCGACGCTTTTGGTCTGCGACGTGGACGTCGAGCGGTTCGAGGAAGTGGCCTCGGGCCCGACGGTGCCGGACCGCACCGCGCTCGACGACCTGGTCGAGACGATCAGCCGCTACGGGCTGGCACCGGTCCTGCCGGAGCGGGTGCTCGAGGGGCTGCGCACCGGCCGGCTGCCGGAGACCCCGAAGCCGAAGGAGCCGGTGTTCAAGCGCGCCAAATCCATCCTCCTCCTGTCGAACCTCGACCTGCGCAACGCCGCCGTGCGCGGCGGCCTGGCGCGCGGGCTGTCGGCCGAGGCGATGCCGACCGAGATCACCGGGCCGGTCGAGGAGGCGGTCGAGATGGTGGCCCGGGCCATCGAAGGGGCGCCGACCGGGCTGCGGCTCCTCGTGCTCGGAGGGGAGCCGCGCACCACCCCGCCTCAGGGAGGACAGGGAGGACGCGCGCAGGACCTGGCGCTGCGGCTGGCGCTGCGCATGCGGAACCTCTCGGTGCGCGGCTGGGCCTTCATCGCCACCGGCTCCGACGGGCGGGACGGGTCGTCTCCCGCCGCCGGCGGGTTCGTGGACTCGAGCACCCTCGAGCGGGCCCGCGCCCTCGGTCTCGACCCGGAGAAGATGCTGGCGCGCGGCGACTCGTACCGCCTGTTCCACCGGCTCGGCGATGCGCTGGTCACCGGGCCCACCGGGACGAACGTGCGGGACCTCTATCTGCTTCTGACCGGGCTGCCGCGGCGCGAGCGGCCGTCCCCGGAGGCGGCCGCTCCGGCCGCGCCGCGTCCCGCCTCGGTCGTCGTGCAGGGCTGGCGCCCGGCGCCGCCGCGCCCCGCCCCGCGACCGCTCCGGCCGGCGCCGCCGCCCCCCCCGCCCGCTCCGGCGAAGTCGCCGGCGCGGCGCAAACCCTCGAAATCCGCCGGCGTCAGGAAAAAACCTCGGCCGCGGCCGCGGCGAGGAGCACGAACCCGACGACGCCGTTGACGGTGAAGAAGGCGGCGTTGACCCGGCTCAGATCGTCGGGCCGCACCAGCCGGTGCTCGTAGAACAGCAGCCCGGCGACGAACGCCACCCCCGCGGACCAGAACGCCCCGACCGGCGCCGCCAGCGGCAACGCCGCGAACAACGCCACGGTCAGGACGTGCAGCCGCGCCGAGACCACGAGCGCCGCCTCCAGGCCGAACCGCGCCGGGATCGACTGCAGCCCGATGCGGCGGTCGAAGTCGATGTCCTGGCAGGCGTAGAGGATGTCGAACCCGGCCACCCATGCGGTCACCGCCGCGCCGAGGAGGAGCGGGGCTGCCGCGATCCTCCCGGTCACGCCGACCCACGCGCCGATCGGAGCGAGCCCCAGCGAGGCCCCGAGGTGCAGGTGGGTGAGCCACGTCACCCGCTTGGCGTACGAGTACGACAGGATGAGCAGCGCCGCCGGGGTCGCGAGCTGGAGCGCGAGGCGATTGAGCATCGCGGCGCTGCCGTAGAAGAGACCCAGGCTCGCCACGAGGAAGACCCAGGCGAACGGCAGGCCCAGCTCGCCGGTGACGAGCGGCCGGGCGGCGGTGCGCGGGTTCCGGCGATCGAACTCCAGATCGGCGATCCGGTTCCACACCATCGCGGCGCTGCGCGCCCCGACCATCGCCACGACGATCCAGCCGATCCGGCCGGCCGGCGGCCACCCGCCCGCCGCCAGGATCGCCGCGGCGAAGGCGAATGGCAGCGCGAACAGGGTGTGCTGGAACTTGATCATCGACAGGGTCGCGACGAGCGGACCCAACACCCGCCGCGGCAGCGCCCGCCCCGGCGCGAGGCTCATCGAAGCGCCGGAGCGGTCATCCCCGCCCCTCCCACCGGCGGCCGATCCGGTGATCGAGTCCGAGGAGGTCCAAAAGCCGCGCCGTGAACTGCGCCACCACGTCGTCGATCGATCGCGGGCCCGCGTAGAAGGCCGGCATGATCGGCACGACGGTGGCGCCGGCGAGCGTCGCCCGCCGCATGTTCTCGATGTGGACGAGGCTGAGCGGCGTCTCGCGGAAGGCGAGGAGGAGCGGCCGGCGCTCCTTCAGGGTCACCTCCGCGGCGCGGTGCAGCAGATTGCTGGTGACGCCGGTGGCGATCGCGGCCAGCGTCCCGCCGCTGCACGGCACCACCACCATGCCGTCGGTCTGGAACGACCCGCTGCTGATCGACGCCTCCATCGCGTCGGACAGGTGCGGTACGAGCCGGGCCCCGGCCGATCGGCTTGGCGCCGCGGCACCGCCGCGCCGCCGGGCGCGGCGCGCGGAGAGCGCCCCGGCCCGCGCCGGGCCGATCAGCGCCCGGAGCCCCTCCGCCTCGTCGCGCACCGGCACGCCGAGCTCGACGTGGAGCGTGCGCAGCGAGTAGGCCGACAGGACGACGTGCACCTCGCCGACCTGCCGGTGATCGAGGAGCGCGCGCAGGATTTCCCGCGCGCAGAGCGAGCCGCTCGCGCCGGTGATCCCGACGACGTACCGCTTCACCCCCGGCTGCTGAGGTACGCCTGCAGGGCGCGCCGGTCGTCGTCCGCGAGGCGGGAGAAGAACAGCGCCAGGCGGTACCCCCCGCCCGGCGCGGGGGCCGGGGCCTCCGGATCCGTGCGCACCACGACCGCCTCCCCTTCGATGCGGGCCGGGGCGTCGCTGTGCGGCACCTCCATCGTCAGGGAGAGCTTCGTCATCGGCGCAATGTAGGTCGGCGAAGTGCAGAACATGCCGCCGGCGCTGAGGTTGATCGTCTGGAATGCGACGCCGCCTTCGTGCGCGGCGCGGATGGTGAGCGACTCCGACACGCGGGCGTGGCGGCGCTTCTCTTGAGCCTGGGTCATGGGGTCCTCGGCGCGACCGCGCGGGCGGTGGCGCGTGTTGGGCGTCAGAGCGTCGGGACGGTCCGCGATGGTAGGGAAGGCGGGAAGCGGTGTCAAGAAGCGCCTATAATCCGGCGCTCCGGAGCCCATCCTCCACCATGAAGACCCGATCCCTGCGCGGCCTCCTGAGCCGCATCCGGCGCGGCACGCTCCCGATCGACGCGGCGCTCGAGCGTCTCCGTGAGCTGCCGTACGAGGATCTCGGCTTCGCGAAGATCGACAACCACCGCGAGCTGCGCCGCGGCTTCCCCGAGGTGATCTTCGGCGAGGGGAAGACGGTGCCGCAGATCGTCGCGATCGTCGATCGCATCGTCGGGCGCGGTCAGACGGCGCTCATCACCCGGGTGGGGGAAGAGGTGCACCATCGCGTCCGCGAGCGGCATCCCGGCGCCCGCTATCACGCGACGGCGCGGGCGGTGACCGTCGGGTTCAGACCGCGCCGCGGCGGGGGCCGCCCGGGGATCCTGGTGCTGGCGGCCGGGACCTCCGACCTGCCGGTGGCGGAGGAGGCGGCCCTGACCGCCGAAGTGATGGGGAATCGGGTCGAAAGGGCCTATGACGTTGGAATCGCTGGACTTCACCGCCTGCTGGCGCAGCGGAAGAAGCTCCGGAAGGCCCGGGTGATCGTGGCGGTCGCCGGGATGGAGGGGGCCCTTCCCAGTGTGGTGGCCGGCCTCGTGCCGGTGCCGGTCATCGGGGTCCCAACGAGCATCGGCTACGGCACCGGCCTGAAGGGGGTGGCCGCCCTGATGGGGATGCTCAACTCCTGCTCGACAGGGCTCTTGGTTGTGAATATCGATAACGGGTTTGGGGCAGGATATTCAGCATCAGTAATTAACAAGATGATAGATAAGTAGTTTTAATGATTTTGATCGGGCTGATCCCGGGTGATCCACCCTGGCGTCCATAAAAGGTACGTGCTGCCGCCGTTTTTAGAGATCATCCGTCCCTTCCTTGACATCTCACCGACCGGCCCGTATATTACGACCGCATCGGTCTGTTGGTCATTGGTAATTCCTTGTTGAGCCACGTCTTAACCCCGGCTTAACGGCGTTTATCAGAGATCGCACCCCGGTCTTTCGGGCTCCTCAAGAGAGCAGGGATTTCTCTCGGGATGGGCAGCAGGACCGGTGTCTGGGCACACATGAAGGGAGGGATTACCGGATGCCCCTGGTCAGGGTGCGCGAGGACGAGTCGCTGGAGAACGCTCTTCGCCGCTTCAAGAGAAAGTGCGAGAAGTCTGGCGTTCTCTCGGAGCTCAAGAAGCGCCAGCACTACCTGAAGCCGAGCCAGAAGAGAAAGATCAAGGCTCTGGCTGCGCGCAAGAAAGCCCTCAAGCGTCTGGCACAGGAACGGAAATTCAACGACTGAGAGATCGGCCTCTCGGTTCGTTGGCGGGCAGGAACAGGAGCGCAGGGTGGGGACGGCAAATCGATCCGATTCCGTCGAACTCGTAAGAGCGGCGGCCGATCTGTTCGAGGTCGTCTCGGAGTACGTCGCCCTCAAGAAGAGCGGCGCCCGCTGGCGCGGTCTCTGCCCGTTCCACCAGGAAAAGACGCCGTCGTTCTACGTGGATCCGGACAAGCAGCTGTACTACTGCTTCGGTTGCTCGTCCGGAGGGGATGTCTTCAAGTTTCTCATGCTGTACGAGAAACTCGAGTTCCCCGAAGCGCTTCGTTCTTTGGCATCCCGGTACAACGTCACGCTTCCCGAGGCGACGCGGCCGGAGGTCAGCGAGAAGCAGCGCGTCGTCGGCCTCAACCGCCAGGCGATGGGCTTCTTCCATGACCAGCTGCTGCGGCCGTCGGGCGAGCGGGCGCGCCGGTACCTCGCATCGCGGGGCATCCGGCGCGAGGTGGCGGAGCGGTTCGTCCTCGGCTATGCGCCGGAGGGCTGGACCGCTCTCAAGGACCACCTCGGGCGCGCGGCGGGCGGGGCGGAGACCCTGGCGCTGGCGGCCGGGCTCCTCGCGAAGAAAGAGGAGACCGGACGGACCTACGACCGCTTCCGCGACCGGGTCATTTTTCCGATCGTGAACCTGACCGAAGACGTCATTGGGTTCGGCGGACGCGTCCTCGGAGAGGGGGAGCCGAAATACCTCAACTCCCCCGACTCGCCGGCGTTCAACAAGGGTGAGAACCTGTACGCGTTGCCGTTCGCGAAGGACGCCATCCGGAAGTCGGGTTTCGCGATCCTGGTCGAAGGGTACATGGACGCGATCGCGCTGCAGACCGCGGGCGTGGAGCAGGTGGTGGCGACGCTGGGAACCGGGTTCACTCCCGGGCACGTGCGGTTGCTGAAGCGGTTCACCGAGTCGGTGGTGGTGAATTTCGACCCCGACGTGGCGGGCCGCCAGGCGGCGCGGCGGTCGATCGAGACGCTGCTCGAGAACGGTTTCGAGGTGAAGGTCGTGGCGCTGCCGCCGGGGAAGGACCCGGACCGCTACGTCCGGGACGAAGGGGTGGAGCGCTACCGCGAGCGGGTGAACGGGGCGCTGCCGTACGTGGAATACCTGACGCGCGAGGTGGCGGGACGGGTGGACCTGGGCGGCGCGCAGGGCAAGGTGAAGGCGCTCAACGAGGTGCTGCCGTTCCTGGCGCGCATGGACAACCCGGTGCGCCGGGCGGCGCAGGTGGAGATGCTGGCGTCGGTCCTCGGAATCGAGGATCGGCTGGTCCTGCAGGAGTTGAAGGAGGCGGTGCGCGACCGGCGCAAGGAAGTGGGGGGCCGGGCGGCATCCGCCTTGCGAGCGCAGAAGCCGGGGAGCGAGTCCGAGGCGGTGCTGGTGCGGGCGCTCCTGGACGACGGGGCAGTGCGGTCAGCGCTCCTCCCGGAGGTGGAGGACGCGGACCTGGCCTCGACGCGGGTGCTCGAGATCGTCAGGGCGGTTCGGAGGCTGTCGGACGCGGGGGAGGACGTGACGTACCCGCGGGTGGCGTCGGAAGTCGGCGATGCGGCGCGGGAGGCGCTGCAAAGCATCGCCGCGGCGGCGCATCCGCCGGCGACGGTGGAGGGGGGGCGCGGGTGCCTGCGGACACTGCGCGCGGAGCGGCTCAGGCAGGAGACGAAGGAACTGACGAAGCGAATCATCAAAGCGAGCGGAGAGGAGTACTCGGCACTGGCCCTCCGCAAGCTGGCGTTGCAGAAGCAGATCGAGGCGCTCGGCGGCGTTTCGGTCTGACATAGGGAGGCCCCCTTGGGCATCGAAGAGAAATACGAGGAAGTCCGGCACCTGATCAATCTCGGTCGGGAGCGCGGCTACCTGCTCTACGACGAGGTGAACGACGTCCTGCCGGAGGAGATGCACACCCCCGAGGATCTGGACGACATGTTCCTGCTCTTCGACTCCCTCGGGATCGAGATGGTCGATTCCGAGGAGAAGTACAAGCAGAAGGTCGAGGAGAAGGCGGCGGCCGGCGAGAAGGGCGAGGCGGCCGAGGAGCCCGGCGACGCGAAGGTCGACCTGACTCCCGGAGCGCTCGAGAAGACCAACGACCCGGTGCGCATGTACCTGCGCGAGATGGGGACGGTCCCGCTGCTCACCCGCGAGGGGGAGGTCGAGATCGCCCGGCGCATCGAGCGCGGCGAGAAGAACGTCGTCAAGGCGCTGGCGCGCAGCAAGTACGTCGTCAGCCAGATGCTCGACTACGCCCAGCGCATCCGCAACAAGCAGATCGACGTCGAGAGCCTGATCACGGTGAGCGAGGAGGAGGAGGAGCACGCCGACCGCAAGCGCCGGCAGATCCTCGACTCCATGAACAAGGTGGCGCGTCTCGCCCGCAAGCTCGAGGAGCAGGAGAAGCACCTGACCCGGCTCACCGAGGGGTCGCGGCGCTGGAAGGAGGTCCGTTTCGACAGCGCCCGCAGCCGCGTCGGCATCGGCCGCGTGATCTTCGAGATGGGGCTGGTCACCGGCAAGATCAAGGAGCTGGCGAAGAAGGTCAAGGACACGGCGTCGAAGCTCGATGACAGCGAGCGCGACATCAAGTACTACGAGAAGCGGCTGAAGATCCTCAAGGACCCGAAGCACCGCAAGGACGTGCGCGACAAGGTCCACGCGGCGCACGAGGAGATCGCCCGCATCGCGCGCGAGATGGACACGACGCCCGAGGAGATCCAGCGCACCTCGGACGGCATCCGCGCCGGCGAGAAGATGTCCGGCAAGGCCAAGACCGAGCTGGTCGAGGCCAACCTGCGCCTGGTGGTGTCGATCGCCAAGAAGTACACCAACCGCGGGCTGCAGTTCCTCGACCTGATCCAGGAGGGGAACATCGGGCTGATGAAGGCGGTGGACAAGTTCGAGTACAAGCGGGGCTACAAGTTCTCGACCTACGCGACCTGGTGGATCCGCCAGGCGATCACCCGCGCCATCGCCGACCAGGCCCGCACCATCCGCATCCCGGTGCACATGATCGAGACGATCAACAAGCTCATCCGCACGTCGCGCGCGCTGGTGCAGGAGATCGGCCGCGAGCCGACGCCGGAGGAGATCGCCAAGAAGATGGGCATCCCGGTGATGAAGGTGCGCAAGGTGCTCAAGATCGCGCAGGAACCGATTTCACTCGAGACGCCGATCGGGGAAGAGGAGGATTCCCATCTCGGGGATTTTATCGAAGATCGCGGCGTGACGTCGCCGGTCGACGCGGTCATCCAGCTGAATCTCAAGGAGCAAACCTCCAAGGTTCTCAAGACCCTCTCGCCCCGAGAGGAGATGGTGCTCAAAATGCGTTTCGGGGTCGGCGACGGAAGTGAACACACCCTCGAGGAGGTCGGACAGTCGTTCGCGGTGACCCGCGAGCGGATCCGGCAGATCGAAAGCAAGGCGCTCCGCAAGCTGCGTCATCCCTCGCGCAGCCAGCGCCTCCGGGCCTTTCTCGACGGGACCGGCGGGTAGCCTCGACTGACAGAGCGGTCATGACGGACTGAAAGGGCGGGGCCGGAAGGCTCCGCCCTTTTTTGTCCGCGGCCACGGCCGAATCTCCTTGCG
>Ga0111539_10006609_pt1 | contig 14940 bp, 14 predicted proteins | sample RhiMethybrSRZTD1_FD_79667 | JGI IMG/M metagenome (GOLD analysis project Ga0111539, IMG submission 79667) | Populus rhizosphere microbial communities from Tennessee, USA - Rhizosphere MetaG P. TD hybrid SRZTD1 (version 2) (version 2) | ecosystem: Host-associated > Plants > Roots > Rhizosphere >... | reverse complement strand
GGCATGGTGCGTGCCATCTGTTGGCGGTCGTATCCTGACCGACTGGGTCAGTCAAGAGATATGCCCTGGCAGTGCCGGCCCCTCGTGGGTACGCTGCCGGCAAATGGACGAGGGCACCTTCCAGCTATGCCGGGCCAGCGCGTTCGGGCTCGCGGTGGTCCTCGCGTTCGCGCTCCAGAGCATTACGCCTCATGCGCGGCTCCGGGGGAGCTGGCCCGTGAACGGCGGGCTCTGGTTCCTGAACGCGGTGGTCGTCGGCCTCGTCTGCGGTGCATGTGCGTTTTCCGTGGCCGACTGGGCTGCTCGCCAACAGGTCGGGCTCCTCAACTGGGCGACCACGCCGATGTGGCTGTCGCTCGTCGTGACCATCATCACCCTGGACCTCATCTCCTACGGCTGGCACCGCGCCAACCACCGCATCGCAGTTCTCTGGAGGTTCCACCAGGTCCACCACTCGGACCCGACCTTCACGACGTCAACGGGCCTGCGATTCCATCCTGGCGAGCTACTGCTGTCGCTCCCCATCCGACTCGTCGCCGTCGTCGTCCTGGGTGCTCCTGCTGTCGGGGTTCTCGCGTTCGAGGTGGTCTTCACGTTCGCGAACCTCGTCGAGCATGGGGACATCGACCTCCCCCAGCGTGGTGAACGCGTGCTCGGGCGCGTCTTCGTCACGCCGGCCCTGCATCGACGTCACCATACGCGGATGGGGCCAGAGCGTGACACGAACTTCGGCACCATCTTCTCGGGATGGGACCGACTGCTCGGCACCTTCACGGCGAGCGATTCGTCGGCGGTGGTAGACACGGGCCTGCCGGGGCTCTCGCAGGTCACGCTCACGGAGGCTCTGGCGTTACCCATGCACGTTCGGCAGTGAAGAGGCGCATGCTCACCCTCTTCGATGATGTCTTCAGCCCTTACGCCCGGAAGGTCCGCGTAGCCCTCTACGAGAAGGAGGTGCCGTTCGAGCGGGTTCGAGCGCTGCATGGCGACTGCAACCGCACCGACTTCCTCCACGTGAACCCCCGCGCCGAAGTGCCGGCGCTGGTGGATGGCGACTTCCAGCTCTACGATTCGACGCTCATCTGCGAATACATCGAGGACTGCTACCCACAGCCGCCGCTCTACCCGCGCGACCCACGGCAGCGAGCGGGGTGCCGTCTCATCGAGGACATCGCAGACACACAGCTCGACGCCGCTCTCTACGCCATCACGCTCATCGAGTTCGGGCGCGGGGAATCCCATCCCGCGATGCACGACGCGGCGGCCCGAGACATGGTCCGACTCTACAGCGACCTCGAACGTCACCTCGGTGAGCAACCCTACCTCGCAGGTGACTTCTCCATCGCCGACATCGCCGTGGCCCCGCATGTGATGGCGGCGACGTTCCTCGGCTTCGCGCCTGACCCTACCCAGCAACCGAAGCTCGCCCGCTGGGCAGACCGCGTCCAGGAGCGACCGTCCATCGTGCGCGACAACGCCGACGTCATCGAGACCCTACAGCGCCTCCAAGCCGAACAGAAGCAAGCCTTCGACCCATACCGCGTGCAGTGGCGGAGTGATCGGCTGGAATGGGTCATCAAGAACGGATTCGGGGAATGGTTCGCCGAGGAGATGGGCACCGGTCGCGCCTTCTTTCCGCTCCCGGTGCATGTATAGTCGGGGATGGCTTACTTTCGCACCGTCGTGTCTACACCTTCTCGACGACGGCGTGCGCGCGCACGGCGTGCGGGAAGCCCTTCAGGGTGAGTTCGCCGAGGTCGATCAGTTGCCGGTGACCGCAGAGCTCGGCAACCGATAAGGACACCAGCGTCTGGCCCGGCGCTGCCTGCGTGCAGAGCCGGGCGGCGAGCTGGACCGTCGATCCGAAGAAGTCGCCGTTCCGCTCGATGGGCTCGCCGACGGCGATGCCGACGCGGATGCGAAGCGATTCGCGGTTGGGGTGGGCCGGGTCGCGCAGCGCGGCGTGGACGTCCGAAGCGCAACGGATGGCCGCGTCGGGTGATAGGAAGACGGCCATCAATCCATCGCCCAAGTGCTTGACCTCGCGGCCGCCCGTGCGCTCCAGCGCGCCGCGGACGAGGCGGTCGTGTAGATCGACGACGTCCAGCGCCGCTTTGTCTCCGAGTCGTTGGGTGAGTTCGGTCGAGCCGACGATGTCGGTGAAGAGCAGCGTTCGCATGCCCTGGTCGAGCGTGCCGCCCGGACCCAGGACAGCGCCGGTGGCTGCCACAATCCCACCCCCGAGCAGGCCTTCCGCAAGGTCGGGGTCGACCTCGACGATCCGTTCGGCGAGAAGCCCATGCGCCTCGAGATGTACCCGGTTGGCACTCTCGGCGTCGGGGGCTGTGAAGAGGCAGAACACCCTGCCCCGCGCCTCGTTCATCCAGTACTTGATGTACCGGACGCCGTAGCGCCCCTGCACGGCCAGGTCCTTCATATGCGCGGCTGCGATTGCCTCCGGCGTCGCCCCGGTCACGTCATGGCTGTCGAGAAAGAGCGGCATGCGTGATCTCCTGGCGTGCAGTTTATCCCAGCACAACCGTCGGCTGCACGTGCGGCCAGTCCTGCTCGCGGCCGGTGTCGCTCGCCCTGCCCTCACCGTCTGGGCTGCGTTGCGAGGTTCTCCATCGCCTGCCCGAGGAGGCGGGGGATCATGCGGTCCGGCCAGCGGTACCTCGGGGTGAGTCGAACACGCAGCCCTCGCGTGATATCGGCGGGTCGCCATGCAGACAGGCAGCGTGGTCCAGCTCTGGCGATACCCGGTCAAGTCGATGGCAGGCGAAGCGATTGCCGTGGCGCAGGTCGATCCTGGCCGCGGCATCGCCGGTGATCGCGCGTTCGCGGTGATCGACGTCGAGACGGGCACCGTCGCCAGTGCGAAGCATCCGCGCAAGTGGAACAAGCTCCTGGACTACAAGGCGACCATGGTCGACGGGCACGTGCACATCGAGCTGCCCGATGGCACGCGCCTCGATCCTTCCGAAAGCGACGCCGATCAGCGACTCTCCGCCGTGTTCAAGCGTCCGCTGCGCATGTCGTCGACGCCTCCGCGCCAGGCAACGTACGAGGAGTACAACGCCACCGACGATTCCGCCAAGGCAGAGCCACTGTCGGTCGGTGCCGGCACCGGCACATTCTTCGACTTCGCGCCGATCCACCTCGTCACGACCTCGACGCTCGCGCGCCTGCAGGAGCTGTTGCCGGAATCGTGCGTCGATCGCGCGCGATTCCGTCCCAACCTCGTCATCGACACCGGCGACGCGGCCGGCTTCGTCGAGAACGCCTGGAACGGGCACCTGCTCGCGGTCGGCAGCGAGGTCAAGCTCTGCGTCGTGTTCACCTGTCCTCGCTGCGTGATGACCACGCTGGCGCAGGATGGGCTGCCGGCAGACCCGGCGATCTTGCGCGCGGCCGCCGATCACAACAAGCAATGGTTCCCGCTGCTCGGCAAGAAGCTTCCGACCGTCGGCATGTACGCGACGGTCGTGCGCGGCGGAACGATTCGGACCGGCGACGCGGTCCGCCTCGAAGGCACGTCGCCGCTGCGCCGCGTCGGCGCATTTTTCCACGCCGCCAAGCGCGCGATCCGCCGCAGTTAGCGGCCGCGGGCGCCACGGCTCACCGATGGTGCCCTCCCGAGCCTCTGGGGGTCCCTATCCTCGCTGCGATCTCACGTCGGGTGAAACGTCGCACGCCTGCGCGCGTCTCCAGCACACCCAACCCGTGTTCGTTGGGCACAGTTCGGGCAAGTCGCGAACGACCCGGGGAACTTCGCCTTGCAGACAGCGGCGGGCACAGTTTCGGGCACAGTTTGAGCCGGACAGGGTTCGAACAATGGCGGCGCGCCTGCTAAAATGATTGATTCTGCTGCAAGCCGGGATGGCGGAACTGGCAGACGCGACGGACTTAAAATCCGTTGCCGCGAAAGCGGCGTGACCGTTCGAGTCGGTCTCCCGGCATGAGAAGTCGCGGGGTTAGTCGCCAGCGCATCGGCGGCTGACCCCGCGATGCCCCTCGACTGTCCATGTACTGTCCACACGCGTTGCGTCATGGCGCTGCCGGAGACGGCGCTGTCCATGAACTGTCCATGAGCATGGATTTAGTAGGTTGCTGGCAGAGTTAGGCCACGCCCTACCCGACCGCGCGGCCTCTCGAGTGGCTGCGTCTCACCCTGGCAGGCCCGTTTCGGTCCCCGGCCATGCACAGTTCGCGCACAACGCCAGGGTCTCTCACGGGATGCTTACGCTTTCGCAGTCGGCGTTGGTGAACCCAACCGGTGCGTCGTAGACCACCCGCCTGGGAGCGGTGCCCATGACGATCTTGCCAACGTGCTTGCGGGCGCCTGCGTGCTCGCGGGCCAACCCGCCAGCACGGGCACGATCATCGCGCGCAACCTCGGCCCCGCGACGCGGCTAGGAATCGACCTTACGAGCCCGACCCCGCGCGTGCTAGCCACATACGAAACCGAGTGGCTCTTACAGCGCGAGCGCCCCCGCCGGCTCGGCGACTAACGGCTTGAGAGCGGTCGGCCGGCTCTAGTTGTCAGCGTCCCGCTACTGCGCGCAGTATCCGTAGGGCTGGCACACGGACATGGGGTGGAATGTGGCGAATTCCTGGTTCTCGCAGTACACTTGGTCAGCCGGCGCGAAACAAAAGCCGCCAAACTGGCAACAGCCGCCCGGCGTTCCGGGTGGCGGCACGCAGTGCGCCGTGGCATCGCAGACGGCGTTGTACGTGGGTACGTAGTTGTTAATCACGCAGAAGGAGTACGTCGTCCCTATGCATGTGGCGGTGTCGGTTTCGCAACACACGGGGTCGTCTGCGTTCGGGATGGTCGTGCTGGTGGTACTCGTTGTCGTCGAGGCGCATGCCGGCGGCGGAGGCGCGTCCTTCCGGACGAACGTCCTGTCGTCGCTGCCGTCCTTCACGACGGCGCCACCGAACTCCGTGCAGTAGCGGTCGGCGTTCAGCGTGGTGACGACCGCAATAGGCGACATGCTGCCGTTCAGGTCGATGCCGACCTGGCTCCCCTTGCAGATGGCCTTGGCGACCACGCCGTTCTTCACGACTACGAAGGTGCACGTAGTCATCGGGTCCTTGTACTTGTAGAGCGTGTTCGTACCGTTCGTCGTCCAGCCCGCGCACGGCAGCGGGATGGTCACATCGCCCGCCCCTCCCGAGGCCGCGATGCGGAGGCTCCCGCCCCCGCCGCCTGCACCTGTGCATTGCGGGTCGCCAGAACCGCCGGCCACCCCGATCGTGATGCCGATATCCTTCCCCAGGTGCACGACCTTGTTGCCCGCTGCTCCGGACGACGGGTTTTTGAGGAGGAGTCTCTTCCCCGCAATGAGTTGGTCGGCTGCAAGCACGGTGCCCCAGCCGAGCACAAGGCACGCGATCACGACCGGAACACGTATCGCGAACCGGGCCATGCGATGTCTCCTTTCAGACTCAGACGGGGGTGGAGGGATGGGAAGTCCCCCTCTGGAGGACACGTCTAGCGCGAACCTGGCTGGTCCGTCCAGGAAATCTTCAGCCAGTTAGCTGCCTCGCTTGTGACACCGAATGTCACAGCGGCTTAGGCCGGCTTCGCCGCCGTCCAGAGCCCGGCGGGCAGCGTGTACGTCTGACTCGTCGCCGTTGTCCCATCCGCGAACACGGTGAGCGTCGCGCCGGCTGCGGTCGGATCGCCGACGATGGTGTTCGGGCTCGCCGGCTCGGTCCCCTGCGCGACGATCTTCCGCTTCGTCGCGTCGATGCCCGGCTGCGGGTCCTTCACCAGGAGCTTCTTCCCGAGGATCGTCTGGTCGGCCGCATGGACCAGACTCACAAGGCTCAGCACGATGAGCAGGACTCGCATGGAATCCTCCGCGATTACGGCTTGACGTACGTGGTGATGACCTGCCGGTACGTCTTCGCCTGGGGCCACTTCCCTACACCCGACAAGGCGTGACAGTTGCCGTAGAAGCCGGCGTCGGAATCATACTTTCTGCAGTCATACGCGCTCGGGATCACGGGGCTGTAATCGGCGCAGTCGCCGGCATAGTGAAACCCGCATTGCGTGATCGTCGCGTCGAACGGGTCGCGCTCCGCGCAGTCGCGGTCGATGAGCCCACCCGTTTCGGTGGCGGCCTGGTCTTGGCCCCGGCACGCATTCAAGTCCTGCGGATCGGGCTCCGGGATGAACACGTTGCCGTAGAACGCGCCCTCCTGGAGCGGGAACTCGAACGCCTCCGCCTGCGTGATGGCGAGCGCCGGGAGCCTGCCGCGCATCGAGATGGGCTCGACGGTGTCGTGGGCATTGACGCGCGCCAGCAGACACGCGCTGACCCATTCCTGTCCCCGTCTGCTGAGCTTGTGCGTGGCCCACCGCGGCATCAGCCCGATCGCGCCGGAGAAGACGCATTGCTCGCTCGTGCACGTGTACGACACGTCGGACTGCGGGTCGGTGTCGGGCGCGCCGGGCACCGTCGCCTGGATGTCCGTGCCGGCGGGCAGCGCGCACTCCACGACGTACTCGTAGAGGTCGCGCCCTTCCGGCGTCGAGAGCAGCTCGTCAGCCGACGGGTCGGCGGCTAACGCACCGGTTGTGAGCGCGTTCGTCGCGAGCCGGTTCGTCGCCAGCCGGTTGGTGGCCAGCCGGTTGGTGGCGAGTCTGTTCGTGGCCAGTCTGTTGTGCGTCACGACGGCGTAGCTCGGGGACGACAGCGTCGCTGCGTCGATCACGAGAGCGGCGAACGTAAGAGCCAGCGCGAGTACGGTCGAGCACATGTCAGCCCTCGGTGGGTTTGGCCGGGACAACCCGTCCGGCATGTGGCGGCCGACCATAGGCAGCCGTTTCGCCATTGTCCAGAGAAATCCGACCAGAGGAACGGATGTGCCGCCAGCCTGCTGGCCCGCTTCGCTGTCGGGATGCTTTCGAGCTAGCGCGCGCCCATGCCTCCTTGTCGCGGTTTGTCTCAGTCGGTGTCACCGTTTGTCTCAGTCATGGGCCGCCGCTCGTGTCACAAGTATTCCGTTCTGCATGGCGGCGCAGGATTGCGGGTTACGTGTCGCCTCGATGATTCGGACGGTCGGGTCAACGTCGACCGGCATTGCAAGGCACTGTCGCTTCACGTACGCATCCAGGTGATCAAGAAGTAGCCTTCCGCCCATGGACCACGACGCCAACCTCAGAGATCGCCTGTTCCTCACCCGCCTGCGTCGCGAGCTCGCGCATCAGCGGGTGGTCCGCGAAGCCGGCGTGTCACGACGGCTCCGCCAGGAGGTTCACGCCGTCATCGCGGAGTCGCTACGCCTCCGCCGGCGCACGGGGTGGCTCGTCCGCACGAAGAAGCCGCTCCCCAGAGTGATCGACTGATGGCACGCGTGCTCATCGTGGAGCCCTGAGGAAGCAGCGAAGCGCGCGGTCAGCCGCATCGACCCGCAGTGGGCGGACCTCTTCGACCGCGCCGAGAGAGCCATCGAGCGCTCGCGGTGGATTCAGCGGCAGCTCGGCGACGTGTTGCAGCTCGCCGCGAATTTTCGGGCGCAGACGGTCAGACGACGATCACCGGAGCGCGCTCGGATCGTAGAAGTACGCCTCGCGCGTGATCTTCCCGTCTCGGATCTCGTGGATCGCCACCTCGTGGAGCTGGGCCCGGTTCCCGCTCGCCGTGAGCGTCACGTCTCCCACCCACTCGATGACGATCGTGTTGCCGTCGACGCACACACGACGCGGCTCGAAGTGCGCGTCGCTCACCATGCTACGCCATCCCGCGAACTTCTGGCGGATGCTGTCGAGGCCGCGCGTCGGCTGCTGCCCCTGCTCGGTGGACTCGACGTCGTCCGCGTAGAGCGCCAGCGTCGCCTCATCGTCGTTGGACTGCGTCACGGCGACGATGCGGCGCGCAAAGGCGCGCAGATCTGCGCCGCCGGCTCGGGTCTTCGGCTTCGCTCCGCCTCGCTTCCGGGCCGGGCGCTTCTTGCCCGCCGATCGCTTCGCGCTCCGGCTCGCCTTCTTCTTTCGCTTCGTCGCCATGTCCGCCCTCCGGCGGCCCGTTTGCGTCATCCGCCGTGCCGGGTCAAGGGCCTCACGGGCACGCGACGGTGGCGGCGGGGCAGCCCTTCCCGTCCGCCCGCTGGTTCAGCCGCCGCTGCGCGAACGTGCGGCAGTTCTCCGCCTGATCGTTCTTGCCCGCGACGACGGCGCCGCAGAAGCGGAAGCCGCCGAGGCAGGGGGTCACCGGACCCGCCGGCGTCGTCCCGGTGCAGGTATCCGTCGGCTTCGGGGTGTCGCCCGGCTGCGCCCACAGGCTGTTGGCGGCGCCGCTGAGCGTGCTCCCGTTCTCGGTCCGGCAGCGGATGTCGGCGCCGAGCCCCGTCCCCGGCCAGTAGGTGACGCAGTCCGTGCCGGTGGTTCCGAGTCCCTTACAGGGGGTCGTCGTGAGCCCGGAGCACGCGCACTGGTCGCCGCCGTCGCCCTCGCACTTCGCGGCCAGGCGGCCGAAGGCGTTCCGGCCCCCGCTCGCGCGGACGTTGGTGAGCGTACACCGGCGCCCCGCCGGCCCGTCACACGGCTGCACGTCGAGCTGCGTCGTCGAGTTGTCGCAGAACGCCGAGTTCGAGATCGTCAGGCTCGCCGGGCCGGGCTTCAGCTCGCCGCATCCGAGCTGCGCGTGGCACGGGGGCGATGTGCACGGGTCGTCGACGGTCATGCCGGCGGCGAAGCCGTCGTTCGAGTACACCGTCACGTGATCGTAGAGCGTGTTGACCGTCACCGAGTCGCGGACGCCGTAGCTGCCCGCCTGGTTCAGCGCGAGGAAATTCCGCACCACGTTGTCCGTGATGCCCTCGAACACGTGGTCCTTCGTGAAATTCTTCATGCCGATGTAGGTCCCCGCGACGACGTTCCCGATCACCTTGTTGTAGGAGGCCGGCCGCTGGCCCCTGCTCCACGCGGCGCCCTCGATGTTGATTCCCCAGCTCTGGCTGCCCTCGACGAGGTTGTTCTCGACGAACGAGTTGGAGCAGGGATAGAGCGCGATCGCCTCTTTGGACATGCCGCCGCGCTGCTTTCCGCCCTCGAGGCAGAGGACGTTGCTCGACGCACCGAAGCCGTTGTTGTTCACGTAGTTTCGCCGGTACGTGATGCGGTCGCCTCCGGTGCACGAGAATGCGTGGCGGGAGTGGTTCCACGCCTCGTTCTCCTCGAACACGGAGTCCGTCGACCCGTGCGTCTTGAAGACGTGGTTGTTGCCACAACGGTTGATTCCCCAGCCGAGAATTCGGCGAAACGTCACGTGGGAGTTCTCGGTGTCGGCGACGGTGGGGTTGGAGCCTTTCGCCGCGATGTTGTCCGCGGTCTGCGTGTCGAAACCCTCGATGGTCACGTACTGGCATCCCTGGACGAAGATCGCCTCCTGCGAGCCGTCGACCTTGAGAAGCGCCTTCCGCTCGTGCTCCGCCCGAATCGTGATCGGCGCCGCGGCGGTCCCGCACGGGGCGTTGGCCTTCTGGCCGTCGCACTTCCCGCCGTGCAGCGCCGGATTCTCCGAGCCGCAGACCACCCGGAGCCCGCCGTAGGTCCCGTCGCGGACGACGATCGTGTCGCCCGGCTTCACGCGGAGCCGCTGGAAGTCGAGCGTCTTGCACGGGGCTTCCGCCGTGCAGGCCGCGTCGTTCGAGCCGTCCGGCGCGACGTAGATCGTGCGCGGCCCGCCTTTTTCCGGCCGCTCCTTCTCCGTCTGCGCCGCGAGCGCGCATGCCACCAGCATCGTCCCGAGGAGCAGCCCCACAGCGATTTTTCCAAGTCCGCTCTCCGCCATCGCTTCCCTTTAGGGGAAGCGGGCGCGGGATGAAAATGACGGCGGCGCCCGAAGGTCGTCCCGCTTTCCCGCCGTCGGGTGCGGGTCCGATGACCTAGCGCGGCCCCTTGCCGGGGAGCGGCACCCGCGGGATTTCCTGCGTCCGGGCGGCGGGATCGAAAAGCCGCTCGAGCGCGTGCACATCCGGTTTGCGGATGAAGGCGTCGACGGGAGCGCCAGGCGGCTCGGGCAGACTCGAGTACGCGACCAGCTGCGGCCGGGGGGTCAGCCGGAGGCCGCGCAGCGTCCGCGCGAAGTCGCCGCCCTCCATATCCGGAAGCGAGAAGCTGAACACGATCGCGTCGAGCCGCATCTCTACGGCGAAGCCGAGCGCCTGCTGGCCCGCCGTCGTCTGCACGACGCGGTGTCCCCAGCACTCGAGGAGCGCGCACAGCGCCTCACGGCTCTCGGTGTCGTCGTCGACGACGAGGATGCGGCGGGCGCGCGCGGCGTCATGCCCCTGCGGCCGCGGCTCGTCGTCCTCCAACCCGAGGTTCTGGACGAACCAGCGCGGCAGGACGAGCGTGAGACCCCGGCCGCCGACCTGAACTCCCGAGTTCCCGTGGAGCAGGTTGTAGCGCGGCACGTGGAAGTGGCGGCCTCGCCTGAGGCAGTGGAGGAGGCCGATGCCGTCGTCGCCCACCACCTCGACATCGTCGATGAACGTGGGCGTCTCGTCCATGGGTCGGGAGCATGCCGCCGGTCGCCCCGCGGCGTCAAGCGGAGCGCCAGATGTCAGCGCTTCCCGTAGTCGAGCGCCTTCCCCTTGCGTTGTGCCAGGATGTAGGCCTCGAGGGCCCGCATCTTGGGATCGTCGGGGGCGAGGACCGTGCCGCGCACGGGGTGCTCGATGCACCAGTTGATCATGTCACGGAGGAGCGCCACCCGGCCGAGCTGGGGCTGGAACTTGGGATAGGTCTCGGGGTGGGTGTTCGCGGCATCCGGGTGGCACATGTCGCAGGAGACCGCGATCGTGCTGCCCAGCTCGTCGCCGCTGTGGAAGACCGTCGAGCCATGGACGGCCATGGCGAGGGTCTCGCGCTCCCACGTCTTCACGTCGAGGGGCGTCACCTGGCCGTAGACCTGGCCCTGCGCCTTGCCGACGAGCCCGCTGTTGTCGGCCGGGGGGGTCACGGCGTGGCGCTCGCGCTCGCGCGCGACCCAGTCCTGCTCGGGATGCTTCTGCTGCCACTGCGACATGAGCGCGTCGGCGATCTTCTGCCCCTCCGCGCGTGTCTTCGGCGTGTCCGCGGCGATGCGGACGGTGGTCTCGTCGTCGCAGAGCTTCACCTCGACACCGGCGTCGTCGGCCGAGCGGAGCGGCACGAGGTCCGGCGCCGCCAGCGCGCCGCCGGCCGTGGTCATCACCGCGAGCCCAAGGGCCGTGAGTGTTCGCGTCATGCCCATCCTCCGCTCAGAAGCTCGCCAGGCTCGGGTCCTGGGGCCGCGACTTCTTCCCACCCGACGCGAGGTATGCCGACGGGACGTCGACGGGGTTGCGGTTCCAGAGGTTGTAGACCTTGTCGACCAGGCCCTCGGCCGTCACCGTCGCGAAGCCGTCGCCGCAGCCGTCGTTCGGATTGAACGGGTCGGGACGCGCCATCTGCACCGTGAGCTTCGGCAGGCCCTCGGGCGCGTACGGCCAGGGCCAGGCGGTGGAGAGCATGCCGTGGAAGTGGATGTTGCCGATCCGGTTCGTGAGCATCTGGTGCGTGTGCCCGTGGATGACCGTGACGCGGTCGAAGCCGCGAAGGATCGCCTGTACCTCCTCCGCGTCCTCGGTCCAGAAGTTCCAGTTGCGGTAGTACTTGTAGAGGGGCGAGTGCGAGAAGACGATGACCGGCGTGTCGTCGTCGTAGCGCGACAGGTCGTTCTTCAGCCACTCGCGCTGCGGCGCGCCCACCTCGAAGCGGCTCTGGATGCCGTTGTCGAGGCCGGCGACCGTGTGCATCCGCTCCATCGGCGTCATGCCGCGACGGGTCCAGAAGTCGGCCTCGTTCACGCTCTGGAGGACGACGAAGTGCACGCCTTTGTGATCGAAGGAGTACGTCTCCTTCCCGAACAGCTCGCGCCAGCGCGCGCCCATGTCGAGGAACCAGTCGTGCTCGCCCACCATCATCCGCACGGGCGCCTTGATGTTCTTCAGTAGCTGCGCGCCGAGATCCAGCTCCTCGCGCTGCCCGAGCTGCGCCAGGTCGCCGCCGAAGAGGACGAAGTCCGGCTGCGGATCCATGGCGTTGACGTCGTCGATCGCGCGGAGGAGCGACCGCACGAAGCGGTCGTTCAGCTCGCGCTTGTAGAGATGCGAGTCCGAGATGTACGCGAAGCTGAACGGCTCGCGGCCTTCCTTCGCGTCGGCCACCGACACGGTCTGGAACGAGTGCGGGGCGAAGCGCACGCCGCTCACCGCCGCCGCGCCGGCCGCCGCGAACGACACGCGGAGGAAGCTCCGGCGGTCGAGCCGCCGGAGGCCGCGGAACAGCGCGTCCCGATCCTCGTACCACCGCGTCTCGACGCTCTTCCACTTCGCCATCCTACTGCTCCTTCCCCGCGCGGCCGGTGACGCGCGCCTCGAACGGCAGCACGCGACGAGACGCGAGCTTGTCGTCGCGGAACGGGCGGTTGCTCCGCGAGCGCGCCCGCTGCTGCGCCGCGAGCCGCCGGTTGTCGTCCGCCAGCCGGTCGTCGGTCATGCTGAGGAGCAGGGCGACGACCGCGTCGATCTCCTTCTCCGAGAGCGCCAGCGGCTCGATCCCGCCGTCGAGGTAGAGGTTCGCCTCGCCGCCCTTGTTGTAGTGATCCATCACGTCCCAGAGCGTCTGGAGCGACCCGTCGTGCATGTACGGACCCGTGACGCCGACGTTGCGGACCTGCGAGGTCTTGAAGCCGCCGATGTCGGAGCGATCCTTCGTGACCAGGAAGCGGCCGAGCTCGGACATGTCGGTCTCGAGCGCCAGGCGATCGACGGCCTCGAGGCCCGCCTGCCCCTGCGCGCCCTTCAGGACCGCGAGCGCCTTCGCCGCGAGCGCCTCGAAGTCCTGGTGCCGCGCCGACACCCCGATGTTGTGAAAGCGGTTGTCGCTGCCGAGCGGGTTCGAGGCGTTGATGGCGTGGCAGCTCACGCAGCGCGCCTTGCCGTTGAAGAGCGCCCAGCCCTGCTGCGCCTCCGCGGAGATGGCCTTCCTGTCGCCGGCGAGGAAGCGGTCGAAGGGGGACGACAGGAAGACGAGCGTCCGCTCGAAGCTGGCGATCGCACGCGCCAGGTCGTCGTAGTTCGGCGCCCGCCCGTATGCCTGCTGGAAGAGCGCGGCATACTCGCCGTCGCCGGCGATCTTCGCCATCGTCGCCTCGCGCGAGGGCTGCGCCATCTCGATCGGGTTCAGGATCGGGAGCTTCGCCTGCTCCTCGAGGCTCGGCGCGCGGCCGTCGAGGAAGAGGGTCTGGAAGAAGAGCGCGTTCAGCGTGGTGGGCGAGTTTCGCCGCCCGAGCTTGTCGCCGACGCCCTCGGCCACCGGGCGCTGATCGGTGAAGCCGCGGCTGACGTCGTGGCACGTGGAGCAGGACACCGTACCGTCGAGCGACAGACGCCGCTCGAAGTAGAGCTTCCGGCCGAGCTCCACCCGCGCGGGCGTGAGCTCGTTGTCAGCCGGGATGAGGGCGTCCCAGACGTCGGGGGGATACCCGGGCGGCGGCGCGACGGGACGCGTCCCCATCATGCGCTCGAGCCGCACCAGCTGCGCCGCTTCCGCCAACGCCCCATGCGCGCCCTGGTCCGCCGCCGCGGCCCGGCCGGCCGCGAGGACCGCAAGCGCGAGGCCGGCTGCGAGGGCACCGCGCCTCCTCCGCTGGTTCATCTCCACCTCCATCATCGCGACCTCCGTGTCCCGGTGCGTGCGCGGCGGCGGCAATCGGGACACGTGCCGCGGAAGTGCACCGAATAGTCGCTGACCTCGAACCCCCCGGTCCGCGCCGCGGGGAGCCGTAGCCTGTCGAGCGACGGCGCGTGCAGGTCGATCACGCGCTCGCACCCCAGGCAGACGAGATGATGGTGCCGCTCCGTCCGCGGGTCGAAACGGACGGCGCTCCCGGGCGTGCAGGTCTTCACCGCGAGCCCGAGCCGCACCAGGGTCTCGAGCACCCGATAGACCGTCGTCCGCGAGACGCCGGGCAGATGCGTGCGCACGTCGACCAGGAGCTGGTCCGCCGTCGGATGGTCGGTCCGGCGCGAGAGCGCGTCGAGCACGACGCGGCGCTGCACCGTGAGCGGCACCCCGTGCCGCCGGCACGCCGCCTCCAGCTCCCCCAGCCGCGTCGCCTGTTGGCTCACAGGCACGATTGGTACTTAGTGCCAACCAGCGCCGGCTGTCAACGGGGCCACGCTACTCGCACACCTCGCAGCAGTTCGAGCGCTCGGTGATGCCGTTCAGGATACAGCGCTGATTCCCAAGGCAATCTGCGTCGCGATTGCAGGAGGCCTCGACGCACGTGCCCGGCTTCGGGCAGACGAAGCCGTCGGTCCCGATCCGCTCCTGGCACATCGCCATGAGCCCGCTCGGGGCGCACGGGCCGCACCGCTCGCCGGCCGCGATGCACCCGGGCGTGACCCGCGTGGGCCGCGGGAGCGTCGTCGTCGTGGGCACCGGGCGTGGGCCCAGTTCGCGGCGGATCAGCACCGTGCACTCGGTGCAGCAGTTCGTCCTGAGCGTCCTGTTGTTCAGCACGCAGCGCTGCCCCTCGCCGCACTCCCGGTCCCAGAGGCACGTCGCGGCGACGCAGGTCTCGGGCTGCAGGCAGATCGCGGTCTCGTTGCCGATCTGCTTGAGGCAGACGCCCATCTTGCCGCTCCCCGCGCAGGGGCCGCAGGCGGCGCCGGGCGACATGCAGCTCTGGAAGGTGAGCTCCCCGCCCGTCGGCGCGAGCGTCGTCGACGTCGTGGCCCGGCGGATGGACGTGGTCGTGACGTGCACGGTCGACGAGGTCGTGGCCGGCGCCTCCTCCGGCGCGGCGCCCGCGCACTCCTGGCAGCAGTTCGTCTGCTGCGTCGCCGCGTTCTGCACGCAGTGCTGCCCGAGCCCACAGTCGCTGTCCCAGAGGC
>Ga0111539_10006608_pt1 | contig 14940 bp, 9 predicted proteins | sample RhiMethybrSRZTD1_FD_79667 | JGI IMG/M metagenome (GOLD analysis project Ga0111539, IMG submission 79667) | Populus rhizosphere microbial communities from Tennessee, USA - Rhizosphere MetaG P. TD hybrid SRZTD1 (version 2) (version 2) | ecosystem: Host-associated > Plants > Roots > Rhizosphere >... | reverse complement strand
GGCACGACGCCGCCGACGATTTTGGTCTCGAACTCGTTGCCCTTACCGGGGTGGTTTGGCGCGAGGCGCAGCTTGACGCGGGCAAACTGCCCGGTGCCGCCGGTCTGCTTCTTGTGCGTGTAGTCGACCTCGGTCGCCCGCGCGATGGTCTCGCGGTAGGCGACCTGCGGGGCGCCGACGTTGACCTCGACCTTGTGGGTCCGCTTCAGGATGTCGACCTTGATGTCGAGATGCAACTCGCCCATCCCCTTGATGATGGTCTCCCCGCTCTCCTGGTCCGTGGTCACCCGGAAGGAGGGATCTTCGGCCGCCAGCTTCTGCAGGGCGATGCCCATCTTTTCCACGTCGGCCTTGGTCCTGGGCTCGATCTTCATCTCGATGACGGGATTGGGGAACTCCATCTTCTCGAGCAGCACCGGCCGTAGGGGGTCCGACAGGGTCTCGCCGGTCCGCGTATCCTTGAGGCCGGCAAGTGCGATGATATCGCCGGCGTAACCTTCCTCGATCTGTTCACGCTCATCGGCATGCATTAAGTACATGCGACCGACGCGCTCCTTCTTGTCGCGCGTGGTGTTCGCAAGCGCCATACCGCTTTTCACCGTGCCCGAGTAGACCCTGCAGAAGGTGATCGAACCGACGTGCGGGTCATCCATGATCTTGAAGGCCAGCATCGACAAGGGCTCCGTGTCGAGCGGCCTGCGCACGGTCGGCTCGTCGGTCTTGACGTTGATGACCTCGAAGGCCTCCCGGTCCGCCGGCGAAGGTAGGTAGTCCACCACGGCATCGAGCAGGGGCTGTACGCCCTTGTTCTTGAAGGCGGACCCGCACAGCATGGGATAGAAGGCGCGCGTGACCGTGGCCTTGCGGATCAGCCGCTTGAGGGTGGCGATATCGGGCTCTTTGCCCTCGAGGTAGGCCGTCATCGCTTCGTCGTCCAGCTCGACGGCGGCTTCGATCAATTCGGCACGGAACTTGGCGGCCTTGGCCTTGAGATCGTCGGGGATCTCCTCTTCGTGGAACTTCGCGCCCTTGTCGTCGCCCTCCCAGACCAGGGCCTTCATGGCGAGAAGATCGATGACGCCCTTGAAGCTCGACTCCGCCCCGATCGGCAGCTGTAACGGCACCGTTCGGGCGCCGAGCTTCACTTTGATGTCGCTGATGCACTGGTCGAAATCGGCGCCCGTCTTGTCCATCTTGTTGGCAAAGACGATGCGGGGAACCTCGTACTTGTCGCCCTGCCGCCAGACGGTCTCCGTCTGCGGTTCCACGCCCTGGTTGCCATCGAGCACGCAGACAGCGCCATCAAGCACGCGCAAGGAGCGCTCGACCTCGATGGTGAAGTCGACGTGGCCTGGCGTATCGATGATGTTGAGGCGCTTGCCCGCCCAAAAACAGGTGGTGGCGGCCGACGTGATGGTAATGCCGCGCTCCTGCTCCTGCTCCATGTAGTCCATGGTCGCGGCGCCGTCGTGCACCTCACCGATCTTGTAGGTCTTGCCCGTGTAGTAGAGGATCCGCTCCGTCGTCGTCGTCTTGCCCGCATCGATGTGGGCCATGATGCCGAAGTTGCGGTAGTCCTCGATTTTATGCGTTCGCGGCATATGCTCGCCTATCAGTCCTGATCACCAGCGGTAATGCGAGAAGGCTCGGTTCGCCTCCGCCATCTTGTGCGTGTCTTCCCGCTTCTTCACCGCTGTGCCGCGGTTGTTGGCAGCATCGAGAAGCTCGGCGGAAAGCCGCTCCTCCATGGTCTTTTCGTTGCGTCCGCGCGCGGCCGTGATGAGCCAGCGAATGGCGAGCGCCTGCCGGCGCTCGGTGCGCACCTCCACGGGCACCTGGTAGGTGGCCCCGCCAACCCGGCGCGAGCGCACCTCGACCGCGGGCATGACGTTTTCCAGGGCGGAGTGGAACATCTGGATGGGGTCGGATTTGGCGCGACTTTGCATGCGGTCAAGCGCACCGTAGACGATGCGCTCGGCCACCGATTTCTTGCCCTCGCGCATAATCGAGTTCATGAACTTGGAGATCACCAAGTCATTGAACTTCGGGTCCGGGTTGACCTCGCGTCTCTCAGCTCTGTGCCGGCGCGACATTCGCTTTCTTCCTCAGCCAATCAAACTTGCTTCGTTACTCGTGGATCCGCGCCGCTCAAGCTGGGCAGCGGGGTGGCCCTATGCAAAGAGGCCCGCTACTTGGGCCTCTTTGCTCCATACTTGGAGCGTCTCTGCTTGCGATCGGCGACGCCTTGGGTGTCGAGCACGCCGCGGATGATGTGATAGCGCACGCCCGGCAGGTCCTTGACGCGGCCACCACGGATCATCACGACGGAATGCTCCTGCAAGTTGTGGCCTTCGCCCGGAATGTAACCGATCACCTCAAAGCCGTTGGTCAAGCGTACCTTGGCGACCTTGCGCAGCGCCGAATTGGGCTTCTTCGGCGTCGTCGTATAGACGCGCGTGCACACGCCGCGCTTTTGCGGGCACGCTTCCATGTGGCGCGCCTTCTCGCGGTAGGTCTTCTGCATCCGCGGTTTGCGGATCAACTGCTGAATGGTCGGCATGCGCCACGTTCACCCTTGCCAGCGACTGAGACGAGCTCGTACGCCAAAAACCCGCCACGGAGGTACCGCCTGAGCGGCGCCCGGCTCGCATATTCCAGAGGATCCAGTCGTTCGCTCGCGCAAACTCCGGATCTTGGCCTGAATTGTCCTCTGCTTGACGACGGCAGCGTCTAGGCCAGGGCGGGGATGACTTACCCACGCCGACAAAATGGCCTACCACCTGCCGCGAGAGTGCGCGGAAAATATACGCGCCCTCCCGGCGCGTCAACCACTCTGGCAGGCCGCAATCGGAATTATTTGGTCGCGGGCGGAAAGCGCAGAAGAGGTAAGCGCCGGCCCTGGCCGCCGGCCTGGTTCGGGGGCCGGTTTTCGAGCGGGGATGGCCGCAAGCGGCCGCGCCCCCTGGAAGGCACGGCCGCTCTATGGCGCGGCGCCAAAGGTTGCGGCTACTCCGCGGCCGCCTCGGTGCGGCGGCGGCGGCGCTCCGGCGGACGGATCACGACACCGCCTTCGGGCGCCGTCAGGGCCCGTTCGGCGTCGGCCTTCGCCTTCTCCTTGGCGATCAGCTCATCGCGCTTGGCGGCGATCTTGCGGATGCGCCGCAACATGCCGCCCGTGCCCGCCGGGATCAGGCGCCCAACGATCACGTTCTCCTTCAGGCCTTCCAGCATGTCGGCCTTGCCGTTCACCGCCGCCTCGGTCAAGACGCGCGTGGTCTCCTGGAAGGAGGCCGCGGAAATGAAGGAGCGCGTCTGCAAGGAAGCCTTGGTGATCCCCAACAGCACCGGTTTGGCCGTCGCCACACGCTTGCCGGCCTTCTCGGTCGCCAGGTTCTTCTCGTCGAACTCGAGGCGATCGATCTGTTCGCCCTTGAGCAGATCGGTCTCGCCCGGATCCTCGATCTCCACCTTCTGCAGCATCTGGCGCACGATCACCTCGATGTGCTTGTCGTTGATGGTGACACCCTGCAGCCGGTACACGTCCTGGATCTCGTTGATCAGGTAGTTGGCGAGTTCCTCCACGCCCTTAATCGCCAGGATGTCGTGCGGAGCCGGATGCCCGTCATAGACAAAGTCGCCTTTCTCGATGCGGTCGCCGTGCTGAACGGCGAGGCTCTTGCCGCGCGGGATCAGGTACTCGACGGGCTCGGCATTCTCGTCGTCGGGCTTGATGGTGATGCGCTGTTTGTTCTTGTAGTCCTTGCCGAACTCGACCGTACCGGAGATCTCCGCGATGATGGCGTTGTCCTTAGGCCGACGGGCCTCGAACAGCTCCGCTACCCGCGGCAGACCACCAGTGATGTCACCGGTCTTGGCCGATGACAGCGGAATGCGCGCAAGCACGTCGCCCGCCTTCACCTTGGCATTGGGCTCGATCGACAGGATCGCATCGACTGGCAACTGATAGCGCGCATCGACGCCGCGCGCCACGCGAACCGGCCGGCCGCCCTTCGCTTCCTTGATCACGATCGCAGGCTTGAGATCGGAGCCCCGCGGCGTCGCCCGCCAATCGACGATCACGCGATTGGTGGTGCCCTTCACCTCGTCCGTCTGTTCCTTGACCGACACGCCTTCGACCAGGTCGGCAAGCTCGGCGACGCCATCGACCTCGGTTAGGATCGGACGCATGTAGGGATCCCATTGCGCCAGGCGCGTACCGCGCTTGACGGTGTCACCCTCGTCGACGTGCAAGCGGGCGCCATAGGTGATCTTCTGTGAGGCCAGCTCCTTGCCCGACTGATCCGTGATCGAGAGCACGACGTTGCGCCCCATGGCAATCAGGCGTCCTTGGCTGTCCTTGACGACGTTACGGTTCTTGATCTTCACCGTGCCGTTGAAGTTCGACTCGATGAAGGACTGATCGACCGTCTGCGCCACGCCGCCGATGTGGAACGTGCGCATCGTCAGCTGCGTGCCAGGTTCGCCGATCGACTGGGCGGCGATGACGCCCACGGCTTCCCCGATGTTGACGGGCGTACCGCGGGCAAGATCACGGCCATAGCATTTGCCGCACACGCCGTTGGTCGTCTCGCAGGTCAGAACCGAGCGGATGCGTACCTCTTGGATCTGTGCCTTCTCGATCGCTTCGACCTCTCTCTCCTCGAGCAGCTCGCCGGCCTTGACGATCACGTTCTTGCTGACGGGATCCTTGACCTCCTCGGCCGCCGTGCGGCCCAGGATGCGCTGGCCCAACGAGACGATGACCTGGCCGGCATCCACCACCGCCTGCACGTTGATGCCGGCGTCGGTACCGCAATCTTCTTCGTTGATGATGCAGTCCTGGGCCACGTCCACCAGGCGGCGCGTGAGATAGCCCGAGTTCGCCGTTTTCAGCGCCGTATCGGCCAGACCTTTGCGCGCACCATGCGTCGAGTTGAAGTACTCGAGCACGGAGAGGCCTTCCTTGAAGTTCGAGATGATCGGCGTCTCGATAATCTCGCCGGAAGGTTTGGTCATCAGGCCGCGCATGCCGGCCAGCTGGCGCATCTGCTTCTCGGAGCCGCGGGCACCCGAGTGCGCCATCATGTACACGGAATTCACCGGCTTCAGCTTGCCGCTCGTACCCTCCTGTTGCGAGGCCGAGATGCGCTCCATCATCTCTTTGGCGATCTGATCCGTGCACTTGGACCAGGCATCCACCACCTTGTTGTACTTCTCAAGCTGGGTGATGAGGCCGTCGTTGTACTGCTGCTCGTACTCGCGCACGAGCTCGTTGGTCTCCTCGACGATCTTCGCCTTGGTATCGGGGATTTGCATATCGTCCTTGCCGAACGAAATGCCGGCCTTGAAGGCGTGGTAGAAGCCGAGACCCATGATGCGGTCACAGAAAATGACCGTCTCCTTTTGACCGCAGTTACGATAGACCGCGTCGATCAGGGCGGAGATGTTCTTCTTGGTCAGCAGCTGATTGACGAGGTCGAACTTGACGCCGGGGCGGCGCGGCAACAGCTCGCCGAGCAGCAAGCGGCCTGGCGTCGTCTCGTGCACCTCGACCACCGCGTTGCCTGCGGTGTCCACGCCGTAGTAGCGGCCCTTCACCTTGGCGTGCAAGCTAACCTCGCCGCTGGCAAGCGCGTGCTCGACCTCGGCGATCGAGCCCAGCATCGTGCCTTCACCCGGCTCCTTGTCGCGCTGCAGCGACAGGTAATAGAGGCCAAGCACGATGTCCTGGCTCGGCACGATGATCGGCGAGCCATTGGCCGGGTGCAGAATGTTGTTGGTCGACATCATCAGCACGCGCGCCTCGAGCTGGGCCTCCAGCGACAGGGGCACGTGCACGGCCATTTGGTCACCGTCGAAATCGGCATTGAAGGCCGCGCAAACGAGCGGGTGCAGCTGGATCGCCTTGCCCTCAATGAGCACGGGCTCGAAGGCTTGGATGCCGAGCCGGTGCAAGGTGGGGGCCCGGTTGAGAAGCACCGGATGCTCGCGGATCACCTCGTCGAGCACGTCCCAGACCTCTGGCTTTTCCTTCTCGACCAGCTTCTTGGCCTGCTTGACCGTTGCCGCCTGGCCGAGCGCCTGCAAGCGCGCATAGATGAAGGGCTTGAACAGCTCCAAGGCCATCTTCTTCGGCAGACCGCATTGATGCAGTTTCATCTCGGGACCAACCACGATCACCGAGCGCCCCGAATAGTCGACGCGTTTGCCCAACAGGTTCTGGCGGAACCTGCCCTGCTTACCTTTGAGCATGTCGGCGAGCGACTTGAGCGGTCGCTTGTTGGCACCCGTGATGACGCGCCCCCGCCGGCCGTTGTCGAACAGGGCATCGACCGATTCCTGCAGCATCCGCTTCTCGTTGCGAATGATGATGTCAGGTGCGCGCAGCTCCATCAGTCGCTTCAGCCGGTTGTTGCGGTTGATCACGCGACGATAGAGATCGTTCAGGTCCGAGGTGGCGAAGCGGCCACCGTCGAGGGGCACGAGAGGCCGCAGCTCCGGCGGGATCACCGGCACCACGGTCAGCACCATCCATTCCGGCTTGTTGCCGGATTCGAGGAAGGCCTCGATGACTTTGAGCCGTTTGCCGAGCTTCTTGGGCTTGAGCTCGGTGGTGGCCTCGGCGATCTCCTGGCGCAGTTGATCGCGCAGCTTCGGCAAGTCCATGCTCTCGAGCAGCACGCGGATCGCCTCCGCGCCGATGCCGGCCGAGAAGCTGTCCTGCCCGTACTCTTCGATCGCCTGGTTGTGCTGCTCCTCGGTCAGGAGCTGCTTTTCCGTGAAGGTCGTGACGCCCGGCTCCGTGACGATGTAGTTCTCGAAATAGAGCACGCGCTCGAGATCCTTGAGCGTCATGTCGAGCAGGAGGCCGATGCGCGAGGGCAGTGACTTCAAGAACCAGATGTGGGCAACGGGGGCAGCCAATTGAATATGCCCCATGCGCTCGCGCCGCACCTTGGCCAAGGTGACTTCGACGCCGCACTTTTCGCAGATGAGGCCCTTGTACTTCATGCGCTTGTACTTGCCGCACAAGCACTCATAGTCCTTGATGGGCCCGAAGATACGCGCGCAGAACAGGCCGTCCCGCTCCGGCTTGAACGTGCGGTAGTTGATGGTTTCGGGCTTTTTGATTTCGCCGAACGACCACGACATGATGTCGTCCGGGCTCGCAATCGAGATGCGGATCTGATCGAAAGCAGGGGCTGGTGCCTGTTGCTTGAATAGATTTGTGATCTCGTTCATCAGCTTTCTCCTGGCGGGCCAATCGCGGCCTGCGCCTCAAATTGTGCCAAACCTGCGGGTGGGCCGCGTCGCCGACGCGGCCCGGCGACCTCACTCGGCCGCCGCCGGCGGCAGCTGCGGACGTTCGGCAGGACCCTTGATGGCTTCTTCTTCCGCTGCGGCCGACGCATCGGAGTTCACGAGCTCGACGTTGAGGCCCAAGGCGCGCATCTCCTTGACAAGAACGTTGAAGCTTTCGGGAATTCCGGCCTCGAAGGCGTCATCGCCACGCACGATGGCTTCGTACACCTTGGTGCGGCCGGCGACGTCGTCGGACTTGACCGTCAGCATTTCCTGCAGGGTGTAGGCCGCCCCGTAGGCTTCGAGCGCCCATACCTCCATCTCGCCGAAGCGCTGCCCGCCGAACTGTGCCTTGCCGCCCAGCGGCTGCTGGGTGACGAGGCTGTAGGGCCCGATCGAGCGGGCGTGGATCTTGTCGTCGACGAGATGGTGCAGCTTGAGAAGGTACTTGTAGCCGACCGTCACCTTGCGATCGAACGGCTCGCCGGTTCTGCCGTCGAACAGCGTCACCTGGCCCGAGGTGTCGAAGCCCGCCTTTTGGAGCAAGGCGACGATGTCGGGCTCGCGCGCGCCATCGAAGACCGGCGTCGCGATCGGCACCCCGCCTTTCAGCTGCTCGCCCAAGGCGACGAGCTCGGGATCGCGCAGCTTGGTGGTGCCGCTTTCTCTGCCATAGATGTCACCCATGGCCTCGCGCAGGGCCTTCGCCTCGCCGCTCTCATGGAACTTCTGCAGGGCCTCGTCGATGATCCGGCCGAGGCCACGACAGGCCCAACCCAGATGCGTCTCCAAGATCTGTCCCACGTTCATGCGGCTCGGCACCCCAAGGGGGTTGAGCACCACATCGACGTAGGTGCCATCCTCCAGGTAGGGCATGTCTTCCACGGGCACGATCTGCGAGACGACGCCCTTGTTGCCGTGCCGGCCCGCCATCTTGTCGCCGGGCTGGATCTTGCGTTTCACGGCGACGAAGACCTTGACCATCTTCATGACACCGGGAGGCAGTTCGTCGCCGCGCTGCAATTTGTCGACCTTGTCGACAAACCGCCGCTCGAGGCTCTTCTTGGCATCCTCGTACTGCTTGCCGATGGCCTCGACCTCGGCCATCGCCGCCTCATCGCTGAGGCCGATCTCCCACCACTGGCTGCGCGGGATGTCATTCAGCACCTCGTCATTGAGCGTGGTGCCTTTGCGCGCGCCTTTCGGGCCCTTAGCGGCCTCCTTACCCATCAGCGCGGTCTTGAGCCGGGCATAGACGTTGCGGTCGAGGATCTGCAGCTCATCGTCGCGGTCCTTGGCGAGACGCTCGATCTCCTCCCGTTCGATCGCCATGGCGCGCTCATCCTTGTCGACGCCATGCCGGTTGAACACCCGCACCTCGACGACGGTGCCGTTCACCCCCGGCGGCAGGCGCAGCGACGTGTCGCGCACATCGGAGGCCTTCTCGCCGAAGATGGCGCGCAGCAGCTTCTCCTCCGGCGTCATCGGGCTTTCACCCTTGGGGGTGATCTTGCCAACCAGGATGTCGCCCGGGTTGACCTCGGCGCCGATGAAGACGATTCCGGCCTCGTCCAGGTTCTTCAGGGCTTCTTCCGAAACGTTCGGGATATCGCGGGTGATTTCTTCCGGCCCGAGCTTGGTGTCGCGCGCCATCACTTCGAATTCCTCGATGTGGATCGAGGTGAAGATGTCGTCGAACACCACGCGTTCGGAAAGCAGAATGGAGTCCTCGAAGTTGTAGCCCATCCAGGGCATGAACGCGACGAGCACGTTCTTGCCGAGCGCCAAGTCACCGAGATCGGTCGACGGTCCATCGGCAATGATGTCGCCCGCCTTGACGCTCTCGCCCACGGTCACCAGCGGCCGCTGGTTAATGCACGTGTTCTGATTTGAGCGCTGGAATTTGCGCAGACGATAGATGTCGACGCCCGGCTTCGAGGGATCGGTCTCGCCGGTGGCGCGCACAACGATACGCGTGGAATCTACCTGATCGATAATACCGCTCCGGCGCGCGGCGATGGCCGCACCGGAGTCGCGCGCCACCACCTCCTCCATGCCGGTGCCGACGAGCGGCGCCTCAGCCTTGATGAGGGGCACCGCCTGTCGCTGCATATTGGAGCCCATCAGCGCGCGATTGGCGTCATCGTTCTCGAGGAACGGAATGAGCGCCGCCGCCACCGAGACCAGCTGCTTCGGCGACACATCGATGTAGTCGACCTTGTCTGGGGACACGAGCAGGACGTCACCCTGAAAGCGACAGGTGATGAGGTCACCCGTCAGTTTGCCCTTGGCATCGATCTCGGCGTTGGCCTGCGCCACGTGGTGGCGGGCCTCCTCCATGGCGGAGAGGTAGACCACCTCGTCGGTCACCTTGCCCTTTTCTACCTTGCGATAGGGGCTTTCGATGAAGCCGTACTTGTTGACGCGGGCGAAGGTCGCAAGCGAGTTGATCAGCCCGATGTTCGGCCCTTCCGGCGTCTCGATCGGGCAGATACGCCCATAGTGCGTGGGGTGCACGTCACGCACTTCGAAACCAGCGCGTTCGCGGGTGAGACCACCCGGGCCCAAGGCCGAGAGCCGGCGCTTGTGCGTGATTTCCGAAAGCGGGTTGGTCTGGTCCATGAACTGGGAGAGCTGCGAGGAACCGAAGAACTCGCGTACCGCGGCCGCGGCCGGCTTGGCGTTGATCAGGTCCTGCGGCATCACCGTGTCGATATCGACGGACGACATGCGCTCCTTGATGGCGCGCTCCATGCGCAACAGCCCGAGGCGATACTGGTTCTCCATGAGCTCGCCGACCGAGCGCACGCGCCGGTTGCCGAGATGATCGATGTCGTCGATTTCACCCTTGCCATCGCGCAGGTCGACGAGCGTACTGATGACCGAGATGATGTCTTCCTTGCGCAAGGTGCGCACGGTATCCTCGGCCTTGAGGTCGAGACGCATGTTCATCTTCACGCGGCCGACCGCCGACAGATCATAGCGCTCCGAATCGAAGAACAGCCCGTAGAACAGGGCCTGCGCGGCCTCTAGCGTCGGAGGCTCGCCCGGGCGCATGACCCGGTAGACGTCCATCAACGCTTCTTCGTGGTTGGCGTTCTTGTCGACGTTGAGCGTGTTGCGGATGAAGGCACCGATCGTGACATGGTCGATGTCGAGGATCGGAAACTCCTTGATCTTCGCCTCTTTGAAGGTCTCGAGCAGCTTGGCGTCGAGCTCATCACCGGCTTCGCCGTAGATTTCGCCCGTGTTCAGGTTGACGATGTCCTGCGCCAGGTACTTGCCGGCGAGGTCGTCGGCGCTGAACAGCACTTCCTTGACGCCTTCCTCGGCGAGCTCGCGCGCGCGACGGGCGGTCATCTTCTCGCCCGCCTTGGCGACGACTTCGCCCGACTTGGCGTCAATGAGGTCGGCCGCAGGCGTCATGCCGCGCATCTTGTCCGATACGAACGGTACCTTCCAACCGCGCTTGCTCTCCTTGACCAGGATGGATTTGTAGAAGGTCGAGAGAATCTCCTCGTCATCCATGCCAAGGGCATAGAGCAGCGTCGTTACCGGCAGCTTGCGGCGCCGGTCGATGCGCACATAGACGATATCCTTGGCGTCGAATTCGAAATCGAGCCACGACCCACGATAGGGAATGATCCGGGCCGCGAACAGGAGCTTGCCGGAAGCGTGGGTCTTGCCCTTGTCGTGATCGAAGAAAACGCCGGGCGAGCGATGCATCTGGCTGACGATCACGCGCTCGGTGCCGTTGATGACGAAAGTACCGTTCGGCGTCATGAACGGCATGTCGCCCATATAGACGTCTTGTTCCTTGACGTCCTTGACCGACTTGGCGCCAGTCTCCTCGTTGACATCGAACACAATCAGACGCAGCTTCACCTTGAGCGGCGCGGCATAGGTCATGTCGCGCTGCTGGCATTCATCCACGTCGTACTTTGGCGGCTCGAACTCGTAACGCACGAACTCCAAGGTCGCCCGGCCGGAAAAATCCGAGATCGGGAACACCGACCGGAAGACCGCTTCCAAACCCTGGTCGGGCCTGCCACCAGGCGGCTCCCTGACCATCAAAAAGTCGTCATAGGAGCTCTTCTGTACTTCGATGAGATTGGGCATCTCGGCGACTTCGCCGAGTGAACCAAACTGCTTGCGGATGCGCTTGCGGCCGTTGAAGGTCTCAGCCATTTCAGCTCCTCGTCCTTCGCGTACGAAGGCAGATGTTTCGATGGTTGGTGCGGGGCAAGTGCTGCCCCGCACCCTATGAAAAATGTCTTAGGCCAGCACGGGCATGGCACGCCGCTCAGCCCGGCTGGCAACAGGTTGGCGCCGAGGCGCCGGCACTACTTGACCTCGACGGTTGCGCCTTGGTCCTCGAGCTGCTTTTTGAGCTTGGCGGCCTCTTCCTTGTTGACGCCGTCCTTGACCGTCTTGCCGCCGGCCTCGACCAGATCCTTCGCCTCCTTGAGGCCGAGGCCGGTAATGGCCCTCACCTCCTTGATGACGTTGATCTTCTTCTCGCCACCCGATTTCAGGATGACGGTGAACTCGGTCTTCTCCTCGACGGCGGGAGCGGCGGCGGCACCGCCGGGTGCGGCGGCGACGGCAACTGCGGCCGCGGCCGAGACGCCCCACTTCTCCTCGAGCAGCTTGGAGAGCTCTGCCGCCTCCAGAACCGTCAGCTTGGAAAGGTCTTCCACGATTTTTGCCAGATCAGCCATAACTCAACGTCCTTCTCTCAATGTGTCTTTGTCTGTGCGCCGCGGGGGCGCGGGTTAGCCTTCGAGATGTTTTCCGTGCCTCACGTTGCCTTGGCGCTTTGCGCCTGGAGCACGCGTGCCAGCTGCGCGCCGGGCTCCTTCAGCACGCGGGCGATCTTGGTCGCGGGCGCCTGCAACAAGCCGATCAGCGTCGCGCGCAGCTCGTCGAGCGAGGGCAGCTCCGCTAGGGCTTGCACGGCGCTCGTGTCGAGGACCGCCTCGCCCATGGCGCCGCCGAGGATCACAAGCTTGTTGTTCTCCTTGGCGTATTTGACCGAAACCTTGGCAGCGCTGATCGGATCGCCCGAATAGGCGATACAGGTCTGGCCCTTCAGCAAGTCGGCAATCTTCTCCGCGTTCGTGCCCTTGAGCGACAGCTTGGCCAACCGGTTCTTGGCAACCCTGACCGCGCCGCCCGCGGCTTTCATGCGTTTGCGATACTCCGTCATCTCAGCGACGGTCATGCCCGTATAGTGGGCAACGACCAGCGCCCCGATCCCCTTCCAGGTCTCGTTGAGATCGCTGACGAGTTCGCGCTTTTGCGCTCTATCCACCTCTGCTCACTCCATCTTGCGGGGGCCAGCCGGCCCATAACCCGCGGGGTTGCACCTTGCCGCCGCGGAGGCGGCGCTTCAGGAACCCGTCCTTGCTTGCGCTTGCGGCGCAAGGCGCAGACCCAAGAGTTTCGAACCGACGCTTTGGCGCTGGTTCGTCTCCCGTCTCATGCAGGCCCTCGCGAACGAGGCTTAAGCCGGACAGCTCCGGCACCGGCAATCTCGGACAGGCTTAGGCGACCGCCCCAGAGGTGCGGTCACCCGCTTTCCGGGCTCGCGGCCCGGAAAAGTGTTATGCTGTCGGTCGTCCTCCACTCATCCTGTCGCACTCGCAGCGCCCGCCACGGTCGCCGCATCGATCTTGACGCCCACACCCTGCGAAGAGCTGAGCGAAATCTTGTTCAAATAGTTTCCCTTCGCGCCCGAAGGCTTGGCCTTGAGGACGGCGTCGACGAAGGCACGGATGTTCTCCACCAGCGCCTGGTCGGCAAAGCTCGCCTTGCCGACGCCAGCCTGGATGATGCCGGCCTTCTCCACGCGAAACTCGACGGCGCCCCCTTTGGCGCCCTTGACCGCGCCCGCCACGTCCATGGTGACGGTACCGACGCGGGGGTTGGGCATCAGCCCGCGCGGACCCAGTACTTTGCCGAGGCGCCCGACCAAGCCCATCATGTCCGGGGTGGCAATGCAGCGATCGAAGTTGATGGTGCCTTGGGATACCTGCTCGACCAGGTCCTCGGCACCCACAACATCCGCCCCGGCAGCCTTCGCCTCCTCGGCCTTGGCGCCGCGGGCGAATACCGCCACACGCTGCGTGCGTCCCGTGCCATTGGGAAGCATACATACCCCGCGCACCATCTGATCAGCGTGCTTGGGATCGACGCCGAGGTTCATGGCGATCTCGACGGTCTCATCGAACTTGGCCTTCGCCCGCGATTTGACCACCTTCACCGCCTCGTCGACCGGATAGAACTTTTCCCGATTGACGCCCTCTCGGGCGGCCTTCAAACGTTTGCCAATTTTTGCCATCGCCCTACTCCACGACCTGCAGGCCCATCGAACGCGCGGAGCCGGCAATGGTGCGTGCTGCTGCCTCAAGGTCGTCCGTATTGAGGTCCTTCATCTTCTGCTTCGCCACCTCGCGCACCTGCGCCATGGTTATGGTGCCTGCACTGGTGCGCCCCGGCTCCTTCGAGCCACCGTTGACCTGGGCGGCCTTCTTGATGAGATGCGAGGCGGGAGGCGTGCGCATCTCGAAAGAAAACGAGCGGTCCGAGTAGACGGTGATCTTTACGGGGATGGGCGCACCCTGCTCGAGATCCTTCGTCTTGGCGTTGAATTGTTTGCAGAATTCCATGATCGACAGGCCGCGTTGGCCGAGCGCGGGCCCGATCGGCGGAGAGGGATTGGCCTGCCCCGCCGGGACCTGCAAGCTGATGTAGCCGTCGATTTTCTTCGCCATGACTCTGCCCTATCCAATGCCTTTACGGGACGACGCGTGCTTGCGGCGCCGCCTCACGAAACCTTTTCGACTTGACCGAACTCCAGCTCGACCGGCGTCGGCCGACCGAAGATCGAGACCGCCACCTTGAGCCGGGCGCGCTGTTCGTCCACCTCCTCGACATGCCCGCTGAAGGAGGCAAACGGACCATCGGCAACGCGTACCTGTTCGCCGATCTCAAAGGTGACCATCGGCTTCGGCCGTTCCACACCTTCCTTCACCTGATGCAGAATACGCATCGCCTCGTCTTCGGTGATCGGCACCGCCTTGTTGTCCGCGCCAAGGAAGCCCGTGACCTTCGGCGTGTTCTTGATCAGGTGATAGGCGGCATCCGTCATATCCATCTTCACCAGCACATAACCGGGAAAGAACTTGCGCTCCGCTTGAACTTTGCGCCCGCGCCGGACCTCGACAATCTCCTCCATCGGCACGAGCACTTCCTCGAACAGGTCGGCAAGACCCGCCGCCTTGGCTCGCTTCTTGATGTCCTCGGCCACCTTTTTCTCGAAATTCGAGTAGGCGTGCACGATGTACCAGCGCTTGGCCATAATGCCGTCTCTTACCCTCAGATCCGTTACGCGCACGTCGGAAACTGCCACCTAGTGTCCTAACTGAAGAATGAAGCGAACCAGCGCGCCAATGATCATGTCGGTCAGCAGGAAAAACACCGATGTCAGCGCCACCATGACCAGCACCATGGCCGTCGTGATCCAGACCTCTTTCCAGGTCGGCCACGTGACCTTCGATACCTCTTGGCGCACCTCTTGAATGAAGTGTAGCGGGTTCTTCACGCTCGGCTCACGATCCAGAGCCGCGCGACCAT
>Ga0111539_10006606_pt1 | contig 14941 bp, 13 predicted proteins | sample RhiMethybrSRZTD1_FD_79667 | JGI IMG/M metagenome (GOLD analysis project Ga0111539, IMG submission 79667) | Populus rhizosphere microbial communities from Tennessee, USA - Rhizosphere MetaG P. TD hybrid SRZTD1 (version 2) (version 2) | ecosystem: Host-associated > Plants > Roots > Rhizosphere >... | reverse complement strand
TCATCCTCGACGGCCCGGATCGAGCCCAGGCGCGCGCGTACCTGAAGGGCATCGGGTTCGACGACGATGCCCTCCAGCGGCCGATCGTCGGCATCGCGAACACCTGGACCGAGACGATGCCGTGCAACTTCCACCTCCGCCGCCTCGCCGAGAAGGTCAAGGAGGGCGTCCGCGCCGCAGGCGCCACGCCGATGGAGTTCAACACCGTGGCGATCTCGGACGGAATCACCATGGGCACCGAGGGGATGAAGACCTCGCTGATCAGCCGCGAGGTGATCGCCGACTCGATCGAGCTCGTGGCGCGCGGGCACATGTTCGACGCGGTCGTGGCGCTCTCCGGGTGCGACAAGACCATCCCCGGCTGCGTCATGGCGCTCGCGCGGCTCGACGTGCCCGGCCTGATGCTCTACGGCGGCTCGATCGCCCCCGGGAGGTGGCGCGGCAAGGACGTGACGATCCAGGACGTGTTCGAGGGGATCGGGGCGCACGCCGCCGGCGATCTCACCGACGAGGAGCTCACCGACCTCGAGGACCACGCCTCGCCCGGCGCCGGCGCCTGCGGCGGCCAGTTCACGGCCAACACGATGGCGATGGCGTTCGAGGTGCTCGGCATCTCGCCGATGGGCAGCTCGATGGTGCCCGCCGAGGACGGCAAGAAGGGCAAGGTGGCCGAGGAATGCGGGCGGCTCGTGCTCGAGGTGCTGAAGGAGGACCGCCGCCCGAGCCGGATCATCACGAAGCGCTCGCTGGAGAACGCGATCGCGGCCGGCGCCACGTCGGGCGGCTCGACCAACCTCGTGCTGCACCTGATGGCGGTGGCGCACGAGGCGGGCGTGGAGCTCGACCTCGAGGACTTCGACCGGATCGCCTGGCAGACGCCGCTCCTGTGCGACCTGAAGCCCGGCGGCCGCTACGTGGCCACCGACCTCTACCGCGCGGGCGGCGTGCCGCTCGTGATCAGGAGGCTGAAGGAGCTGGGCGCCCTCCACGAGGACGAGCTGACCGTGACCGGCCAGACGATCGGCGCGGTGGCGGACGCGGCCGAGGAGGCCGACGGCCAGGACGTGGTGCGGCCGGTGTCCGACCCGATCAAGCCGAACGGCGGCTTCGCGATCCTCCGCGGCAACCTCGCCCCCGATGGCTGCGTGGTCAAGCTGTCCGGCCACGACCGCATGGAGCACAGCGGCCCGGCGCGCGTGTTCGAGCGCGAGGAGGACGCCTTCGCCGCCGTGATGGCCAAGGAGATCCAGCCCGGCGACGTGGTGGTGATCCGCAACGAGGGCCCGAAGGGCGGCCCCGGCATGCGCGAGATGCTGCACGTGACCGCGGCGCTCGTGGGTGAGGGCCTGGGCGACAGCGTGGCCCTGCTCACCGACGGCCGCTTCTCAGGCGCCACCCACGGCTTCATGGCAGGCCACGTGGCGCCCGAGGCGCCCGACGGCGGCCCGATAGCGGCGGTGCGCGACGGGGACACGGTGGTGTTCGACGTGGCGGGTCGCGAGCTCAACGTGGAACTCTCCGATGAAGAGATCGCAGAGCGGGTGGCGGCGTACGAGTCGCCGCCGGCCGCCTACACGAACGGTGTCCTCGGCAAATACGCGAAGCTCGTGAGTTCTGCGGCGGAGGGGGCGGTGACGGGGTAGGGCTTGACGTCTTATGCACCTATACGGTGGTTAATCCGGCAAGGTCCCCCCTTCAATGCCGTAGTTCGTCCCGGCGCGCGGCCTAAGCCGCCTGCGACTCGCCCGGCCTGGGCTCCTTCTCCTCCGCCCGGCCCTCCTCCTCGAGGAAATCCACCAGCACATCGTTGAACGCCTGCGGCCGCTCCGCCATCGGCACGTGGCCGGTGTCCTTCATGACCACCTTGCGGCTGTCCTCGATCAGGCGCTCGAACTCGTCGGCGTCCCGGGTGGGGATGATCGAGTCGCGCTCGCCCCAGACGATCAGCGTGGGCACCTTCACGTCGGGCAGCCGGTCGCGGAAGTCGTAGTCGAGCGAGGCGCGCAGGGCTTCGTCGAAGCCCGGCTTGCCGCCGCCCTTGAAGAACCCCTCGTACGCGAGGTCCGCCTTCAGCAGCCGCGGGTGGCGCGCCACCAGCGCGAGCGACAGGTGCCGCGAGACCGGCCGGGCCGCCAGCCGCCGGTAGCGCGTCACGCCGTTGGCCGCGATCGCGGCGGCGATCCGGCCGAAGGTGAGGATCGGCGTCTGGATCGTCTCCGCGCTCGAGATCCCGGCGGCCGAGACCAGCACGAGCTGCGACACCCGCTCGGGGAACTGGATCGCCACCTCGGCCGCGATGTAGCCGCCCATCGAGTTGCCCACCAGGTCGACCTTCCCGAGCTCCAGCCGGTCGGCCAGCTCGTTCACCCAGCGACCGTACCGCGTGATCGTGATGTCCTCGTCGTCCTCGGGCTCGGGGGTGATCCCGAATCCGGGCAGGTCCATCGCCACCACGCGCCGGCGCTCCGCCAGCCGCGGGATGTTCTCCAGCCAGTTCTGCCACTGGCCGCCCAGCCCATGCACCAGCACCACCGGCTCACGGTCGCCGGACCCGACATCCACGTAGTTGAACGGGATCCCGTCGATCTCGATCGTCTTCAGCTCGCGCGACCAGTCGGTGTCACGCCAGTTAGGCGTGGCGCTCTGGCCGTAGTCGTCGAGCGCGTCGCGGTAGTGCCACGGGGCGGACGGGGCCGCACCGGGGCGAATCAGCCGGCGTTCCATGCTCCCTAGGGTACGAAGCCGTGGCGAAGATCGCGCTGGACATCGATTCGACCCTGCACCACTACTGGGACCTGCTCCAGCGAATCGCGCACGAGCGCTACGGCGTCGACCTTCCGTACGAGGATCAGCGCGACTGGGGCATCACCGTGCTGGAGCGCGACGCGGTCGTTCACTGCGTCGAGGAGTCGCACTCCGACGAGAACATCGCCGCCGGGGTGCCGTACCCGGACGCCGTCGAGACGGTCCGGGAGTGGCACGACGCGGGCCACTGGATCCACGTGACGAGCCACCGGCGCGTGGGCACCTTCGAGGCCACCGCGGCATGGCTCGACCGGATCGGCATGCCCTACGACGACCTCCACTGCTCGTTCGACAAGGTCCCGCGATGTGTCGAGCTGGGTATCGACGTCCTGGTGGACGACAGCCCCGTGAACATCACCAAGGCGCGCGCGGCGGGCATCCTGGCCGCGACGATCGTGCATCCCTGGAACGAGGAGATCGTGTCGGCCGACGGCGTGATCGGCGCACCCGACTGGAAGCGGCTGAAGGCGGCGCTCGACCCGGTGCTGGAACGCCTCGACCGGGCGCCTGCTTGAATCGGCCCGCATGCCGGAGTCGCGACGCACAACCCTGTCGATCCGCGAGCGCGAGGCGCCCAGCACGGCGCTCGTGCCGGCAGACGAGCTGAAGAAGCACCTTCCCGGCGTCGAGCCCGACCGCCAGCTGACCGACTGGGGCCGCTCCGAGCGGATCGAGGGCCTGTACGACCGGACCATCGTCGAGTTCCTATACCGCTACTGGTTCCGCGCCGAGGTGGAGGGGATCGAGAACGTGCCCTCGACCGGCGGCGCGCTGCTCGTCTCCAACCACGGCGGCGCTCTGCCGCCGGACGCCGCGATGATCTCGAAGGCGATCAAGGAGGAGCACGCCCATCCGCGGCCCGTGAACATCACGGTCGAGCACTTCTTCAAGGGCTATCCGGGCTTCAGCATGCTCGTGTCGAAGATCGGCTGCGTGCCGGCGCACCCCGCCAACGTGCACCGGCTGCTGTACGACGAGGAGCAGCTCGTGCTCGTGTTCCCCGAGGGCCGGAAGGCCACCGAGAAGCTCTACAAGGACCGCTACCGCCTGCGCCGGTTCGGCCGCGGCGGGTTCGTGGAGGCCGCGATGCGCGCGCAGGCCCCGATCGTGCCGGTGTGCGTGGTGGGGGCGGAGGAGTCGGCGCCGGTGTTCGCCCAGGTCGGCCTGATGCAGCGGCTCACCGGGCTCCTCTACTTCCCGATCACGCCGACGTTCCCGCACTTCGGGCTGCTCGGCATGCTGGGCTACCTGCCGGCGAAGTTCAAGCTGCGCTTCCTCGAGCCCATCTACTTCGACGAGGAGGGGATGCACGAGGACAAGGCGCTCGTGCAGACGGTCGCCCACGAGGTGCGCGCGCGGATCCAGGAGAACCTGTTCGACATGCTCGCCACGCGGAAGTCGGTCTGGTTTGGCTGAGCCGATGGACTCCAAGCGGATCCTGATCACCGGCATCTCGCGCTACTGGGGCGGCAGGCTGGCCCAGGCGCTCGAGGCCTTTCCCGAGGTCGAGGCCGTGATCGGCGTGGACAACGAGGAGCCGAAGGTCGAGCTCGAGCGCACCGAGTACGTGAAGGTGGGCGCTCAGCACGCGCTCCTCCGCCGCGTGGTCGAGGCGGCCGAGATCGACACGGTCGTGGACACGCGGCTGGTGGTCGACTCGGCGACCATGCCCTCCTCGCGTGCCCATGAGAACAACGTGATGGGCACGATGAACATCCTGGCCGCCTGCACGGGGTCGGACTCGCCGGTGAAGAAGGTGGTCTTCAAGTCGTCCACGCACTTCTACGGATGCCACCAGGACGACCCGGCCTTCTTCGACGAGACGATGCGGCGCCCGCACCCGCCCAAGACCGGAATCGAGCGCGACATCGTGGAGGCGGAGGCGTCGCTGAACGAGTACGCGGAGCGGCATCCCGATACGGCCGTGTCCGTCCTGCGGTTCGCGAACGTGCTCGGCCCGGACGTCGAGACCTCGCACATCAAGCTGTTCTCCCTGCCCGTGGTGCCGATGATCCTCGGCTTCGACCCGCGCTACCAGTTCGTGCACGAGGACGACGTGGTGCACGCGCTCGAGCATTCCGTGAAGCACCGGGTGCCCGGCACGTTCAATGTCGCGGGCGACGGGGTGCTCGCCCTGAGCGAGGTGGCCGGCCTGCTCGGGAAGCCGTACGCGCCGGTCCTGCCGCCGTGGGGCACCGGCATCGCGGCGTCCGTGGCGCGCCGGATCGGCGTTGAGATCCCGCCGGAGGCGCTCGAGCAGATGCGCTTCGGCCGCGGCGTCGACAACCGCCGCTACAAGGCGGCCGGGTTCACCTACAAGCACACGAGCCTGGAGACGGTCGAGAAGCTGGGGGAGTACCTGCGCCTGCACCCGGTCGTGCGGGGCGCGCAGGAGCCGTACCGGTACGAGCGCGAGGTGGAGGACTTCCTGCGGTGGAGCCCGCACGTGAAGAACACGCGCACCACGGCGGCGAGCGCGCTGAGCCGCGAGCAGCTGGCCGAGCTGCAGCGGCTTCTGACGAGCTTCGCGGGCACGGTGGACCTCGAGGATGTCCCCGACCGGGCGGCCGAGGCCGAGCACCGCGCGGTGGCGGCCGAGCAGGCCGCTCGCGACGCCGCCGACCGCGCCGAGCGGGCCGAGAAGGCCGTGCGCTCCCGTCCGAAGCCACGGCCGGAGCCGTCCCCGGCGCCTGCCCGGCCCAAGCCTCGGCGCCGGCCCGTCGAGCACTACGACGACCTGGCGCAAGAGGAGGTGATCGCGCTGCTGGCCTCGCTCGAGCACGACGACCTCGAGACGCTCCGCGACTACGAGCGCGATCACGCCAATCGGCCGCCCGTCATCAGCGCGATCGAATCGGTCCTCGCCCGGCGCGGATCCACCGTCTAGCAGGCGATTCGCCCGCAAGCACGCGTTCAACCGTCGTCTTTCGCCGGACCCGGAGGTACCCTCAGCCGGTATTCCCCCCATGAGGCACCGCTGGTTCATCCTCGTGGCCGTCCTCCTTCTGGTCCTTGCAGGAGGCGCGGTCGCCGCATTCGCGTACGACTCGTCGCGCGATGACCTGATCGCCAAGGGCGTGACCATCGCCGGCGTGGACGTGGGCGGCATGAGGACCGCCGAGGCCACCCGCGTGGTCACGCGCGAGCTCCAGAAGCCGCTCGAGCAGCCGATCACCGTGAAGCGCGGCGCGACGCGATTCAGGCTGTCCGCCGCGGACGCCGGCGTGAAGGCCGACGTCGGCGGCATGGTCGACGAGGCGCTCGGGGCGAGCCGCTCCGGGACGATCATCACCCGCGTCGCGCGCGACATCACCGGTGGCGAGGAGAACGCCCAGGTGCCGCCGCGCGTCACCTACTCGTCAGACGCCGTGCACCAGCTCGTCAACCGCGTGCGGAGCAAGCTGAACCGGGCGGCCCGCGACGCTGAGGTGGACTTCCCCTCGCTCGAGAAGGTGAAGGAGCAGAAGGGCCGCCGGGTGAGGGCGGCCGTGCTCCAGCAGCGGATCGCGCAGGCGCTCACCGTGCCCGGCGTGGACCGCGTCGTCAGGGCGCCCGTGCGGATCCTGAAGCCGAAGGTGACCCAGGCGCAGCTGGCCTCGAAGTACCCCGTTGTGCTGATCGCCGACAGGTACAACTACAAGCTCCGGCTCTACAAGAACCTGCAGCTCAGCAAGGAGTACACGGTGGCGGTCGGCGCGGTGGGGTTCGACACACCGGCCGGGCTGTACCACATCCAGAACAAGGCGATCGACCCCGCCTGGCACGTGCCGAACAGCGACTGGGCGGGCGACCTGGCCGGAACCGTGGTGCCGGGCGGAGTGCCCGAGAACCCGCTGAAGGCCCGCTGGCTCGGAATCTTCAACGGCGCCGGCATCCACGGCACGGACGAGACCTACTCACTCGGTCACGCCGCCTCGCACGGCTGCATCCGCATGGCGATCCCCGACGTGATCGAGCTCTACGACCAGGTTCCCGTCGGAGCGCCCATCTACATCGCGTAGGGCTCAGGCGCGCTTTCGCGCGTAGTCGCCCAGGCCACCCTCGAGCAGCTTCAGCGCCCGCTTCGCCTCGGCCCGCACCCCGTGGCCGATGGCGGACGCGCTGTCGCCCGCGAGCGTCCGGCGCCTCACGTAGTCGATCAGGGCCCGATGGGCTCCGAGCAGCGCGGTGGCGGCCACCACGGGCTCGACACTGCCCGGCGGCGCGCCGGTCTCCTCGGCCAGGAGCGCGGCGAGCGCCTCCGTGTAGCGGGCGAACACCTGGCGCTCGCGCGCGAGCAGGGCGGGACTCTCCGTGATGACGCGGGTGATGGTGAGCAGCTGCTCGGTGGCGTGGAGGTCGCCCGAGTCCCCGAGCGCCAAGACGCCACGGGGCTGAAGGAGGAAGCGGCCGAACGCGTCGAGCACGGTCTCGTTCGGCTCACGCTCGCGGATCGCGTCCAGCAGCTCCTGCTCGAAGGCGTCCAGCCGGCTGTAGAAGAGGTCCTCCTTCGTCGGGAAGTAGTTGAAGACCGTCTTCTCCGCCACGTCCGCCTCGCGGGCGATCTCGGCCACCGTCACCGCCGCGAAGCCCCTTTCGGCGAAGAGCCGTCGCGCGGTCTCGGCGATCAGCTGTCGCGTCCTCTCCTTCTTGCGCTCGCGCAGGCCCTGCTCGTTCACGGCGACCATTATCCCCGGCAGTATATGTACTGCTACACTATTTTTCTAGTGACAGTACGAATCCCACGGGAGGCAGGAAGATGAGACGCACCGAGGTCGGTATTCCATTCGCTGCGATCGTGCTCGCCATGCTGCCGGCGGTCCTCGACCAGACCATCCTCGCGACGGCGCTGCCGGTGATCGCGCGGGACCTGGGAGCCCTGAGCGACGTCTCCTGGGTGGTCACGGCCTATGTCGTCGCCGCCGCGGCCACGACGCCGCTGTGGGGCAAGCTCGGCGATCGCCACGGGCGGAAGCTCCTGCTCCAGACGGCCCTGGGGCTCTTCGTAGGCGCGTCCGCTCTCTGCGCCGCGAGTCAGGACATCACTCAGCTGATCGTGCTGCGGGCCATTCAGGGCGCGGCCGCGGGCGGTCTCATGACATTGGCGATGGCGGCCGTCGGGGACCTGATCGCACCCCGCGAGCGCGGCCGCTATCAGGGCTATATCGCCGCGACATTCGCAGCCGCCACGATCGCCGGCCCGCTGCTCGGCGGGCTGGTGGTGGAGCAGGCGAGCTGGCGCTGGGTGTTCTTGGTGAACCTGCCCGTCGGGCTGATCGCGCTCGCCGCGCTGGCCCTGCGGCTGCCCGCGCCCGAGGCGGATCGTGAGGAGCGCCGGCTGGACCTCCTGGGCGCCGGGCTGCTCGCCGGGGCGACGACCGCCTTCATGCTCACCTGCATCTGGGGAGGGAGCCGCTACGCCTGGGAGTCGGCACAGATCCTCACGCTCATCGGGACGACGGTCCTACTGGTCGGCGCCCTCACCGTCCGCGAGCGCCACGCCGCGGACCCGATCGTGCCGTTGCGCCTGCTGCGCAGCCGGGCGGTGGCGGTCGCGAGCTCGGCGCTGTTCCTCGGGACCGCGGCTCTGTTCGCCATCACGGTGTTCGTGCCGCTGTTCCTCCAGACGACGACGGGGGCGAGCCCCACGGAGGCCGGGCTGCTGCTGGTTCCGGCGATGCTCGGCATCACCGTGTCGACCACGCTCTCGGGGCGGAGCATCGCCCGCACGGGGCGGTACAAGCGCTTCCCCGTGGCCGGTCTGGCGCTCATGACGGTGGCACTGCTCATCCTCGCCGGGCTCGCGGGGCGTGCCTCGCAGGCCTGGACCGGCGCGGGCCTGGCGCTGTTCGGGTTGGGCTTCGGGATGGTCACCCAGGTGCTGGTCGTCGCGGTCCAGAACCACGTCGAGCGGCGCGAGCTCGGCGTCGCCACGGCAACGACCGGCTTCTTCCGCGCGCTCGGCGGCGCCGCGGGCGCCGCCGTCCTGGGCGCGGTGTTCGCCGCTCACGCCGGCGCCCGGGCATCGGAGAGCGGACAGGCGCTCGGCCCTGCGCTGCGCGCGGACGTCATCGACGGCGTCCAGGCCGTCTTCACGGTCGCGGCGCCGCTGGCGGGCCTGGCCCTCCTCGTCGTCCTGTTTCTGCCCGAGGCGCCGCTCAAGACACGCGAGGAGCAGCGGACGGCCGAGCCGCCGCCGCGTCAGGCCGCGCGCGTCGCGGAGGTGGCACGATGACCGACATGCTCCAGCTCGAGGATTCCGGCGGAGTGCTGGCGGTGGAGCACAGCCAGGTCCCCGCCGGCTGGGAAGGGGAGGCGCCGGACCACGAGGCCGCCGATCACGGCTACTACGTGATCGAGGGCGAGCTCACCGTCCGGCTCGGCGCCGAGCCGGCGCACCTACGGCCGGGAGGGCTCCTGTTCGCCCCGCGAGGGGTGCCGCACACCGTGGCCAATGCGGGTGACGGCCCGGGGCGGTACGTGGTGTTCGAGGCGCCGGCGCCCGAGGCTGACGCGGATCTGCCGGCGAAGCTGGTCGAGGACGTGCCGGGACGGGTCAAGGTGCTGCTTCGGGGTGCGGACAGCGGCGGGCGGATCGCATTGATGGACACCGTCGTGCCCGCGGGTGAGAAGGGGCCCCCTCTGCACCACCATGATTTCGACGAGCTCTTCTACATCCTCGAAGGGGAGGCAACCTTTCAGCTGGGTGAGGACCTGGTCGTGCGGCGCGCCGGCGAGCTCGTCTGGGCTCCGCGGGGCGCGCATCACACGTTCGCCAACCAGAGCGACGGCGACATCCGCTGGCTCCTGATGTGCACGCCCTCGGGCTTCGAGCGCTACTTCCAGCGCATGGCCGCGAAGGAGGCCGGCGTCGATCCGCCGCCCGAGGCGCTGGAGCCCTGGCCGGAGGTCACCGTGGTCGGGCCGCCCATCGGGGAGTAGTCAGACGCCGATCTTCTCCACCGGGATCTCCTCCCAGCCCCGTTCCTCAAGCAGGTTCCGGCGGTCGGTGTGTCGAATGCAGAGTGTGCCGATGAAGATGCCGCGTTCCCGCTTTCGCAGCACCGAGTACCACATCGTCGAGGCGTCGCTCGGGCCCTGGATCTGGTGCCAGGGCGCGACAGGCTGCTCGTGCTCGTCCGCGAGCCCGGCTTCGGCGAGCTGAGTCCGCGTCGCCACCCGCCCGTCCTCCGTGTTGACGAAGAAGACACCCACTCCGGTCGAGGCTAGCTGGCAGGACGCGCTCGCCCGCTTCGACGACTGGCAGCTCGCCCGCGGCATGGGTGAGAAGACCCGGCGCGCCTACGGGGTCGACCTCGCCCAGCTGGCCGAGTGGGCGTCGGGCCGCGAGCTCGAGCCGGGCGACCTGACCCACCGGGAGCTCCGCCACTTCGCGGGCGTCGTGTCCGAACGTGGCGCGATGAAGTCCACCGTCGCCCGCAAGCTGGCCGCGATCCGCACCTTCTACCGCCAGATGGTCGAGCGGGGCGACCTGCAGGCGAATCCGGCCGAGCTGGTCTCGAGCCCGAAGAAGGACGCATACCTGCCGAAGGTGCTGAAGCCGGACGAGGTGTCCGAGCTGCTCGAGCGGATCCCCGGCTCCACGCCGCTCGACCTGCGCGACCGCGCCCTTCTGGAACTCGCATATGCGGCCGGTCTCAGGGCAGAAGAGCTTGTGAACTTGGACGTTGAGAGCCTCGATCCCGATGCCGAAGAGGTACGGGTGGACGGAAAGGGCGGCCGTACGCGCGTGGTGCCGGTGGGAGAGCACGCCTGGCGTGCGATCGACCGCTACCTGGCCCGCGGCAGGACGGTTTTGAACACCGGCGCGAGCCCGGCGCTGTTCATCTCGAAGACGGGAAAGCGCCTCTCCACCTCGGACGTGAGACGGCGCCTCCGGATCCAGACCAGGCGGGCCGGCGTGTCGCCGCATACGCTCCGCCACTCGTTCGCCACGCATCTCCTGGAGGGCGGCGCAGACCTGCGCACGATCCAGGAGCTGCTGGGACACTCATCAATCAGCACGACTCAGACATACACTCGGGTAGAGTCGAAGCGCCTCAAGAAGGCGTACGCGCGATCTCACCCACGTGCGTGACCCAGGACTCGTATGGAGACGAACCTCAAGGCGATAGAGCTAAGGGACCTCTGGCGCCGCTACAAGGATGAGCGCGACGAGAAGGCCCGTGAGCGACTTGTGCTCGCGTACGCCCCGCTCGTCAAGTACGTGGCGGGCCGGATGTCCAGCGGCCTCCCCTCGCACGTGGAGGAGGCCGACCTCATCTCGTACGGCCTCCTTGGCCTGATCTCCGCGATCGAGCGCTTCGAGCCCGAGCGCGAGATCAAGTTCGAGACCTTCGCGATCACCCGCATCAAGGGCTCGATCATCGACGAGCTGCGCTCGCTCGACTGGGTGCCGCGCTCCGTGCGCACCAAGGCCCGTGAGATCGAGCGCGCCAACGCCAAGCTCGAGCACGAGCTGCACCGGGCTCCGACCGACCAGGAGATGGCCCAGCAGCTCGGCGTGGACGTCGAGGAGTTCCAGGAGTCGCTCGTCCGCATCTCCAACTCGTCGGTTGTCGCGCTCGACGAGCTCTGGACGGTCTCGGACGCCTCGGGCGACCAGGTCTCCCTGCTCGACACGATCCAGGATCCCCAGGCGCTCGACCCCGCCATGGAGATGGACACGACCGAGATGAAGGACCGGCTGGCCGACGCCATCGCGCGGCTGCCGGAGCGGGAGAAGCTCGTCGTGGCCCTCTACTACTACGAGAACCTGACCCTGCGCGAGATCGGAGAGGTGCTCGGCGTGACCGAGTCGCGGGTATCCCAGCTCCACACGAAGGCCGTGCTTCGCCTCAAGTCGCGCCTTCAGGGCGACCCCATCGGCGACGCCGAGTAGGCCGGGGGCATGCGGGATCGCGCGAGCCAGCAGGCCGCGCTGGCGGAACTCGGACGGCAGGCGCTGTCGGGAGCCGAGTTCAATGCCCTGCTCCACGATGCGGCCAAGGTGGCCGCACGCGAGCTGGAGGCGGACCAGGTGGCGGTGCTCGAGCGCACCCACGACGGCGAGGGGATGCTGGCCCGCACCGGCTCCGGCCTCCCGGACGGGGTGGTCGGGGGCGTGCTGCCGGTGGACGCCGGCCGGCTGGGGCGCGACCTGGGCGCCGCGAGCTCTATTTCCGCCGAGGTGGGCAGCCGCTTCGGCGTGATCGAGGCCCACAGCGGCGAGCAGGACCACTTCACCGCCGAGGACGCCGAATTCCTGGAGGGCGTGGCCGGCGTGCTGGGCGCTGCAGGCGAGCGCGCCGGGCACGAGGACCTCATGCGCGACAGCGAGGCGCAGTTCCGCGAGCTCGCCGACACGACCCCGGCCCTCATGTGGATGACGGATGCCGAGGGCGACGTGACGTTCGTGAACGAGGGGTGGCGGCGCTTCACAGGAGGGACCGAGACAGCGGGCGTGACCTTCGCGTCGAGCGCCCACCCGGACGATCGCGAGGCGACCGTCCGGCTCTGGACCGAGGCCATGAGCCGTCGCGAGGAGTTCCGCTGCGAGTACCGGCTCCGGCACGCCGCCTCGGGCGGCTACCGGTGGGTGCTCGAGCTCGGCACGCCGCGCTACTCGGGCGGCGAGTTCGTGGGCTACGTGGGCACCGCAACCGACATTCACGAGCGGCGCACGATGGAGGAGGCGCTGCGCGCGTCGGAGACGATCTGGCGTGAGCTCGCCGACACGGCCCCGGCGATGATGTGGACCACGGACACGGACGGCGCGATCACGTTCGTGAACCAGGGCTGGCTTCGCTTCACGGGCACGACGTTCCAGGAGGAGATGGGGGAGAGCTGGGCGCTCGGCGTGCACCCCGAGGACGCCGAGCCCATGCTCGCAAGCTGGGAGGAGGCCCTGAAGGCGCGGCGCGAGTGGGAGGGCGAGTACCGGCTGAAGCACAACACCGGCGAGTACCGCTGGATCCACGACCGCGGCGTGCCGCGCATCGTCGGCGACCGCTTCGTGGGGTACGTGGGCACCGCGATCGACATCCATGAGCGGAAGACGATGGAGGGCCGCCTGCTCGAGGTGTACGAGCGCGAGCACCGGATCGCCGAGACCCTTCAGCGGAGCCTGCTGCCGGAGCGGCTGCCGCCGATCGAGGGCGTGGCGCTGGCCGCCCGCTATCTGCCGGGCGCGCGCGGCGCCGCCATCGGCGGCGACTGGTACGACGTGCTGGAGCGCCCCGACGGGCGCGTGGCCCTCGTAGTCGGCGACGTTGCGGGCCACGGGCTGCGCGCGGCCGCGTCGATGGGGCAGCTGCGGAACGCCTTCCGCGCCTACGGGATGGTCGAGGCCTCACCCGCGGAGGTGGTGGCGCGCATCAACCGGCTCGTGATGAGCGGCGTGGACCAGGTGATGGCCACGGTGCTCTACCTGGTGCTCGACCGCGAGACCGGCGAGGTGGCGTGGAGCGCCGCGGGACACCCGCCCCCGCTGGTGATCGCCCCGGACGGCGCGCGCTTCCTCGAGGGTGGCCGCTCGGTGCCGATCGGCGCGGCCGACCCCGCTGTCTTCCGCGAGGCCACGGCGATCCTGCCGCCCGGCTCCTCGCTCCTCCTGTACACGGACGGCCTCGTCGAGCGGCGCGACGAGCCGCTCGAGGAGCGGCTGAACGAGCTGGCCGAGGCCGCCGCCGCGGCGGGGGACGAGCTGGGCGAGCTGTGCGAGCACGTGATCGCGAAGGTGCTTGGGCCGGGTGACCCGCGCGACGACGTGGCGATCCTCGCGGTGAAGCCGCTGCCGGTTGCCGACACGGAGATAAGCCTCACCCTGCCCGCTGAGCCCGGCTCGCTCGCGCAGCTGCGCCGGCGGCTCGCCCGCTTCCTGCACGCCACCGGCGCGACCGAGCTCGAGCAGTACGAGATCACGCTCACGATCTGCGAGGCGGCCGGCAACGCGATCGAGCACGCATACGGGCCGGGCGACGCCACCTACGAGGTCGACGTCAACTTCGAGGGCGGCGAGCTCACCGCGGTGGTGCGCGACACGGGCAGCTGGCGCGACAAGCGCGGCGAGCACCGGGGCCGCGGGCTCGCGATCATCAAGGACCTGATGGACGACGTGGCCGTCGAGCGCGAGGACGGCGGCACGCTCGTGCGGATGCGCCGGCGGGTGGGCGAGGACCGCGCCGCGTGACCGCTCCCGCCGAGATCGTGCTCGACCGCCGCGACGGCAGTGTGGTCGCGCGGCTCAGCGGCGAGGTGGACATGTCGAACGCGACGTACGTGCGCGACCAGCTGCTCGCCTCGATGCCGAACGAGGCGCTCGCCCTCGTGCTCGACATCACCGGCACCCGCTACCTCGACTCGGCCGCCATCGAGGTGCTGTTCGACGTGTCGCGGCGGCTGGCCCGCCGGCGCCAGGAGCTGCGGCTCGTGATGCCCGCTGAGTCGCCCCTCCGGCGCGTGATCGAGCTGACCGAGGTGCACACCGCGGCACCCGTATTCGGGTCCCTGGAGGAAGCGCTCAGTTAGCCAAGCAGCGGGCGGTGCCCGCTGCGCAGGAGGATCTCCCGGAGTAGGCTCCGCTCTCTCGCACCTCGAGGGAAGGAGACGGGATGGCGCACGAGTCGCCGAAGAGGATTCGCAACGTGGCGTTGGTCGGCCACCGGGGCAGCGGTAAGACGTCCGTGAACGAGGCGCTCTTGTTCGAGGCGGGCGCGATCAACCGGCTCGGCTCGGTGGCAGACGGAACAACGGTGTCGGACTCGGCGACGGACGAGAAGGCGCGCGAGATGTCGATCTCGGCGAGCCTCTCGTCGTTCCGCTGGGACGACCGCAAGATCAACTTGATCGACACGCCCGGCGAGCCGAGCTTCATCGCCGACGCGCTGGCCGCGCTCCGCGTGGTCGAGGGCGCGGTGTTCGTGGTGAACGGCGTGATGGGCGCCGAGGTCACCACCAGCCGCCTCTGGGAGCGCGCCTCCGAGCTGGGGCTCGCCCGCATCCTCTTCGTGAACATGCTCGACCGCGAGCGTGCCGACTTCTTCCGCGCGCTCGACTCGCTCAAGCAGGCCTTCGGCCAGCACGTGGTGGCCACCGAGATCCCGATCGGCAGGGAGCACGAGCTCCAGGGCGTGATCGACCTGATCGACATGAAGGC
>Ga0111539_10006605_pt1 | contig 14944 bp, 12 predicted proteins | sample RhiMethybrSRZTD1_FD_79667 | JGI IMG/M metagenome (GOLD analysis project Ga0111539, IMG submission 79667) | Populus rhizosphere microbial communities from Tennessee, USA - Rhizosphere MetaG P. TD hybrid SRZTD1 (version 2) (version 2) | ecosystem: Host-associated > Plants > Roots > Rhizosphere >... | reverse complement strand
CCCGAACAACCGGGGTGGGGCGAAGGTGTCCGCCGAGGTGGGGTGGCGGTGGAGACCGGTGCGGGTAGTGGCGAGGGGGTGCGTGGTGTGGCTGTTGGTGAGGCAAGCGGCCCCGCCTGCGGGCGTTCGGGGACGGTGTCTGGGTTGGTCAATCGGCTTGGGCTGGGTACGGCGTGGTGGTGGGAGGGGAGCGTAGCGTCGGCCCGGGTGCGGGGCTGCGCGGTGGTGTGCGCGGCGCACTGTGGCTGGGCGGTCGTGTGACGGGCGCGGTGGTGGCGCGCGCAACAGCGACGGTCGGTGGTCGGGGGCCGCGGCTACCGGCGCGGCTGCGCGGACGACACCGAGTCGATGCCCGTGGGCCCGGGCCGGGGGGTGTGGTAGCGGGTCAGGCGGGGTCGATCCAGGTCAGGCCCATGACCCGGGGCCCGCCGTGGGTGCCGATGGTGGGGCCGACGAGGGAGACCTTGATCTGGTCCGCCGAGTAGCGCGGGGCGAGGAGGGCCAGCATCTGGTCGACGTCGGGGGCCATGCCGTGCGCCAGGCACAGTTGCTCCACCGTGGGCAGGGCGAACACCTTGTCCCGGAGCCACTCCAGCGCCTTGCGCCGGGTGCGGGCTCGTCCGGCTTCGGCGACCTCGCCGGTGGAGATGTCGAGCAGCGGCTTGATCGACAGTAGGGAGCCGAGCAGGGCCTGGGCGCCGCCGATGCGGCCGCCCTTCTTGAGGTTGTCGAGGGTGTCGAGGGCACCGAACACGTGGGTCCGGCCGACGAGGCCCTCCACCAGGGCCACGACGTCGTCCGCTGACGCGCCGTCCGCGGCGGCCTCGGCTGCCAGCGTGACCTGGGTGCCGAGGCCCGAGGTGATCGAGCGCGAGTCGACGACCCGCACGTCGAGGTCGCCGGCCACGGCCTGGGCCGCGTTCTGGGCGGCCTGGATGGTGGCCGACAGCCCCGAGGACAGGTTGATGCACACGACCGTGTCGGCCCCGGCCTCGGCCTGGCGGCGGAACGCGGCCTCGAACGCGCCCGGGGACGGGGCGGCTGTCTCGGGGAGATCCGACGCGGTGGCCAGCTTGTCGTAGAACTCGGCCACCGACAGGTCGACCCCGTCGGTGTACTCGTCGGTGCCGAAGCGGATCGACAGCGGCACGACCGCGACCCCGAGACGTTCGGCCTCGTCGGCGGGTAGATCGGCGGCGGAGTCGGTGACGATGCGGACCGGCATGGGCGGCGACCCTAGCCCGCTGACCGGGGCCTTGGCGTGCCTGCAGGCGCCCCGACCGCCACATGCGCACGCCCGCACCCATGGTCGGCGAATCCGAAGAGGGGCGTGCCGGTCAGCGGCGGTGGCCGGCCATGTGGGCGGGCCGGTACTCGTGGTCGGGGATCGGGGCCCGGATGGGGGCTGGTCCCGCGCCGGCGAGGGGGGCGGGGGGTTCGGGCGGTTGGGCCGACGGGGGCATGAGGTGGCGGGAGCGGCGGGCGTTGCGCCAGTGGCGGCCCCACCACACCAGCAGGAACAGGCCGGCACCGATGGACAGGGCGAGGCCGACGCCGGAGATGGCGGTCGAGCGCACGTCGAAGGTGGACGTGTCGAGCACGATCGAGCCGTCGGGGCTCGTCACCGTCACGTCGAGCGTGAACGCACCCGAGGTCCGCACCCGTACCGGCACCTCCAGGCGGGTGGTGCCGGGCTCCAGCGTCGTGGGGACGACCGTGCCGTCGGGGAACTCCAGCTGGTCGCTGTCGAGCGTGACCAGGACCTGCAGGTTCTGGTTGGACAGGTTCGACAGCGCGATCGGGATGGTGCTGGAGCGGGAGGTGAGCGTGATGCGGAACTTGTCCGGCAGCGTGACCGCGCCGCTCACCGTGGTCAGCGCGGTGTTGACCCGGTCGACGTAGGCGGGGCGCTGCTGGTCGGGCGTGTCGGTGCCCGTGCTGACCAGCAGCGACTGCTGCAGCGAGGAGGCCAGCGCCGGGTCGCCGACCAGGCCACCCAGCCCGTTGACCCGCTCGTGGGCCGCCGTCAGCGAGCCGGCGATGGGACGGAGGTCCTCGCTGACCTCATGGGCCGCGAGCGTCACCGTGGGCGGACCGCCGTCGCCCGGTGGCACGGTGTCGAAGATCTGCGGCAGCGGCACCGCCTGCACCGCCTGGCCGTCGGCCAGGGCGTTCACCGCCACCGCCGCCGAGGCAGGATCGAGGTCGGCGTCGGGCGGCAGGTGCACGACCACGGCCCGGGGCTCGGCCGGCGCCTCCAGCCACGCGATGGTGAGCTCGGCGACGAACTGGTGCGCCCCCAGCACCCCGGACCCGTCGGTGAAATGGTCGGCGAGCTGTGGGTCGCTGACCATCGCCAGCGGGCCGCCCTGTCCCAGGCGGACCGGCGTGGTGGGCACGGCCGGCTGGTCGTCTCCACCGTCGTCGATCACGCTCGGCGGCACCAGCGCCTTGTCCAGGCCGAGCCGGACCGCCAGCCGGGCGGCCTCGCTGCCGAGGGTGGGGCCCCACAGCCAGACACCGCCCACGGGCTCGGTGGCCAGCCGGGAACGGATGATGTTGGAGCCACCTGTCGCCTGGGCGTTGGCCTCGCCGATCAGCCCGGCCCGCTGGAGCGCGGAGAGGTCGATGTCGACGTAGGGGCGGGCCAGCACCGGCCGGGATGCGGCGTCCTCCTTCAACGCCGCGACCTGGGCCACGCCCTGGGGCCCGTCGACGGCCAGGGCCTCCACGGTCTCGGGGCGGGGCGCCACGGTGAGCGGCACACCCCTCGTGTCGGCCAGCAGGTCGGTCCGCTCCTGCGTCCGCTCCAGCGCGTCGTCAGGCAGCACCACCGAGCCGTCGGGTTGCAGCGCCAGGGACGAGGCGACGTCGACCACGACCGCCACCGACAGGGGTGGGAACTCGTCGGTCGCGGTGAGGTAGGTCAGGTAGGTGACGAAGCTGGACAGGACGCTGCCGTCCCCCGCCAGGAGCTGGACCTCGACCGGGTAGACGCCCCGGCCCGGCAGGGCCACGCCGCTGCGGCCGGCCACGAACCCCACGGTGACGGTGCCGCCCGGCCCGGCGGGAAGCTCGGCGATCGGCTGGCGGACCGTTCCCGACGCCAGCACACCGCCCAGCTCGCCGTCCAGCGTGCGGCGGAAGTCCTGGCGGGACCCGGGCGCCCGGTGCACCACCAGGCGCACGGAGGCATCGACCGGCGCGGCGGAGAGCTGGGTGCGGACGTCGAACCGCTCGCCCGGGTGCACCCAGGTGGTCTGGCTCACCAGCTCGATGGTGGGAGCCGGCTGGGCGCTCGCCGGCGCCGGCACGGCCAGCCCGAGCCCGAGCACGAACGCGGCGAGGATCACCAGCGGCGCGGCGACGAGCCGGGTGTGGCGCGGGGCGATCACCCCGTGACCCCGAGCGATATCTCCATCACCGCCAGCCCGTGCGGTTGCAGCACGAACCCGGCGCGCTGGTAGAGCCGCAACGACCGGTCGTTGCCCTCCTGGGTGTTGACCAGCGCGTCGCGGGCGCCCCAGCGGCGCAGCCAGCGCAGCCCGTCGGCCAGCAGGGCGGCGCCCACCCCGTGGCCCTGGCTCTCGGGGTCGACGGCCAGCCGTTGCACGTAGCCGCGGGGCCCGGCCCGGCCGCACACCGCGTAGCCGATGATGCCGGCTGACGTGCGAGCCACCTGGAAGTGGACGTTGGCGGTGGCCGACAGGGCCTCGGCCAGGCCGAGGTGGTCGAGCCGCCAGAACGGGGCGAAGGCGGCGTGGTCGACCACCAGCACGTCGTCGTGCTCGCGCCGGCGCCCGCGGCGCACATCGACGCCCGGGGGGACCGGCGCGGGGACGAGGCGGTCGAAGCTGTGGAGGAGCAGGTGGAGGCGCTGCGTCTCGACGAACCCGGCCTCCACGAACGCCGGCTGGTCGGCGCGGGGGAGGGCAGCGGTGATGGCGCCCCGATAGCCGGCGCGGCGCAGGGACTCGAGGCCGCGGCGGACGTCGTCCGTGCTGAGGGGCCCGAGCAGGTCGCTGGCCGGGGTCACGTGCGCGACGTGAGGATCGCCCTGCCAGGGGCGGGCGCGCAGGCGTGAGCCGCTGCGGACGGGGGTGCGCATCAGGCTCATCGTCGTCGACGGGCCTCTGTCATTCCTATGAGCGTAAACGGCGCGCGCCCCCACTTCCGCGCCGGGCGCTCGACAAGCCCGTTAGCGTCGGGGTGGATGGCGATCCTGTTCGTCACGCATCCCCGGTACGCCGAGCACGACACGGGGACGGGCCACCCTGAGCGACCCGCGCGCCTGGTGGCCGTGGAGGACGGCCTCACCCGGTCGGGCCTGGACACCGAGCTGATCCGGGCCGAGTCCCGCCCGGCCACCGTGCGCGAGATCGAGGCGGTGCACACCACTACATATGTGGGCGCGCTGGAGCGGTTCTGCCGCAGCGGCGGCGGCCATCTCGATGCCGATACCTCGGCGGGGCCGGCCTCGTGGGACGCGGCGCTGCTGGCGGCGGGGGCGGGCCTCACCGCCATCGCGCGCCTGGAGGCGGGGGAGGCGACGGCCGCGTTCTGCGCGGTCCGCCCGCCCGGCCATCACGCGCTGTCGGCGCGGGCGATGGGGTTCTGCCTGTTCAACAACGTGGCGGTGGCGGCGGCGGCGCTGGCGCACGCGGGCCAGCGGGTGCTGATCGTCGACTACGACGCCCACCACGGCAACGGCACGCAGGAGCTGTTCTACGACGACAAGCGTGTGACGTACGTGTCGTTCCACCAGTGGCCGCTCTATCCGGGGACCGGCGGGGTGCTCGAGACCGGCGAGGGCGAAGGGGTGGGCCGCACGGTGAACGTGCCGGTCCCGCCGGGCGCGACCGGCGACGTCTACCGGGCGGCGATCGACGAGGTGGTGGCGCCGCTGGTGGAGGAGGTGGGCGCCACCTGGCTGCTGCTGTCGGCGGGCTTCGATGCCCACCGCGCCGATCCCCTCACCGACCTGGGCCTGACCTCGGGCGACTACGCCGACCTGACCCGAGTCCTGGCCTCGCTGGTGGAGCCGGGGCGGGTGCTGGCGTTCCTGGAGGGCGGCTACGACCTGGAGGCCCTGCGCGACTCCACCGCGGCGGCGCTGAGCGGGCTGGCGGGCGAGCGCCTGCATCCCGAGGCCCCCAGCGGCGGAGGTCCGGGGCGCGACGCGGTGGCGGCGGCCGAGGTCGCCCACCGCCGGGCCGTCGCCGCCGCGCGGTGAGCCGACCGCGACGACCACTCGCCCGCTGACCATGGGATAGTGGCGGCTGGTGGTCGGGGAATCCTCAGGGTCCCGCGTGCCCGCCGGCACGCCACGCCGCCGGTGGCCCGCGGTCCTGGTCGGCGCGCTGGGCGCCGCCGCGCTGGTGGCCGCGGCCGTGGTGGGGGTCACCGCCGGCGACCAGGCGGACGTCTTGTTGACCGGGGACGGCGACGAGGCCGCGGCCGGGGACGACGGGGGTAGTCCCGCCGGGATCTTCACCCAGGCCGCCGAGGCGCTCAACCAGGCCGGGAGCTTCCGCTACGAGGGGACGCGGGAGTACCGAGACGTGGACTTCGAGCAGCACACCACCCCGGACCGCGACCCCGAATACGGCAACATGGACGTTCGCGGCGAGGTCGAGCTGCCCGGCGACGTGCGAGAGACGACCGAATACCACATCGGGTACTACTCCGAGCACGTGGGCGTCTCGCTGCCGGCCGGACCGGCGGTCTGGATGCGCTTCACCGCGTATCCCGATCAGTTGGACCAGCGGCAGTGGTCGGCGACCCGCGATCTCCCGTGGCCGGACATGTCCCTGTTGCCCGAGTGGTTGGGTGGGGCCACCGAGCACTTCCGCGACGGCGAGGACCCCGAGGGGCGACCGATCGTGCGGGCCGAGGTCGCTCCCGGCCTGTTCGGCTCCCTCAGCGAGGACATCGACTCGGCCGAGATCGCGGTGACGCTGGACGGCGACGGGGCGCCGCTCTCGGTGGATCTCACGCTGAACGGCTCGGCGTGGGGGCTCGACCAGCACGTCCGCCTGGCCGACCTGGGCGCGGACATAGAGGTGCGCCTTCCCGGCTCGGCCTCCCGGGACGACACGCCCAGCTTCGCGGAGGAAGACCTGGCGCAGTTCGACGATCCTGTCGCCCTGGGCGTCGCCAGCGTGCCTCGGGGGTGGGACACGGCGGGCGCCTGGGTGGTACCTGACGACGAATCAGGCTGCTTGCAGGCGATCGTCGCCTACTCCGGTGAGAGCGACGACGACTACTTCACGGTGGCCACGATCGACGCCGGCTGCCTGAACGAGGACGACACCGAGGATGGTGACCCGCTGGACGTGGCCGGGTTCAGCGGCGCGGCCCACCAGGACGACGACGTCTACGCCGGCACTCTCGTGTCCGGAGAGGTCGCGTTGGGGTTCGAGACCACGCTCCCGGCGCCTGCCGCGCAGCAGCTGCTGGAGACCTTGGCCGAGTTCGATCCGGAGGACGAGCCCTCTCACATCGACGTCGAGGGATGAGCCCCGCCATCGGATAGTGCCCCCCTGGTGATTCGATCCCGATCTCGACACCAGGAGCTGAGCGGCGATGTCCAGCCTGTAAGCCGAAGGGAGTCGGGCGCCAGGTCACGTACCCTGGCCGGTCGTGATCCCCGCCCGGCTGCAGCCGATCCTCGACGACGTCCGGCCCCTGGCCGAGCGGTTCGGCGCGTCCGGCCATTCCCTGTACCTGGTGGGCGGGATCGTGCGCGACCTCGTGCTGGGACGGCTGCGACCGGGCGCCGACCTCGACCTCACCACCGACGCCCGCCCCGGCGAGGTTCGGAGTCTGCTGGCGGGCTGGGCCGACAGCCTGTGGTCGCAGGGCGAGGCCTTCGGCACCATCGGGGCCCGCAAGGGCGACGCCATCTTCGAGATCACCACCCACCGCGCCGAGGCCTACCGCGAGGACTCCCGCAAGCCCCACGTCGTGTTCGCCACCGACATCGCGGAGGACCTGTCGCGGCGCGACTTCACGGTGAACGCCATGGCTCTACGCCTGCCGGACATCGAGCTCATCGACCCGTTCGACGGCGTCGCCGATCTGGGTGCGGGCGTGTTGCGCACGCCGCTGGCGCCGGAGGTGTCGTTCTCCGACGACCCCCTACGCATGCTGCGGGCCGCCCGCTTCATCGCCGGCTACGGGCTCAAGCCCGACGACGACGTGGTGTCGGCGGTGCGGGCACTGGGGGACCGGCTCGGCATCGTGTCGGCCGAGCGCATCCGCGACGAGCTGTCCAAGCTGCTGGTGGTGGACGACCCGAGCGCGGGCCTGTGGTTCCTGGCCGACACCGAGCTGGCGGACCAGTTCCTGCCGGAGCTGCGGGCGTTGCGCCTCGAGCAGGACCCGATCCACCGCCACAAGGACGTTCTCGCCCACACCATCGCCGTGGTGGCCAAGACGTCGCCGCGGCTGGTGCTGCGGCTCGCTGCCCTGCTCCACGACGTGGGCAAGCCGGCCACCCGGGACATCGGCCCCCGGGGCGTGAGCTTCCACCACCACGAGGTCGTGGGGGCACGGATGGCCCGCACGCGGCTGCGGGAGCTGCGCTTCCCCAACGACGTGGTCGACGACGTGCAGCGGCTCGTCTTCCTGCACCTGCGCTTCCACGGCTACCAGGACGAGGTGTGGACCGACGCCGCGGTGCGGCGCTACGCCCGTGACGCCGGGGACCTGCTGGACGATCTCAACGAGCTGACCCGGTGCGACTGCACCACCCGCAACGAGCACCGGGCCCGCATGCTGGCCGCCCGGATGGACGCGCTGGAGGCCCGCATCGCCGAGCTGAGGGAGCAGGAGGAGCTCGACGCCATCCGGCCCGACATCGACGGCAACCGGGTGATGGAGCTGCTCGGCATCGGTCCCGGTCGCCAGGTGGGCGAGGCGCTGGCCATGCTGCTGGAGGCGCGGCTCGACGAGGGCCCCCTCGGCCCGGAGGAAGCCGAGCGCCGCCTGCTGGCCTGGTGGGCCGACCGCCCGCAGGCGACCTAGCCAGCCCCCCTCGGCCCCCGGGATAGCATCGCCCGGTGCTGGGACGACGCAAGCAGCCCTACGCCGAGCCGCCGGTCCCGACCGGCGAGCACGAGCCCTTCGTGCTCGACGACGACGTGCTGGACAAGGCCGGCTTCACCCGGGAATCGCTGGCCGACGAGCTCGCGACCCGCTCGTGGTTCCACACCTTCGACTTCGGGGACGGCCTACGCACCTCCGGGCGCGACGCGACCGAGATCAAGCTGGCGGCCCTCGAGCTGCCCGATCTCACCGGAAGATCGGTCATCGACATCGGGGCCTACGACGGCTACTTCTCGTTCGAGTGCGAGCGGCGGGGTGCGTCCCGCGTGGTGGCGAACGACCACTGGGCCTGGACCTGGCCCGGCGAGGACGCCCGCCGCAACTTCGACCTCGTGGCCACGGTCCTCGACAGCCAGGTCGAGCCGCTGGCGGTCCCGGTCGAGGACCTGAACGGCACCGAGCACGGCACCTACGACGTGACGTTGTTCCTGGGCGTGCTCTACCACGCGCCCGACATGCTCGGGTACCTGGCGACTGCCCGCTCCTTGACCTCGGACATGCTCGTGCTGGAGACCCTGGTCGATGCGCTCGACATCGACCGGCCGGCGGCCATCTGCTACCCCCCGGGCGCGATCCCCGGCGACGACAGCAACCACTGGGGCCCGAACCCGGGGTGCGTGGAGGCCATGCTGGAGCGGGCCGGCTTCAGCCGGGTCGAGCGGCGCAGCCTGTGGCACCGCAACACGCTGGCCGAGCTGGGCGTGCGCCCCCGGTCAGGCCGCGTGACCGACGGCCGCATGGTGTTCCACGCCTGGGTCTAGGCCCTCAGGGCCTACGTGCCGAGCTTGCGGGCGCGGACGATCAGGGTCGGGGGGACCCAGAGCATGGCGTCGGACCAGGTGTCGCCGGCGACCGTGCGGTCCGGTTGGGGCTCCAGCAGGGTGTCGACCGCGAAGCCGGCGCGCCCCAGGCTGGCGAACAGGCCGGTCAGGCTGATCACCCGGTCGGGCTCGGCCCGGCCCTCCGCCACCGACCAGGGCGGTGGCGTGGCGTCCCACCACGGACGGCGCAGGATGGGCTCGCCGCCGGTGGGGTCGAGCATCACGAAGGCGGGATGGGGCAGCGAGAACACGAAGGGCCGGTCGGTGCGCAGCACCCGGTGGACCTGGCGGAACACCCGGTCGACGTCGTCCACCGTGGCCAGGCCGTAAGCCGACACCGCGGCGTCGATGGTGTCGGCCCGCACGAAGGCGAGCTCGGCCAGCGGGCCGTGGTGCGTCTCGACTCGCACGCCCTCCCGCTCGGCCCGGTCCCGGGTCTCGGCCAGGTTGGCCGCCTCGTCGTCCACGGCGATGACCCGGGCCCCGGCCTTCGCGAGGGCTACCGCACCCGCTCCCGCACCGCATCCGAGGTCCAGCACCCGGCGGCCGGACACCTGGCCCAGGAGCTTGAGCTCGCTCTCGGGCGGCAGTCCCGGTCCGTAGCGGACGGCGTCGGCGTCGAGCGTGGCGCCGGACGCACCGGCGAGAGAGAAGCGGGTCCAGGCCATCGCCCCAGTCTGACGCGCGCGGCCCGCCGATGTCGTTGTGTGGTCGTCCAACCTTTTTCCGCGCGAAAGGTGTTCTATCGTGTACGCAGATGGGGGCGAGGGGTGCAAGACTTTCGCTGCCCATGACTCCTGACGTGGCAGCAAGGGGCACGGGACCGAGGTCACCGGTCGGGCTCGGCCCGGACAGCGGGTCGATGCCGAGCGGCGGGGTCCTGGCGGTGCTCTTCTCCTGGGCCGGCGACGGCCGGTGCATCGGCGCGCACTCGGCGGGCCCGACGGGAGCGCTGCTCCCCGCCTTCGCGATGCACGGAGACGGCTGGCTCGACACCCTGCATCCCGACAGCCGGGCCCTGGCGACCGAATCGCTGGACAGCGTCCTGGGTGGGAGTGCCCCCCGCGAGGAGACGGTCCGTCTGGCGGATCGCGACCGGTGGGCAGTGCTGCGCATCCGCCCCCCGGCTGCGGGCGACGGGCCGCCCGAGGCCGGTGACGGCCCGCAGCCCGCGGCCGCCGGCGTCCTGGTGGACGCCACCCGCTCGCTGGGCGCCAGCGCTCACCTGGCGCGGCTGGTCGAGGGGTTCAACCGCCTGCGCAGCCCGCTCGACATCGTCGCCGCCACCCTCGACGCGGCCGTGGGCATCCTGAAGGGCCGCACCGCCACCCTGCATGTGCTGTCCGACGCCGGCGACGAGCTGGTGATCGCGGGGGGCACGGGCGTGCCCACCGCGGTGGTAGAGGAGCGCTTCGGCCGCATCCCGCTGTCCTCTCCGCTGCCCGGGGCCGAGGTCATGCGCACCGGCCGTCCGATCGCCATCGCCTCACCGGCCGACCGGCACGAGCGCTACCCGTCCATGGAGGTCCCCGGCATCGAGTACGACCCGGCCTTCGTGGTCATGCCGCTGCGGGACAGCGATGGCCGGGCCTTCGGGGTCATGGGGATCGGCTTCCCCGAGGAGGTCCTGCTCACGGACGGCGACGCCCAGTTCCTGGAGGACGTGGCCGCCCAGTGCGCCCTGGCCCTCGACCGGGCCCGCCTGGCCGATGCCGCCGACCGGGCCCAGGAGCACCTGGGCTTCCTCGACGAGCTCAGCGCGGCCCTGTCGAGCAGCCTGCAGATCGACACCGCGCTCGCCCAGCTGGCGGGGATGACGGTGCCTCGCATCGCCGACTGGTGCGTAGTGCGCATGATCGAGTCGGCGTCCAAGCCCCGCCCGCTGGTGGGCGCCGCCCACGTCGATCCCGACCAGCTAGGCCTGCTGACCCGGCTGGCCCAGCGCATCCCGCGGGACCTCCGGGGGGCGGGCGAGATGGGGGCGGCGCTGGCCAGCGGGCGGCCGATCATCCGCGGCACCCGGGGCGTGGCCATGCTGGCCCCGATGTTCGACGACCTCGCCGACCGGAAGCTGGTCGAGGAGGTGGGGGAGGGCGGTGTGGCCGTGTTCCCCTTGCACGCCCGGGGCCGGATGCTGGGCACGCTGGCGTTCGGCAATCGTCCCGGCCGCGCGTTCCGCGACGCCGACATCGACCTGGCCCAGGCGGTCGCCCGGCGGGCGGCGGTGATCGTCGACAACGCCCGCTTGTTCCACGAGCAGTCGGCGGTGGCCCGGGCGTTGCAGGACAGCCTGCTCCCGGCCCGCCTGCCCGACATCCCCGGCATCGAGCTCGGCGCCCGCTACCGGGCGGCCGGCCAGGGCCTGGACGTGGGCGGCGACTTCTACGACGCGTTCCAGGCCGACGCCAACTGGTGGATCATCGTGGTGGGCGATGTGTGCGGCCACGGCGTAGAGGCCGCCGCCACCACCGGGCTGGTGCGCCACACCATCCGCTCGGCCGCCATGAGCGGCGTGATGCCGTCGGCCGTGCTGGCCCACCTCAACGGGATGCTCCTGCGGGCCGACGGCGAGCGCGACGTGGTGGACGACGACCGCGTCCCGGTCAGCCCCCGGTTCTGCACCGTGCTGATCGGAGCGGTGCAGCCCACCGACCGGGGGGTCGACATCATCCTGTGCTCCGGCGGCCACCCGCTCCCCCTGGTGAGCCGGGCGGTGGGGCGGGTCGACCCGGTGGGCGTGCCGGGCACGCTGCTGGGCGTCACCGAGGACCTGAGCCTCACCGACAGCGTCGTCCACCTCGACCCGGGTGAGGCCCTCGTGTGTTACACGGACGGCCTCATCGACCGGCGCACGGGCCGGCGGGCGTTCGGCGAGGAGGGCATCGTCAAGGCCATGTACCAGGGCAAAGGACTGTCGGCCGCGGGCCTCGCCCGGCTCATCGAGGCCGAGGCGCTCAGCTTCGTCGACGACGAGCCGGGCGACGACATGGCCGTCCTCGCCCTCCTCGCGATGCCTGCGGACTAGCGCCCGCAGGCATCGGCACTGTGCTGCCTGGAAGCCTCGCTGTGGAGCCGCGGCCCGGCCACCAAATCGCGGACTCTTGGGCTGTGGCTCACGCCCTGTGCGCTCGGCTGGCCTGCGGACCAGCGCCCGCAGGCGTGCTAGCCGGCGTTGCTGGCGACGATGTCGCCAGTGGGGGCGACGGAGCCGGCCGACGGCTCGGTGCTGAGGGCGAATCTGCTCGTGCCCGCAGGGATGCCGACGGTCGCCACCTGCTGGCCGCCGTCGCCGATCACGCCCAGGGAGACGGGATCGGGGCCGTCCAGCGTCCACAGCTGGTAGGCCTGCCCGGCGGGCAGGGTCGGCAGGTCGTCCAGCACGATGTAGCCGGTCGAGCCGTCGGTGACCACCCGTGCCGCGTCGCGGCCGTCGCCGGTGGCCAGGGTGGCCACCGAGGCACCGGGCTGCTCCATGGCCGCCGCGGCCAGCTGGGCCAGGTTGGCGGGCTCGTCGTCGCTCGCGGCGATGGCCGCGCCCACCACGCCGCCCACCACCAGGGCGACCGCCGCCGCCACCCCGGAGATGGCCACCCAGCGGCGAGACGGCTCGGTCCGGCGCGGGCGCAGGTGTGTCGGCGGTGCGGGTGCCCCGACCGCCGGTCCGGTGCCCCGCTGGCTGCCGGGCAGGGCCGGGGGCGGGGGAGCCGCCGGGGCAGAGGGCATGACCGCGAGCGGCGTGGGCACGTCGGCCGCGCCGGTCTGGGCCGCGATGCGCTGCCAGACCGCGGGCGGGGGCGGCTCGTCGTCGGTGAGCGCGGCCAGCGTGGACCGGTGCTCGTCGACGATGGCAGTGCAGGCCGGGCAACGCAGCAGGTGGGCCTCCACCATCTGGCGCTCGTCGTCGTCGAGCGCGTCGAGGGCGTAGACGGCCAGCTCGTCGAGCGGATGGTCGTCGGTCATGGCGTCACCCCCTCGGCTTCCAGGGCGCGCCGGAGCTTGCCCAGGCCGGACCGGATGCGGCTCTTGACCGTGCCTTCCGGCTGCCCGAGCGCGGCCGCGGTGTCGCGGTAGCTGCGCCCGCCGAAGTAGGCGAGCACGATCGGGTTGCGCTCGTCGGGGACGAGCATGTCGAGAGCTCGCCGCACGTGGTCGGCCAGGTCCAGCTCCTGGATCGTCGACTCGACGTCGGACTCGAGACCGGGCGTGGCGGCATAGCGGCCGTCGCGCTCGTCTCGCCGCCGGCGTGCCTCCTCGGACCGCACGGTGTCCACGCTACGGCCGTGGGCCTGCGCCAGCAGCCACGAGCGCAGCGAGCCGCGCTCGGCGTCGAAGCGCCCGGGGTTGGCCCAGAAGTCGCAGAACACGGTCTGGCACACCTCTTCGGCCAGATGGTCGTCGCGCAGCACCCGCCGCGCCAGGCTCCATACCGCCCCGCCGTAGCGGCGGTAGATCTCGGCGAGGGCGCGGCCATCCTGGCGCGCCACCGCGGCGGCGAGCCCGGCGTCGCTGGTCCCATCGTGGGTCGCGGCGGCCATCCCGGGCCGTCACCGTAACCGCCGGTGCGGACGGGGCGGTACAGGCGGGTCACGCGGCGCTCGCCGTGGGACCCCCCGGACCGATCTGGGCCACCGGTGCGCCGTAGCGGTCGAGCACACCCGAGACGAGGCGCAGGTCGGCGAGCCCGGGCAGCCGGTCGATGCGCCGGTCGATCCGGGCCACCATGTCCTGGCCGGGCTCGTCCCCGAACAGGGTCTGGACCATGAACGCCACCTCGTCCGCCGGCATCACGCCCGCGCCCACGGGTCGCCAGAGCCGGCGCAACGCCCAGCGCACCATCCGCCGGGCACGGGGGTGGTCGGCCAGCCGGTGGGAGGCCTCGCCCGCGTAGAAGGCGATGTGGTTGCCCTCCTGCCGCATGATGCGGTTGAGCAGGTCGGTGAGGACGGGATGCTGGGCCCGGTCGATCAGCCGGGCATAGCCGGCCTGCGTAGTCCACTCGTTGACCGCGCCCCAGGTCATGTGCAGGGCCCCGAAGGCCCGGCCGGCGATGGCCGACCCGAGGGCGTGGAGCGCGGGCGCCAGCCGGTCGCGCAGCCCGAGGCCTCGCCTCAGCCGCGCGATCCGGGGCGCGCCGGCGTCCTCGCCGTGGGCGGCGAGCACGCGACCGATGGCGTCGCCGTGCCACATCTCCTCGTAGCTCCACACCGTGAGGAACGTGGTGATCCTCGGGTCCTTGTGCGCCGGCGTGACCAGCAGGTCGCGCAGGTAGCAGACCGTGTGGTGCTCGACGTCGTGCATGTAGCGCAGGCAGCGCAGCACTGCGGCGTCCAGGGGTCGCGTGCGGAAGGCGTCGAAGTCGATGCCGGTCAGGTCGAGCCGGGAGGCCCGCTCGGCATATCGGTCAGGGTCGATCCGCACATCGATTATTCGTGGCGGACCGACCCGTGGATGACTCCGGCCGCATGAAGTACTGGCAGGCGGGGTCGACCGGGCCGCTCTTGGCTCACGCCCGATCCGCTCGGCCTCTGGGAACGTGACGTGTACAGGTCACGTGGTCTCGGTGTGGGCGGCCCGTTCCTCGGCGATGAGGCTGTCGAGCCAGGCCAGGTCGGCGGCCAGGGCCGCCCGGTCGCGCTCGCGGAGCGAGCGGAGGTAGCTGTTCAGGCGCCCGTCCGCCTGGGACCGGCTGCGTTGGTCGTCACGCTGCGCTAGCTCGGCGCGGCGGCGTTCGAACAGCGCGAGGCGGTCGGCGGGGGCGAGGACGCAGCAGAACGCCACCCGCAGCGGGAAGGCCCGGTCGTCGGACACGTCGGAGTCGGACAGCAGCTCGACCAGCCGCCGGCGGCCCGCCTCGGTGATGCCGTACACCTTCTTGCCCCGCGCCCCATGGGTGGTGGCGGCCGCGGCCCGGCGCTGGGAGCCGAACGCGGCGAGCTCGCCCGCCAGCGAGCCGCTCATCGGGCTGCGAGGCGGTGCCGCCACCGGCTGGCCCGATACGACCTCGACCAGACCGT
>Ga0111539_10006604_pt1 | contig 14944 bp, 13 predicted proteins | sample RhiMethybrSRZTD1_FD_79667 | JGI IMG/M metagenome (GOLD analysis project Ga0111539, IMG submission 79667) | Populus rhizosphere microbial communities from Tennessee, USA - Rhizosphere MetaG P. TD hybrid SRZTD1 (version 2) (version 2) | ecosystem: Host-associated > Plants > Roots > Rhizosphere >... | reverse complement strand
TTACAGCTCCCTTAGGCGGTGGTAACTCAAACTTGTGCAACTTTACTCCGCTATCGACTGCCTTTGGCTCGATCACTTTAAGAGGTTTCGTTCGCGCTGACATAATGCCCCGCATATTTGGAATCTTCCATTCAGCGATCGGTTCCTGGCATCCTGCAACAAACGGAAGCTTAACTTCCACATATTCCTTCCCGCCTTCGATTTCTATGGTAACTTTTGCAGTTCCGCCTTCAATGTCCAATTTCATCACTGGCGAAACGGATGGCATGTTCAGCATGGCTCCTACCAGACTATGAACCACTCCACTATTATAATCAATTGATTCCCGGCCCATGAGGATGAGGTCGTAACCTGCACCTTTGGCGTGTTCAGCAATTTGAGTTGCAATAAAAAAAGAATCAACGGGTTCAGCGTTAACTCGAATTGCATCATCGGCACCAATCGCAAGTGCTTTTCGCAGCGTAGGCTCGGTTTCAACAAGACCTACGTTAAGAACTGTAAGAGTTGCAGACAAAGATTCCTTCAATTCGACAGCACGGGCAAGAGCGTAATCATCATAAGGCCCGATGATAAATTGTACGCCGCTAGTGTCGAACTTTGTATTGTTTTCGGTGAAGTTAATCTTAGAAGTTGTGTCCGGAACGTGTGTAATACAAACTAAAATCTTCATTTCACTCTATATCGGTAAAGGTCAAAAAGCCGCTGTTCAAAAACCGCGGTCAAGATACAAAAAACCAATTTCCATTCGCCAAATTAGATACATTTTTCAGGTTATTGCCGAAAAGGTTTAATTGGCGGCGGAATATTATTCAAAAATTCATTAATGGGTAGCCGAATCCAGCAACTCGAAGGTTTTGTAAACGAAGATCCAAACGATCCTTTCAATCTTTACGCACTTGCACTCGAATATTCAAAGTCCGATGGCCGTAAAGCAATTGACCTATTTAATCAGTTATTGAATAGACACCCAGACTATGTTCCAACGTATTATCAACTGGGAAAGCTTTACATTGATTTTTCGGAAAATGAAAAGGCGCTGGAGATGTTTGACTTAGGGATCAAAGTAACTGCGGATAAAAAGGATTACAAAGCTCTGCGTGAGCTTCAGTCTGCGAGGCAGGAGCTATTGTCAGATCTTGAAGATTAATTTTGCAACGCTCCATCGTCGACCCAGCACGCGATTATATCAATCTGTTGTTGAGTTAACGTACCTTCGCGCGGCATGCTGCGGTCTTGCGTTTTTGACTTGATGCTCTTAGCATAAAATTTTGCGGTCTCAAACTTTCGGAGGTCAGGTCGCGACGTTCCATTGTGGCAACCGCTTAGCGCACACGAGTTCTCCATGATGGGTTTGATCTCGTTAGTCCAACTCACACCGGAGGATCCACGGGGAACAGTAACACTAAGGGTGACGCTGCATCCGATGTTATCTTGAACGGAGATCGAATGATTACCGGAAGCAAGACCTGCGAACGTATTGTTATCTGAAAATGATCCATTGCCGATCTTGTAAGTATAAGGAGGATTTCCTGCCGTTACCTCGATCGTTACCGCGCCATTGCTTCCAAGGCAGGAGTTGTCTGCTGTGATGTCAGCGGCGAACGTAAAATCCGCCGCTTTTATAGCGACGTTCTCGATCTCGTCAGTGCAGCCATTAGCATCCTTTATTTTAACTGTATAGATACCTGCAGCGAGATTATTGAATTGACCTGATGACTGGCCCGGGAAATCATTTAACGAAAATTCATAGGGCTCCAGGCCTTGCGTAGCCGAAATGTTGATGACGCCGTCAGCGATACTGCAGCTCGTTGCATCCGTCACAATTCCAAGGCTTAATATAGGTCCAACCGCTTCGCAGTCAACCGGATCTTCTTCATCACTGCAGGAAAAGACTAACAAGAGGACCACACTTACCGCCAAAAACTTACGCATAGCATTTATCGAAACCTCAAAGGTACACAGAAGAACGGAAACCAAGGGTTACTCATCCTTTGTGATGTAGAAAACGAAAATGAATAATAATTATTGTCGATTGACGGAATTACAACTCAGAAGGGAGTGTCATCATCCTCTTCTCTTGGCTTAGGCGGCTCAGGTTCGGAATTGAACGTGTTGAGTCGACTTTCACGGGTTATCATTCCCGAGAATGGATTATCGTACGATGATGTCGGAGCATCAAAGTCAGCGAACTTGGTATACTTACCGATAAACTTAAGCTTCGCGCTACCCACTGAACCATTGCGATGCTTGGCAATGATGATCTCCCCCATGCCTTGCGTGGGCATACCCTCTTCATCCACAGTGATCTTGTAGTATTCCGGACGATACAGAAAAATTACGATATCCGCATCTTGTTCGATTGAACCAGATTCGCGCAAGTCGGATAGTTGAGGTCTCTTGTCACCACCGCGGGTTTCAACACCGCGGCTTAATTGAGACAATGCGAGTACAGGCACGTTCAACTCCTTGGCTATTCCTTTTAAGGCACGCGAAATTGAAGCTATCTCCTGCTCGCGGTTTCCTCCCTGGTCGCCTCGCATAAGTTGAAGGTAATCCACTACAATGATCTGCACGTTGTGTTCAGCTTTCAACCTCCGGCATTTTGCTCTAAGTTCGAGAACGGATAACGCAGGCGTGTCGTCAATAAAGATCGGGGCCGACGATAGCTTATTAGTCTTGTGCACTAGTTGTGCCCATTCGTGGTCCGCAAGCGATCCACGTTTGATCTTTTCGCCTTCTAGCTCTGCTTCAGCTGATATCATACGATTAACCAACTGTATTGAAGCCATTTCAAGGGAGAATATTGCTACAGGTATTTTAAAATCTACCGCAGCATTCCTTAATGCAGATACAACGAAAGCAGTCTTACCCATACCAGGCCGAGCTGCAATGATAACAAGATCAGACCGTTGCCATCCCGAAGTCATGCGATCCAACCCGGTAAAGCCACTAGGTACGCCGGTAAGTCCATCTTTGTGGTCTTTGAGAAGCTGAAGTTCGTGGATGGCTCGCGTCATAAGATTACGCATGTTGTCATAATTCTTGCGCAGATTGGAATCCGAGATCTGAAAAATGGATTGCTCGGTCTTATCGAGCAATTCAAATACATCGGTCGTATCCTCGTAAGCATTGTGATGTATCTCTGATGCAACCTGTATTAGCTCGCGTTTAATGGCCATCTCCATAATAACGCGGGCGTGATACTCGATATTCGCAGCAGAGCTAACCTTCGATGTCAACTCAGCGATATAATATGCTCCACCTATCAACTCGATCTTCCCGGTCTTGCGAAGTTGATTTACCACGGTACGCATATCCACCGGGTCGGATGACTTGAACAAATCGATTATAGCAGAGTAAATCTCTTTGTGCTGTTCGGAATAAAAGTGTTCCGGTTTAAGGAATTCCACAACTGCATGGAGGGCATTTTTCTCCAGCATTAATGCGCCGAGCACAGCTTCCTCCAGATCAAGTGCCTGAGGCGGCAACTTACCAAGGCTCTCCGAAATATCTCTCGGAACGAGTTTACTTGACTTCGTGCTTAACCTCAGGGACATTGATCTGCCTTGCTCCATACAGTGGTTGTTGTACTTGTTTTAGTTGTGAGGGGCGACAAACGTACTATCTATACATTTTAGTCTCTCCACAACTTATACACATTTAGCCAACAAATTAATTGTGAATAAATTCCCATTTCCACTTATCGACTTAGTCCCTTCTGTTTAAGGTAAGTTGATTCATTGTCAATGTAGTCAGGCTTTTAAACACCAAACATTTTCCTTTACTTTAAACCGGAATTTTTTTTCATGCGGCAGAAGAAACAGAAGATTCACTTTATTGCCATCGGAGGCAGTGTTATGCACAATTTGGCTATTGCCCTTAAACTGGAGGGGCATGAAGTAACTGGATCTGACGATGAAATTCGCGACCCTTCACGCGATACATTAAAAAAATATGGCTTACTGCCTGATAAAGAAGGTTGGAACGCTGACCTTATTAAGAAAGAACTCGATGCTGTAGTTCTTGGAATGCATGCACGTAAAGACAACGTTGAATTGTCTAAAGCACAATCCCTTGGTCTCAAGGTCTATTCGTTCCCTGAGTATATCTACGAACGGGCAAAAAACAAACAACGTATTGTAATTGCTGGCAGTCATGGCAAGACAACGATAACGGCGATGATAATCCACGTATTGAATTATTTTGACCGGAAGTTTGACTATGTTATTGGCGCTAAGGTGAAAGGGATTGAACACACAGTTAGGTTGTCGGATGCCCCAATCATTGTTATTGAAGGAGACGAATATACGTCGTCAACCCTTGACCCCACATCGAAATTCCTCAGATACAACCATCACATCGGCGTCATCAGTGGTGTTTCCTGGGATCACGCTAACGTCTTTAGAGCTGAAGAGGATTACGTGAAACAATTTGATCTCTTCGCAGATGAGACACCAAAGGGAGGTGTACTTATTTATTGCGAGCAAGATTCGCTTGCATTGATAATAGGAAAGAAGGAACGACCCGACGTTCAAGCCATTTCTTACAAAAGCCATTCACATACTTCCGATAACAACGGACAATTCTTCCTCACAAATGGAAAGGAACGTTATCCTGTGAAAATCTTTGGAAGCCACAATTTCCAAAATGTCAGTGCAGCCAAGGAAGTACTTAAGAAGGTCGGCATCACACCTGAGAAATTTTTTGAAGCCATTACAACGTTTGAGGGAGCGGACGGCAGGCTGGAAAAAGTGAATGAAAATAAATCGACCACTATTTACAAAGACTTCGCACACGCACCTTCAAAAGTAAAAGCTACGGTAAAGGCAATAAAAGAGACCTTTCCATCCCGGGATCTCGTCGCATGTCTGGAGTTACACACGTTCAGCAGTCTTGATAAGAGATTCCTACCCCAATACAAAGACAGTCTGAAACCTGCTCAGGAGCAGGTGATCTACTTTAGTCCAGAAAAGGTCAGAGACAAAAATCTTGAAGCTCTCACGGAATCTGACATTAAGAAAGCATTTAATGCACCGGACGCTGTCGTTTTCCAGGATGCATCTAAACTTGAATCATTCTTATCACAACTCTCATGGAGGAATAAGAACCTCCTTATGATGAGCTCAGGAAATTTCGGAGGAATGAACATCAAATCATTTGCTGAAAAACTGCTCGCTTAATGTGCAGGAATATTGATTTTCTTACTTTTAGTTATTAATGAAACTCAATCTACGCAACCCGCTCTGTTTTTTTGACCTCGAGACCACCGGAACCAACATAACACGCGACCGAATTATAGAGATCGCCGTTATCAAAATGATGCCAAACGGCGAGATTCTTCGAAAATCCAACTTATTAAACCCTACCATTCCAATCCCGCCTGAATCATCCGCCATTCACGGTCTTAGAGACGAAGATGTCAAGGACAAACCAACGTTTAAGGATGTTGCCAAAGACTATGCGCGATTCTTTGAAGGGGCGGATCTTGGTGGTTTTGCTATTATGAAATTTGATGTGCCAATGCTTGTTGAAGAATTTCTTCGAAATGGAGTGGAGTTCGACTATGGCAGGAAAAAGGTCATCGATGCTCAAAAGATTTTTCACCTAATGGAGAAGAGAACACTGTCAGCGGCTTATCAATTCTATCTCAAAAAAGAGATGATGGACTCCCACACCGCCGAAGCCGACACAGAAGCAAGTATGGAAGTGTTGTTGGCACAAGTTGAGCGCTACCTTGACATGGAAGTGACAGATGGCCTCGACAAAAAGATCGGCGAGATCAAGAACGACATGGAAGCGCTAAGCAAGATCACTTCAAATAACCAGGTAGACCTAGGGGCCAGGATGGTGTTCAACGAAAAAGGCCAGGAAGTATTCAACTTCGGAAAGCACAAGAACCGGATCGTAACACAAGTGTTGGAACAGGAGCCTTCTTATTACGAATGGGTAATGAATGGTGACTTTTCGCTTGATACAAAACGCAAGCTTACTGAGATCAAGTTAAGGGGCTTTAGGAAATAAGTTAGTGCGCGTTCTTAAATTTCATTTCTCCTGCCTTTATTTCGAGCGGTAGATAATTTACTTCCGGAGGTATTGGACAAGAATAATTTGGACTGTACGAACAGTATGGATTATAACACAAATTAAAATCGATAATCACTTCAGCAGAAGTTGGTGTCCTGAAATCGATGTATCGACCAACATCATAAGTCTCTTTTCCATTCGACTCGTCGGTAAACGGAATAAAAAGATAGTCCTCATAACCGGGTCGTTTTGCGATCTCTGCGTTATGATAAACTTCCAGCTTATAGCTTGAGCCCTTCAGCTCAAAATGCACTTCACCGTACTTTGAATATTCAGGAAGACGTGCTGTGGTGGTCTTCATCTTGAAAAGAGCAGGGTTTTCAGTTTTAACAAACGTGGCTTTCACCCGGTACGAAAGATCAATGGGGAAATAATTCAATTCTTTGAAGTGTCGTCGATCTTTCTTTGAAAGGGGGGACACTTTCGGATTGCGCATTTCTTCATGCTGCTTCTTCCGATGATCGTTTATCGCATTGATTGCATCCTGATCAGATTGACCAAGACACGTAAAAAAAGAAAGGCCCAGAAGTATGATTACTCCGGGCCGGACAAAAGTCGTACTCATTGCCTATCCAGAATTTAGGTGGACAATATGTGGTTCAAAAAGCGAAAGATCAATTCTTTTTGTATGACAGTGCTTCGGGGATCCACCCTTTGAGGTCGCTTATACGAGTTGAATGAGATGGGTGCGTTGACATGAATTCCGGTGGTTCCTGACCTCCGCTCTTTTCGGTCATTCGCTCCCAGAATTTTGGAGCTTCATTCGGATCATAACCCGCCATTGTCATGAAGATAAGACCAATATGATCAGCTTCCGATTCATGTTCACGACTGAACTTCAGCATTCCAAGATTAGTACCTGCCCCAACGGCCTGCATAAGCAAATCCTGACCCGCTGAAGGATTCTGTCCCATCAATGCTCCTAACGTCGCAAGGCCATATTGAGCTAGCAACTGCTGACTCATCCTTTCACGTCCATGATTAGCGATAGCGTGGGCAACCTCGTGACCCATAACAACTGCCACGCCGGCTTCATCTTTACAGATCGGCATAATAGCTGAATAAAAGGCCACCTTGCCGCCTGGCATACACCACGCATTAACCGTCTTTGGATCATCAATCAAATTGAACTCCCATTGAAAGCCCGCCAGCTCGCTGCTCAATCCTTTTGCAGCCATATATTCTTCCACTGCCTTTTGAATCTTAACACCGACATTTTTAACCATTGCCGTTTGCTCGCGATTACTTGACAGCGGCCCTTTAGCTATTATCTCCTTGTATTGTTGATTGGCCATCGGAATGATCTCCGAATTCGGAACAAGGCTCAATTGTTTTCTACCAGTAACAGCAACTGACTGACAGGCATAAATTCCCAGTACAACTAGACTATAAATCAGAATATTCTTTAACATGACAGTTTTTTAAGCAAAAATACAAATCCGGTGCCAGGATGTTTCATAGATTTGTAATTGTTTCATTGGGTCTACTCCGTCTGAACGTGTAAACCGCTTTGTGAAACTCTTGTCAGAAAAACGAGTACAAAAGTTAACCATATGAGAATCTTTGCTATTGGGCGAAATTATGTTGAACACATTGAGGAACTAAAGAATGAGAAACCATCTGACCCAGTTATCTTCACTAAGCCCGATACAGCGCTATTGCGCAACAATTCTCCGTTCTATTACCCGGATTTTTCCAAGGATGTGCATCACGAGGTAGAGTTGGTTTTGCGGATTTGTAAAGAGGGAAAAAATATTGAGGAGAAATTTGCTCATAAATACTACGATGCCATTGGGGTTGGAATCGATTTTACGGCACGCGATCTGCAGCAAAAATTGAAAGAGAAGGGACTACCGTGGGATATCGCGAAAGGTTTTAATGGTTCTGCTCCCATCTCGGACAAGTTTATACCTGTATCGGAGTTCAACAACGTAAAGAATATCAACTTCAGTTTGAAGGTAGATGGAGAATATAAGCAACAAGGCAACACAAGTCTTATGCTTTTTAACTTCGATTATATAATTTTGTATCTATCTAGATTTTTTACACTTAAGACGGGTGATTTGATTTTTACGGGCACTCCTAAGGGAGTTAGCCCGGTGAAGGTGGGAAACGTGTTATCAGCGTATATTGAAGATGAAAAACTCCTGGAATTTGAAGTTAAGTAAGGTCGTAACTTTATTTTTTGCGACCGCGCCATTTTTTGTCAACGCACAATTCAGCAAACCGGAAGAAAAATTTCCGGCGGAGGAACGGTATCTCTATCCGGTTTATCCCGGTCATCCCGGTTCTCTCGCTGGGACCATGGGTGAACTACGAAGCACGCACTTCCATTCAGGAATTGACATTCGAACCAACAACGAGATCGGATGGCCTGTGCTAGCATCCAAGAGTGGATACATCTCGCGGATTAGTGTAAGCTCAAGCGGATACGGTAATGTCATGTACATTACTCATCCGGACGGAAACACGACCCTTTACGCACACCTTGATAAGTTTCTCGGTGGGCCAGGCCATCACGTGCTTGAAGAACAATACAGGATGAAGGCTAATGAGATCGACCTGTTCTTTCACAAGGATCAGTTCACGGTAAAGCAAGGAGATACTATAGCAATTTCAGGCAATACAGGATCTTCAAGCGGGCCACATTTGCATTTTGATATCCGCGATCCAGACAACTACGCGCTGGATCCCCTGATCGTAGCCGGTTTTTCTGAATTGGTTGACAAATTACCTCCTTCTGCTGAAAAAGTAGCTCTAAAAACCCTGGACAAAGACTCACGCATCAACGATAAGTTTGGCCGATTTGAGTTTTATGCGAGACGTGTTGGGTCAAACTACGTGATCGCTACACCTATTCTGGCAAGCGGAAACATCGGCGTGGAAATAGTGGCAAAGGATAGGCTGGCACCGAGAAGTCAGTTTTATGGTGGAGTGAATTATATAGAAATGAGTGTTGACAGCCAGTTGGTCTTCAAGCAGGCAATTGAAAAAGTTAACGTGGCCGAAACCCGCGCTATCTACACATTGATGGACTTTAAGACCATGAGAAATAAAGGGACGAGGTTCTACAAGCTTTATATTGATGATGGAAATGATCTCAATTTCTATGACGGCTCCCCTGGTTCAGGTAAGATCAAAGTAAATACAAAAAAGACCTCCTCAGTTAAGATACGCATGAAGGACAGCGATGGTAACGCAAGCAATGTGATGTTCAAGCTGAAGCCCAGCAAACCCGAAAAAGAAGTTAAAACGTTGGAAGCATATTCCGGCGATGTCGCTTATGATATCACAGAAAACACGATGATGGTGGTGGCCAAACCGTGTAGGGAGTCAATCAACAAAGCAATGGTATATACGAGGGATGGGTCATACGAAATAGAACCAGATTACTTTAACTATAACAGGTCCGTTTACCTTATCGATCTCCGCAAGACGATACCCGACTCTATCACTGTATGCGGAAAGTCGATTGTTCCAAGGATAAGTGTTAGCATCCCATCAGGAACAGAGTACAAATTTTACTCCGATGCAATGGATATTGAATTTCCACTAGATGCTATATACGACACACTCTATCTTAACACCGATTACATACACGATATCTACGGTCGCGAAGTCTATACCATCGGATCACGCAATATTCCTCTTCATAGAAGCATTGATGTGTCCTTGAAGCCTTCAATGACCTATGTGCGCCAAAAAGATGTAGGTGTTTATCGAGTTGCAGGCCGTTCTTATGCTTACTTAGGTGGTGAATGGGTCAATGGCAGGGTACATTTTAGTACGCGTGAGTTCGGCGACTTTATGATCCTGAAAGACTCCATTGCACCCTCGATAGTGCCGCTCCTGGTTAACAACCAAACTGCCCGATTCAAGATCCGCGATGATATGTCAGGCATACTTACCTACGAGGCTACAATTGATGGCGAATGGATGTTGATGTATTTCGACAGCAAGTCCAATACCATCTGGTCAAAGCAGCTGGATCGATCAAAACCTTTAAGAGGAGATTTTCAGCTCCGCGTTACGGACAATGCGGGAAATGAATCGTACTTTACGACAAAAATCTTCTGAAATAATATGAGTCTTAGTATTGGTGACAAAGCCCCTGACTTTACGGTGAACGATCAGGAAGGGAAACCTGTGCAGCTTTCAAGTCTTAAGGGAAAAAAGGTTGTACTTTACTTCTATCCCAAGGACATGACACCAGGATGTACTACAGAAGCGTGCAACCTTCGCGATAATTACAAACTGCTGATAAAACAGGGTTATGAGGTGCTGGGTATCAGCACGGACAACGAAAAGACCCATCAGAAGTTTATTGCCAAAGAAAATCTTCCTTTTCGACTGTTGGCGGACACAGATAAAAAGGTCCATGATCTTTACGGAACCTGGATCGAAAAATCGATGTATGGAAGAAAGTATATGGGCACGGCGCGCAATACATTTGTAATCGATGAAAAAGGCGTGATTGAGGATATCATTGAAAAAGTTGATACAAAGAATCATACCGATCAGATCCTTAAATCGGTTGACCAAAAGAGCGGACCATCTCCCTCAAAAAACATAGCCGACCAGAAAACGCCGGCTAAGAAAACGTCGCTGAAAAAAGCGAAAGGCAAACGTTAGTTTGCGCTAGTTTCAAAAGAAATGTATTGCGGTAGTTTCTGGGATTCAGTTGGGAATTGCTGAACGTCACATCAGCATGTTATTCATTTCAACGATGCGTGGATCAAAATATACGCGGAGTCGCTTCGTCGAGAGTAGATGATTGATCTATATTCATGATTCCTTGGTCCTTGTTCAATATTTTGCATTTTGTAATTCAGGCTGAAAAATATCGAACAAAGAACAAGGAACAAGGAATGATGAGTGAAATACCTACCTACATTTTCGAAAATTAAAATGCTGTCTCAAATTAATCCAATGGTACTTGGACCAGGCCATGGTGTGCGGTATATTCGCGGCAAACTTTTTTCAATGAGCCAACAAACAGACATCGACTCCTTAAAGAAAATAGCTGGACAAATTCGCCGTGACATCGTACGCATGGTACACGCTTGCCAGTCAGGTCACCCCGGTGGCTCGTTGGGTTGCACGGAATTTTTTGTTGCGCTATACTTTCGGATCATGAAGCATGATCCGAAGTTCAACATGAAGGGAATTGGTGAAGATCTATTCTTCTTATCGAATGGTCATATTTCGCCTGTATGGTATGCGACGCTCGCCCGATCCGGCTACTTTGATGTAAAGGAATTGTCGACTTTCAGATTGATCAACTCAAGACTTCAAGGACATCCGGCAACGCACGAACATCTTCCCGGTGTTCGTGTAGCATCCGGATCGTTGGGCCAAGGTCTTTCTGTTGCGCTCGGCGCCGCTCAGGCAAAGAAGCTTGATAAGGACGATAGGTTTGTATTTGTGATGATGGGCGATGGGGAACAGCAGGAAGGTCAGGTTTGGGAAGCTGCAATGTATGCCGCACACAACAAGCTCGATAACGTGATTGCGACTATCGATTACAATGGGCAACAGATCGATGGCCCAGTCAATAAGATTCTGAATCTTCTCGACCTTAAAGCCAAGTGGGAATCATTTGGTTGGGAAGTGATTGATAGCCATGGAAACGACATGGAAGAAGTTGTTAAAACACTTGAGTACGCTAAGACGCAAGCCAAGAAAGGCAAACCAGTACTTAACCTGATGAAAACGGAAATGGGTTTTGGAGTTGACTACATGGTCGGCTCACACAAGTGGCATGGCGTAGCACCGAATGATGAAGAACTGGCGAAAGCGTTAGCTCAGCTGCCTGAAACGATTGGAGATTATTAACGTAAGCAAAATGTGAGGTCGGTATAAAGGCCTGACGTTTTTGCATTCACGGTAAGGTATTTATACACCTGTACAATTCATTACTTCAGCGCGCGTTTATTTTATCAATGAATCACCGTCGCACTTTTTGGCTGTTACTACTGACGTTGCCGTTAATTTTCCACGTCGGCTATGGCCAGACAAAGGTTCAGCAAAAACTACCCGATAAAACACGCATACTTTTTCTCGTCGACGCATCAGGTAGCATGCAGGAAGAATGGATGCGCCCAAATCAATCACGGTGGACTGTTGCTAAATCCATCCTGACAAAACTTGTAGACTCGCTCCGTCAAAACAACAAATTAGAACTGGGCCTCAGGGTCTACGGTCACATATCTCCGCAGGAACAGAAGAACTGTAAAGACACCAAGCTCGAAGTGCCCTTTAAGGCAAAGAACCATTCGCTCATAATTAGCAAGCTCGATGAGATCAAACCAAAAGGTGTCACTCCTATCACGTACTCGCTAGAGCAAGCTGCAGGTGATTTTCCCACAGGTCCTGGCTATAGGAACATTTTAATTCTGATTACGGATGGCATCGAGTCATGCGGCGGTGATGTCTGTGCAATGTCCCGGGCGTTGCAGCAAAAAGGCGTATTCCTTCGACCTTATATAATCGGACTTGGTCTTCAAACCGAAAAAGCGTTGGAATGTGCAGGCAGATATATCAATGCGGATACCCCAGGTAAGTTCTTTGATATTCTAAACGAATCTATCGAATCAACATTTGCGAAAACAACCGTGAGTGTTGAGCTTTTAGACGGAAGTAATCGTCCAACGGAGACAAATGTGAACGTCACGTTTGTCAATTCATTAACAGCTGCACCGATGTATGACTTTGTCCATTATCTGGACCGAACCGGAAGGCCGGACACGGTCCAAATAGAACCGGCTGTCGATTATGATCTAGTCGTTAACACCATTCCGCCAGTGGTAAGAAAAGGACTTAATCTCGTGCTTGGAAAGCACAACGTGATTGCCGTGCCCGCTCCTCAGGGTAACCTCATCGTCAAGCAGGAAGGACGGAGGGACAACAATCTTCAATCCATAATCCACGTGGACGGCCAGTCCGAGATCGTAAATACTCAGCAAAGCAACGTCAGTGTGAGGTATATCGCAGGCCGATATACTGTTGAAACATTGACTTTACCGCGAAGGACCTTTGAGGCTGAAATTCAGCCAAATAAGATCAAAACAATCTTGTTGCCCGCTCCCGGCGTCGTCAATTTCAACACCATAGCGACTGGGTACGGGAGTCTATACGAATTGAAAGCAGACGGAACTCAGAAGTGGGTGATCAACTTAAACGATCTCAAAGCCGAGTTCAGCCTGAACCTACTACCTGGCCAATATAAGATTGTGTTCAGAGTTAAGCAGACAACCGGAAGCAAATATACCGGATTCAAAAAGTTCACGGTTAATTCGGGACAGACGTTAGCAGTGAACGTCTTTAATTAGTTTGTCAGGAAGCAGCAAGTACAAACCAGGGAAGCAATGCGATGAGAACTCCAAGAAGAAAGAGTACCAACAGTTTTCTGTTTGACTTTTTTTCTTCTTTGGCTTGCTGAGACATATGCGGCTCGTTTAGTGTTCTTTTACGGGTAACGTCAGCAAGATGTTCGAGCCAGAATGCGTGATTTTTCTCCGTTTAACAAAACATTAACAGTATTTCGGGGAATCCCAAACTTTTACGACTTTCGCACCGCTTCTTGAGCATAAAATCGATCGCCGCTATGACGAAATTTACCTTCACAGAAAAGAAAGATACCAGGTCAGGGTTTGGGGTTGGACTTCATGAGTTGGGCAAGAAGAACGCTAATGTCGTAGCGCTTTGTGCGGACCTAACCGGCTCGCTAAAGATGGACGCCTTTAAGAAGGAATTCCCGGATCGATTCTACCAGGTAGGGATCGCTGAGGCCAACATGATGGGGCTTGCGGCAGGCATGACGATCAGCGGGAAGATTCCGTTCACGGGCACCTTCGCGAACTTTTCAACGGGCAGAGTATACGATCAAATCCGCCAATCAATCGCTTACTCAGGTAAAAATGTTAAGATCTGCGCGTCCCACGCGGGTGTAACGCTTGGCGAGGACGGAGCTACCCACCAGATCCTGGAGGACATAGGGATGATGAAAATGATGCCGGGGATGACGGTTATCGTACCATGCGATCACAACCAAACCAAGGCAGCAACCCTTGCGTTGGGCAATCACGAAGGACCGGCTTACCTCAGGTTCGGGAGACCAAGCTGGCCAATTTTTACTGCTGACCGGCCGTTCACCATCGGAAAGGCTGATCACATGATTGAGGGTAAGGATGTAACAGTATTTGCGTGTGGCCACCTGGTATGGAATGCCATTGAGGCCGAGGCCACACTTGCTGCTAAAGGAATCAGCGTCGAACTCATAAATATTCACACCATTAAGCCGCTGGACGTAGAAGCAATTTTGAAATCCGTTGAAAAGACCGGATGTGTGGTTACTTGCGAAGAACATCAGATCAATGGTGGGCTTGGTGACGCAGTTGCTCAAGTACTCGCAAGGTTTAGACCGACTCCGCTCGAGATGGTTGCCGTTAATGATTCTTTTGGTGAAAGTGGTACACCCACGCAGCTTCTCAAAAAGTATGGACTTGGTCCCGAAAATATTGTCGCTGCGGTTGAAAAAGTTTTGAAACGAAAAAAATAAGTTGCCGTATAAGCTCTTACTGTTGTAGTAATTCTACGTTGTCTTAATCAAGTTGCTTAAATACCTGGCGCCATCGCTGACCGTTGTTTGTATGTCGATGGTATAAAATCACAAATTAATAAGGATAGTTACCCTGCCGGATCCCTGTCAAAACTCGGCTGATTATTAGCTATTAAATATTTGATGACCAAATATTTAGGCTTATTTTATGGAATGCATGCCCGGGCTGCATCTTAGCATTGATTTTGAGTAAGTCCTCAAGGTTTTAAGTGTTGTTCTATGAATTTGTTCAAAGAAATT
>Ga0111539_10006600_pt1 | contig 14946 bp, 9 predicted proteins | sample RhiMethybrSRZTD1_FD_79667 | JGI IMG/M metagenome (GOLD analysis project Ga0111539, IMG submission 79667) | Populus rhizosphere microbial communities from Tennessee, USA - Rhizosphere MetaG P. TD hybrid SRZTD1 (version 2) (version 2) | ecosystem: Host-associated > Plants > Roots > Rhizosphere >... | reverse complement strand
CGCGTCACCGCGCGGCCGATGACGAGTCCGATCAGGATCGCCGGAATCATCATCGCGTTGAAGGTCAGCGTGCGTCCGTGGATCAGGCCAAGCCACAGGCTGAACGGCACCTTGAACGCGTTGACGAGCAGAAAGAACCACGCCATCGTGCCGACGAACTCGAGCTTCGGCAGTCCCACCGCCACGCCGTAGATGCCGAAGATCGGGCCCGCCGCGTTCGCCAGCATCGTCGTCATGCCCGCGAAGAGGCCCATCGTCCAGGCGAAGGCCCGCGAGTGCGGGATGTGCTGGAACAGTGCGAGCCACTGCATGCGGATGCCCTGCATGACGGTGAGCCCGAGCATGATCCAGCCGATGAGCGGCTTGAACGTGTGCTCGTCGAGGCGCGCCATGACGAGCGTGGTGAGGACGACGCCCAGACACGTGGGTGGCAGCATGCGCCAGACGTAGTCCCAGCGCGCGTGCTGGCGGAACGTCGCGACCGCGGCGACGTCGCCGACGAGCAGCATCGGCAGCACGATACCCGTCGAATCGCGCGCGCCGAAGAGCAGCGCGAACACCAGCACGTGAAAGATCCCGATGCCGGCAAAGCCGGCCTTGCTCATGCCGATGCCCATTGCGGCGACGACGGCGAGGAGCCACTGCAGAGACGTCAGGTGCGGCATGCCCGCAACATCTTGCCATCTGATCGCGAGATGTCACACGACAAGATCATTCGTTGTGGTACGATGCGCCCGCGAAAGAAACGACGAATGAATTCCTTCCTGACGTTCGGAGGCCCCCAGCGTGTCAGAGATCGAATCCGGCGAGGTCCCGGCAACAAGCCGGCGTGCACGTGCTGAATCCTTTCATCCTGAGCTTGTAGATCTTCCGGCGTCCGGTGACCCTCCGCGCAAGACGGAACGGGAACGTGAAGGTTTGCCGCCCGGCTATCGCATGCGCGCCGATGCGCACTACGTCGATCAGCTGACATCCCGCCGCGTGGAGCGCGCCGATCGCGCCCATGGACGTGACGCCGACGGTGATCTCGAGCCGCAGGCGGACGGTCTCGATGCGCGACGCCGCCGTCTCGAACACGCGCTGGCGCAGGTGGCGTCGGACCTCGCGTCGATCGGTGCGGCCGCATCCGCGCTCTCGAGCGATGCGTCGGCGATGTCGCGTCGCGTGAATCTGGATTTGATCCGCGCCCAGTCCGCAAAATCCGCGTGGGTGCTGAAGGCGTCCGGCCTGATCGATCATGGCCAGCGGCCCAGCATCCGGCCGCGATCGCTTGGCGCGCTCCTCGGGCAGGTGCGCAACACCCTCGCGGCCGAACTGCGCCTGTCGCGCGTGACGCTCGAGATCACGACCGCGGACTGGAACGCGGCCGTCGCCGTGGACGAGCAGGTGTTCCTCACCGGCGTGACCGGCGCGATTCTGGCCACGCTCGGCTTCGCCGACGAAGGCGACGGCGCCACGATTCACCTCACGGCCACGGCGCGGACCGCCACCGTCGAGGTGACGCAGGACATCGTGATGATTCCGCCCGCCATGGCCGGCCGCTTCTTTGAGGCGGGATGGCTGGATCGGCCCGGCGGCTGGCTGGCGGATCTGGGCGCCGCGGCCGCCCGCGCGGCCACCGAGCACCACGGCGGCGCCGCGGCGTTCCTGACGAGCGACGAGCAAGGCAGCACGACGCGCCTGACGTTCGCCCGCGCGGCCGGGGACTAGTCGGCGCGGAGGGCGCGCACGGGATCGACGCGCGCGGCGCGTCGCGCCGGCACGATCGCCGCGCCGATCGAGACGATCGCGAGCACGACGAGCGGCAATCCGTACGCGAGCGGATCGAGCGCGCCGACGCCGAACAGCAGGCTGCGCACGAGCAGCGCGGCGCCGGCGGCCGCGGCCAGGCCGAGCGCCGCACCGATGGCCGTCAGCCGCAGGCCCAGCGACAGCACGAGCCGCACGATACGGCCCGGATCGGCGCCAAGCGCCACGCGCACGCCGATCTCGCGCGTGCGGCTCGCCACCGCGTACGCCGTCACGCCGTAGATGCCGATCGCCGCGAGCACGAGCGCCAGCGTCCCCAGCCAGCCGGCCACGGCGGCGGCGACGCGCTGCGGCAGCAGGCCCACGTCGGCGAAGTCCTGCAGCGTGCCGAAATGCACGAGCGGCAGGTTGCGATCGAAATCCCGCACCACGGCGCGCACCGCCGGCTCGATCGACGCCGTCGCCGCCAGTCCATCGTCGCGCCTCAAGAGGAAACGCAGGTCGTGCATCGGAAACTGCGCGTACGGCACGAAGAAGCACTCGCTCACCGTCTCGCCGACCCAGCGGTACTTCGCGTCGCGCACGACGCCCACGATGGTGATCGTGTGCTCGACCGCGCCGGCGCCGTGACCGAACTCGCCGGTCTCCACCACCTTGCCGATCGGATCCTCGCCCGGCCACAGACGCGTCGCCAGGTGCTCGTTCACGACGGCGACGAACGGCCGGTCGGATCGATCGGTGGGATCGAAGTCGCGGCCCCGCAGGATCGGCATGCCGACGACCCCGAAGTAGCCCGGCGAGACCACGTTCCAGTCCGTTTCGATGTTCGACTGCGGACCGGTGTCGCCGCGCTTGCGCAGTTCGCCCAGTCCGAGCCCGCCGCCGGAGAGCGGGACCATCCGCACCTGGCCCACCGCAATGACGCCTGGCACGTGCGCGAGCCGTTCGCGCAGTGTCCGCTCGGCTTCGACGGCGGCCGGGCCTTCGTAGCCGCCAAGGCTGAGGTCCACACCGGCGAGGTCGACGCCACTCACGCGCATGCCGGTGTCGATGGATGCCGCGGTGCTGAGCGCGCGGAAGAACAGGCCGGCGAGCACGATCAACACGACGCAGAAGGCGAGTTGGGCCGAGAGGAACGCATGCCGAAGCCGCTGGCGCCGCGGGCTGGCCGCGTCGCCCTTCAGATCCGGCGAGAGCGGCGCGCGGACGCTGTGCCAGGCCGGCGCGGCTCCCGTGGCCAGGCCCGTCACGAGCGCCACCGTCAGTGTGAACGCGAGCACGCGCCAGTCGATCGGCAGGTCGAAGGCAATCGGCACGGGGAGCGCCGGCAGCGACGACACGAGCATCGCGACGATCCAGCGCGCGACCATCACCGAGGCCGCCGCACCGGCCACGAACAGCAGCAGCGTCTCGACGACCAGCATCCACACCAGCGAGCCGCGTGACGCGCCGAGCGCCAGGCGCACCGCGATCTCGCGCGAGCGGGCGGCGGCGCGCGCCAGCAGCAGTCCGCCCAGGTTCGTGCACACGACCACGAGGACCAGCCCGACGAGCGCCATCAGGATGCCGATGAACGGGATCGCGTACTCGCCGACTGCCGGAAGCCGGCTGAGCGGCACCGCCGCGAGCCCGAATCGGGGCCGGTAAATATCCGGAAATTGCGTCCTGAGCTGCACGACCATCGCGTCGATCGCCTGTTGAGCCTGTGCCTGCGTGACTTCGGGCCTCAGCCGTCCGATCATCGTCAGCCACACGCTCTCACGGCTCCGCAGCAGACTGGCCGACGGCGTGGCGCGCGCGTGCGCCGTCAGCGGCACCCACAGGTCGGGCGAGAGAATCGTCGTGCCGTGGAACCCCTCCGGCGCGACGCCGGCGACAACGAAGGCGTCACCGTTGAGCGTGATCTCGCGGCCGACGATGGTGCGGTCGGCTCCGTACCGCGATCGCCAGAACGCGTGGCTCAGGACGACCTTTCGCAGCGGATCGCCGATCCGTTCTTCGCCCGCATGAAAGAACGCGCCGGCCGCGGGGCTCAGGCCGAGCACGTCGAAATAGCTCGCGCTCACCTGGCCGGTGAAGATCCGATCGGCGCCGTCGGCGCTGCCCAGGCTCATCGCCTCGGGCTCGAAGCGCACGGCGGCGACGCCGCTGAACACGTCCTTGCGCTCGGCGAGGTCCGTGAACGTCGCGAACGACACCGTGTCGAAGCCGCGCCCGTCGGTGGTCCGGCCGATGTCGACGAGTCCTGTCGCGTCGGCGAGGCCGGGCGTGGGCGCGAACAGCATCGCGTTGGCGACCGTGAAAATGGCCGTGTTCGCGCCAAGCCCGACCGCCAGCGACAGCACGGCGGTCGCCGTGAACACGGGGGAGCGGCGCACGAGGCGGAGACCCTGCCGGAGATGTGCGATGGGATCGATCACGGGGCCCTCCACCACGCTTACGCGCCGAGAGGCTCGAAGTGAACGAACGAGGCTCGACGATCATATCCTTGACAGGTGCGGGATCGGACACCCGCGCAGTCCCGTGACAACGATTCAGGCCGATCCGACGACAACCGACCCCGTGTGCGGGATGAAGGTCGATCCCGCGACCGCCCGCGGCGGATCGTTCGAGTACCGCGGCACCACGTACAGCTTCTGCAGTCCGGGCTGCCGCGAGAAATTTGCCGCCGATCCGGAGGGCTGGCTCGCGCGTGGGCCCAAGGGGATGTCGCACGGCGAGGGCCAGGCCGCGCCGCTGGTGCTGACACGCACCCGCCAGACGGCGTCCCCGGCGCCCGTATCCACGTCGCCACCTGCGAAAACCGTCGCCACCTACACCTGCCCGATGCACCCGGAGATCGTGCAGCAGGGGCCCGGCGTCTGCCCGATCTGCGGCATGGCGCTCGAGCCTGTCGAGATTACGGCGCACGTCGAGGACGATCCCGAACTCACCGACATGACGCGGCGCCTGTGGATCTCTGCCGCGCTGACGATTCCGCTCGTTGCGCTCGCGATGTCGGGCATGTGGATCGGGATGATGGTGGCAGAGCCGTGGATGGAGCTCGCCCTCGCGACGCCCGTGTGCGTGTGGTGCGCGCGGCCGTTTCACGAGCGCGCGCTTGCGTCGATCCGTACCGGCCGGCTCAACATGTTCACGCTCATCGGCCTCGGCGTGAGCGTCGCGTACGTCTTCAGCGTAGTCGCGGTCGTTGCGCCCGGGATCTTTCCGCCGGCGTTTCGTGACGCGCATGGCCGCGTGGACGTGTACTTCGAGGCGGCGGCCGTCATCGTCACGCTCGTGCTGGTCGGGCAGGTGCTCGAGCTTCGCGCGCGGAGACAGACTGGTGACGCCATCCGTCAGTTGTTGCGCCTGGTCCCGCCCGTGGCGCATCGCGTCGTCATCGGCGGCGATGAGGAAGACGTCGCGTCGAGCGACGTGCGCATCGGCGATCGCGTACGCGTGCGGCCTGGCGAGCACGTGCCGGTGGACGGCGTGATCGAAGAGGGCGGCAGCACCGTGGACGAGTCGATGGTGACGGGCGAGTCCGTGCCCGTGCACAAGCAGCCGGGCGATCGCGTCGTCGGCTCGACATTGAACGGGACCGGCAGCTTCGTCATGCGCGCCGACAAAGTCGGCGCCGATACGCTGCTCGCGCGTATCGTCCGGCTCGTGTCCGAAGCGCAGCGAAGCCGCGCGCCCGTGCAGCGCCTCGCCGATACGGTCTCCGCGTACTTCGTGCCGGCCGTGATCGTCGCCGCCGTGCTGACCTTCGCCGTCTGGGCCCTCGCCGGCCCGGAACCGCGCCTGGCGCACGCCATCGTCAACGCCGTGGCCGTGCTGATCATCGCGTGTCCGTGCGCGCTCGGCCTGGCGACGCCGATGTCGATCATGGTGGCGAGCGGCCGCGGCGCGCGCGCCGGTGTGCTGTTCCGGAATGCCGAGGCCATTGAGCGCGTCGGACGTGTGGACACGCTCGTCATCGACAAGACCGGCACTCTGACGCAGGGCAAGCCGGAGCTGACGTCGCTCACGTGGATGGAGGGGCTTGACGAGCACGAAGTGCTCGGCCTGGCCGCGGCCGCGGAGCTGGCCAGCGAGCATCCGCTGGCGGGCGCGATTGTGGCGGGCGCTCGGGCGCGTGGCGTGCAGGTGACGCCGGCCGATCAGTTCACGTCGGTGACGGGCGGCGGCGTGGTCGCGCGCGTACACGGGCGCGACGTGATGGTCGGGTCCGATCGCCTGCTGCGCGATCGCCACGTGAACACGGCGGCCCTCGACGCGCGCGCGGACGCCCTCCGGCAGGAAGGGCAGAGCGTGATGTTCGTCGCGATCGACGGACGCGCGGCGGGGCTGCTCGGCGTGTCCGATCCGATCAAAGTCAGTACGCCGGAGGCGATTCGCGCGCTCCGGACCGAAGGGGTGCGCGTCGTCATGCTGACGGGCGACAATCGCCTCACGGCCAGCGCCGTCGCGCGCAAGCTGGGCATCGACGACGTGCGCGCAGAGGTGTCGCCGGAACAGAAGGCGGCCGTCGTCGCCGAACTGCAGGCGAAGGGGCATCGCGTGGCGATGGCTGGCGACGGCATCAATGACGCGCCCGCGCTGGCGCGCGCGGACGTCGGCATTGCGATGGGCACCGGCACGGACGTCGCCATGGAAAGCGCCGCGGTGACGCTGGTCAAAGGCGACCTGCGCGGCATCGTCCGCGCACGGCGCCTGTCGCGTCAGACGCTGACGAACATCAAGCAGAACCTGGCGTTTGCGTTCGTGTATAACCTCGCGGGCGTGCCCATCGCGGCGGGGGTGCTGTATCCGGTATTCGGGTGGCTGTTGAGTCCGATGATCGCCGCAGCGGCGATGAGCTTGAGTTCCGTCTCGGTGATCGGCAACGCGCTGCGCCTGCGGCGAGCGGTGCTGTGACATGTCGCTGAAGCAGAGCGCGGGACTGCTGCTGTACCGCCGAGCGGGCAACAACGGCGACGTCGAGGTGCTGCTCGCGCATCCTGGCGGGCCGTTCTGGCAGACGCGCCACGAGGGCGCGTGGACGATCCCCAAGGGCGGCATCCATCCGGGCGAGGATCCGCTCGCCGCGGCGATTCGCGAGTTCACCGAAGAGACCGGCTTCGAGCCGTGCGGCCCGTATCTGGAGCTGGGGTCGATCGTGCAGCGCAGCGGGAAGATCGTGCACGCGTGGGCGTGGGAAGGAAACTGCAATCCCGCCTTGCTGACGAGTGTCGAGGCGCGCACCGAGTGGCCGCCGCACTCCGGTCACTTCATTCACGTGCCCGAGATCGATCGCGCCGAGTTTTTCAATCTCGACGACGCCCGACGGCTCATCAATGTGGGACAGGTCGAGCTGCTGAATCGTCTGGAACAGAAACTCTCTGAATCAATTTGAGACAAACACGAAGGACATGAAGCTTCGTGTCCTTCGTGTTTGTCGTTTAGCCCACATGGATCCGCGGCCGCTGCTCCGGATCGGATTCGGCCTGCCGCAGCACTTCGCGCGTGACTGGTGCGGTGTCGCCCTCACCGAAGGCCAGGAACTTGAGCAGGTACGCGATCGGATTGCCCTCCGTCCAGCCGAAGTACGCGTGCGGAATCACGTGTGTGCGATCGCGCAGGTCGAGCAGGAGGCCGGCAATCGCGTTCGGGATGGCGGGACTCGAGCAGCGCAGCACGCGATAGCCGCCGACGGTCACGCCGCTCACCTCGAGCGCGCCAGAGAAATCCGACGCGTCGCTCGAGCGCACCTCGAGGAACAGGATCAGATCGCCGAGCGGCAGGTGGTGCGCACGGCGCGCGTCTTCGAGCTTGCGCTGGTACTCGTCGCGGTGGCCGCTGTTCGGCCGGTTGGCGATGATGCGAATGGTGCGGCCGTGTGAGGCTTCCTTGATGAACCGCAGCGCGCCCTCGTCGTACGTGACCCCTTCGATGCGGATCTCGGTGGATCGCATCACCCGCGACACGAGCGAGCTGCCGATGATCGTCGCGATGAACCACGCCGCGATCTTGATGCCTTCCGGCCGCTCGATGATGTTGACGATGGTCGTGTAGACGAACACGAGCGTGATGCCCAGGAACAGCGTGCGATGCCGCGGCTGGGCGATCGTCACCGCGACGGCCGCCGACGTCATCAGCATCAGGACGCCCGTGGCGTACGCGCCGCCCTGCTTGTCCACGTTCGCGTCGAACACGAACGTCACGATGAACCCGATGACCGTGATGAGCAGGACGAGCGGCCGCGTGGCGCGCGCCCAGTCCGGCGCCATGCCGTAGCGCGGCAGGTACCGCGGTACCAGGTTGAGCAGCCCGGCCATGGCCGACGCGCCGGCGAACCAGAGGATCGCGATCGTCGTCGCGTCGTACGCCGTGCCGAACACCTCGCCGAAATCGCGATGCGCGAGGTACGCCAGCGCGCGGCCGTTCGCGGATCCCCCAGCCAGGAGCGCCCCGGAGGGAATCCGAATCGTCGTGACCAGCGAGCTGCCGATCAGCAGCAGGCTCATCATGAGCGCCGCCGTGCGGAGCAGCTTCCGCGTGTTCGCAATGCGCGACTGGAGGATTTCGGCGTCCGTCGTGCCTTGACCCGCCACGAGCGGCATCACCGCGACGCCGGTTTCGAATCCCGACATGCCGAGCGCGAGTTTCGGAAAGTAGAGCAGCGCGAGCAGCACGAGCATCATCGGGTTCGCCTGGCTCGCCAGCAGGTTGTGCCACCACGACGTCACTTCAACCGGGTCCGTGAACAGGAGCGCCAGTTCTCGGCCGACGACGACGACGTTGAGCGCGAGGTACACGGCGACGAGGGCGACGGCCAGCCAGATCGCCTCGCGGAAACCTTTGAGAAAGATGCCGCCGAGCGCGGCAACCAACAGCATCGTCAGCAGCAGCGGGTGATCGATCCACGCCGGCATCAGCGGGTTCTCGACGATGTGCTGCGTGGCGTCAGCGGCCGAGAGCGTGATCGTGATCACGAAGTCGGTGGCGGCGAAACCCAGCAGGCACAGCACGAACGCCTTGCCGCGCCAGCGGGGCAGCCGCTCCTCGAGGACCGACAGGCTGCCTTGTCCGTGCGGGCTCAGCTGGGCGATGCGTCCATACACGGGCAGCGCGCCGAACAGCGTCAGCGACACGAGCACGAGCGTCGCGAACGGCGAGAGCAGGCCGGCCGCGACGAACGCGATGCTGGGTTGATAGCCGAGCGTCGAGAAGTAGTCGACGCCCGTGAGACACATGACCTGCCACCACGGCGCGACGTGGGCGTGCGTGACAGTTGGCCGATCGGAGTGGCCGGACAGGAGCCAGGCGCGCAACGGCGAAGCTGCGCGCGACGCGGTCAGGGACAATAAGCCTCCCGGTGCCGACGGGGTTAGCTGACGGGCTAGAGGTGGAAGTCCTCTTCCGCCTTCGCCCGTGACGTTCACGGACTCCGGCAAGATTCGCCCCGTGCGGCATCGTGCCGCGGTGGGTCCCCCGCGCGGCCGTCACTCGGCCGCTTTGGCTGCTTGACTACAGGGTAGCATGGCGCGCGCAGGCCGTCAGCCGACGTGAATCCGCGGCCGTCGATCGGGATCGGATTCGGCCTGACGCAACACTTCGCGCGTGACCGGCGCGGTGTCGCCCTCGCCGAAGGCGAGGAACTTGAGCAGATAGACGATGGGATTCCCTTCGGTCCACCCGAAGTAGGCGTGCGGGATCGAATACGTGCGATTGCGCAGGTCGAGCAGCAGTCCGGCGATCGCGTTGGGAATGGCCGGGCTCGTGCAACGCAGCACGCGATAGCCGCCGACGTTCACGCCCGACACGTGCAGGACGTCGGCGAAATTCGAGACATCGCCCGCCTTGACTTCCAGGAACAGCACAATGTCGTCGGTCGGCAGGTGATGCGATCGCTTCGCATCTTCCAGCTTGCGCTCGTATTCCTCGCGCGCGCCGGTGTCCGGGCGATTCGCGATGATCCGAAGCGCGTGACGGCCGGTCGCCTGCTTGATGAACTTCAACGCGCCGTCGTCATAGTCCACGCCGTGGATGCGAATCTCGGTGGATCGCGCCACGCGCGAGACCAGCGACGTGCCCACGATGCCGACGATGAACCACGCGGCAATGTGCAGGCCTTCGGGCTGGCGGACGATGTTGACGATCGCCGTGTAGATGAAGATGAGCGCGATTGGCACGAAGCGGACGCGCTGCGCCGGCTGCGCGATCGCCACCGCAACGGCCGCAGAGGTCATCAGCATCAGCACGCCGGTCGCGTACGCGCCGCCCTGCTGATTGACGTCCGCTTGAAAGATGAGCGTCACGACGCCCGCGATGATCGTGATGAGCAGCACCAGAGGCCGCGTCGCGCGCGCCCAGTCCGGCGCCATGCCGTACCGCGGCAGGTACTGCGGCACCAGGTTCAGCAGACCGGCCATGGCCGACGCGCCGGCAAACCACAACGTGCCGATCGTCGCCAGGTCGTACACCGTCCCGAACACGTCGCCGAAGTCGCGATGCGCAAGAAAGGCGAGGGCGCGGCCATCCGCCTCGCCGCCTTCCCTCAGCGCCTCGATCGGAATCATGGTCGTCGTCACGATGGAACTGCCGATCAGCAGCACCGTCATGATGAGCGCCGCACACGTCAGCAGTTTCTTCGTGTTGGCGATGCGCGACCGCAGTTCCTCGTCCGCCGTGGCGCCGTCGCCGTGCACCAGCGGCATCACGGCCACGCCGGTCTCGAAGCCCGACAGGCCGAGCGCCAGTTTGGGGAACAGCACGACGGCGAGCACCACGATCATCATCGGGTTGCTCTGCTGCGCGAACAGATGGACGCGGTACTCGGCCAGCACCGTCGGGTGCCGTAGGACCTCGACCAACTCGTACCCGATGACGACGGCGTTGACGGCCAGGTACGCCAGGACGAGCGCCACCGCGAGCCAGATCGCTTCGCGGAAGCCTTTCAGGAACACCGCGCCCAGAGCCGCGACCAGCGCCAGCGTGACGACAATGGGATGCCCGAGGCTCTTCGGGACGAACGGGTTCTCGATGATGTGCGCGCTGGCGTCTGCCGCTGAGAGCGTGATCGTGATGATGAAGCTCGTGGCCGCGAACCCGAGCAGGCAGAGCACCAGCGCCTTGCCGCGCCAGCGCGGCAGCCGATCTTCGAGCACCGAGAGGCTGCCTTGTCCGTTCGGGCTGAGTGCGGCGATGCGGCGGTAGACGGGCAGCGCGCCGAACAGCGTGAGCCCGACGAGCACCAGCGTCGCGAACGGCGACAGGTACCCGGCGGCCAGAAACGCGATGCTGGGCTGATAGCCGAGCGTCGAGAAGTAGTCGACGCCGGTGAGGCACATCACCTGCCACCACGGCGCGTGATGCGTCGGGTGTGTCGGCCGCCCGGAGGGCTCTGCGAGATCGGCGAGGAACCACGCGCCCAGTGGTGAGCGCGCGCGTCGGTCAGGGAAGACCACGGGAGGCGTCAGCGTACCACGACGTCGGTCAGATCGTCACCGAGGCGCGATCGTCCACAGGTACACGTAGAAGTTGCCGACGTGTTCGACTTTCTCGGGCGGCCAGGCATCGCCCATTTCGAAGCTGTTCGAGACGATGCGCGTCCCCGGCTTCAGCTCGGTCTTGAGTCTCGGCATGAGTCTCCGGTTGAGCTCGGGCAGGAGGTACAGCGTGACGATGCTCGCATCGGAGAACGTCACTTTCGGATCGAAGATGTCGCCGACGATGAACGTCGTCTTGTCGGCCACCCCCGCCTTCGCCGCGTTCTCGTTCGCCACCTTCACGAGATCCGGATTGATGTCGATGCCGACGCCGCGCGCTCCGAACTTCTTCGCCGCCGCAATCACGATCTTCCCGTCGCCGCATCCGAGGTCGTACACCACGTCGGTCTTCGAGATCTTCGCGAGCTTCAACATCGCGTCGGCCACCTTGTCCTCGGTCGCCAGCCAGATGACGTCGGGGGTTTTTGCCGGCGGCTGGGGCGTCTGCTGCGGAAGCGCGAACAGGAGCGAGATCAAGACCGAAAAGAGCATTCTGGCAATTGTACGAGATCGGCTTTAAGAGCCTTCAGCACGTAGGCAGAGGTAGGACACCTAGGGATTCCTTGGAAGACCTCTACCTTCGTGCTCTTGATCTTCCAAAATGATTCCTAGGTGTCCTACCTCTGCCTACGTGCTGAAGGCTCTTAGGTGTTAGACAGCCGCCACGATCAGCGTCGCGTCGTCCTGCAGGCCGGTCTCGGTCCAGGCGCTGACGGCGACCGAGAGCGTGCGGACGAGCGCGTCGGCGGGTGCGGCGCGATGCTGCTGCAGGATCTCGATGATGCGATCGTCGCCGAACTCTTCGCCGTCGGGCGCGAGCGCTTCGGTGATGCCGTCGGTGAACCAGACGAGGCGATCGCCCGGCTCGGTCTCGACGCTGCCCGTCGAGTACGTCCAGTCGTGCGCGACGCCGAGGACCAGGCCCGTCGGCGACAGTCGATCGATCCGTCCATTGGCGTGCATCAGCACCGGCGGGTTGTGGCCGGCGTTGGCGTAGGCGACGACGTGGGCCACGGTGTCCACGACGGCGTAGCAGAACGTCACGAACTTCCCCGATGCAATGTTGCGGCAGAGCAGACGGTTGACGCTGGTGCAGACGTCGTGCGGTTCCGCAGCGGCGGTGGCGAACGCGCGCACGGCAGCCTGGAGGTTCGACATGAGCAGCGCCGCGGGCAGTCCTTTGCCAACGACGTCGGCGATGGACACCGCGACGCGCGTGTCCGAAAACCTGATGACGTCGTAGCAGTCGCCGCCGATACCGAATGCCGGCGTCCACCGTGCGGCCAGCGTGCAGCCACGGATTTCCGGCATCGTCGCGGGCAGCAGCGCCTGCTGGATCAGGCGCGCTTCCTCGTGCTCGCGTGCGCGTGACGCGTCGCGCCGCCGCAGCGCCTGGCCGTCGTCAACTTCGCGCCGAACGACTTGCACGAGCGTCGTGTCGTCCCACGGTTTCTGCACGAAGCTCTTCGCGCCGCGGCGCATCGCCTCGACGGCCGTCTCGATGCTGCCCCAGCCCGTCATGACCACGACCGGCAGCGCCGCATCGCGGGCGCGCACGCGCTCCAGAAGCTCGAGTCCTTCGCGGCCCGACGTCGTGTCACGCGTGTAGTTCAGATCCATCAGCAGCAGGTCGTACGGCGCGCCCGACAGGCGGCGGACCACCTCGTCGATTGAACTGACCAGATCGGTGTCGAACCCGGCGTCGCCGAGCAACAGCCGCAGCGCCTGCAGAATGTCGGTTTGATCGTCGGCGACGAGCACGCGAGGCTGTGGTGACATCAAACGCCCCTCACATCGATCCAATCGACGTGCCAGCCGTCGGGCGTGGGGTCAGATCTTGCGTTGACGTACGGCGCGCCGTACGTCAACGCAAGATCTGACCCCAAAACGCGGACTTGGCACGGGTTTTCCTTCTGTTCCGCTGCGGTCGGCGTCCGGCTCCCGGAACGGGCAATAATTCTCGCGATCGGGACGGCGAGGTCGCGCGAGCGAGACGCGGCGCGTCGAAACCCACGAGAGGTCCATGTCCCTAGGCCGCGTTCTCATTGCCGACGACCAGGTCAACATCCTCGACGCCCTGAAGCTGCTCCTCGGCGGCGAAGGCTATGACGTCGCGACGGCGACGTCGCCGGGCGAACTCATCGGCGCACTCGAGCGGTCGGACTATGACGTCGCCCTGATTGACCTCAACTACACGCGCGATACGACGTCCGGGCAGGAAGGCTTCGATCTGCTCGATCGAATCCGCAACATCGATCCGACGCTGCCGGTCCTCGTCATGACGGGCTGGAGCAGCGTCTCCGGCGCGGTCGAGGCCATGCGGCGGGGCGCGCGCGATTACATCGAAAAGCCCTGGGACGACGACAAGCTGCTGGCGGCGGTGCAGACGCAGCTGGAATTGCGGCGCGCGCTGCGGCGCAGCCGGCGCCTGCAGGAGGAGAACACCCGGCTGCAACGGCGCGATCTGCCGACGTTCATCGCCGAAGCGCCGGCGATGAAAGAGGTGCGCAGCACGATCGAGCGCGTCGCGCCCTCAGATGCCTCCGTGATGATCACCGGAGAGCACGGCACCGGCAAGGAAGTCGTGGCGAGCCTACTGCACCGTCTGTCCACGCGCGCGTCGCGCCCGCTCGTGACGATGAACGCCGGCGGGCTCTCGGAGGGCGTGGCCGAGTCGGAACTCTTCGGGCACGTGAAGGGCGCGTTCACCGATGCGCGCACCGATCGCATCGGCTGCTTCGAACTGGCCGACGAGGGCACGCTGTTCCTGGACGAGATCGCGAACATGCCGCAGAAGCTGCAGCCGAAGCTGCTGCGCGTGCTGCAGACGGGCGAGGTGCAGCGCGTCGGATCGTCGCGTGTCATGTACGTGAACGTGCGCGTGCTGTCGGCCACCAACGCGGACCTCGGCGCGGAGATCGCGAGCGGCCGGTTCCGTGAGGATCTCTTCTATCGCCTCAACACCGTCGTCATTCATCTTTCCCCGCTGCGTGAGCGGCGTGAGGACATCCGTCCGCTGGCCGAGCACTATCTGGCGCGCTTCGTCGAGAAGTACCGCCGCCAGTTCACGGGCTTCGATCGATCCGCACGGCAGGCGATTGATTCGCATCTCTGGCCCGGCAACGTCCGCGAGCTGGGCCACGCCATCGAGCGTGCCGTCCTGATGGCGCGCAGCAGCGAGATTACCGCCGCCGATCTGGGTCTGCACGTGCAGGCCGGCGCCGCGCCGCCGGCCGAGGAGATGACGCTCGAGCAGGCGGAAAAGATTTTCATTCAGAAGGTACTCGCACGCCACGCCGGTGACGTACGGAAAGCCGCCGATCAGCTCGGCATGAGCCGCAGCGCGCTCTATCGCCGGCTGCAGCAGTTCGGACTTTGATGTCTGAGCCGCCTGTCCGTCGAGGCGCTCCACGCGCGCGCAACCTCGAGCTGACGCTCTGGGCGCTCGTGATCGTCGGCGGCCTGCCCGCTGTCGTGCTCGCGCTGTACGCGCTCTGGACGCAGTCGTACTCGCCCGAAGTCCGCTACACGCTGGCGAGCGTCGTGCTGATCGTCTGGCTGCTCGCGGCGTCCGCGGCGCGTCAGCTCGCGACCCGATCGCTCAACCTGATTGCAAACCTCCTCGGGGCGCTGCGCGAAGGCGACTACTCGATTCGCGGTCTGAGCGCGCCGAGCGGCAGCT
>Ga0111539_10006599_pt1 | contig 14949 bp, 13 predicted proteins | sample RhiMethybrSRZTD1_FD_79667 | JGI IMG/M metagenome (GOLD analysis project Ga0111539, IMG submission 79667) | Populus rhizosphere microbial communities from Tennessee, USA - Rhizosphere MetaG P. TD hybrid SRZTD1 (version 2) (version 2) | ecosystem: Host-associated > Plants > Roots > Rhizosphere >... | reverse complement strand
TGGGGAGAAACCTAAGGCGTGAGGAGGATAGGAAGCCGTCGCGGTGACGCTGCGTATTAGCGAACAGAGCAGCCGCGAAGTCATCGATGTGTACATTGCCTCGAACCATGCAGACCGTCAGAGGTACGTACGAGACCACAGGTCTTGCAACACATGACCGCTACAGCTCCATTCTGGTAGTTGACCGGTAGTAGGTTATAGCGGTAATATTGGCGTAATGAAAAGCTTACGTACTGAACACGCCTTGCTCGTGGATGGCTTTCCCCTTTCGTATGCCGAGGACGATCTTAAACGGGTCTTCGCCCCGTATGGGAACGTTAGGTTGGTGCAGATCATACGAGATCCTATGGGCATGTCCCTGGGATTTGGCTACGTCGCCTTGACGAGTGAACCTGAGTTACAGGCAGCCTTAGCGGCGCTCAACGGCAAGCCCCTGTATGAACGACCCTTAATTGTCATCCGCTCGGAGTCTGTGCCCCTTCCGCGGCGAGCCTAGCCTTTCCACGTCCATACACACCCAAATCCTACTACACCAACCTTACGAAACACGATTACGTGTCCGTTGCGATAATATTGTCCCATCAGTCGGTGTACTCTCGACGATTAGCTCAGCGCCGAACGTCCGCGCTCGCTCCTCCATGCCCCGTACGCCAAAGCTCTCGGCGGCTCTCGTGCGAAATCCTCTTCCATTGTCGCTGGCGCCCGGTGGCGAAATGCTCAGCATCTCCGCGACCTGGCCCCCGGTCATGGGCAACGTCTGGGTGCGTGCGCGATCCTGTTTCGTCAGCGAGCAAAGCATTGGGGCAGTGTGTGAGCCTACTGCACGCGACAGACTGAGCGGTTTCCATAAAAGCCGCACGGGTATAATGATGGACCACATGACGCAACCCAGGGAGTGCCTTGACCAGTGCCCAAAACACGTCAGACGCGATCTTCTGGACATGACCGGACACGTCACAGATCGCACGCGCAAAGGCTTCGTCATCGTCAAAGAACAACCGGACTCCCCCGAACAGGCCTTCGTGGCCCACAGTGGTCACCTCAACAGGTTTGCCATCTTTCATGACGATCTGCATGGAGATGACTGCCGTCGTCGGAAAGTACACGTCCCGAAAAATGTCCCCTGGATTGAACAGCACTTGGCCAACTGGAAGGTCGAGATCGACTAAATCCGGCCTGATCAGTTCCAACTCTTTAGGAGGAAGCGCGGCCAATAATTGATTCGATGGTTTCAGCATAGAAGCGTAGACGGTTTTTAGGATGCAGAGGGTTATCTATACGGCATGGATCGTTTAACCGCGGATGTCATCTGATTTGATCGCCAGGTTAGCCTATCTTCGATATAATAAGGCACACGGAGCCGACTTATTTTTTGTTTAGCCTCGTGTATTTCGTTCCTTCAAACGACAGGTTGTACATCAAACCCGTTTGACCTAGGACGAATCCGACGATCGGCTGATTCAGGTTGTTCGTATCGATGGTACCTCCGGCTCCCAACGTGACCAGCGAGACGGAGCCATCCACTCCGGCCTTCCATCCTTCGCTTTCCCGGAACCGGTTCAGGGCCCCCTCATCCAGAAACGCCACCACGACGGTCTTGATCTCTCCGCCCAGTTGCAGTCCAAAGGAACCCTGCAAGGTGCTGTAGTAATCCACCGTCTTACCATCGATCCGGAGGGCGCCTTGTCCGTACTCTCCTCCAAAACCAGCTCCTCCCTTAATCACTGTCGGGAACACCAGCAGTCCTTTGCTGTGCTCAATAAAATCCTTGCCGCCTTTGACTTCTTTTTCGAATTTCACGAGGGCTTCATCTACGCCAACGTCAATTTCTTTAGCCGAGGCGGCCAAGGCGGGACCGGAGAGCAAGATGCTGCTCACAAACATCATCGTCCCTAAAACCGCGACTGCCACACCCATTCCAGCCCAACTACCGAATTGTCGCGTCATAAATCGTTCCTTTGGTTAAGAGCCGGCGATCACAGCACCACGAGGTTAGCAAGCTGACCACCCAGCGGAGAACTGGCAAATTTGACAGACAGTACTTACCCCTATGGCTCTAAACACTTCCCAAGACGTTTGCTACCACGCCGCTACCAGAACAGCCCGATCCAGCATGATCTATCACGATCTTGGATGTTCAAAATCCTTGTTTTTATCCTCTGATAGGTCTTGGTGGGTCGGCTCAGTTACGGCTTGATCAGATTTGTAAACCACCGGTTGGAGGTTCGATTCCTCTCGCCAGCTCCAACCAAAGTTAGCGAATCACTTCTTCCATGGTCCTACCTGTTATGCCCGTGGTTATGCCCAGGGTCGAAGGTGATGCCATGGCCGGCTCGAAAACTCGGCAGCTGATTGTGCAGCAATTTGAGAAGCGCAACCTTCATTGCAATATCGCACTGGAAGCCAACAGCTGGGAGTAATCAAGTGTTACGTCGGCCTCGACTTAGGCATTACTGTCATCCCTTCTTTCTGTATAAAAGTTAAAGACCGGCAGTACCTATACTGGCTATGCGCTCAACATCCTCTTCCATTCTTCAGTTATCGCCAATGACGTCTCCCCCGAAAACGACGGCGCCTTGAAACTAGAATAAGATGGCGGGTTCGGTGGTCCCCGACGAAAGGAGGGAACCCCATGAAGCGGTCGAAATTTTCCGAGGAACAGGTAGAGTAGCTGGTGGGCAATGTCTCATGCAGATAGGGAATCAGCGAGCGCACGCAGCAGTTTTGCCCCGTCACCATACCATGCACTTCCATGCATGCACGCAAGTGTGGCTGGGTTAGTCGAGGCCAGCCGCTCTAGCATCACGCGTGCGTTCTTCGTGTGTGAGAAGTAATCCATCTTGTGGCGGAAGGCCTCACTCGGTCCAAGAATATCCGACTCCGTGATGGGCGAAAGATCAGCGCCTGCCTGCGTGAACAGGTCGCCACATAGCAAGGTAGAGGTTCGTTCTTCCATCAGAAAGCCACATTCCCATGCATGTGGCAGATGCGGCGTGTCGAACCAACGCACGGCGTGTCTGCCCAGACGCAAGAGCTCTTCATCGGCAAGTACACGGGGCGCCCGATCAGCAAGGTCGCCGATCGATACGATGGCTGCGACAGTGCCGCATAGTGGTACAGACTGTGGAGCGACTCCAAGCCATTCGTTGAGCGACCCGCACTCGTCGGCTTCAACATGGGAAAATGCAATGTAGCGAAGTCTCTCGACTGGTAAAACGCTTGCCACTGCTTCACGGACGAGTGGAAACATCTTTCGCGGGCCGGTGTGGAAGAGCAATGGTTCATCATCGACGATGAGGTATTGGTTGAACGAGAACCCGCCTGTCCCTTCAATCACGACCGGCGTGTTAATGCGATAGATTTCCTCAGCAACCTCATGCACATTCGTCCCGGACTGCCTATTCGTAACGGTCATCAGAACCTCCTTGCCATGGATTGAATGCTATGAGCGTTCAGGTGTGTGCCGCCCAGCTAAAAGTAGTTCATTTCAAAAAGATTCCGTTTGAACCCGCGTTCAGGACAAACAAATCCGAAGTATGAATATTTGTGAAAAGTTTTGCACGGAGTTTTTGACCTATGAGTGTTCAGTTGAGACTCCCATGATAGTTCATCTGTGCCTTTTAGTATTTGTTTTGCACCAATCAAAACAAAAGATGGTCGTTTCGGTATTTAAGGCCCCGCAGCTGACGGATCATCAGCGGATATAAATAGGTTTCCACTTTTGTGGTGCCAACGTGGTGCTAAACAACGATGACTCAGCGCGATGAAGACGACACTTCACGCTCCATCGTCATCATTGCGTCCTGTTGGGTCATGTGAAGTAGTGTCAGCCGGGCTCTGGACAGGCTCTTAATCAGCGAGTCGTAGGTTCGACCCCCTACACGGCCCACAAACAGTCAAGCAACTAGATCATGCCATCCAGTCATTCATTGTTCAGTGTAGACGTAGTGTAGACCCGCGCGGACTTTCCCAAGCCTTACTGCCGAGCGCGATCTTCAAGGAAGTAATCTGAAACCCGTCATTCACCTCACAATACTGGAATACAATGAATTAGTGGCAACCCTCTGACGCGGTGCCGGCAAAGGTGCCGACGAACAAAGCCTGATCCCAACCAGCTCGTCCGGCGAGAATATTTGCAACTCTCGGGTCGAGTTTTAAGCGCCTTTAACAGGAGAAGCGACGGGCATGAAGAGACTATGGAACTGTGCAGCCCGGTACCGTTGACGTGTTAGATAAAAACAGAATGCGGTGAAGCCGAGGAGCCATCGCTATTTCGGTCCTGGTGATGCGGCTTGATCAGAAGCATCCAAGCTGTTTACTGTGGCATCTAACGGAATCAATCGACCGTGCTCGAATCCCAGGCGTAAGGCTTCCATAGCCCGACCGTATTCATTTTCGGTCCCATAGCCGTCAGCCTTCAGGGACTGGCCCACTCGAAGGGATCGTCGCAAGGCATCCGTGGCATCGGGCGGAAAGCGAACCTGGGTGCCATCTGACAGCAACATCCCGCGTACCGTTTCATTCATATAATCGTACAGAAGAACCTCAAGCGTGCCACTCGCCTTCATGTCAGTCATCGAGAGCCGATTTTCTTGGTCAGGAATGGGTAAATCAAGACGCAGCGGGGTGCTGAACGACGTCCCCGTGCTCAAATTCTGGATGACGCGGGGCTCAAAGAGTGCCGCTTGACGCTTACGTGTCCCCCGGGCTCGAATCCGATCCCCAGGCTTCATGACTTTGATGAGCTCAGAAGCGATATGGGACGTCACATGCATCTGAGTACCATCGGTTAACAGGAGTCCCTCTACTTCGCCGCGGGGATCAAGGAGATAGCGTGCCACAGTGCCTTCAGTCGCCGATTCGTGATAGAGAGGCGGCAACAGATGTTCAGCGGGCTCCACAGCGAGAGAGACAGAAACGCTGAACGTCATGCCAGAGGCCAGCACGACCAGAGAACATGCCACGACGAGAGTTCTCATAGCGGTCTTTCTCGGACTACCGGGTTGCAGAACCTGAATCACGTGGGCTACTTGCAATATGCGTCCTGTCGCAAGAACTGCCGCGGTTAGGGCATTCAGGAGCCGCGCCAATCGGTATCCTGCTTCGGCGAGTTGCGTGCGTACCAGGGCGGCCTCGTCAATATTATACGTGGGACTGAGCTCAACTGGACATCCCTTCACCATCGTTGAGTGATGATTAAAGAATAGAATGTAGTGGGTGTTTGGTTGTATCAATGGCGGCGATACCGAATACGCCTTGCGCGCTAGGAGGGAAATTGTCGGCAGTTATTCGGAATGATCAGAGGAACATGGTTTCGTGTGGGACTGGGCCGGTTCGGTTCCATTGATGCCCATCCACCGGCACATTTAACACTATCGTCTGCGAGAAAGATCGAGGCGTATGTGCCGCAACGCCGTGACAATCCGTTTCTCCGAATACCGACTTTTTTTCATGCCCTCACTCCTTGTTGGAGGGCTGCAGCTTAGCTAGTTTGCTCGCTTTGGCTGGTCCAGTTTGTGGAAGGGCTTCACTTCCTCTTGTCTAAGCAATTTGCTACTATGCCCCCGCCCAGTACACTCTATGAGATGGCAACAATCCTTATGCTGGTTCCTCCTGGTGGCATCAGTTGGCGGCTGTGTGTCGCCGAAGATTGGCTACGATTTTGATCGCCGTGTACATTGGAGCGACTACCATACCTATGCGTGGATCCCTGGTGCACAAGAATCAACGGGCGACAAGCGCCTCGACAATTCTTTGATCGATGCCCGCATTCGAACCGCCATAGATGCGCAACTACGTTCCAAGGGGTACACTTTGACTGTTAACGAGACACCGGAGTTCCTTGTGGCCTACCACATCGGCATGAAAGATATGATGAAGGGGTCTTCCACGCAGAATTATATTGGCGATCGGGCGCACGGCACGTACACCACACTTAGCGACATCCAGCCGTACAAGGAAGGAACCCTCCTGATTGACATTGTCGACGCCGCGTCCAAACAAGTGGTTTGGCAAGCCTCTGCACTGGCGGAGGTTCAGGAGGGTCTCACTCCCACGGAACGGGATAAACGGATCAACAGTATTGTCCGCGCAATGCTTTCTCACTTCCCGCCTAAGTAAGTCGCACAGGCTAGGTGCCAGGAGAACGCCATGATTTGCAAGCAGCCCTTTTGGGCGGTTCTTCTGATGGCATCTGCCGCTTGTGCACCCACACTGAAGGTCGGGTACGACTATGACCGCGGCGCGAACTTTACCGCATATTACACCTATGACTGGTTGTCGGGTGAACAGGAAAAGACTGGCGATATGCGTACCGACAACTCAGCCGTCGACATGCGCATTCGAATGGCCGTCGGGGCGCAACTACTCTCAAAAGGCTATCGTAGGCTCTATGACGAGAAGCCGGATTTCTATGTGACATATCATATCGGACTGAAAGACATGGCTCCGACTGTCTCTACCCAATACTATTCGAACGGGATGGCAGGAAGACCCTTCAGCTACTCAGCCGATACTCGTTCGACGGGTAACGAGAAGCCGACCATCAACGAGGCTCCCGCATACCTAACAGGTTCATTGTTAATCGACATTATAGATGCTGCATCCAACCAACTGGTTTGGCGGGGAATTGCCGCGGCGGAAGTTGACACGTCACTCACTTCGGCAGAACGAGACGAGCGAACCAGAACCATCGTTCACAAAATGTTGTCGCATTTTCCACCTCAGTAACTCGTCAAGTTAGACGAAGCAGTTCCATACATACGCTTCACGAAGCATTCATCCTCCCTGTCCTACTAGGGACTCTTAAGAGATCCGTCCGAATTAATCGCGCTCCTTTGCACCCCCATTTGACGGGAAGCGTCGCACTCGTTTTTTCCTTCTGATAGGTCTTGGGTCGGCTTAGGTAGGGCTTCATCCAGATAGAGTAATTTCCGATTCTAGCCTATCTTCGACTTCACAAAGACGCACCAAATCGGCTCCTACAGCTTTTGGGGCGTAGGTGTGCACACGCTACACTCCAAAAACTATAGGCGCCCATCCGGAGGAGCAACTTATTTTTTGTCCAACTTCGTGAACTTCGTTCCTTCAAACGACAGGTTGTACATCAAACCCTTTTGACCTAAGACGAATCCGACGATCGGCTCGTTCAGGTTGTTCGTATCGATCGCACCACCGGCTCCCAACGTGACCAGCGAGACGGAGCCATCCACTCCCGCCTTCCATCCTTCGCTTTCCCGGAACCGGTTCAGGGCCCCCTCATCCAGAAATGCCACCACCACGGTCTTAATCTCCCCACCGAGTTGCAGTCCAAATGAACCCTGCAAGGTGCTGTAGTAATCCACCGTCTTGCCATCGATCCGGAGGGCGCCTTGTCCGTACTCTCCCCCAAAACCAGCTCCTCCCTTGATCACTTGGGGAAACACCAGCAGTCCTTTGCTGTGCTCAATGAAATCCTTGCCGCCTTTAACTTCTTTTTCGAATTTCACGAGGGCTTCGTCTACGCCAACGTCAATTTCTTTAGCCGAGGCGGCCAAGGCGGGACCGGAGAGCCAGACGCTGCTCACAAACATCGTCCCCACAACCGCAGCTGCCACACCCATCCCAGTCCAACTACTGAATTGTCGCGTCATAAATCGCTCCTTTCGTTAAGAGCCGAGGTTAAAAGAACAGGTACTTAGCTCCGAGGTCCCTGTCTCCGATCAAGCCCTCAGTGACCACCTCGATTTTCACGGTACTCTTCGCCTCAATGAGGGCGTGAATCGGCTTCAGCACGTTGGCCGTGAATGGCCCGGTGAATACGTCGGACCTCATCCCGCCCGTTATCTGTTCGGGAAGAATCGCGTACAGCCCGTGAACGGCAAGATCATGATCGGTCCCCGTTGGATTCTCCAAGATGAAATACAGCGGCTCTTTCGGATCCTTCTTCTAGTCGATCATGAGCACGCTGGATACCAGATTGCCCGGTCAGGGCACGCTACTGCGCGATAAACCGAATGTCCTTTGCCGATGCCGTCCCTGCTTGTCCGATCCCTACAAGAACGGCCAGCAGTGCCATGCCGACCAGACCCCACCATCGCCACATGGTTCTCGTCCCTTATAACGACAACTCCAGAAGCTCCGAACCGTGGTCAGGCCCGGTCCGTCACAGCACCCATGGAACTCTTCCATGATGGGCAACGGGAAGTTTGTGAAAATAGATGGGCACCAGCACCACGATATTACCTAGCTCCTAACCAGCGGAGAACTGGCAAAATTGACAGGCATACTAACCCCTACGCCCTGCAAAACCTGCCCCAAGACATTTCGCTACGAGCCTGCTACCAGAACAGCCCAATCCAGTATGATCTACGACGATCATAGTTTTTCCAATCCGCGTTGTTTTTTGTTCCGATAGCTCTTGGTGGGTCTTCTCAGATTGGGCTTGATCAGATTTGTAAACTAACGGTTGGAGGTTCGATTCCTCTCGCCAGCTCCAACACTTAGTAGGGGTCTGCCCCACCCGTTGCAATCATTTTGTTTGCACTTTGTGCCGGTGCAGCCACCTCAAATGCGATCTCCTTCCTTGTTTTCCAGCGGCAATGCCTTAGAATACGTGTCTAATTTAACCACCTTTTGTATTTTGACCTGCAAGTGGCGACGTGATACTTTCTCCTTCATGCTCGAACAAAAGTCGCTACGCCGATATGGTGTATCGCTTGCTGTGGTGATCCTATCAATCATCATCAGCATGAATTTGCCTCCCGTTTCTCAATCGTCCAGTCTCTTTACTATTCTTGCGGGAATTTTGTTCAGTGCCTGGTATGGCGGTTTCGGTCCTGGTCTCTTCACCACGCTCATCGCGACGATAAGCATCTTGTATTATTTGGTGGACCTCCGACATTCTCTGGACAAAAGTCCTAATCCCGACCTACTGCCGCTTGTGCTCTTTGTCATGATCTCCGTTGGAGTGGTCCTTTTTGTTTCTGCTCGTCAAGTCGCCCAAACTCGTCTCGCACGGGCTCACGAAGAACTCGGTCGCCTCACTGCCCGCATGGAGACGGTCCGAGAGGAAGAGCGGACCAGATTGGCACGTGAAATTCATGACCAAGTAGGTGGATCATTATCCATCCTCAAGCTTGATGTCGCCTCCCTTCACAAACAAATCCAATTTGACCAAACACTCAAGGCTAAAGCGAACGACATTTTGAAAGAGATTGACGGAGCGTTCCTCACGGTGCAACAAATTGCGATGGAACTACGTCCTTCACTCCTCGACCATCACGGTTTAGCTGCGGCCATTGAATCGCACCTTGATACCCACTGCCGCAAGGTTGATCTTGACTGTGAAAAAGAATTTGATCCACTGATGAATGTCGAAGGCCCGTGTGCGACGGCAATCTTTCGCGTCTTTCAAGAGGCGTTCACCAACATCATTCGCCATGCCCAGGCAACAAAAATTGTAGTGCGCTTAAGACAAGACGAGACCGGTATTAAGTTGGTTGTAACCGATAATGGTGTGGGCCTTGAACAGGAACAGCTGCTCAAACCGAACGCGCTCGGCTTAATCGGAATGCGCGAACGAATACGACCGTTCGGAGGCACCGTCACCTTAGTCAGTCGCCCCGGAGACGGAACCACAGTCACGACCCTCGTTCCCATAATCGTCGCGAGTCCATCTATAATAGGAGCCGAAATAGGAGCCGAATTTGAAGCCGACGCTGCTAACACGCTGCTACCCAGAACAGCCCAATCCACATGATCCCACCACGATTAGTGTTTTTCCAAATCTTCGATTCTTCCTTAGCTCTTGCTAAGTCGCTCAGTTAGGCCTGGTCAGATTGTAAACTACGTGCGGTTCGATTCCTCTCGCCAGGACTCGTCCGTCAACTCTCTGCGCGAGTAAGTTCATTTAGATTATAAGTGGTATCTTATCTACGCTTCCCCAACTTCACCCACTTATAGTAACGGTCGACGCCATAGATTGGTATCGCAATCAGTCCGCACGCAACACCTCTCTTAAACACTTGCGTAGAATTAGACTGCAGATTTTCTGTGAGAGTCAGGTCGAAGGCGCTTTTGAAGGAAGCGTGGGAGGGTGTCGAAGCTAATTTGATGGACATGATTTCATATAGTCAGATCCCCTTTGCCCTCCTCTTAAATGCAAGCTCTGATCGATTAACGCCATTCCACCGCTCCGAATCCGCTTCCTCCCAGTAAGACGTACATGAGACTAACGGTCCCGACGGTCTGATTTCTGTACTCAATATTAGGATAACTCGCATCACGATGAGAGACGACGTATCGCAGCGCAACGCCGTGGCGACCAAAGACGCGCAGCGTAAATGACGCGTCGCCGCGTAAGATATTCTCTCTGCCGTCCTGCTCCGGTGATAACAGGCCGGTGACATAATACTCGCGACCTGTCACATCGAGCATGGCTCTATTGCCAAGAATAAGCCGCAACGAGATCAAAGCTTGTGGAGTGAATCCATAGTGATAATCACGATCGCCCGTGCGGGTAATACTACCGGCTGCTCCATAACCAGCTCCACCTAGTGCCGTTCCTTGGAGAGCAATGGCTTCCGAAAACCAATTCTGCCACGTTGTCCCGAGCGACAGCGCAGTGTTCGAAACACGGAACACTTGCGGCGAGATATAATCGTAGGTTCCATATAATCCCCACACGCCCCGAGTGGCATCGCCGGCCGCATAGGGAGCGCCGATCAGCAATCCACGGGTGTTCAAGCTCTCCAAGGCATTGGCGGTGACCGCCGTGATATGAAAGTCAAAGTAGTCGAACGGACGGGCATAGGCATAACCCGGCTTTCCAGGCAACCCATAGGTGAAGGTGAAATCTCCGACTGCGCCGTTTTCCTTTACCGTCGAAGACACATTGTGGCTACTCGACGTCAGCGTGCCGCCGACTTGAAGCCGCATAAATGTCGCTGGACTGTGACTGGGATAGAGACCATCGAATCGGTTACCGAAGACAAGTCGGTTAAAGCCGGTGGGAGGTGAGATGACGGCGGCGCCCAACTCTCGCCAGAATCCGGGCTTCCCTTCATCGTCACTCTCCAACAGCAGATTAGCCATTCGATAGAGTGGCTCGCCTAAGAATGTACCGCCAAAGATCGTCGCAATCTGATCGTTAATGGATGGATTCGTCTTCTCGCCTCCCAATTCCCACAGCGTGCTGCCTACCGCCGCATAGCCCAGTGACTCCCAGAAGTTAAGACCTGCCGATCGGGCCAGACCATAATAGACGGTGCCGCTATACGGATGCAGAAATTGATTGACAGAGAACTGGTCGTTATCAATGACCCATTTGCCGTCGGTCACATGGTTCCGAATGGTGCTGAAGTTGGTGCGGTAGTCGTCTCTGGGGTCGGTAAAGTGGCGATCATATTGGTTTAGGAGGAACAGATAGGCCAGAACCTCGACTCCCGGGATGAAATAACTTCTCTCAGGTCGCCTTTCCCACGATACAGAAAAAGGTGGCACGTCTAACGAAGATGTTTCCGAAGAAGCGGCGGTCGCTTTCGTTGGACTAGTTGGTTCGTCCACCGCTCGTGCGTCGGCTAGCTGTAATTGTCCCCTCAGCCGCCCCGAAAGATCCGGCCCCTGCTTGTCGGACACGTCCCCTCGTACCGACATATCACCGGCCTGGGCGAGAGCAATTATCGATAGTGGACCAGGGAGCACAACCATGAGGCACAATAGCGACCGTGGCACGAACGCACCGGGACACCTACTCATCCCCTCATAACATTCCTTTAAAAACGCTACCCGGGAACAAATACACATCACTCCCCTCTGGACACCGACAATAGCAACCATAACCACAGAGGGCATCAACATCATGAACGCCTCATTAAGACGGTATCGATTGGACGCTCCAGAGGAGCATCGAAATGACTTGCAAGATCTAAAGATGAAACAGCGTGAGGAGATTTGCTATCGGAATTTGAAGTAGTAGGACGGTCTATGAGGGGAACGAAGAATAGAAAAGACAGATTTTAGGAAGTGACGGCCCCCGAGAGAGAGTTCGCTAAAGAACTTCAGAGTTATGCTAAGCCTTAATACCTAGTTCAAATGATTGGTGGAACCGTGACTGATAACACTGTAAGATTTGCATGTAACTTGGAGTCATGAAAGGGCCTACTTGTGAATACCGTAGTTGATGGACCATCGGAATCCCGTATTGTTCCAAAATCTTCATATCGTATCCTGCTGATCGATGATGACCCCGCTTTGCTATCCGGTCTCGCAGAAACACTTAGGCTCCGCCTGGGCACAGAGCTGATCCATACCTGTCCAAACCCGATGTCCGCCCCCGCGATGGTGCAACAGGCACAGTATGACTTAATCCTCTGCGATGTCTGGATGCCCCAGATGAATGGCTTGACGCTGTTACCCCAACTCCGCCAACTCGCGCCTCGCACCCCGATTCTCATGATGAGCGGCGTAGCCGACGAAGGCATCAAAACGACCGCCTTGGGATACGGTGCCACGCAATTTCTCGCCAAGCCGTTTGATCGCCAGTCTCTGGCAGCGACCCTCAAACAAGTCATGACAGGTCACCATGAAGCCCCCACGAGTTGATACTGTTTACGAACCGTTTGGTTCAGCCAAAAGACGAAGCCACAGGTCGCCATCTCTATGCTGACCTTGGCATTCCGTGATGCTTTTTAAGCAAAGCACGCCATCTCCGCTACCACCCGCATTTCTCCACCAACCACTTAGCCAGTCTCATGAAGGTGAAGATTCACCCATGGCCATCGCTAAGGGTAAAGCAGAACAGGCAGACATGTTTTGCTAAAAACTGAAGAGCGCGCTATCGAGGCAGAGGCGGGCGACGCTCCGAAAGCGTCACCCGCACGATTGAAGATCAGACTGCTTTTCGGTATTCCTGCTCCTGTTCCTCTTCCGTGGAATGGTACACCTTCCATTCGGGTTCATTAATCGCTGTACTCCCGAAGGTTTGGTACGATTTCCCAGGTTGCGCAAAGATCAAAACCAACATTCCAATGACTGTCGGGAACGCCATAATCATTCCCCATTCCATCACGCACCTCCTGTGGTTGATCCGTTGTGTGACTGCGCTTCATCGATCGTTTTCAAGTCGTCTCACGGCTCTTCGCTTGAGCAAGAGCAGTACCACAACGGATTGCAGACAGGGTCCAAGAATTACCGATAGCTGCGCGTCTCACAAAGAGTACAATCGGCGAGTGGGGGAAGATGAATCACATCGGATAATACACGGGTATCTTCACGGATACCGAGAAGACACATCCCTGAATAGATTTCACGGCACGGTTTGTTGTGTCTTAGCAGGTGGACATCACCCATTCTGGTGATGGCATATTCAATCGCTCCACATCGGACCGTTTCTGTCGAGGCCTATCTGAACGGTCAAGCGATTCGTCAGGACTCAGGAGAAGAGAACGTCCCGCGAAACATTCGCTGGCGACGCGAGGAGCCATGCAAGGCCGCAAACAAATGGCCTCGAAACATCAACATCGCCACGGCCACCGGCGGAGTCAGCAGGACGAGCATCCAACCAGTTCCCTGAGGAAACCCAAGATAGATGAGCCATGCGTTGAGGAGCGTGAACGGCAATATTAATATTTGGAAAAAATCCAAGCCGGCTCCTCGACCCAGCCGGCTGGAGAGACCGAAAAAAAACGACATGCCGAACGGCGCCACGACAATGGCCAAGGGCAAGAACCATTCAATCCAATTTTCGATCACAAACTCATAGCTCTCGCGCAGCACATCCAAGGGAGAATCGTGGCGGACTTGATAGATCACTTCGGGCGCCGGGTTGAGCAAAATAAACAGGAGCAGCAAACAAGCAGCTGTTAAGAGCTGGCCATTGGGATTGGAGGCCATGCCCTTATCCAAGAGCAACATGGGAATCCACAAAACGAAGCCGACTCCGATGACATCCCAGAAATAATGGCCAAAACTTTCCCAGATATCGGAAAAGGAGATCGCCCGCATATTCATGACCGCCTGTTCGATCAGGCTCAGGGTCGCGCCGATCAAAAGCGCATTCACGGCTCCCAAGATGAACCCGCCCAGCATGCCCAAATGCCCGGCAATTTCGGTAGCCACGACCATGACTCCGGCAAACACGGTGACCGCGACGGCGGTCAGCCATCCCTTGACAAAGGACCGGGCGGTCGCACGAAAGGCTTCACGATAGAGATGTACTGTCGCCGTTACGAGTCCGCTCATCGATGACTTAGTCTCCTTTGTGTAATCCCGATCGTTGCCGCTCCTTCAGCCACTTCCCGGCAAATTTCGTCAACCACTCGACGGGTAGCCAGCGGCTCAGCCGCCACATCAGTGTCCCACGCCATCCCATCGTCACGATCACTCGGTTCCGCGGTAAGGCAGCCAACGATACCGCCACAACGTGGGTAGGCGTATCGCTCCCCAGGGGATTGTTGGCCTGAAAACCGGCCGTGCGATGGAAATCCGTGTCGGTGCTGCCAGGACAACACGCTTGAATGCGCACACCGAACGGACGTACCTCTTCGGCAACGGCCTGGGAAAACGCGATAAGGAACGTCTTGGTCGCCGCGTACTCTGCCATATACGGGAGTGAGAAAAACCCGGCCACCGACGCAACGTTAATAATGGCGCCCTGGGATCGTTCGACCATTCCCGGCAAGAATAGGCGCATCGTTTCTACCACTGTGTTGACCTGAAGCCGCAGCATTTCCTGGATGCGGCGCATGGGCAGATCCGTAAATGGACCAAACACTCCAAAGCCGGCATTATTGATCAGGAGATCCACCTGTTCCCCGCGTTGCCGACTTGCCACGTACAATCGTTGCGCCGCATCCGACTCCGATAAGTCCATCACTTCTAAGTGCACCTGCACGTCATAGGCAGAACGTAACTCCCACGCCAGTTGCTCCAGGCGGTCACGATCTCTGGCGACGAGCAGCAGATCGTATC
>Ga0111539_10006597_pt1 | contig 14954 bp, 11 predicted proteins | sample RhiMethybrSRZTD1_FD_79667 | JGI IMG/M metagenome (GOLD analysis project Ga0111539, IMG submission 79667) | Populus rhizosphere microbial communities from Tennessee, USA - Rhizosphere MetaG P. TD hybrid SRZTD1 (version 2) (version 2) | ecosystem: Host-associated > Plants > Roots > Rhizosphere >... | reverse complement strand
GGCCGAGATTTTCGCCCGTTGCGGTAACGCCCAGCACCCGGCCGCCGGCCGTCAGCCACTCGGTACCTGCGCCGCGGGCTGTAGCGCTGTGAAAAATCGTCGTGCGTTCGCGTTGCGCCGCGCGGACGAGCCCGCGAATTGTTGCTCCAGTTTCCGCGCTGGCCGGATAGCCGCGCGACGCCAGTACGACACAGGCCGAAGATTCGTCCGACCAGCTTACCTGGGCGTCGCTGAGTCGGGTCTCAGTCATTGCCTGGAAGATTTCGGCCAGGTCGCTCTTCAGTCTCACCAGAATCGCCTGCGTCTCGGGATCGCCGAATCGAACGTTGTATTCAAGGACGCGCGGTCCCTCAGCAGTCAACATCAGACCTACAAACAAGATTCCCTGAAACGGCAGGCCTTCGACGTGACATCCTTGCAGGGTCGGTGCGACTACTTCGCGCACGATCCGGTCGCGGGTTGAATCATCAAGGATGGTCGCATCCGTAATCGATCCCATTCCTCCCGTATTGGGGCCCGTGTCGTTCTCTCCGACGCGCTTGTGATCGCGTGCGGCAGGCATCGCTTGAAAGTCCTTGCCATCGGAAAACAACAGCAAAGACACCTCGCGCCCAATGAGTGCTTCTTCGATAAGGATTCGTTGCGCAGCTTCCGCTCCGACCACTCCGCTTTTCAATTCGTTCAAAGCGTTGACGGCTTCGGCGCGATTGGTCGCTACGAAGACACCCTTACCGGCCGCCAGCCCATCAGCTTTGATCACGACGGGTGCCTGGCGGTCGCCAAACTCGCCGGTGTTTAAGACGCTGACTCCCTCTTCCGCCGACGAGACGATTCGATAACGAGCGGTCGGCACCGCATGCCGTTGCATGAAGTCCTTCGCAAAAGCCTTACTGGATTCCAGGCGCGCCGCAGCCTGGGTTGGGCCGACAATTCGCAAGCCACGATTGCGAAAATGATCGACGATGCCGGCCGCCAGAGGGCCTTCGGGTCCCACCATCGTCAAATCAATTTTTGCCTCCTCAGCGAAGGCAGCGAGCGCGTCGTTGTCAGTTACACGAACCGGAACGCATCTGGCAATTTGTTCAATACCGGCATTTCCCGGCGCGCAAAATAACTCCAATGGGCGCTCCGAAGTCTTTTGTAACGCCCAACATAGCGCGTGTTCTCGACCTCCGGATCCAACCACTAAAACTCTCATCGTCAAAAGACCACTTCCTCCGCTAACTTTCAGCCGATTTCCGGCCCGGGAATTTCCACAGAAAATGCTTGACAGCGCCGGATCATAGTCATATAAGTGCAGCCGCTGTGGCTGTTGCTTTCGTGCTCTCGGAAAAACGTTTAAGCGAACCACCGCTAGTGTAGTTTTTCCGCGGCCTCCTCGTACAGCTCAACGCACCACCGATTCGGCTTTCCTGTCCCTGGCGACTAGCGGGCGGCGGGAGGAAAACTATGTCAGGTACTCACACAGAACAAACCGGCGCGGAACCGATATGTGAATATCAGGATCGGCCGATAAGGTGTGTGGATTGCGGCGAAGAATTTACCTGGACTGCGGGCGAGCAAGTATTTTTTCACGACAAGGGTTTGAAGAACGAGCCGAAGCGCTGCAAGCCGTGCAAGCATGCAAAGAATGAACGCCTCGCCGCGATCTCAGCGGCCCAATCAGCCGGTATCAAACAACGAATTGAAGTGACCGTGACGTGCGCTCAGTGCCGGGCGCAAACAACCGTACCCTTCTATCCTTCACAAGGCCGTCCCGTCTATTGCCGCGCTTGTTTTCTGGCCTCGCGGACCATGGCCGCAACTGTTTAGTTGTTAGTGTTCCAGGTGGTACGGAACATTGGTGACGACGACCCCCTTCTTGAACAAAAGCTGGCCTTTCAAAAACAGAGTGTTTTGGTTGTGCAGTAAATTCTGCCACCATTTTGCCGGCACAAACTCCGGCAACACGATCGTAATGATTACGTTAGGCGAACTCCGGCGCACCCGGTCGACATAATTGAATAGCGGCCGTCCCAACGATCGATAAGGCGAAGCTACCACCACCAGATTCACTCCCGAGCCCCACTGCTGCCACTTCTCGCGGAGTTTTTGAGTAGCCTCGTCATCAAGGTTTACGTAAACCGCGGTTACATGATGAGGCGCGATTGACTTCGCGTATTCAAGCGCGGCAATTACGCCCCGATGAATTCCAGAGATGGGAACAATCACCTCGTGATGAATTGGCCGCAATCCCTGCAACCCCTCGGTCGATAGTTGTTGCGCAACCTCAACGTAGTGCCGGTGGATCTTGAGGAACATCAATACCAGCACCGGGATTACGACGACTACAATCCAGGCGCCGTGCACAAACTTGGTCACGATGAAGATCATCAGCACGACAAACGTGGCCAGGGCTCCGACTCCATTGATGACGAAGTATTTTCGCCAGTGTGATTTCCGCCGAACTTCTGCCTTTCCACCGGGCGTCGCAGCGGCATCTTGAGCCGTTGACTTGCTCATCCTGCCTTCGCGCCACCAGTGGACGACCATCCCGGCTTGAGATAGCGTGAACGAGAGAAAGACTCCCACCGCATAGAGTGGTATCAGCCGGCTGGTATCACCACCAAAAGCCCAGACCAGAAACCCGGAAAATATGGCCAACAAGATGACCCCGTTGGAAAAGACCAGACGGTCTCCGAGATTGGCTAGTTGGCGCGGCAAAAAGCGATCTCGGGCCAGCAGTGATGCGAGACGAGGAAAGCCGGCGAACGACGTGTTGGCCGCCAAAATCAAGATCGCCGCCGTCGTAGTCTGCACCACGTAATAGAACCAGGTCATCGGCCCGCTAAACACGACACGTCCGATTTGTGAAATTACAGTCTCACGTTCGAGCGGATGGACATTGAAGAGGTAGGCCAGAACGCTCGCGCCCAGGAACATGACGATCAGCAGGACGGCCATCCAGGAAAGCGTCGTCGCGGCGTTTTTTGATTCAGGCGCCTTGAAGGCTTGCACGCCGTTTGAAATAGCCTCGATTCCCGTCAGGGCCGCGCAACCGTTGGCGAACGCTCCTAACAAGAGAAAAAGATTGAGCGACTGTGAATGGTAGCCTTCGGCAATCTTTGGCGCGATATCGGTGTGAGGGGGTACTATGTCCGGGTTCAAGAAATAGCGAACCAGGCCATAGATAATCAACGAAAGAAAACTAAAGATGAAGGCATAGCTCGGAGCGGCAAACATGGCGCCCGCTTCCCGCACGCCGCGAAGATTAGCGACGGTAATAAACGCGATGAAGAACAGACACAGAATGACCCGGTGATTGTGCAATCCGGCGAATCGGGTACCTACCATTGCCGACGTGATCGCCTCGACCCCGGCCGCAACTGACACCGATACCGTCAGAATGTAATCGACCAGCAACGAAGCGCCGGCAATCAACCCCGGTAACGTTCCCAAATTCTCTTTGGCAACAATGAACGCTCCACCGCCCGAAGGATAAGCGTAGATTGTTTGTCGATAACTGATTGCGACGATTACCAGTAGCAGGCTGATCGCAATCGAGATGGGGATTACCCGACCGAAAGCAGCGCCCGCTCCGGCGACATAGGCGGCCGCCAGTACCAGCAGAATCTGCTCAGTTGCGTAGGCGGTTGAAGATAGCGCATCCGACGCGAAGATCGCGAGCGCGGTCTTCTTGGTTAACCGTTCGTGTGCTAAGCGTGCCGTCCTGATCGGGCTGCCGACCAGCAGACGCTTTAGAGAGGCCATCGTGTCATCTCAGCGAAAGTGCCCTGCGATTCTGCGACGCTAAAAATGCCACAGCGTGGCTGGTTGAGAACATGCCAACTGTGGCGAATCGCTTGCGCGCTCTCCCGCTGCTTTTCTCTTCGAAATAAGTACCGAGGTTATAGTCCGTGCCGTATATTAAGCCACTTCTTTTGAAAGTCAATGAGCAGTTGCGTGATTAGTAGAAAGCGGCTGACCGGATGGATTCGCGAAGATAAAATTTGTGCCCTAAAAATAAAAGCGGGCGGGGCCCTCCCACAAGCCCCACCCTAAGGCCACGTGTCCTCACCCCACGCGACCACTTCGTCCACCGGGGAGGCGGACGCAAGGTGATTATGCACAAGTCGCGGTTCAGATGCAACAATCATAATATTTTTTTTCTGTCAGAAAATCTATGACAGAAACCATAATCAGTTTTGGTGATACATGCCATCAGCGACGTTGCGGAATGAGCGATTCAATCGCATGCAACAGCACAATTCTCAGCGCTTCTTCACCGGCTTCATTCTTCACTTTCAAGGCCACGTAATCGTTAGTCACGTCAGCGATCATGCCTTCGTAAATTTCCCCGGACAGCGTCTTAATTTGAGCAGTGCCGCCTCGATATCTGATTAACAAGTTCTCGACGTGTTGATAATTCATCGGCTTCAAATCCTTTCGCCTACGGGGAATCATATAATCCTGCCGGCAGCCTTCTCAGGTCCAGGTGACGAAGAAAAGACGATACCCGTCCGGATCCTGCAAGTTAACAAATCTGCCGCCCCAGCCTTCATCGCGGGGCTCACCAACATCGATATTTCGGCTGTTGAGTCGCTCGTAGAAATCGTCTACGTCATCAACGCCCAAAACGAAATGAACACCACGCCCGCGCTTTAGCATCGTCTCGACTTGCTGGACCACCGTAATGCGCAGCGAACCCGATTTCAATGAGGCAATCGGTGGGTCAGCCTTGTCGTTGTGCGACTCGATTTCAAATCCGAGCACGTCCGAATAGAACTCGAGCGACTCGGCCAGATTATTCACCTCGAGAAAAAGGAGATCGAGCCCTGTGATCTTTGGCACCGGCATTATTTGAAAGTCCAGATTAGGTAAATCCCGTAGGCGCCACCCCCGAGAATCAACCAGAACACAATTTCCTGAGCGACGCGAAACCGTCGCAACGGGTGTGACTGATTCAGAGACGCGCGCGCGTGCGTAACCGCCGAATGGGCCATCAAGACACCAAAACCGACCACGCCGGCCGCCAGAATTGAGAGCGGCCAGAGAAACCAGAGCCCGTTGAAGCGAACCAGGAATAGTAACAGGAGACCAAGGATCACCGAGAGCATGGCGTTGAGGCCTTGACCGTAAAAGCCAACCTCGCGAACGGCAGGCGAGACATGAACTGCACGTTGGTTCATACGCGGGCTCACAGGCTGGCGCCGCTCAGTGTCATATTCGCGGCGAGCGCCTTCGTTGTGCAACACCCGATATGCTTCATTGAGCGCTTTCATGTCCTCTTCGGCGCCGCCACGGTCGGGGTGCCGCTGGTGGGCCAGACGTTTGTAAAGACGCTCAATCTCGCGTGGTGAAGCGTCTTCACTCGCGCCGAGGATTGCATAGTAATCAGGTTTGGCATTCAAGATGAGTCGCCATTGTAAAGTTGCGATCACGGATTTTCAAAGAATATTCCATGATTGACGTTGACTATCAGCGGGGCGGTAGCCCGACCGTAAGGCAGGGCGCAAAAAGTTCGATCACGCGCTCCTTTACGACCGGGATACCGCCCCGTCGGCAATTCAAAACAGTTTGACCCTACCACTGAGATGCGAATGAGTTTGGGGTGCACGGCAGATGCTGATATTTTTGACGTATGACTCAAGCGTTCGCGCCGGGCGATGATCTAATTTTTCAACTCGAAAGCGGCTTTGGCTTGCTGAGAGTGATCGCCATTGATGAGCGCGAAGGTAAGTCGGTCTGGCATTTACTGGCTTATGAAGAGTTGTTTCCGGACGTCGAATCAGCCGAGCGGGCGCTGGCGCAACCTTCATCCCTTCACCTGAGACAGCCACACATGGCCCTGACCGATCGGGCCTTTGAGCGAACTCCGGCGGCGCGGCTCGGCAACCGTCCGGTCAGTGATGATGAGCGTGCGCCATACGACAAATGGATTGAACAAGGCGGCCACGTTTCGGATCGATCGGCCTTGTTGATGTTGGGACTGCGATGAACAATTACTGGTGAGATGAGAATGCTTCCTAACCATAAGCTTCGGAATATTCAGCGCGCAGCATTGGCCGCGCTTTTTGTCGTTCTATCCGCACTTTCAATCTTCGGTCAACGGCGCGAACGGACCATCGAATCCTGGAAGCCTTTGCACTACGACGTTAATCTGGCCTTCAACGAACAACTCACCGAGATATCTGCGGCGCGAACGGAAATCTCTCTGGAAGTTCTCAAGCAGAATGTAACGAAGATCGATCTGGATTTTGGTGAGATGGTGATTGACGCTATTGAGATCGCGGGCGCGCCGGTCCAATTTGATCGCACCAGTGAACAGCTCAATGTCACGCTGCCGCGAGCCGCAAACCGTGGCGATAAACTCAGCGTTACGATCACCTACCACGGCCGCCCCAAAGATGGATTGATCTTTGCCAGGGACCGCGACGGCAAACAGTCAGCGACCGGGGATAACTGGCCGAATCGTGTTCATCAGTGGATTCCGACATTCGATCACCCGTCGGCAAAGGCGACCGCTTCCTTCACGATTGCGGCGCCCCGGCGTTATCAGGTTGTGGCTAACGGTAAGTTCATTAACACCACCGGCAATGCGGCCACCGCACTCTGGAAGTTTGAAGAGTCCAGGGCAATTCCGCCCTATTGCATGATTGTTACCGTCAATGAAGGAGCAGTCATTAACTCGCCCGATCAGACGATTACGAATCTCTTTTACAACGTTCCGCAGAAGGATCGCGACTATGCGGTGAAAGGCTTTTCAACGGCGGCTCCGGCTCTCGCATTTTTCAACCAGACCATCGCTCCTTATCCATACGAGAAGCTGGCGCTGATCGTCGCTGAGACACGTTTTGGCGGAATGGAAAACTCAAGCGCGATCGTTTTCGCGAGTAATCTCCTGGCCCAGCGTAGCGGCGAAAAGATGAGCGCGCGTTTCGGAATCCCGGTTCGAATCGAGAACGTTGTTGCGCACGAAATCGCCCATCAGTGGTTTGGTGATTCGGTCACCGAATTAACCTGGGCCGACCTTTGGCTGAGCGAAGGTTTTGCTACCTACTTCGCGGGATTATTCATTGAAAAGTACGAAGGAGACGCAGCCTTTCGCGAATACATGCGCGACGCGGCAGAACAGGTACTCGGCTTCGCCAGACGTAACAACTTGCCGATTCACGACACGACGACTCAGGATTTGATGAGTCTGCTGAACGACAATAATTACCAGAAGGGCGCGTGGGTCCTGCACATGCTGCGCAAGCAGCTTGGTGATGAAGCTTTCTTTAAAGGCGTGCGCAACTATTACAACGATCATCGCGACCGAAATGCCACCACCGAGGACTTAAGGAGTGCTCTGGAAAAATCTTCCGGCAAAGACCTGAAGCAGTTTTTTGCACGCTGGATTTACAGCGCCGGACATCCCCGGTATGAACTGTCCTGGGGCTCTATGGAGCGGGCGTCGGCGACGAGTTTGATAATTCGTCTTAATCAGCTTCAGGACGGCGAGCCATTTCTTGATCCCGTGCCCATCGAATTTATGGTCAATGGAAAGCCAGAGCGACGAACAATCTACCCGAAAAGCAAACTAACAACTGAGACCATTCAACTACCGGGCAATCCCACCGCAGTGAAAATTGATCCAGATGAAACTCTGCTGAAAGAAGTCGTCAGCGCGCGGCGTTAACCGACGAATCGATTTTGGAGTGCGGTGACTTGTCACTCCTTTTTGAGAGCTGCGACAAGTCGCAGCACTCCAAATGGCTCCTACGGCTTCAGAGATCGCGACTGATCTAAGACTTGCTTGATCGCGTCAATCACCAACTGCGGCTGCTCTGCTTGAATAAAGTGACCGCTCTTCTCTGCCACAACGTGCTTGCCACCGGGCACTTTGGAAATCCACTCGGCGTGCTTTTCTCCCCAAACCTTTCGAGCCGCCTCCGGCATGGTTTCGTCTTTCGTCGCAGTCAGCAAGATAACCGGAATGCCTGCCGGAACTCGGGCTGCGCGCGCTTGTTCATACGACGCGCTTACTTGCGCGGATTCATCGCGGACTGCTTGTGAAGCCTTCGCCATTTCTTCGTCACGACCAGGCCTCTGCGCTTCTTTATGCGTTCGAGTCCAGTCTTCGAACGCCTCCTGTGAGGGATCGATCAAAACCATCCCGGCCACTTCCTTTGGATACATGTCGGCAAAAACGCGCGCATAAATACCGCCAAAAGAATGTCCAACCAAAACGTAAGGCGGACCAATGCCGGCATTTTGCAGAGCCAAATGAAGTTCCCCGGCAATCTGTTTCGCTGCTCGAGGTTTGGGACCGGCTTCGGATTGACCGATGCCGGCCCGATCATAGGAGACGGTCCGGGCAAACTTTGCTATGTTACTTTGAACGGTAGACCAGGATGCGAGACCGGCGCCGAATCCCGCTTCGAAGACAATGGTCGGAGTTCCCTCGCCGCCAACCAGCAGGCTCAACGCGTGTCCACCGGCAGCAACTTTGCGAAGGGCCAGCGCGCCCTTAGTCGCAGTGCGAGCCGTATTTTTAAAAGCGAGAGGGAGGGCCTGGCCACCCTGCCTGAACTCACCGCTGATTTGATTCCCACTGCCATCGAGTTTGCCTTCGTACGTCGCGCCCAGAGATTTCATCTCGAACTTGAGAGTGTTACCCGTAAGCGAAAGCGAATCGATCGGCAGATCCGTGGCCCCCTGATCGGGACTGTCCAGCCTTCCCACGAGCGCACCATCCTTTGCGACATCGATGTGAAGGACCAGTTTTAGTTTGGCCGCACCCGCGTCCAGAGTGCCTTCCCAGGTTCCGATCACGCTGGGCGAGGTATCGCCGGCCGGTATGGGTTTTTGACCGAACGCGAACACAAAGCTGATGAGACACAGCCAGAAACAAACAAAACGTCTAAACATTTTACGGTTACCTCATTGGCTCGACGAAATAACGTTTCCGATATTCCGGTCTCGTAACATTCGATTAAAGTTGCCCAGGTCCCTGCTTACGACCGCGTCCAGCCTTTTGCGCAAGTCGACCAACTGCATCTTAAACGTTGCGTGCACTTGCTGCTGCTGTGTGTTGGGAGGATAGTCGCCGCCACTGACACCGCCCGCCAGATAGTTAATCTTGGCAATCAGTTTCGGCGGATAGCGAGTCGTATCCTGCCCCTGTCCTGTGAACTTGCGCTGAATCAGGTTGTCCTCGATCTCGATCAGCTTCTTTTCGAGATCGTCGCCGCCAGCTTTAAGCGAAGCGTCCGACAATTGGGGCCGCAGACGATCAAGCTGGCCGCGGATGTTTTCAATCTGATTTACCATGTCGGCCACGAATTCGAGATCCTTACGCAAATCAAAGAGCATCGCCGTCTGCTTCTGAATGTCGGCATCCGTGCCGCCGGCGTTCGGATCCTTTAACACGGTCAGCGGCTGACTAAACTCCTGACCATCCACCGAGAGCTTCACGGTATAAGTGCCCGGCGGCACGAGCACAGTCATGCGTCCGCCTTCGGGCAACGGCCGCCAACCTTCGGCGTTCAGCCTAATGTCCGGCGCGTAGGCCGGACTCGTGCGCAGGCGAATTTCTTTCGAATTCTCAGTGCGCAGGTTCCACCAGACGCGATTTAATCCGGCAGTGCGCGTGCCGCGAAGCGTCTGCACCGTCTGGCCCTGCTTATCCACAATTTTGATCGAAACATCGCGTGGGGCTGATTTCAGATAGTAATTGATCGATGCCCCGTACGGAGGGTTTTGACCTGCCGTCGGATCGTCCGATGATGCGTAAGGCACCGAGATTCCCCGAAAACGATAAGTCTGATGAACCGGGAAGAGATGCGCGTTTGCGTTCAACACCTCAGTCGTTATCTGTTGTAGCGGCGTGATGTCGTCGAGAATCCAAAAGCCTCGTCCGTAAGTTGAGATGACCAGGTCGTTAAAGTGCTCTTGAACCGTAATCCAGTAGACGGGCGCATGCGGCAGGCTGTTCTGCAGCGGCTGCCAGTTTGCGCCATCATCGTATGAAACATAGAGACCATTCTCAGTTCCCACGTAGAGCAGTCCCTGGCGCACCGGATCTTCACGTACGCAGTGCGCATAACTCAGCATCGAATGCGGAATGCCGTTGGTAATAGCCTTCCACGTCTGACCGAAATCGGTCGTTTTGTAAATGAAGGGATCCCGGTTGTTCACCTGATGCCCGTCCACGGTGAGGTAAGCAGTGCCCGCGTTATATCTCGAAGCTTCGATGTTACTTACCGTCCCCCACGACAGCATGTTCGGAATATTCTTCGTGACGTTCGTCCAATTTTTCCCGCCATCGCGCGTGAGTTGCACCAGACCGTCGTTCGTGCCGGCCCAAATTACCCCGGCCTGTTTTGGAGATTCAGCGATGGCCATTACCACACCCGCGTATTCAACTCCGATGTTGTCACCGGTCAGCCCGCCAGAAAATCCCTGGCGGCTCTTATCGTTCAAAGTCAGGTCCGGACTGATCACCTGCCAGCTGTTGCCGCCGTCCGTCGTCTGATGAACGAACTGGCTGCCGACATAGACTTTGTTATGATCGTGGGGCGAGATTGTCAGCGGCATGGTCCAGACGAAACGATACTTGAGATCGGCCGCAATGTTACCGTTGGCCTGGTCGGGCCATACTTCAACGTTGCGGGCCTGCCCTGTTTTCAGATTGAAGACTTCGACAATTCCGCCCACACTGCCCGACCCAGAGGCGCTGGACCAGATGATATTATTGTCGACCGGATCGGGAGTCGACCAACCACTCTCGCCTCCCGCGACATTGATCCAGGCGCTGCGCGGAATTATTCCACCGCCGCCACCTCCGGCTGTACCGGTGCGGCTGGGCCCGCGATAGGACGGTCCATCCTGACGATTACCGTAAACGTAGTAAGGAATTTGATTGTCCGTAGTTACGTGATAGAGCTGGCCGTTGGGAAGTTGAATCCTTTGCCAACTACTCCCGCGTGTGACGGAAAGACTGACGCCGGCATCATTGGCGACGGCGATGCGATTCGGCTGCGTCGGATCGATCCAAATGTCATGATTATCACCACCCGGACTGGCAGCAAAACCGCCACCACCGCCGCCAGCGCCGCCACCACCGCCAACACGCGTCTGACCGCCATCGGTAGAACGACTATAAGGGTTGGTCAGGAAGTGGACTTCGTTTTCATTGTCCGGCGATACCTCCAGGCGAAAATAATAATGAGTGCGCCCGCCCATGCTCCGATCGTAGCTAACCAGCTTCCAGGTTTCGCCGCCATCGTCTGAGCGCCACAGCTTGCCGCGATCCGTCTCCTGCCCTTTGTAAGGAACCCCGTCCCCAGTTTCGATCAACGCATAGACGCGTTTCGGATTGGAGCGCGCAATGGCCAGCCCCCACTTACCGGTCATGCGCGTCGGCAAACCGTTGCCCTTTATTCTGGTCCATGTAGCGCCTCCGTCATGAGACACAAAGAGACCGCTGCCCGGCCCCCCGCTTTCTCTGCCCCAGGTGTGAATGACCAGCGGCCACATACCGGCAAACAACGTCTTAGGATCATTCGGATCCATCACCAGGTCGGAACAACCAGAGTTCTCGTCGGTGAACAGCACCCGGTTCCAGGTCTTGCCGCCGTCAGTGGTTCGAAAGACGCCCCGTTCCTGCTGTGGGCCGTAAGCGTGACCAACCGCGCAGGCCAAAACAATGTCAGGGTTTTTCGGATCTATTGCGAGATGGCCGATGCGCCCGGTCTTTTCCAGCCCCATCAATTTCCAAGTCTTGCCGGCGTCAGTAGACTTGTAAATTCCCTGCCCAACTGAGATATGGCTGCGAATCCATGCTTCGCCGGTACCGGCCCAAACGATATTCGGATCGGACCCCGCAATCGCCAGCGATCCGATGGACGATACAGGTTGAGCGTCAAAGATCGGCTCCCAGTGAATGCCGCCGTCCGTAGTCTTGAAGATGCCGCCCGAAGCCGAACCCGCATAGTAGATGTAAGGCTGACCGGGCACGCCGGCGATTGAAGTGGTGCGGTTGCCGACCGGCCCAATATAACGCCAACGCATCGCCTCAGTGTTCAGTTGCTGCGCAACAACTGAGGAGAGACAGAAAATGATCGCGGCCAACGCCGTCACGATTCGCTTATCAATCAACATTGGGGAAACCTCCTACGAGAGCAATTGAGGGCGGCACCGGCTCTTTCTTTGTAACCCCAGCTTTTCTGTAGCCCAGGCGTTTACGCCTGGGCAATGAAAGGTGGTAGTTTCAAAAGCCCCATTAATGGGGCTTTAATAGCGCCTGCTGTTTCTCACCCAGGCGTGAACGCCTGGGCTACAAAAAAGTAACTGATCTAAACCTGAATCTGGTTTCCCAACGCGACCATACGCTCGACCGACGCGTCGCCGGGTGCGCTCAGGAAAACCAGGTACGGGCCCTTCTGGAAGACCATGATTCGCTTTCCTTCATTTGTCATGTAAAGAGCATCTACGTCACGGACAGTCGTAGTCTCTGCTCCACCCAGACCAAGTGCACCGCGCGCCAGTAACCACGTCCGCCAGGCCTGAAATGACGAGCCGTATTCGAGGTTAAGCGCGATCCATTCGCGCCGGCCCGAATCCGTGTACCGCGAACCGGTCATTCTACCGGGAATGAAGGCCCGCATCTCGGAAGGCAGATCGCCGCTCGAACCGACCAGCTGGTCGCCCGAAAACGTTTTGATTTCAACCAGCGTCAGATCGCTGGGCGTGGTTGCCGGCAAAGTCCAGAGTGAGTTCTTTACTTCCGGATAATCAAGCAGCCCCTCGCCGTTGCCGACGTTTTGAGCCAGGCGATCAACAACCGCCTGCGTTGACGGATCTTCGCCAAAAACCAGGATGACGATGTCCGCACCCTGTTTGGTCAACACATAAGTATTCGACTGGGATGAACCGATCTTTGATCCAATGTAAGTTGCGCCTTTTGGGCTTTGCACCTTCACGCCGGTCTTCGTGCCGCTGGTGGCGTCTACGACCGAGGTTACCAGGTCATTACCAAAATCGGTCTGGCCGGGCATCGCCGTCAGAACACAGATGTAGATGTTGTTCTTAGTTGTGGTAGTCGTCGATGAGGAATTTTGTGTCTTGGGCTGCGGCTTATAGGTCGCCGACGTCATCGTCGTGGCGCCCTTTGAGAGTTTTGTTTTATCGATTCCCGGCGGCAGCTTCGTCGGCGCTGACGACTCGGTTCTGCCGGTCGCCCCGGCCAACGATTCCGTCTGCATCGAAGTCGGTTTCGCGGGCGAATTCGGATCGTTATCCACCGGAAATTCAGTCATCGTTCCTGCGGCGCGTTGAGGGATGTCCGGCGCTTTTCGGTCCGGCGGTGTGTAAGTCGTTTTTCGCCAAACATAGATGCCACCGGCCGCAGCCACTACGACAATGAGACAAATAAAGATAAGGCAGCCCATCATCAATTTGCTGCGACCCTTTTTGACGGGCGGCGGCATCGGCGGCGGGTACGGTGATGCTTGCCGCGGGGGCAAGACTGGTGGAGGAGCCGCCATCGTCGGCGCGAAAAGTTGCTTGCCGCAGTTGCGGCAAAAGCTCTCGCCCGGCGCGGCTGGTGAACCGCAATGCGGACAAACTGTGGCCTTCAGGGTTGGATCACTCATAAGGAGGTCTCGGATGCTGGCTCTGAACTAAAGTCAATTTGAGAAAATGCTTCTACCGATAAAACCGGACAAAGTCAACGATTTTTAGGACAGCTGCGGAGCAGCGATTAGAGTTAAGCCCAAGGCGAGGCTTTGCGAGGGCATCTACATAGTTGACTCACCAGTTCGGCGGTAAATCCGGTATGCGAATCCCAAAGGGATTCAGCCCTCCAGCCCAGGGTTGGCGTTTTTCAGCCAACCCTGGGGAACGGCAGAAACAAGAGATCCAACCCCGACGGGGTTGCGTCAGCGACTGTCAAGCAATATTCAAAACCGACACAACCCTTTTCAGGGTTGCGAATTTGATTTCTTTCGTCCCAGGGTTGGCTGAAAAACGCCAACCCTGGGCTGGAGGACGAAATCCCAAAGGGATTCATAAGGCTCGCTACCATGACGAATTTTTGCGTTCGTCGGCGCTGCCGATTAACAGCTTCAGCCTTGTTTGCAGGGCCTGAGCACTGGCGGTAATCTAAGCTTTCACAAGTGACTTAGGATCGAGGTGAGGGCAGGTGTCAGATCAAAATAAAAAGGCGCTGGTTGTCGTCGATGTCCAGAATGATTTTTGTCCGGGCGGATCTTTGGCAGTAGCTCATGGAGACGAGGTGGTCGCTCCGCTGAACAAGCTAATCAGCGAATTTATCGATCGCGGCGAAGCGGTTTACAAAACTCGCGACTGGCATCCGGCGAAGACCAAACACTTTCAGGCCTTTGGCGGCGTCTGGCCCGTTCACTGCGTACAGGAAACGCACGGCTCAGAATTTCACGAGGATCTATCGGCTGACCCGCGCGCGACGATCGTCTCGAAAGGAATGGACGAAAGCGCGGACGGATACTCGGGATTCGACGGCACAAACCTGGCCCAACTGATGCGCGAAGAAGGCGTGAACGAAGTCTGGGTCGGAGGATTGGCAACGGACTATTGCGTGAAACACACGGTGCTCGACGCCTTGCGTGAAGGATTCGAAGTCAAAGCCCTGGCCGACGCTATGCGCGCCGTAAACGTAAATCCTGACGACGGCGCCAAAGCGATCGCCGAGATGCGCGCCGCCGGCGCGGAAATAGTCGGGGATGAACGTAAAGCTGCCGGGTAAGGTACGCACTCCTTTGGAGTGCGGCGACTAGTCGCCGCTTTTCAAAGCGCTGACTAGTCAGCGCACTCCAGGAGCGCGCCAGAGGCGTGCGTACCGGACCTACGCGGGAGTATCATGCTCCGCAATGGGCACTCTGAATCTAGACCGCTATCACGCCGCCATGGGCGACGCGTCGTACAAGGATGTGACGCGCGTTCACGGCAAG
>Ga0111539_10006596_pt1 | contig 14955 bp, 17 predicted proteins | sample RhiMethybrSRZTD1_FD_79667 | JGI IMG/M metagenome (GOLD analysis project Ga0111539, IMG submission 79667) | Populus rhizosphere microbial communities from Tennessee, USA - Rhizosphere MetaG P. TD hybrid SRZTD1 (version 2) (version 2) | ecosystem: Host-associated > Plants > Roots > Rhizosphere >... | reverse complement strand
TAAACGCCTATGTACACATCTCGTAGAAATTTTATCAAACAAGGAGCGCTCCTGGTTGCAGCAACAAGTTTTTCAACACGTTCACTTTTTGCCGCTAAAGCGGGCCAGGAATTGGTTGGGTTGCAACTATATTCTGTTCGCGATGACATGAAAAGCGATCCACTCGGGACATTGAAGCAGCTTTCTGCAATGGGATACAAGCATGTGGAGCACGCCAATTATAACAACCGGAAATTTTACGGGTATGAAGCCAAAGAGTTCAAAAAGATTTTGAGCGATCTGGGAATGGAAATGCCCAGTGGGCATACGGTGCTAGGCGGCAAACATTGGGACGCCACTAAAAAGGATTTTACAGACTTATGGAAATATACAGTCGAAGATGCCGCCACGGTGGGACAGCAATTTGTTATCAGTCCGTCACTGGAGAAAGAATTTTGGAAAACAGGGGACGACTTGAAACGCTTTATGGGGGTTTTCAATAAATCAGGTGAACTCTGCAAAAAGTCGGGAATGAAGTTCGGCTATCACAATCATGCTTTTGAATTTGGTGAAAAACTTGACGGAAAACCAATTTATGACATCATGCTTCAGAACACAGACCCGAAGCTCGTCATACAGCAACTGGATATCGGTAACTTGTATAACGGTGGGGCTAAAGCGATTGATATAGTGAAACAATACCCTGGAAGATTTCAATCGATGCACGTAAAAGACGAAATACCCGCTACCGAAGGAAATGAAAAATACGAAAGCACCATACTCGGCAAAGGGATAGTGAATCCCAAAGAAGTTATAGACCTTGGCCGAAAATCAGGCGGGACCATACATTTTATCATAGAACAGGAATCTTATCAGGGTAAAACGCCAATCTCCTGTATGAAGGAGGACCTGGAGATCATGAAGAAATGGGGATACAAATAATCTTCAATAGATGTTTGTTCAGTTGTGCCTGTCGCAATAGTCAGGCACAACTAATTTAATTCTTTACTAGACTTAGTTTATCTAATCTCATAATGCATGAAAATAATTTTTACACTCTGCCTGGCGGTTTCCTTTGTGATGATAGGAGCATTGGTAGCAGCAGCACAGTCCAAAACTGAATCAAAAGTGCTTAGGCACGTCGTTCTTTTTAAATTTAAAGACAGCGCCACACCCGAAGATGTAAAGAAAGTTGAGTCTGCTTTTGCAGACTTACCTGGCAAGCTTCCCCTTATCAAAGGATATGAATGGGGCAAGAACAATATTCCTGAAAATCTTAATCCAGGCTTGGAGCATTGTTTTTTATTGACCTTCTCCAATGAAAAAGATCGGGATGCATACCTTGTTCATCCGGATCACAAGGCGTTCGGAAAAATTCTGGGACCCTACTTGGATAAAGTTACGGTTGTCGACTATTGGACCGAAAAATAAGACACAAGTTGATTATTGCTACTTTGCCAAGTCAGACAAACTTAATATCCAACATCCAACACCCAATTTCCAGCGACGCTTAGCTGCCGGATCCGATCATTCTTGGATATTGGATATTCCTTGTTGGATATTCATGAACCCTGAACGTCCTGAAAAAAGTTGTCAAAGTAGGATTATGTAACTAAGATCTTTTTAAGGATATCACTCACTTCCCGGGCCTGCGTTACTACCATTAAATGACCTCCACCGTTTACGAGATAATCGGCATTTTGGACATTTAATATTCTGTCTTTGGTTCCATGAATCTGAATCACATGATTTGACGAAGTACTATCTCCCCATCTCGCTACAGCGCCGATTGCCCAAGTAAGAAATACTTCATCTGTATCTTTCATAATGGAAGCGAGCAAGGTTTTATGGTCCTTCGAAGTGACGCCAAAGAGCCAAAAAAATATTTCATTTGGTTTCTTGAGCGAAGCGGGGCGCATCCATTTCTCCAATCTTAGTTTGGGTATCAGCTTAAAGTATGATGGAATAGCATTGGGCGATTTCGCAGAGGAGATCAGAATGACTTTCTCAACAGAAATAAGTTTGGCGATTTCCAACGCGATCATTCCTCCGAATGAGACGCCAATGAGTACAGGCTTGTGCGAAGGTATTTGGGGGAGCAATCTAGAAGCATATTCTGCCATAGATTCCTTTGGCAACGGGATTATCCAGTCGACATGATGAATACTATAATCGCTTAGATCGAGGAAATCAAAAACTCTTTTATCCGCGCCCAAACCGCTGAGCAAAAACAGTTCCTTCATGGAACGAAATAACAGAATAAAAACCTGTGGTACGAATTACTTAGCACCCTTTTCCGGCTTCCACGAACCCTGAAGTTTTCGGACAAAAATAATTTGACCCGTGTGGTAAGCATTATGCGTACTGATGTTGCCTATTGTTTCTGCCCAGGATTTAAGCGAAGCTTCGTCGGCATTCTGAATGGTTTTTTCCAGCTCCAATAAAACGTCGTCTAATTTTTTCAAGGTTTGAGTCCATTGCTCTTTTGTGAACGCATTAAAGGTTTCGTCGTTGTTGCCATTAAAGGGTTCTAATTTTTCACCTTTGAACTTCTTTACCTGTCGCTCATTCCAAAACAGGAGATGATTTGCCAATTGACCAATAGAATGGTTTTCGCTTCCGTCTTTCCAAACGGCTTGCTCGGCTGTCACTCCCTTTAACGCCACATTTATTGGTACGAACCATTCTTCTTTGTCGTGGGTGGACTTTAGCTGGGTAAGTAATACTGATTTTAATGATTGTGCCGAAAGTTGAAACGCTGAAATAATGAGGAGGACAAGGACAGAAATTCTTTTCATAATCGTGAGGTTAAATTGCAAATGACTCGTTTGTAAAATTATAAGATGATACTATGAATTCGTTATATTCATAATAAATCAAAAGAAAACAGCAAGATTTAGCAATCAAAGTAGTTCGAAGAAATGCTCCACAAGAATTCCACCGCCGTTTTTGCAATTCCACCCTCTGTTCATGTACTGGATTTTGGCGGTCCCGCGCAGGTATTTTATGAAGCTTTGGAAGCAGGAGCTGCGCTGGAATTAAAATTCGTTTCGCTTCATCCGGGGTACTCAGGCACGGCCAGCAGCTGTGGTGTCGAATTCGCAAATCTGAGAGATTATGATACTGTCTCCCTCAAGCAAGGGGATATTATATTTATTCCAGGTCTTGCATTTGAACTTTTGCAGGATAGTGTTTTTCTTGATTCCACACGGGGATTTTTAGAATGGCTGATCGAGCAGCATTACAACGGTGCTGCTATTTGTTCAATTTGTACCGGTGCCTTCCTGTTGGCAGAAAGCGGACTGCTAAATGGTAAGGAATGCACTACGCACTGGAAATATCTCAGACAATTTCAGGACCGCTACAAAATGGTAAATGTTATAAGCAACCGTCTGTTTGTTGAAAGTGACGACATTTTTACCAGTGCAGGTGTAGCATCGGGGATCGACCTGGCGCTTTATATCTTAGAGAAGCGACATGGTTCATTGTTCGCGTCAAAGATTGCGCGCGAAATTGTCATCTACTTTAGACGAGCTGGAAATGATCCGCAGTTAAGCATTTTTCTAAAATACAGGAACCACCTCGAGGATCGCATTCATACCGTGCAGGAGTGGATGACTCACCATTTCAACGAAAAGTTTACAATGGACCACCTTGCCGAAAGGGCAAATACCAGTCCGCGTCACTTGACGAGACTATTTAAAGAGACTACCGGGATAACCATCAGCCAGTATGCCGAGAAGCTTCGCATCGAACATGCCGTGCAATTATTAAAAGAAAATAACAAGGTGGAAATGATTGCGGCTGAATGCGGCTTTCAGAGCACGAATCAATTACGACATCTTTTCAAGAAATACACGGGCGTGATTCCCTCTGACTACAAGATGTCCTGATCCTGCGCTTTGTTGTCCTTGTTACGATCATAACAGCTATAGTACCTTTAAAATAAAAAAATATGAAAGCGCTACTGATAGGCATTGTTCTGGGCTTGAGTGTTATTTCACTTCAAGGTCAAGACGGGTCAGGTTCGAAGTCAGAAACCTACTATTGCCCGCCCTGTAACAATCACTGTGACCAGCTCACCTTTGGGAAACCGGGCACCTGTCAGCATTGTGGAATGGTCTTGACAAAGCAAACACCGGAACAACGAAAAAAAAGCATGACAGAAAAAAAATTGACTATTTGTTTTTACCTGCAAGATGGCGTTGAGGTCTTGGATTTTGCGGGACCGATGGAAGTATTTTCTTATTCGGGGTTTCATGTTTTCACCGTTTCGAAAACAAAAAAACCGATCCTTTCGCAAGGTATTTTAAAAGTAATTCCGGACTATGATATAAATGACGCCCCGGAAGCCGACATCCTTGCCTTCTTTGGCGGAAATTCTAATACTGCATCGAGTGATGAGCAGGTCATTGCGTGGGTGAAAAATCAAAAACCGGACTACTATTTTTCAGTATGTACTGGTGCGTTTATTTTAGGAAAGGCAGGAGTCCTGGATAATCTAACCGCCACTACTTTTCATTCTAGTATTGATGCATTAAGAAAAGAATTTCCGAAGACAAAAATTCTATCCGACGTTCGCTTTGTCGATAACGGGAATGTAATTACCACGGCGGGGATTTCAGCGGGAATCGACGGCGCCCTTCATTTGGTTTCAAAATTAAAAGGTGAGGAAATCGCAAAGAATACGGCGTACTATATGGAATACGACAAATGGGTTCCCAACGAAGGACTGGTTGTAAAAAAATAGGCGCAGCGTGCGTTATTTTGGAAGCGCATCGTTGATCTCAATCCAATGTCCATCGGGGTCAATAAAGTAAACCTGTTTTACACCGTCCACCCGTACCGTTGGTGCTTTAGCCGTACCTGGCCAATTCGTATACTCAATTTTATGTTTGTCAAGATTTGCAATGAACTCGTCTATTGACTTCACACTAAAACACAAATGGTCATTTTTATCTCGCGAAATGTTGGCGGGTGCACCTTGTATTAAGTGAAGACTCCCCGCCGCCCCAATCGTAAACCAAGTATGCTTCCCGTCATGAAAGGGTTCAGGTATTTGTTTTAATCCTAATACATTTTCATAAAAGGTGGTACTCTTTTTTAGATCATAGACATACATCGCGATGTGATTCAGTGTTAAAACTGGGGCATCGGAATTCGCAGAAGGCTGTGCGTTGCCATGCCGAAACGAAATCATCGTCATAACAACGATCAGAAATTGCAGTGGAGCTTTCATATTAGATTTTCTTTGGAGCAGAAAATATAGACATAAGTTGGTCAAGAGAACATTGAAATATTATCAGCGGTGGGGTGCAACGGCCATCAAATTTCCAATCAAACGCAGACACTGAAGTTTTCCACCAGAAAGTACCAGAAAGGGAAAGAATTATCCCAAATTCGTCGCCATTTTTTGCGATGTAGAGAGGATTCTACATCTTTAACCCCCAAAACCGTCATTTCGTCGAAAAATCGACGGTTTTGAGACTTGGCATAAATTTTACATCATAAAGGTGATGATGAACATCATTTTGAGTCGATGTTTTCGTCATTGGACTAGGCATCAAACACCTAGTAGCTTATTGACACTTAAACTAAAGTAAAATCAAATGACCCCATCTCTTAGACAAAGGCTTTTAATCGCTGTTGGTATATTTGCAGGCTTATTAGCGAGTTTCAATTTATTTGCACAAAATACTTCTTCCCAACCTGCTGCGGCACAACAATATGTAATCCACTCCCAAGAAGAATACACGTTAGCTGTGGAGTCCATCAACGAACTTGCGGTTAACTTGTACTACGCCCATCAGAAATACCCGAAATTAACGTACGCTCAAGTTTATAATAGTGATGGTTCCCTCATGGGCTTCACCGTAACCGGCGTACCGCAATCTGCTGAGGCAGATAAAATTTCAGGTTTCCTTGTTCAATTAGAGATTTTGGGAAGTGCTGTCAATACAATGGATGCTGCCTATTTACCTGAATCCAAAAATGAGAAGCTAACGAGCCGAGTGAGTAAAAAGCAGGCTACTCAAAGCACTGTTCGTGAGGAAAATGATGTTGTGATCCACGCATCGCGTACAAATCCTTATGATCTGATCGCTTCTAATAAATAAACGTCTATACAACTAATCAAGCGCATGTGTGGTTACCCAATAGCGGTATGCTACCAGCGCTTTTTCTATTTTAGATAATTTCGCAAGATCTCGCTTACTGTACCGGGGAAGAATCAGCTTGTTGATCCTGGCAAGTATTTTAAAAAACTTTTTTTGAAGCATAAACAGCAAAACTTAGTCGCTGAGTTTTGTAATCGGCGATAACAGTATTTTTTTGAATTCTACTTCTGAGCCCTCTGCCTGCAAAGCAATTTGACCTTTTTGCGCCGTGCAATCAAATCCTTGATTAACAAGTGTTCCATTTACCCAGACCTTTACGGAAGTATTGAGACATTCAATCTTAACGTCATTCCATTCCCCGAGTGGTTTCTCGGATCCATCGGTTAAGTTGATAATCCTTCTTAGCTTGTCTTCCGTTGTTCCCCAGTTATCTTTTGGTCCTCTTCTCTTCTCCATGTCCTGGACCCGTATATCTTCCACAATGCACCAGAAGTCCCCGGCGTTTTCATGCATTAGCTGAACTTCAATAGATTTAGGAAACATGCCATAGAGGGCACGTGGTGTTGAGGCGTGTACCAGTATGCCACAGTTACCGGGCGTTCCGGCAAAACGATATTGAACCTCCAGCCTGTAATTTTGGTACACCAGATCTGTAATTAGATGACCTCCGGGCGTCCCTAAACTTACGAGCATACCGCTGCGAACAATGAAAGGATTTTTAAGAGACTTGTCTTTATCCATATCCGGCACGTCAATATGCCATCCCGCCAAATCTTTACCATTAAAGAGGCTTTTTGATTGCGCCACTACGAGGGATGTTGATGATATAAGGGCAGCAATTACTAATAAAAGAAGTTTTCTCATAGCTACTAGAATTCAGTTCTTGAAGGTAGCAAACTAAAGAATATCAAGAAATAGACTTCATCTCAGTTACCAGGTCGGATTGTACCTGGCTGGGGCTAATGACCTTTGACAGGAAAATCGGAAGGGGGATATATTATTCCTAAAATAAAAAAGACCACTGTGTGTCAGCGGTCCCTTGAAAAAATTGGCTTCAAAAAAGGTTAAAAAATTTTATTTTTTTGTGTATTTGGTGTGTGCTTGTTGAAAAATAATGTTGTCCGTGATGCCGTACATCCCTATCAGCAAAGTCGTTACGAGGATGAGAGAAAATGTAACGGGATACGTCTCAACTACATTTTTAAATGAACCATAGACGACTGCGAAGATCACCGTCGTAACCAGGATAAGAATAACATACATTATTAGTGCAGTGGATTTCATAAAGTTTAGTGGTTTTCACGAAAGCTCAACAATATTGTGCCATAGGTGTAAACATTGGACCAGACATTGGAATGGGGGAATTAGAATAAGAGGTTTCCCAAAATTGGATATATAATTCTCGAATTAATACGGGTGAAAGTCCGAAAGCAAAAAAAGAGCGGAAGAAATTCCGCTCTTTGGCTTCATTTAGACCTTGTCTCGGTGAAGATCAATTCGTTTTTTGCTTCAAATCCAGCGCAAAATCCTTTGCGGTTTTGGCGGTCATGATGTCCATGAAATTTAAAGCACCGTTTGTTCCAACTCCGCCGCCGGTTTGGAACTGAGGCACAACGGCACCGGTATACTTGCTGAATGCATCAGCCCAGACACGTTGGACTTCAACCTGCGCTTTGAGTTTCATTTCCAGTGCTCCATCAGCTTGCATAATCCTCGATTTCGAATACGCTTCAGCATCAGCGAGCTCTTTTATTTTCTTCGCTTCAAAAATGGCTGCTTCATAGGCGATCTTTTGTTGCAGTCTATCTTGCTCCGCTACCTTAACTCGCGTTTCAGCTTCAACGAACTGTTTGGTTTGCTCTTGCTTTTGCTGGTATTCGATTTCGACGAGCGCCTGTTCACCTTTTACTTTTGCTGTCAAGGTTTGTTGTTGTGCAGTCATTAACTCTTGCTTTGATATTGCTGATTTTGTTGCAGCGTCAATGATTTTAACAAGCTTGGTGTCCACTTTTTCTTCATAGTCGACATCAGTAATAGCAGCATCAGCAACGGTTATACCATATTCCTTAATCGACGATGTTTTGCGTTTTGCTTGTCCAGACTTTTTATCAATCTGCACCTCCGTCTGATAGACGCGTTTCTTTTCTTTTTCCAAAGAGTCGTAGACAAGATTTTCTTCAGTGCGGAGTAAATAGACTCCGTCTTTAAGTTGGTCTAAAAAGTCCTGCGCCATCTGGGCACGCCCACCACCGTAGTGCTTCTCACTGCTCATTAACTGCGCAGAGGATTGCAAACATTCCTTTGTATAAGGAGCAAGGCGCTTCTGAACTAATGAAACTGGCGTACGGTGAGTGTTGTGAATCAAGATCATCTCCTTTTCATCGGAAGGCAATATATATTGCGTGATACCTTTTACATCGGCTGTAGTGGCATCGCTAAACCTAATCTGGATTTTGCCTACCTCAATACCATTATCCTCCAGTTCCATGGTTGGAGTTTCGGCCTGGTAGGTAACAGAAATCTGATTGGGCCATTCTTTTTCCTTGGCAAAAAAACCAGCATAGAAAATTCCGGGAGCAAACTGAACAATTTGATCGCCAGTGGTTCTTTCTACAACAGTTCTATTTCCAGCATCATTCCATGAAAATGGATTGATCATTGAAAATAGAATAAGGCCGATGACAATAAGGACACCTAAAATGATAGATCTTTTGAAATTCGTAATTGGTAACATGGTTTGGTTGGTTGTCATTTTTTACTTTGTTTTTTCTTATTGAAGTAGTTATCTAATTGAATAATCAATGCATTAGCCAGAAGGGCAAATATGCATAGGGATGCAATGAGAAAGGCTATTCGAAACATAATGGTAATAATTAATGAGGATGATAAAGGACTTATTAAGCTCTGTTCGGAGCTACTTAACCTTTTATGCGTTTTTCTGGCGGAGGAGTATCCATAATCAGGTGGTATATCCGGGATGGACATGTAATGAAACCACCTGTTTTGTTATTTTTTATTATATAAAATAAAAACGGGATTCATAAGAGCTATTTTCATTCAAACGGCCCAAAAAATAAATAATTGAAAAACGAAACCTGAAATATGCTAGATGGCCTTCTTAAGGACAAACCGGTGGTAGACTTTCGTACCGGATTTCAGTTTTGTATAGAACTTAGACCCAACCACACCAGCAAACTCGCCAAAAAGCTTTTGCCATTTCGGAGGGAATAATTTTTCAATGCGGGCTTTCTTTACGTCATCTTCAGCCTCGATCGCCTGAATAACGTTGCTACAAATATTTTCTTCTTCAATCCATTGCAGACCAGATCCCTTGAGTTGATCACGAAGGATTTTCATTTTTTCTGCGTCACGGAAATCGACCAAGGCAAAGACGCCCTGTGGTTTTAACACACGTTTCACCTCGCTAATAAATTTTCCTACATCTCCATAAGCATGGCAGGATTCCACATTCAGCACTACATCGATGCTATTGTCGGGCAGGGGAATTTCTTCGGCGCTACCCTGGATAAATTTCAAATTTGGCAACTTATGGAGCTTGTTTGCGAGGTCAACAGCATTTTGCGCGAGGTCCATTCCAACATAAGAGGCCGGCTTAAGCGCGCTTGCGATGTGCTTAGCACCACCGCCGCGGCCACTACCAACTTCAAGGACCGCCTTACCTTCTACCTGGGTCTTCAGCGCGAGATAATGATACATTTGCAACGGATACTTTTGAATTTTGGGGTCATCGGGCAAAACGATAGGTATTTCGGTTGTATTAGGAACGTAGCCGTAATTCATAAACTGCCAATCAGCTGCAGGGACGCGCTTTGCTAAGATTTCGTAAGTTACTTTTGCATTTAGGCGTTTAAACCACGCGAAGCGCTTGAGAGAATAAATAACAAGGCGGATCATTAATGAGGGTTGTTTGAGGCCGCAAGGTACGCAATCCTAAAGCGCAACGTTCTATGTAGAGGCAGGAAAATCAGATAAGTAAGATTTAGGGAATAATTTGGCGCGTTTGACGTTTATCAACCATGCAACGAACTATCATGCGTTCGTCAATGCCTTACAAAAAATGAAATTCATTTATGAAAAATGTAATTGTTCCTTCAGTCTTGATCTTCCCGTTTCTTTTTTCGAGCGGTGATCTTAAACCTGAAATGCATTTAGAGGGAATGACCCACTATGATCTATCTCCGGCTTTTCCAGCCTTGGAATTTGACATGCCAGTCGAATTAACAAGTCCGCTCGATAATTCCAACCGGGTATTTGTTGTCGAGCAGAAAGGAAAGATCATGTCTTTTCCCAATCACGCCGATGTAAAAAGCACCGCCGTGTTTCTTGATATCGTGAAGAAGGTTGATAGCGGAGGGGAAAAAGGCTTGTTAGGATTGGCTTTTCATCCTGATTATAAGAACAATGGATTTTTTTACGTGAATTATACCCGTAGTAGTCCGCTGGAAACTATTATCTCGCGGTTTAAGGTTAGCCGCTCCAATGCGGGATCCGCCGATCCAACGTCGGAGGAAATTTTACTTCGATTTTTGCAACCCTATTCAAATCATAATGGTGGGAAGATTGCATTTGGAAAGGACGGTTATCTCTACATTTCTGCCGGCGATGGTGGCAGCGGGGGAGATCCACACAACAATGGACAGGACTTAACCTCCTTATTGGGAAAAATTTTACGAATTGATGTGAACAAGTCCTCGGACGGCAAGAAGTATAGCATACCGGCTGATAATCCATTTAGCGGAAAGGGCAAAGGTTATAGGGAGGAGATCTTTGCATACGGACTACGCAATGCATGGCGATTTAATTTTGATGACGAAACAGGTTGGCTATGGGCAGGAGATGTAGGCCAAAATGAAATTGAAGAGATTGATATCGTTGAAAAGGGTGGAAATTATGGGTGGAGAATTATGGAGGCAGAAAAATGTTTCAAACCCCAAAATTGTAACAAAGAAAATTTGATTTTGCCGATCTGGAGCTATCGTCAGGGCTCCGGCACCGGCCGGTCAGTTACCGGCGGATATGTTTGTCACGATAAAAATTTGATAGGTCTGGAAGGCAAATATGTGTATGGTGATTTTGTTTCGGGCAACATTTGGGCATTGAGCTATTCAGGCAAGAAGGCCCTGAAAAATGAACTTGTTGCTACCCTATCTGATGGATTATCTTCCTTTGGGGAAGACGAAAAGAAAAATTTATATGTGTTGGCGTATAACAGTGGTAAAGTTTATCAGCTGCAGCCTGATGAGTGATAGTGGTTTTCTTTTAATTAGATTTGGCGCTTGTCAATCTTCTAAATTATCTCCAGTTTAAGCTCGTAATCTTCTTACCATTTCTTGATTTTAAAACAAACAGAAATACCATGTGGAAATCACTGTCTCTTTTCATGCTGGTCATCGTCCTTGGATGTGGCGCTCCGAAAGAAACCAAAACGGAAAATGAATGGATAAAACTCTTCAATGGTAAAGATCTTAATGACTGGATTGTAAAGGTTCATCATCATGAGACTGGCGATAACTTCGGAAATACTTTCCGGGTGGAAGACGGAATCATCAAAGTGAGGTACGATCAGTACGGCGACTTCAATGACCAGTTTTCACATCTATATTACAAACAGCCCTTCTCCCATTTCCATTTAAAATTAGAGTATCATTTTACCGGGGAACTACAAAAGGGTGCTCCAGACTACACGTTGTTGAACAGCGGAGTAATGTTTCATTCGCAGGATCCGCGTGGAATGCTGAAAGAACAAAATTGGCCTATTTCAGTGGAGATGCAGTTCCTGGCAGGATTAGGCGACGGAAATCCACGGCCGACTGGAAACATGTGTTCCCCCGGTACCGAAATTGTGTATCAGGGAAAGATGTATGAAAGTCATTGCTTGAATTCCACATCTAAAACCTATGATAAAGATGAATGGATCCGTGCGGAACTAATCGTATTGGGAGATTCGCTCATCACACACATTATCAATGGCGACACCGTGCTACGGTACAGTAAACCCTCCATGGGGGGTGGGGTCGTTCAAGGCTACGATAGCGCGGTTTGGCAAGTAGGTAAGCCGTTGACATCGGGGTACATCGCCTTGCAAAGCGAAGGTCAGCCCATAGATTTTAGAAATATCGAATTAACGGAGTTAGAAAAATAGGTAGGCTTTAAATACGGCCCTCCACATTTGACTACCGGCAACCTCGAACCTCGAACCTTAAACTTCGAACTTCCAACCTACTCACTTCGTAGCGAATTTACAGGATTTGTCCTGGCAGCTTTCCAGGTTTCATAGCTTACCGTCATCAACGTTATGACTAGCAGTCCCAAGAGACTGGCGCCAAAAATCCCCGGACTTATTGGCGATCGGTAAGCAAAACCGGCTAGCCACTTGTCAGCCATAAAATAAGCAACAGGAATAGCGAGCACGCAGGCTACGAGAAAAATTTTCAAAAATACCCACAAGAACATTCCAATAACCTGAAGCACTGCCGCACCCAACACTTTTCGAATACCTACTTCTTTAGTTTTTTGTTCGGCCGTATATGAGGCGAGCCCGAAAACTCCAAGCGCCGTAATTAGAATAGCAAGTATAGCGAAGCTTTTAGCCATCGATGAAACCCTGGCCTCTGTTTCATACATCCGGGTAAATTCATCGCTGAGGAACCAATAATCGAATCCAACAGCAGGAAAGATGTCCTTCCATTTCTTTTCGGTGGAGGCAATTTTTTCCTGGAATTTTCCCGGCGGTAGCTTCACGTAAGCGATCCGGTCAATAAAATGAACGCGTGGATTTAACAGCAGCGGCTCAATGTTCTGATGCATGGATCTGAATGGAAAATCCTTCACTACCCCAATTACTTTATATGCGCGATTGTTATTCCCGTTGTTATTATTGGTTTCCAGAACCGTCGCGCCCATAATTTTTTCAAGCGGCTGGTTGAGCGCCTTTACCGCCGCCTCATTTAAAATAACACTTGACGAATCCGCGACATTGGTGACATCGAAGTCACGGCCTGCCGTAAATTCAAGGGAATAAGTTTTTGCAAAGTCGAACTCAACGTTCAGTTGGTTCCATTGTAAAGTTTTATCCGATAATTCCGGGAACTTCACATTTGCACCAATGAAGCCAAAGTAATTTAGGCGCGGGAGGTGATTCGCCATGGTCACGTGTTCGATATCTTTATCTTCTAACACCGCTTGCTTAAAGGCCGCAAATTTTTCCTGTGGTGCAATTCCACCATAACGAATAGACAGCAGTTGACTGCCTTGCTGATTTAGCTTGGTATTTTGCATGTGGTCCATTTGCCGGATGACTATGAATGTTGAAATGATCAAAATCAGCGAGACAGTATATTGAATAGTAACCAGACTCTTGCGAAATAACTCCGCGCCTTTTCCCTTTACGACCTGTCCCTTCAGGACATCGGATGGCCTGAACGCAGACAGGTAAATGGCTGGATAACTTCCGGAAAGGAAAGCCATGAATAAAACGATGAGCAGGACGATTCCTATCATGTAGGGATTCAAGAGGGAAGTTAACGTAAACATTTTGTGCGCAAGTTGATTGAAGGGCACAAGGAGAATAACAACAAGGATCAGCGCAATCACCAGGGATCCCAGTGTCATGAGCATCGATTCGTAAAAAAACTGTTTTGCAAGTTCAGAGCGTTTGCTCCCCAACGATTTTCTGAGGCCGACTTCCTTTGCTCTTCGAGAGGAGCGCGCGGTGGCGAGATTCATGTAGTTGATGCACGCAATGAGCAGTATAAGGATAGCAACAGCGCTAAAAATTACCAGGTATTTTCGATCACCTCTTGTGCTATCATTTTCCCAAAGATTTTTTTCGTCGAAATGTAGGTCTGACATCTTGGTAAGGAAGGCAGACATCTTAAACCCGGCTGCCGCCGTGCCCGAATCAGACTGAACAAGGTTATTGGCCTGCTCTTGCAAGTCGGCTTCAATTGCCTTTATATCAGCGCCGGGTTTCAATACTACGTAGTTCTCAAAAAATTCGATCCTGTCACGAAATCGGGTTCCTTCCATGTAGTTGGTGAAATTGGGAACCACGCTCCTGAAGGCGTTGACGTTGACAAGATATTTTGGTTTGAAATGAGAATTAGATGGAAAATCTTCATAGACCCCTGTCACCATTACGTCGATCTCGCGTCCATCGGTGGCGAACGGATGCTTAACACTAATAACCTCACCAAGGGGATCTTCATCGCCAAACAATCTTTCAGCACCTGTTTCACTTAACACTATGGTGTTGTAATCATCAAACATCTTGGCCTGATTGCCTTTGCTCAGGTGGAAATCGATGATATCATCAAATCCCGGTTCAGCCCATTTGATCTCTTCGGTCAGAATAATTTTATCGGTGGGTTTATGATGCAGGGAGGTTGGGTAACCAATGTAGTCTACACGTGTGGCATCAACTACTTCACTACGCGTTTCTTTCAAGTGCTTTATCCAGAACCCAGGTGATGTTGTATTATCAAATACTTGCCCATTTGGATTTGTAAACGAACATCCCACGCGGTAAGTGTTCTTATGGTAAGGATGCATGACGTCGTACTGCAACTCATCACTTACATATAGAAAAATAAGTATCGCGCTTGCCAGCCCTAACGCCAGGCCAAACATGTTGAGTAATGAGAAAAGCTTTTGACGCTGAAAATTGCGCAGCGCGATGATGAGGAAATTACGAATCATAAGAGCATAGGCTGGTGTATGTCTAAGAACGAGATCCGACATCTTAATTGTTATCCCCCAAACAGAAGGATTTTTCTTAGGAAAAACTACTTGATTCGATTGTAGATTTCAGTTTGACGATTGCAGATTGGGCACCTTGTAG
>Ga0111539_10006594_pt1 | contig 14961 bp, 10 predicted proteins | sample RhiMethybrSRZTD1_FD_79667 | JGI IMG/M metagenome (GOLD analysis project Ga0111539, IMG submission 79667) | Populus rhizosphere microbial communities from Tennessee, USA - Rhizosphere MetaG P. TD hybrid SRZTD1 (version 2) (version 2) | ecosystem: Host-associated > Plants > Roots > Rhizosphere >... | reverse complement strand
TGCTACATGATCGCTGACGGAAGCGCCAAGCCCTATCGCATGAAATGGCGCGGCGCGTCGTTCTCCAACCTGGCGGTGCTGCCGCATATCATTCCCGGGCACAAGGTGGCGGACGTCGTGGCAATCATGGGTTCGGTGGATCCGGTGTTTGGCGAGGTGGATCGTTAATGAAACTCCCAACTCCCAAGACGCCAACTCCCAAGGCGTTTCGTGTGGTCCCCAACGGCGTTTGTGTCGACGCCGTTTCGAGTTGGGCAGAATTGGAAGTTGGGAGTTGGGCGTTGGGAGTTAACAGGGGCCATCATGCCTGAGTGGGTGGCCCCGGTTATAGCCCCGTTCATCGTGCTCAACGTCGTCGTCGGCATCGTGACGTATGTGACGCTGCTCGAGCGCAAGTTCGCCGCGCGGATGCAGTCGCGCATCGGACCTTATCGCGTCGGCCCGCATGGACTGCTGCAACCGATTGCCGATGCGATCAAGCTGATGATGAAGGAGGACGTGGTGCCAACCGCGGCCGACCGCCGCGTGTTCAACCTGGCGCCAATCGTGTTCCTCATCCCGTGCATGCTGATCTTCGCCACCATCCCGTTTGCCCCTGGACTGGGAGTGGCCGACCTGAACATCGGCATCCTGTTCTTCCTGGCGGTCTCCGCGATGGAGATCGTCGGCCTGTTCATGGCCGGCTGGGGATCGAACAACAAGTACGCGCTGCTCTCGGCGATGCGCGCCGTCAATCAGATCATCTCCTACGATCTCCCGTTCATCTTCTCGGCTCTCGTGCCGGTGATGCTTGCCGGTTCTCTCAAGCTCTCGGACATTGTCACCGCGCAAACTGGTTTGTGGTTCGTGTTCTATCCCGTGATCGGGCAGCTCGCCTTCATCGCGTTCGTCGTCTCGACGCTTGCGGCTGAGAACCGGGTGCCTTTCGACATTCTCGAAGCCGAGTCCGAGCTGGTTGCCGGATTCCGCGTCGAGTACTCGGGCATGAAGTTCGCGCTCATCCAGCTCGGTGAGTACGCCCACATGGTGGGGTCGTCCTTCCTCGGCGCGCTGTTGTTCCTCGGTGCGTGGGCAGGGCCGGGACCGGAATGGATGGGACCGATCTGGTTCCTGCTCAAGGCGATGTTCATCTTCCTGCTGGTGACGTGGGTCCGCTGGAGCTTCGTGCGGATTCGCGTCGATCAGATCCTCGCGTTGTCGTGGAAGGTACTGCTGCCGACGACGTTGGCGCTGCTGGTGGCGACGTCGATCGTCGTGGTCTGGAGGCACAGTGGCGCTCCCTGATACTCGCGCGAGCAACGGCACCGAGGTCGGCGCGCTCCTGAAGGCCGTCTTCACGGCGATGCGGGTGACGTTCCTCAACCTGTTCCGCAAGCCCGTTACCGTCCATTACCCGGATGTCACGCGCAAGTATCCGGAGCGCTATCGCGGTCTGCTCGCCCTCGTGTACGACAAGGAGACCGGCGAAGAAGCCTGCATCGGCTGCCGCCTGTGCGAGTTTGTCTGCCCTCCGGCTGTCATCAAGGTCGAGATGTTGAAGAGCGAGAAGCGGAACTACGCCAAGACGTTCACGCTCGAGCTCTATGCCTGCGAATTCTGCGAGTTGTGCGTGCAGGTCTGCCCCACTGACGCCATCGTCATGACGCGGTCGTTCGACATGCCGACCACGGATCGCCGGGAGATGCTGCTCGACAAAGATCGCCTGCACGCGCTTGGTCTTCAGCATCAGCCGTCCTGGGCCACCGGCAACCTGCTGCGCGACATGCAGGGTCCGCCCAAGCAGGCGCGCGCCGAAGCGCATGCCAAGAAGGAAGAAGAAGCACCCAAGGTAGGAGGCGCGGCTTAGTGGCTGAGACGTTCGCCTTCTGGAGTCTCGCCGTCGTGCTGGTCGGGTCGGCCCTTGCGGTCGTCCTGTCCAAGAACCTCTTTCACTCGGTGCTCTGGCTGGCGCTCGCGTTAACAGGAACGGCCGGTGTGTTTCTCCTGCTCGAAGCCGAGTTCCTGGCGGCGGTGCAGCTTCTGCTATACGCCGGCGGCGTCGTCACCATCGTCGTGTTCGCGATCGTGGTGACCGAGCGACTGGTCGGCGAACGCATCACGCAGACGAATCGCCGCATCACCGCGGGCGCCGTGGTCGCGCTGGCATTCGTCGCGTTCGTTGTCAATTTCATTTCCCAGCAGCCGCTGGCGGCGACGCGCCAGCCGTTGACGGCGGATCTGACACGCGCGCTGGGCGAGGGCGTGCTCACGAGATTCGTGCTGCCGTTCGAGTTACTTGGCGTCCTGATGCTCGCGGCGATGCTGGGCGCGATATATTTCGCGCGTCCCGAGGACTAGATGGGCCTACAGGCGTATCTGACGCTGGCCGCCATCGTTTTTGGCATCGGCCTGTTTGGCGTTGTCACGCGCCGCAACACGATCGGGATCCTGCTCGGCATCGAGCTGATGATGAACGCCGTCAACATCAACCTGGTCGCGTTCGCACGATTCAGCGGCAGCGACGTCGGGATGATCTTCACCGTGTTTGCGATCTGCATCACCGTGGCTGAAGCGGCCATGGGGCTGGCCATCGTCATCCTGTTGTTCCGGATCCGCCGCACGGTGATGGCGGACCATCTCGACCTCCTCAAAGGCTGATGGGCAGCGACCACCTGACACTCATCGCGCTCCTGACGCCGGCGGCAGCGTTCCTGGTGCTGGCGATCGTGGCACCGCTTCGACGGGCGGGACGACCGGCAGCGTACTTCTCGATCCTCGGCGCCGCAGGCTCGCTGGCCGCAGCTGTCGGCGGGTGGCGCGCCTACGACGGCGCCGTCATGCGCCTGGCCTGGGAGTGGCTGCCAGGCCAGGGGAAGCCGCTCGCCACGATTGGCGTCCTCGCCGACGAAACGTCCACGATCATGCTGGTCCTCGTCGCGCTGGTCGCATTCCTGGTCCAGCTGTACTCGCTGTCGTATCTGAGCGAGGAGCCGCCACCGGGACTCGGACGCTACTACACGTATCAATCCCTCTTCGCATTCTCGATGATGGGGCTGGTGCTCGCGCCGAACCTGCTGCAGCTCTTCATCTGCTGGGAACTCGTCGGCCTCTGCTCGTATCTCCTGATTGGCTTCTGGTACCAGAAGCCCGAGGCTGCCCGCGCGGCGGTCAAAGCCTTCTGGACGACTAAGGCCGGCGACGTCGGACTCTTGATTGGCATCGTCATGCTCTGGAACGTGTCAGGCACCTTCGACCTTGGCGAGTTGCGAATGATGGTCTCCAGCAACCAGCTGCCACTCGCCGGGCTCTCGATCATCACCTTCTGCATCTATCTCGGCGCGATGGGCAAGTCAGCGCAGTTCCCGCTGCACGTGTGGTTGCCGGATGCGATGGAAGGTCCGACACCGGTGTCGGCGTTGATTCATGCCGCGACGATGGTGACGGCGGGGGTATATCTGCTGCATCGAACCGCGTGGCTGTTTGCGTTGACGCCGGACGTGCTGCTCATCGTGGCGTGGATTGGAGCGTTCACCGCGCTGCTCGCGGCGGTGCTCGCGTGCGTGCAGGACGACATCAAACGTGTGCTCGCTTACTCCACCGTGTCGCAGCTCGGCTACATGATGACGGCGATCGGCGCCGGTGTTTCAGTAGCGGGCTTCTTCCATCTTCTGACGCACGGCCTGTTCAAGGCGCTGCTCTTCCTCGGTGCTGGTGCGGTGATTCACGCCGTCGGCAGCAACGATCTGTCACGCATGGGAGGGCTCGCTCGCCGCATGCCGCAGACGGCCATCGTCTTCGTCGTCGGCACGTTGTCGCTTGCGGGTATTCCGTTCTTCGGCGGGTTCTTGTCGAAAGAAGAGATCCTCGGCTCGGTGTGGGGTGGTGGTCTGGTCGGTCCGTTCGCGTTGCTGATGCTGGTGGCATTCCTCACGGCTTTCTACATGTTTCGCGTCGTCTTTCTGGCGTTCTTTGGAGCGCCGGCGGTGCGCCCGGCGGTAGCCGTCACGGGTTTCAGCCCGATCGCACACTACGATGCGGCCGGACATCACGGCGACCACGGGTCCCATGAGCACGATCCTCCGGCACCGATGCTGCTGCCGTTGTGGATTCTGGCGGTGTTGTCGCTGGGAGTGGGAATTTACTCAACGGCGGCAGGGCGGATCCTGTTCTTCGGACCCGCCGCAGCCGAAGCGGGCGCCGCCGAACACGCAGCTCCGGGCTGGCTGACGCCGGCCGCGGTGGGCGTGGCTATCGCCGGCATCGCCCTGGCGTGGCTGACGTATTACACACGCACGATCAGCGCGTCCTCGCTCGCGTCGCTCTTTGGGCCGATTCGTACCGCCGCTCTCAGGAAGTTCTGGATCGACGATCTCTTCGAGGGTGTGGTGGCAGCCGCGACTCTCGCGTTCTCGAGCTTGATCGGCTGGATCGATCGTTACCTCGTCGACGGCGTGCTGAACGTCGTGAGCGCGTGGACGGTGACGACCGGTGACGAGATGCGATCTATTCAAACCGGCCGTGTGCAGGATTACCTCTACGGTCTCGCGGTTGGCCTTCTTCTGTTACTCGTCTGGGTGCGCTGGTCACTGATGTGAGCGGACTTCCGATTCTCTCCGTGATGACGTGGGCGCCGTTTATTGCGGCGGTCCTCGTCATGTTCGTCGCGCGCCGCAGCCCGCTGCTCGTGCGGATCCTGTCGCTGGCCGGCGCAACGGTTTCGCTGCTGGCGTCGCTATGGGTGTATTTCGCGTACGACCGCGCCGCTGCCGGCTTCCAGTTCCAGGAAAGCGTCTCGCTGGTGCCGTCACTCGGCATCTCCTACCTGCTCGGGATCGACGGCATGAGCGCGCTGATGTCGCTGCTCACGTCCATCATCATCTTCGCGGGTGTGTTCGCGTCGTGGACGGTGAAGGAACGCAGCCAGGAGTTCTACGCGCTGCTGCTCATCCTGGTGACCGGCGTCTACGGCGTGTTCGTCTCGCTCGATCTCTTCGTCTTCTTCCTGTTCTACGAGATCGCGGTGCTGCCGATGTATCTGCTCATCGGCATCTGGGGTTCGTCGGGTGAAGTGCGGCCGCAGGGGATCTTCGGCTGGGCGTTGGGCCGGACCGGCGTCGGGACGAAAGAGTACGCCGCGATGAAGCTGACGCTGTACCTCCTGTTCGGCTCGGCCTTCATCCTCGTCGGCATTCTGGCGCTCTTCGTGGCGACCGGCTCGAAGTCGTTCTCGTTCCTCACCATGGCCGCGCAGCAGTTCGATCCGGCACTGCAGACATGGGTGTTCCTCGCCTTTTACGTCGGCTTCGGGATCCTGGCCGGCATCTGGCCATTGCACACATGGTCACCTGATGGGCATGCGTCGGCGCCGACTGCAGTATCGATGCTGCATGCCGGTGTGCTGATGAAGCTTGGCGCCTATGGCGTCGTGCGGCTCGGCATGGGACTGCTGCCGCAGGCCACGGTTGACTGGGCGTGGCTCGTCGGCACGATCGCCTGCATCAACATCGTCTACGGCGCGCTCAGCGCGATGGCCCAGCGCGATTTGAAGTACGTCATCGCGTACTCTTCCGTGTCTCACATGGGCGTCGTGATGCTCGGCGCCGCGACGCTCACGCAGAACGGGTTGAACGGATCGGTGTTCCAGATGTTCGCGCACGGCATCATGACCGGCCTGTTCTTCGCGCTCGTCGGCCTCATCTACGAAAAAGCGCATTCGCGCGAGATCTTCAAGATGGGCGGGTTCGGGACGATGATGCCCGGCATCGCCACTGCGTTCACCATTGGAGGGCTGTCGTCACTCGGCCTTCCCGCGACGGCGGGGTTCGTCGCCGAGTTCCTGACGTTCCTTGGCGCGTGGGGTTCGATCCATTCATGGTGGCTGTTTCCCGGCGTCATCGGCGCGTTCCTGACGTCGATCTACGTGCTGCGCGTCGCAAAACATATCTTCTGGGGACCCATGTCCGACGATCCGCACTTCCACCATCTGCCCGACGCGAAGGGACCGGAGTGGGCAGCGCTTGGAATCCTCGTGTTCGTGCTGGTGCTCTTCGGCGTGGCGCCCAGCATCGCGATCGGACCGGTTGATACCGCGACCGCTCCGCTGCTTCAGCGGGTCCGACCCGCTGCATCGACTCAACTCGAGACGGGTAACCCGATTCCGCGATGACGGCCGACATCTCTCTTCCACTCGTGCCCGAGCTGGCGCTCTTCGCGCTGAGCGTCCTGGTGTTGATCCTCGGAGTCGCCCGCAATCCAGCAATTCGGATCGAAAGCGGCCATGGCAGGATGTTCGGCTGGGTCACTTTCCTCGGACTTCTCGCGGTGCTGGCGCTGACGTTCGCATCAGCAGAGGGCGCGTCGCTCTTCGGCGGTGCGTATGTCCAGGACTCGTTGGCGATCTTTGCCAAACGCCTCGTCCTTGCCGCGGGCGCTCTGAGTGTGCTGGCGTCGCTGACCAACAGACAGGCCGCGTTTGCCCGCCGCGCCGCCGAGTATCACTTCACGCTGCTCTTCTCGCTCCTTGGGATGATGGTCCTCGTGTCGGCGCGAGAACTGGTGCTGCTCTTCGTTGCGTTCGAGCTCATGTCGATTCCGTTGTACGTGTTGACGGGATTCCTCAAACGCGAAGGAACGGCGCCTGAAGCCGCACTCAAATTCTTCCTGGTTGGCACCGTCTCCGCCGCCGTCATCGCTTACGGCATGTCCTTCATGTATGGCGCGATGGGGACGACGCTCCTCTCGGCAGTCCCGGCGGCGATGGCGCAGGGGTCGCCGCTGATCAAGCTCGGCATGGCGCTGGTGCTCGCGGGCCTTGGCTTCAAGATCGCGGCGTTCCCGTTTCACATGTGGGCGCCAGACACCTACGAGGCGGGCAGCACACCATTTATCGCCTGGCTGTCGGTGGCTCCCAAAGCGGCCGGCTTCGTGGTGATCATCCGGCTCTGGATGGAGGGAGCGGGCAACGCGGCGCTCGCGTGGGTGCCGCTCATCTCGATGATCGCGGGCGTCACCATCGTGGCCGGCAATCTCATGGCGATCCCGCAGCGGAACGTGAAGCGGCTGCTCGCGTACTCGGGCGTCGCGCACATCGGCTACATGCTCATCGGGCTTGCGGCGATGTCGGCAACGGGTATCGCGATGGTCCTGTTCTATCTGGTCGCGTATGTCTTCGGCAACATGGGTGCTTTCCTGGTGGTCGAGACGGTCGCGCGCTCGGAACAGTCGGACAGCATCGACGCGTACCGCGGTCTCGCTCAACGATCGCCGCTGCTCGCGCTGGCGATGCTGCTGTTCCTGCTCTCACTTGGCGGCATCCCGTTCGTGGCGGGGTTCTGGGCCAAGCTCTACGTCTTTCTCGCCGGCGTCGAACAAGGGCTGCTCGGACTCGTGTTCGTTGGCGCCGTCCTGACCGTCGTCGCCCTCTACTACTACCTGCTCGTCGCACGGCGGATGTACATCGAAGCCCCGACGCACAACGGGTCGGTGCCGGTGGATCTCCCGCTGGCAACCGCGATCACTGTGTGCCTCGTCGGCGTGATCGGAATCGGCGTGTACCCCGGGCCCTGGGTCGCCGCCGCACAGCGCATCGCGCAGACGCTGTTCTGAGCAAGGGGCTATTCGGGCCAACCTGTTCTGGGAGGTCTCATGCGGCATGAACAAATCACCAAGCGATACCTGTCCAGGATCTGCTTGACGGCCGTGGTGAGCGGCATGCTTGCCGCAAGCCCGTTGGCCTGGGAAAACCCGCTCAAGGATCGCTACCTGAATGGAGCACCGCTGACCATCTGCGATCAGGGTTCTTTCTTCGTCGGTGGTGTGCCGAAGGTCACGCGATATGCCACCTCCGCGGCCGTTCGGGAAGGTGGCCCGCCGCAGCAGATAACGATCGGCCAGATGTATGTCCAGTTCCAGATTCCAGAGCAGCGAAGGCGGTGGCCGCTCATCATGGTCCACGGGTCGACGCATACGGGAGCGGCGCTGGATTCGACGCCTAGCGGTGGCGAAGGCTGGCTTTCTTATGCAGTCCGAAACAAACTCGCCACTTTCGTCGTCGATCAGCCAGGGCGGGGCCGGTCCGGCTTTGACCAGTCGGTGATCCTCGAAGCCAAGGCGACGGGCAACTGGAATCTGGTTCCGTCGAGCTTCGGCAGGATCACCGACGACGGCGCCTGGACGACCTGGTTTGGCCATATCGTGCCAGCCGGTACTGACATCACCACCGGAAAGATGATCCGCCACGGTGACGCTGGCGATCCTGATTCTGCGGAAAACCCGACAGAGCCGTCACAGGCTCACGGCGTTTATCCGCCGGCGTTCCCGATTCCGCCAACGCCCAATTCCGTTGATCCACGTCTCGTTGCGCGTGCGGGCGCCCTGGGGGGAGCACCCAGTCCGTCCAACAACACGTATCTGGGTCTGGAGTACTACAAACAGCTCGTGCCCAACGGCGAAGTCACGTTGCCGGGCTCTGTTTGTCCGAGCTGTACTCCGAACAACCTCAATGCAATCGACACCTGGCTTCCGCTCGGCCTTGCGGAGCTGCTTGAAGGCATCGGGGGCGGCATCCTGTCACCTCATTCGCAATCGACGTCTTCGGTGTTCCACACAGTCCGCATCCTGAAAGAGCGCGGGGAATTGAATCTGTTGAAGGGGATCATCATCCCCGAGGGGGCAGGAACCGATCTCGCAGCTGCCGGGCTCGTCGGGTCGGACTTCGACTCGATTCCGTTCCTGATGGTGAACGGCGATTATCGTCCGCTGGCCACACGGAAGGGGAACTACGCCGCCGTTGCCGCGATGAATGCGAGCCGCACACGCAAGGTTGGACCTGCGCTTTCGCTCAATGTGGAAGACCCGATCTTCAAGGGCAAGCTCAACGGCCACACACATATGGGCATGCTAGGCGCGACTGCCCTGGCGGAATTCGACTTCTTCTTGGACTGGGCCGGCAAGAATATCGACAATCCGCTTCTGAAGAGTGGATGTGCGGCCGGAGCGAACAAGAAGTAAGACAGGCACTCCCGGATCTACCTTTGCCAACCGCGATCACGTGTGCCTCGCTGGCGTGATCGGAATCCGCGTCTACCCTGGCCCCTGGGTTGGCGCCGCGCAGCGCATTGCGCAGAGTTTGTTCTTAAAGGGCTCAACCCGCTGCAGAGTTCTGAAAGCGCGCTAGCATACAACGGCCAACGACGTGGCTTGGAAACAGCCCGCGATCGTCTTTGTCGTCGCCCTCGTCGTGCGTCTTGCCCACCTCTGGCAGATGCGCGAGTCCCCATTCTTCTCCGTGCTGATGGGCGATAGCCGCAGCTACGACGAGTGGGCTCGACAAATCGCCGCGGGTGACTGGCTGGGCACTGATGTGTTCTATCAGGCTCCGCTGTACCCGTACTTCCTCGGCGTCATTTATTCGGTGTTCGGACGCGATCTCTTCGTCGTGCGCGTCTGTCAGGCAATCGTCGGTGCTCTCTCGTGCGCAACGCTCAGCCTGGCCGCCGAGCGTCTGTTCTCGCGACGCGTGGGTCTCATCGCGGGAGTCGGGCTCGGGCTCTATGCGCCCGCCATCTTCTTCGACGCACTGATTCAGAAGACAGTGCTCGACGTCTTCCTATTCTGCCTGGCGCTCTTCATCCTGAGTCGCCTCGTGGACTCACCGCACGAATATGGGATCGGCGCCAACACCAGCGGCAGAGCCCTTGGCTGGATGTGCCTCGGCATCGTGCTTGGCGCCCTCATCCTGACGCGCGAAAACGCCCTCGTGCTCGTGGCCGTCATCCTGGTGTGGATCGCGATGCGGAGATCGCAGAGCAGCCCATTGTCCGCTCGGCAACGAGCCATCGACGCTGGCGCACTCGTGCTCGGTGTGGCGATGGTCCTCATGCCAGTTGCGGCACGCAATTACGTCATCGGCAACCAGTTGCTGGTCACCACTTCGCAGTTCGGCCCCAATTTCTACATCGGCAACAACCCGCGCGCCAGTGGGACGTATATGTCGTTGCGTCCGGGTCGCGGTGCGCCCGAGTACGAACGTCAGGACGCGACCGAGCTCGCGCAACACGCGTTAGGACGGCGGCTCACACCATCCGAGGTGTCGAACTACTGGTCGAGCCGCGCGTGGGATTTCATCGGGACACAGCCAGGCGCCTGGCTGCGACTCGTGGGACGGAAGCTGGCGTTGCTCTGGAACGCCGATGAGATGCTCGACACCGAAAGCCAGGAGAGTCACGCAGAATGGTCGGCGGTGCTGCGGGTTGGTGAGTGGTTCGGACATTTCGGTCTGCTCGTGCCGCTCGCCTTGCTCGGCGTCATCGCGACGTGGCACGAACGCTCGCGCCTCTGGATCCTCTACGCGATGACCATCGCGTACGCGGCCAGCGTGGTCGCGTTCTACGTGTTCGCGCGCTACCGGTTCCCCCTTGTCCCCCTCTTGATGTTGTTCGCCGCAGCGGGTCTTAGTGCCCTGCCTGCACGAGTTGCCGCCTGGTCACCAGTACAGCGCGCCGTGGTAGTGGCCACGTTGTCAGTAGTCGCCGTGTTCGTGAACTGGCCGATCCTCTCGACCACGATGATGCGCGCTGTCACCGAGAACAACCTTGCCGTTGCACTCCAGGAGGACGGCCAGCTCGACGCGGCACTCGGACACTATCGGCGCGCGGCGGAGCTCAGATTGGACTACGCTCCGCCGTACAACAACATGGGAACGGCGCTTCGCGCCCAGGGACGTGTCGACGACGCCGTCGCTGCATACCAACGTGCGCTCGACACGATGCCCGACTACGCTGACGCGCATTACAACATGGCCAATGCGCTCCTCGAGCAGAACAGGCCGCTCGAGGCGGCGGATCATCTGCGTATCGCTCGCCAGTTAATGCCCGCGTCGGCCGGCGTTCACAACAACCTCGGCAAAGCACTCGCGGAGCAAGGCCGCATCGAAGAGGCTGCAGGAGAGCTTCGCGAGGCGGTGGCGCTCGAACCCGACTCGGCCAAGGCACATCGCAATCTGGGCAACGTGCTCGCCTCTCGTGGTGACGTGAGCGAAGCGCTTGCCCACCTTCAACGGGCATTCGAGATTGATCCGAGCGACGCAGAGACCGGATACGACTTCGGCACCTTGTTGTTGCAGGGAGGGCGAGTCGACGACGCGGTCCCAGTGTTCCGCGCCGTCGTTCGTGTGAAGCCTGATTACGCCGAAGCGCACAACAACCTCGGCATCGCGCTCGGCTTGCAGGGACGGCTGCCCGAAGCGATCGAGCAGTTCGAACAGGCGCTGCGGCTGAAGCCGGAATTCGCCGACGCGCAGCGCAATCTGGAAATGGCGCGGCGCGCACGTTGAACATGCCTGGTACGGTGCGACGGAACGAGAGTGCGACGGTGCGATGGTCCAGTGCGACGGTGCGATGGTCCAGTGCGACGGTGCGACGGGCCGGCGCACGATGCGCGGGTGAGCGTGAGTTACCGGCGGACATTACGCGCTCGAATCACGGGACGTTCGCACCCTCGGACCTTCGTACCGAACCCTCGCACCCCGCACCGTCGTCCCTTCGCACCGTTTTTCACCAACGTGTCGTGACGCCAACTCCGAACATCCTCCCCTGCATGATGCTGTTTGGCGCCAGATACGTGGCCGCCAGGGCGTTGGTCGTCACGTAGCTGATGATCGCGTCGGAGTTGTTGACGTTGAATACCTCGAATACCGGCAGCACACTGACCCGCCCGACCCTGAACGTGCGCGAGACCTTGAAGTCGAGTTGCGTGATTCGTTCGACGAAAGTGGCCCGGGCCGGCTCCAGATACATGATCAACGACGGCTGGCCAAAGACACCCGTGGGCATGATGATCTGATTCGCCGGACAGGGCGCAGGGCAGTCCGCCGCGTAGCGCGTGATACCCCGCGTGACGTTCATCGTGCGCGTGCTGGTCGGGCTCTCGTTGCTTTGCAGCGCAATGCTGAAATCGATGCCCCACACCACGGGGGTCGTGCCGGCGAGCTTCAATCCCTTCCGCCACGGGATGTCGAGCGCGAAGTCATCGCAAAACGCCCGGCCCGTATAGTTCGTCGTATTCTGCGGAATCGTCGGCGTCGGCGACAGGTAATTCGGGTCGTCCGGGGCTGTGCACGACTTGATACGCTCGCGCTCGATGCCGCCTCCTCCGAAGACCTGGCCTCCTTTCGGCAGTCGCCACCGGAACTCGGCGCTGACCGCCTCGTACTGTTGCTTGCGTTCGGGATCGAAGGTATCGAGGTTGCGCGTCGGACGCTGAGAGGCGGCAGCGCTCCGAGCAAAGACCTCGAACGGCTGTCCGGTCAGCGGGTTATAGAACGTATACGGCGTGTAGTCGGCCAGCGACCAGCTCTGGTTGATCGTTGTCGTCAGATTGTGGAAGTTTCCCTTGAACCATGAGCCAGAGACGGACAGCCGGGGCACCAACTCGTGTTGAACTTCGAGCGCGCTCTCGAGGTTCCATGTACGTGGGTAGTTGCCATACTCGTTGAGCGCCGCAATTCCGAAGTTCGAGGACAGCGTGGTGAAGTCGATCTCACATCCGACGCGCGGGTACCCTGTGCAGCCCCGTTCGCCTTCGGCGATGTCGTTCCGGTTGATGTCCCGCCACGGCAGTTGCACCGTCTGTGAGAGAAACGGGTTGTAGTTGGCGGCGATGCCCGTTGTACGGATCTGATTGTAGCGATTCAATGAGTACTTGATCGCCGTCCTGCCGTTACCCATGAGATCGTAGACAACGCCAAACCGTGGCGCCCAATCCTTCCAATTGGGGAGGCTCTCGATGTCGGCGGTGCTTCGCGTGGGGACGAAGCGCCCGGCCGGCGACTCGCTGGCGAGGACCTGTGCCTTGACGTTTTCCCATCGGATGCCGGCGTTGACCGTCAGCCGAGCCACCCGCCACGAGTCTTGCGCGTAGATGCCGAAGTCGCGATTCAGTCGCTCGCCGTAGTAAAGCGGTGTATTGCGAATCACGACGCTGTCGGGCACCGAGTAGCGAACACCCGTGCTGTTGCTACGGTACTGCTGCGTGAGATCTCCATTCGCGTCGAGCGTGTGCCAGAAGTCGCCCCACGTGTACTGGAATCCCGCCTTGAAGTTGTGTGCGCCCGTCACGTACGAGAGCGACGTCTGGAGATTGTGACGCTCGGGGCTTTGCGTGGTCTGGCTGGTCGCCGCGGTTATGCGGCCGCCCAAGTCGTTCTCGAGGCGCGACGCGTTGGCAAACCATTCGGTCGTGAAGCGCGCCTTCTCGACACCTTCCTGGTAGTTGTTCGTGTAGTACTCCAGGTTTCGTGAATAGCCGGACTCGAGCAGCATCCGATTGGTCACGGTCGACGTCCACTTCAACGATCCGGTGTTGTAGGCAGGAGAGAACCAGCGCAGCGACGCCGTTTCCGGATCCTCGTTGCTCTGCATGTCGTGACCGCGATACTTGTCGATCTCGTCGAAGTAGGCGGCCAGCTTGTTGCGGGGACTGATCTGCCACGTGACGCGCGCCATGGCGCTCTTGATGTACTGATCGTCGATACCCGGGCTGCCATCGTCGAAGAACGTGTTTGCCACGAAATTGTTGACCGAGTAGTAGCGCGCCGACGTGAAGAACCAGATCTTGTTCCGCATGAGCGGCCCACCGAGTGCAAACGTCGTATCGACGATGCGGTCGATGGCGTTCCCCAGCGTCAGCCCCCGTGCCTGATGTCGAGCCGTCAGATTGTCGGATTGCCAGTCGCCCGGCCTGAACGACAACTTGTAATCACCGCTGAAGCGATTGCCGCCTTCGCGCGGGATCATGTTCAGACGCACGCCGCCAGCCGCCGTGTCGGCGCCGATACCGCTGGTCTGGTAGCTCACTTCCTGGTTCATCGCATCGTTGAAGTAGCTCTGCACGCCGCCATCGAGTTGCAGCCCGTTAACCATCAACCCGTCGACCATGACGGTGTTATTGGCGAGCGTCATCCCATGTGTGCTCATGTAGGTCTGCTGCATCGCGCGCGCCCCGCCGGTGTCGGGCAGGTTCAGACCGATACCCACGATGAGTTGCCCCAGACCCTGGATGCTGCGGCCGGTTGGAATCGCGTCGATCGCGTCGCGATCGAGCACCTGTGTGTGCACAGCTGTCGTCGTGTCGACGACGGGCGATTCACCTGTGACGGTGATGGTTTCCTCCACGGTGCCCAGCCTCATTTCCGCATTGACCGTGGCAGTGAACTCGGATGGAAGATCGATGCCTTCGCGCTTGAAGGTGTTGAAGCCGGTCAGCGTGAACGTCACGCTGTAGACGCCAGGGCGCAAATCGACGACGCGGTAAACACCCTGACCGTCAGAGACGACGCTGCGGCCGCGCTCGATGAGCGCGTCGCTTGCCGCCTCTACGGTAACACCCGGGAGTACAGCTCCCGACGTGTCTCTGACGACACCCGTGATGGCACTCTGGGCGTCTGCAGTTGCAGGCCAAACCGTTGCACACGCAAGTCCCACCACGAATCCGAAGGCAACCGTTCGCATCGATTCCTCCTTCTCCGAGTTGTTGCAGGACTCGCTTGGGTCGGTAATGTTGGCGACGCTCCTTGTGTGACTCGGACTCCGTGGTTACCGCTGAGCGAAGCCGGATTTCCCAACACAAGCGAAGAACGGCAGAGTCATGGTTCCAGCGAGCCCCGGGTTCGAAACTGATATGGCGGGCAAGGCTACGCCTCCTCCCTGATTTCGTCAATCGAACAGTGTGGCCGGCGCGGAATTTGATCGTTTTTTGCGCTGGACGGCTGCGAGTGGGCCGCTGCCGCGATCTCGGTCATGATTACGCTGTGGCACAGATCGCAATCGAGCCTGCCGGTCAGTCTTCGTATCGCGTCACGGTCGATGACCGCGGCAGACGCACGGCTCACACGGTCAACGTGACTTCACAGGATCTCGATCGGTATGCGCCGGCAGGCACCACAGCCGAACGTCTCCTCGAAGCCTCGTTCGAATTCCTGCTGGA